>Ga0247806_10000786_pt1 | contig 17474 bp, 15 predicted proteins | sample UWRJL059202B1_FD_179935 | JGI IMG/M metagenome (GOLD analysis project Ga0247806, IMG submission 179935) | Plant litter microbial communities from Arlington Agricultural Research Station in Wisconsin, United States - UWRJ-L059-202B-1 | ecosystem: Environmental > Terrestrial > Plant litter >... | reverse complement strand
TAGCTTATGAAGATATCGAGCAGGGACAATCGTTCATGGTTGAGATCGATGAGCAGACAGGTTTCCAGGAAAAAGTAATCTCTGAGGCAAGGAACAAGAAATTGATCCCTACGTTATTGATCTACGGAAAAGATGGCGAACTTATACGTTCTTACAACCTTCCGGTGGGTGCCCACCTTATGGTTGATAACGGTGAAAAAATTAAAGCCGGTAAAATTTTAGTAAAAATACCAAGGCGTTCATCTAAAACCGGGGATATAACAGGAGGTTTACCAAGGATTACAGAGCTTCTTGAAGCACGTAACCCAAGTAACCCGGCTGTAGTATCTGAAATTGATGGTGTAGTATCATTCGGTAAGATCAAAAGGGGTAACCGTGAGATCGTTATTGAGTCTAAATTTGGTGAAGTTAAAAAGTACCTTGTAAAACTTTCTAACCAGATCCTTGTTCAGGAAAATGACTACATTAAAGCAGGATTGCCATTGAGCGACGGTGCCATTACTCCGGAGGATATCCTTAGGATACAAGGCCCATCGGCAGTACAGCAGTATCTTGTTAACGAAATTCAGGAAGTGTACCGCTTACAGGGTGTAAAAATCAACGACAAACACTTTGAAGTTGTTATACGCCAAATGATGCGTAAAGTACAGGTTCAGGATCCGGGTGATACCCTTTTCCTTGAAGACCAGCTTATACACACGTCTGACTTTATTGTAGAGAACGACAAGCTTTACGGAATGAAAGTTGTTGAAGATGCAGGAGATTCTGAAAACCTTAAAGAAGGGCAGCTTATTACGCCACGTGAACTAAGGGATGAGAACTCATTGCTTAAACGTAATGATAAAAACCAAGTATCTGCAAGAGATGTTGTTCCTGCAACAGCAACTCCGGTACTACAGGGTATTACAAGAGCATCGCTTCAAACTAAATCGTTCATATCTGCAGCATCGTTCCAGGAAACTACCAAGGTTCTTAACGAAGCAGCGGTAGCCGGTAAAGTAGACGGACTTGAAGGACTTAAAGAAAATGTTATTGTAGGACACAGAATACCTGCTGGTACAGGTATGAGAGACTATGAAGCAATTATTGTAGGTTCTAAAGACGAAGATTTTAATGAGCTTTTAACTCCTAAAGAGGAATACAATTATTAATAACAATGAGCGATCAACAACAACAACCCGGACAAATAAACATTGAACTGGATGAGAAAACAGCCGAAGGTACTTATAGTAACCTTGCTATAATCAACCATTCCTCTTCAGAGTTTGTCGTGGATTTTGTAGCCATTATGCCGGGTATACCCAAAGCGAAGGTTAAATCACGAATTGTATTAACGCCACAGCATGCCAAAAGGCTGCTAAAAGCGTTAGGCGAGAACATCCACCGTTTTGAAGCCGCTCATGGCACGATAACCGAAGGAGAACAACCGCAAATTCCTCTAAGCTTCGGCCCTCCGGGACAAGCTTAAAATAAATACAAAACCCACTCGCGAGAGTGGGTTTTTTTTATGGGTATTGATTTGCTATATTGTTATTCCGGTGAAATCAATTTACAATATCATGTTCAGAATTCCAGAATGCATTTTCGAATTTACTCCATAGCCTGCCTGATTTGCCCTTTCTTTTTTCAATAGTTATTCTTCTACCATTTATCTTTTTATAGTATTCCAACGTACCTGTCGTGCCTCCGTCAGCTTCAGTAGGGCAAAAGGTAGCACCCATGTCAAAAATAAGACTATCTCCTGTAATGATGTACTTATACTTTTCCTGACAATGCATAGCTCCCGAGAACCAGGATGATTGTATAAATTTACCTTTTTCGTTATACTTAATATTTGGTAATGAATAAAACTCATTCAACTTAAAAATTCCGGAAGATGGATCGTAAAGAAATATTCTATTTTCGGTATTTCCGGCTGCACCGTTAAAGCTACATAATTTTACATCTTTAAAGCGGTCACCATTTAGGTCTTCGCCCTCAACGTAGTTAACCGGCATCCCATAATAAAAAGTATTGGAAATACTCCAATGCTTTCCGTCAGGCTTCTGATAAAATACCAGGAGGCTATCACTTTCCATCCAGACTGCATAACTATGTTTCTCAACTTTTCCTATAAAAAGTGTCGAATATTTATCGTCAGCATTATCTACAATAAGAAGGCTATCTTTATTGGTGTATTTATTAAGGCTATCAATGACTGAAAAGCCATCTTTGATTATTTCCTTTTGTGTGTGTAATATTGCTTTTTCTGCTACAGAAGTATCCTTACCGCAGGCAAAAATTGAAAGTAATAGCAGGTATAGCAAATTTGGTTTCATTGATTTAATTTAGACTTTATCCTTTTATAAACTTATAAATAAAAACCCTTCCATTGCTGAAAGGGTTAGTATAAATTTTATCTGAAATAGTTACTTCAGCCTAATCTCAAACATCTTGTCCCATTTTTTACCGGTAACAAAGATAGTTTTGGTTTTAGGGTTGTAGGCAATACCGTTTAATACGTCAGTATCAGGGTATTTTGTTCGTTTGGTTTCAAGGTCGGCCATATTAAGGATACCTTCTACAGCACCGGTTTTAGGGTCTATAACCACAATAAGGTTGGTCTGGTACACATTGGCAAATATCTTACCGTCTATCCATTCCAGCTCATTTACCGATTTTATTTTGCGGTTATTAGTGTACACATTTACATAATCGGTTTCTTTAAGTGTTGTTGGGTCTAACACATAAATTTTCTCAGTACCATCACTCATGTAAAGGCTTTTGTCGTCGTGGGTAAGTCCCCAGCCTTCGGTTTGTTTAAAATAAGTAAAATCTTTTTCTTTGTTAAGGTTATCGGCATTGTAAATAAAGCCTGTGTTTTCCCTCCATGTTAATTCGTATATTTTATTATTAAAAATTGTAACGCCTTCGCCAAAATATTTGCCATCTAAGGTTACCTGTTTGTAAGATTGTCCGGTTTTATAATTTAACTTATGCAGCACCGATTTTTTGTACTGCCCTGTACCCTCAATAAGCGTGTCGCGGTAAAATTCAAGTCCCTGAGTGTATGATGCAGTATCGTGAGGGAATGTGTTTACAATTTCGTAGCCTAATATTTTAGGTTCAATGTTAGATACAAGCTCTATCCTTCCTGTAGCCTCGCTGTTTTTACCTTCATAATAAACTAGGGCCTTAATGTTTTGATACCCAAATTTCTGGTCTTTAAGCGGAGCATCAAACTTAGTGTTGCCCTTTACAGTACCTAATTTGGTATCATTAAGATAATATACAACGGAGTCAATTTCCTTTTTCTTGGCGTTTGCAACCGTTAATGGAAGTGTTTCCTGAGGCTGGTATTGCCCTTTTAAGCCGGCAGAATCGATGGAAAATAAATTATTTTCAGAATCTTTTGCATCATTGCAGGCGAGGGTAAGGGTGCCCAATAAAATGAAAGCTAATAAGTTATGTTTTTTCATGGTCTTTAAAAATAGTAAAGCAATATACAACGGTATTTTATATTGGGCAATGCCTTGCAAAAATTCAAAAAGGTTGTATATTTGCACCGGCAAGTCCTACACGACCAGCTCCTGCAGACTCCTCCAGGGTGGGAACACAGCAAAGGTATGTGGTTGTAGCGGTGCGATGTAGGTCGCTTGCCATTTTTTTTTGCTTTTATCTGAAGTCTCCCACGCGGAGATTTTTTTGTTTAACATAGTCACGTAAATTTTTTTATTCTGCCCGCCATTTTACTTTCATTATTTATTATATAAATTTATAATGTATTGAGGATGATATAGACCAATTTTACAGATAACATTTTATAAAAACGATAGTAAATCGAACTACCATTAAATTCCCCAAACTACATTTAGCATAACTTTAGCAGATATGTAAAGCCCTGTTGCCTAACTTTGGGATATAACCTAAACATGCAACTTATGAAAACTTTATGTATAGCCCTTGCCGCGATGGCAACTTTTGCCGCCACAGCTGCCACAAACACCGCAAGCAACACTATAGAACGCAACATTTCTCAGGAAAAACAATATACTAAGATCGATGTATCTAAGGTATCAAAAGAAGCATTAGACAAGATAAAAAAGGGATATGGCAACTACACTATTAAAGAAGCCTGGGTTGCTGCTGATGGCGAATATAAACTAATACTTACCAAAGACGGCACAGATCTTACCGCGACTTTTACACCGGCCGGCGACCTTATAAAAATATTATAAGCAAAAAGAGAGAAGCACAGCACTTCTCTCTTTTGTTTTATATACGTTATGGGCAACTACTTTTTAGTCTGCTCCTGATAGAATTCGCAATGCTTGTTCATAATGCATTCACTGTGCTTAGGATTGCTTGGGCGACAGGTGTCACGGCCCAGAAACGAAATTGCCATGCCCACTTCGCCCCACATATCCTGTGGTAATACAGCCATCATTTCTTTTTCTATTTTTGTTGCGTCTTTACCTTTTGCAATACCTAAGCGTGGCGCAACACGAACAACGTGCAGGTCAACCAAAATACCTTCGGCTTTTTTGCCGGCTTCACGCATTATTACATTTGCCGATTTTCTGCCCACGCCTTTCAGCGCCACAAGCTCTTTCATAGTAGTTGGGATATTCTTATCTTCCTTAATGGTATCTGCAATATCCTGAAGCCAGGCAATTTTATTGCCGTGAAAACGCACTTCGGCAAGGTACTCCATAAGTCCGGCAGTATTAGCCTTTGCCAAAGCATTCATATCAGGATATTTTTTAAAGAAGGCAGGCGCTATTTTATTAATATGCGCATCGCTGTCCTGTGCCGATAGTACGACCATTACCAGTAGTTGATAAATATTTTCGTATTGCAACGGGTGGCGTTCACCCTTGTACTTTTCTATTAGCGGACTCAGGGCTTTAGGCCAGTCGGTTCCTTCCATAAATAAATCCATATAGAGTTTGTTTTTGCTTTAAGCCGCAAACATACTGCGGCACATTAAATTTACAAAAAAGACTTTTACCAGCGTGTACATTTAACCAGGCAGTAACATTCTTATTATGTTTAATCGATAAGACAAAAACAAAACCCTGTCGTATCAGGACAGGGCTCACAGTTTACTTTTCAAAATCTACCGATAGCGAGTTAACGCAATAGCGTTGGCCGGTTTCGGTAGGGCCATCATCAAACACGTGGCCCATGTGGCTGCCGCAGTTAGAGCACAATATCTCTGTGCGAAGCATGCCAAAGGTAGTATCTTTAATATATTCTACGCTGCCGGGAATAGATTCGTCAAACGATGGCCAGCCGCAGCCGCTCTCAAATTTAGAATCGCTCTTAAACAATGGCTGCCCGCAGGCGCCGCAGCAATAAGTTCCCTTATCAAAAGCAAGGTTGTATTTGCCGGAATGCGGGAACTCGGTTCCTTTGCCTCTTAATATCTTATAACGTTCAGGGCCTAATTCGGCTTTCCATTCGGCCTCAGATTTTTGTACGGGATAATTATGTGTACTCATAGATGTGTAATTTAGGGTAAAATCAAAGACACGAATTTCACTAATTTTCACCAATTAATCAATGTAACTTAGTGTCATTCGTGTTAAGTCTGCTTATTTAGCAGGGATAAATTTTATAGATGTAGAGTTGGTGCAAAAGCGTTCTCCGGTAGTGGCTTTAGGGCCATCATCAAAAACGTGGCCCAGGTGGCCGCCACATTTGGCACACATAACCTCTGTGCGCTCCATACCAAAACTGCCGTCTGTTTTATAAATTACAGATCCTTTAATAGCCTGGTCAAAAGAAGGCCAACCGCAATGCGAGTCAAATTTTGTGTCACTTGTAAACAATGGGTTGCCACATGCGGCACAAACATACATTCCTTTCTCAAAAAAATTATCATACTGCCCGGTATACGGCCTGTCGGTATCTTTGTTGCGCAATACATTATATTGTTGCTGTGTAAGCTGCGTTTTCCACTCGGCATCGGTTTTAGTTACCGCAAAGTTACCTTTTGCAGGCGTCTCTGTCTTAGCCTTGTTTTTATTGTCTTTTTTGTTTTCCTGTCCCTGGCAGGCAGTTAATGACAGCAGGACAAGTAGTAGCATTATTTTTTTCATGATAGTAAAAAATCGATTGTTTTTTTTATTACAGCTTTATCGCCAAGAATTTTTCTGTGCCCCAGCCCCTCAGTAATAACAAGCTGTGCATCTGTGAGATTTTTGAAAATATGATGGGCGGCACTAACAGGTACATCGGTATCGTTCTCGTCATGAAATACCAGTACAGGAATATGCACATCCTTTGCTGCTATATACGCCGAATAGTTGTTGATGGTTTCGCCAAACTTCTTTTCAAACATTTTAATCATTAACTCTCCTATGGCAATATTCATGCCTAATTTTTGGGTAAAGTCTACCATAATATCCCTAATAACATCGCCACTGCCTATAAGTACTGCACGCTTAACTTTTGAGCCCTGTTTAACTGCATTTAATACAGCCATTGCGCCAAGCGAGTGCCCTATGGCAAACTCAAAAGGGCCATGTTGCTTTTCCAGTTCTAATATAGACGCTATAAATTCGGTCATATCACTTGTTTTTCCGCTCGATTTTCCGTGGGCCGGCGCATCAAAACTTATTGTGCTATAGCCGCATTTAACCAGTTTATCGGCTACAGATACCAGTTGGGTACCGCGACCGCTCCAGCCATGCACCAGCAATACTTTTTTAGGGCTATCACCAAGATGGTACACATTGATGGATTTTTTAAGCGATGGAATAAACACCTGTTCCTGACGGCTTTTACGATCCATCTCTTCTTCACGTTTGGGTAGCTTAAATTTTATGGGAGTGGTAAATACTTTCATGGCAAACCGTGCCGCCAGCTTGGGCGATGTTGCCTGCAGTATTTTTGCAGTTATAATAAATGGCTTAGGTATTTTTAGGGTTTGGCGATGAGTGGTATTTTCTGACATGGTAAGTAACTTTATAAAATAATACTGCAAAGAGTATTTATAACTACTATAAAAGTAAAGTAAATATGCTAATAATGAAATATTTGAAAAACGTATTGGCAACCCCTTGTTTAAATTCACAATAGTTTAACTATAATGGGCTCATTTTCGAAATTGTATATTGTAGAAATTTAGTAAATTTGAATAAAATTTAAAAATTTTAGATATGAGAAAAAGCGCAATAACCCTTTCGGCAATCCTGTTTATGGTGGTAGCTGCCTGCAGTACGAACCCGTTTACCGGTAAAAAAGAATACACTCTTGTATCTAATGCAGAGATATTTCCCAGTGCATTTGCGCAATACGACCAATTTTTAAAAGAAAACAAAGTAATAACCGGTACCGCCCAAGCTGCAATGGTTACAAGTGTGGGACAAAAAATTAAGGCTGCTGCCGAAAAATACTTAAAAAGCGTGGGGCAAAGCGGTTATCTTGATGGTTATGCCTGGGAGTATAAACTTGTAGATTCTAAAGATGTAAATGCCTGGTGTATGCCCGGCGGAAAAATTGTAGTTTACACGGGTATACTGCCTATTACTAAAGACGAAGCCGGCCTTGCTACCGTTTTAGGCCACGAAGTATCGCACGCATTGCTTAATCATGGTGCTAAAAGAATGACTACAGATGCTCTTGCACAATATGGTGCAGCAGGTGTATCTGCAGTAACATCCGGCCAGAGCGCTACAGCACAGCAGCTTTTTCAGCAGGCTTATGGTTTAGGCGCACAATATGGTGCTATACTGCCTTTTAGCCGTGGCCATGAAAATGAAGCCGACGAATTAGGCCTTACACTTATGGCTATTGCAGGCTATAACCCTGATAAGGCATTAGAGTTCTGGAAAAGAATGGATGCTAACTCCGGCAGCTCTGCACCACCAGAATTTTTAAGCACGCACCCATCTGGCTCTACAAGGATATCTAAAATTACTGCCGAGATACCTAATGCAAAAGCACAGGCTGCTAAATTTGGCGTTAAGTTCTAATCTTAGATTTTAGAATTTAGATTGCCACTCAATGGTAATCTAAAACTTAATACAAAGCAAAGCTGTTCCTCGCGGAGCAGCTTTTTTATGTTTAGGTTTAAATCAAACAAAAAAGCAGCCATAAAGGCTGCCAAAATTTAAGGTATTGTAGACACTATAGCGCTTTTGCACCTGCTTTGGCCACTTTTTCGTCGTCATCTACGGTACTGCCCGAAACACCTATGCCACCTATAACATTGCCATTATCATCTTTAATAACCACACCGCCCGGAAAAGTAATTAGGCCATCGTTAGAATGCTCAATATTAAAGAGTGGCTTGCCCGGTTGTACTAATGGGCTCAGGTCGGCGGTGTCCATCTGGAAGTAAACGGCAGTCTTCGCTTTTTTTATCGCGATATCTACAGATCCTAACCATGCACCGTCGTTACGCACAAACGCCACGAGGTTAGCTCCGGAATCTACAACACAAATGTTCATTTTAGTTTTAATGTCAGTCGCTTTTTCTTTGGCTGCTGCAATTGCAGTTTCAGCCTGTGCTAATGTAATGTTCATATATTGCTGGTTTATTTGTTGCGTTGTTTGTGTGCGTAAAAAAAATGCTAAATGCTACATTGAAAGATAGTTATAGTGTTTGATAAAGATTCTTAAGGAATATCTAAAGTTTAAATAATAAACTGATGGTGTTTTAGGTTAAATTTCATACAGGCATAACTGCCTATTGCTATATAGTTTAAAAAAATAGTTTAGTTTTGAGGGTACAAACCTAACTATATGGCACATTTAGAAAAAGGCAGTAAAAAGCTGCTAAGCGCCTGGGCGTTTTACGACTGGGCAAACTCTGTATACAGCCTTGTAATAGCATCGGCGGTATTCCCTATTTTTTACAATAAGTTAGTGCCGGAAGGTAGCGATGTACCTGTTTTTGGCGGCTCTATGAAGGGCACGGCACTTATAAGCTTCGTTACAGCTTTCGCCTTTTTAATTGTAGCTTTTATATCGCCGCTGCTTAGTGGTATTGCAGATTATGCCGGTAACAAAAAACAGTTCCTTAAACTATTTTGTTATATAGGTGCGGCATCATGCATAGGCCTGTACTGGTTTGATCTTGATAATTTATACATAAGCCTTACATGCTACCTTTTTGGACTTGTAGGCTTTTGGGGCAGCCTGGTGTTCTATAATTCTTACCTTCCGGATGTGGCTTACCCTGAGCAACAGGACGCTGTAAGTGCCCGCGGGTACTCTATGGGATACATTGGCAGTGTTATACTGCTTGTGTTTAACCTTGCCATGATAATGTTTCCTAATGTATTTTTTATTAATGAAGCCACACCTCTATTATCTGCCGTTAAGGCAATGCGCATCTCATTTGTTACAGTAGGCGTTTGGTGGATAATCTTTAGCCAGTATACCTATTACCATTTACCTAAAGGCGCAAGGAAAAACAAGATAACAGGCGATGTGCTGCTTAATGGCTTTAAGGAGCTCCGCAAAGTTTGGGGGCAGCTTAAGCAAAACATTACACTAAAGCGTTACCTGGGTGCTTTTTTTGTTTACAGTATGGCGGTACAAACCGTTATGCTCGTGGCTACCTATTTTGGTGCCGAAGAAATTGAATGGGGCAGCGAAGACGCTAAGAGCCTGGGGCTTATAACCAGTATTTTACTTATACAACTGGTAGCCGTTGCGGGTGCGGTAATAACCTCTAAACTTTCGGGAAAATTTGGTAACATAAAAACACTCATAGGCATTAACTGTATATGGGCGGTTATCTGTATATGTGCTTATTTTGTTACGCTTCCCATACACTTTTATATAACCGCTGCCTTTGTTGGGCTTGTTATGGGGGGCATACAGTCGCTTTCGCGCAGCACCTACTCTAAATTCCTGCCCGAAACTACAGATACAGCTTCATATTTTAGTTTTTATGATGTTACAGAGAAGATAGGCATTGTAATAGGAATGCTTATGTATGGCGCTATAGACCAAGCCTTTGGCAGCATGCGTTACTCGGTTGTATTTCTTACAGTATTTTTTATAGCGGGCATATTTTTATTAACCCGCGTTTTAAAAAAACATTAGGATTTTAATTTTATTGCTTTATATTTGGAACTTTAAAAAATTCAATAAATTAATGTTATGAAAAGACTAAGAATACTATCGATTTTCATGGTATTGTTTGCAGTATTGGGTGGAATAGTTACTTCTTGTGAGACTGAGCCGGTAGACCCACTATTATTGACAGATGATACCGACGGTACAGATCCTACACCAGATCCGGGAGTTTTCACGGTAAAAATAGGCGGTACTCTTTTTGTTGCCGATAGTACTGTAGCTACATTAGCCAATGGCGCGATCACTATTAAAGGGTATAAAGGTACAGAGGGCGAAAATGTAACTATTATGGTTCCGGCTACTACTACAGGTACTTATACGGCTTTAATGACTTACGATCCTGGAACAACTCTTAATTTTTACACTAACTTAACCCCTGCAGGACTTCCTTCCGGTTCGGCAACTATAACAACTATAAATACAGCTTCACGTGTTATAAGTGGTAGCTTTAGCTTTACAGGATATTATTCTGACGCTACCCAAAACATTCCTCCAACGGCATTTACAGAGGGTAATTTTACAAATATATCTTATGCAGGAGGGTCTACGCCACCTGTAGGTTCGGGTGTATTAAAAGCAACTGTTGCGGGTTCAGCTTTTACAGCAGCGGTAACTAATGCAGTTTTAGGAAGCGGCCGGCTTTTTATTCAGGGTGTAGATGCTACAGGAAAAGGTATTACAATTAATGTTGAAGAGACTACCCCTGGTACTTATACAGAAGCTATTCTTGCATACAGTGAAGATGTAACAACAGAAGATTCTTACAGCAATATTTTAAACGATTCAGGTACAATTACTATAACATCTATAGATACTGTCAACCATACAATAACAGGTACATTTAGTTTTACAGGAGATTATTCTGACACAGGGGCTGGCCTGCCTGCTAAAGTAGTTACTAACGGGGTCTTTACAAATGTTCCTTATGTAAGCAGTGTAGATAATACCGATGTATTTAATGCTACCGTAAATGGTACTGCTGTTACTTACGGAGGGTCTGACCTTACAATAGGGTTTATAGACGTAAATGAGTTCTCTGCTGTAACATTAAGAGGTACTAATGCTAACCATGTAGTAGAACTTGTAATAAATGAAGATACTCCTGTAGGAACTTATTCATTTACAGATGCTATTGGAGCATTACCTCAGGCAACATTTACAGATGCTAATGGGCTTAATCATAATATTACCAGGGGCAGCTTAGTAATTACTGCAAATGACGGTATAAGGATAAAAGGTACATTCGAATTTGATGTATTAGATGGTACTACTGTGACAAATACAGTTACTGCCGGTGCTTTTGATATTGAATTATAATTGATTATGTAATCACTAAACTATACAATTAGAAATCCGCCTTTGGCGGATTTTTTTGTGGCACAATCATTGTCATACACCCGTATTACCACCAATGCTACAATTTATTATGCATTGGTACACAGCATATACAGAGCTATAACCTTACTATAAACTCTTTGTGCCCATCAAGTTTTAATGACAAAATGACTTTTACAAGATATGTCTAAGCAAAGAATTTTAAATATTGACAATTTGTCACTTCAGGAGTTGGATACCGATGCGGAACTTATACCGCTAATGACATCTGAAGATGAAGAAGAAATGAATAACGAGGAACTGCCTGCCAGCCTGCCTATTTTGCCACTGCGCAACATGGTATTGTTTCCGGGAGTAGTTATTCCTATTACCGCAGGCAGGGATAAGTCTATAAAGCTTATAAATGACGCTAATACAGGCGACAAGATAATAGGCGTTGTAGCGCAAAAAGACGAAAGTGTAGAAGATCCTGCCGCAGCAGATATTAATACTGTGGGTACAGTGGCACGTATACTTCGTGTTCTTAAAATGCCCGATGGTAATACTACCATAATCCTTCAGGGTAAAAAGCGTTTTGAGATAGACACTGTTACCGATGAGGAGCCGTACCTGAAAGCTACCGTTAAAGAATTTGAAGAAAAAAGGCCGGAGAAAAAAGATGCCGAGTTTACTACTATTATAGAGTCGGTTAAAGACCTGGCAATACAAATAATAAAAGAGAGCCCAAATATACCTACAGAGGCCACTTTTGCTATTAAGAATATAGAGAGCGATTCGTTCCTTGTAAACTTTGTATCGAGCAACATGAACCTTTCGGTTAAAGAAAAGCAGGATCTTCTTGCCATTAGTAACCTTAAGGAACGAGCGCTGGAAACATTGCGTTTTATGAATTTAGAACTGCAAAAACTGGAGCTTAAAAACGATATACAAAGCAAAGTGCGCTTTGATCTTGACCAGCAGCAGCGTGAGTACTTTTTGCACCAGCAAATGAAAACAATTCAGGAAGAGCTTGGCGGTGTATCTCATGATCAGGAAATAGACGATATCCGTGCTAAAGCCCGCCTTAAAAAGTGGGATGATAAAACAAAGCAGCAGTTTGATAAAGAATTATCTAAGCTACAGCGCATGAACCCGCAGGCGCCTGATTATGGTACCCAGCGCAACTACCTGGAGCTGCTTATTGATTTACCGTGGAATGAATTTAGCAAAGATAACTTTGACCTTAAGCGTGCCGATAAAATACTTAACCGCGACCATTATGGCCTTGAAGATGTTAAGAAACGCATTATAGAGCACCTTGCTGTACTTAAGCTGCGTAACGATATGAAATCGCCTATATTATGTTTATACGGGCCTCCGGGCGTGGGTAAAACCTCTATAGGTAAATCGGTTGCCGAGGCACTGGGCAGGGAATACATTCGTATTTCTCTTGGTGGCCTTCGTGATGAGGCAGAAATTAGGGGGCACAGGAAAACTTACATTGGTGCTATGCCGGGCAGGATAATTCAGAGCCTTAAAAAAGCAGGCACTGCTAACCCTGTATTTGTATTAGATGAGATAGATAAATTAACAATAAGCAATACCGGCGACCCGTCGTCTGCATTGTTGGAAGTATTAGACCCTGAGCAAAACTCGGCGTTCTATGATAACTTCCTTGAGCTTGGTTTCGATCTTAGTAAAGTTATGTTTATTGCTACGTCTAACAACCTTGCAACCATTCAGCCTGCATTGCGTGACAGGATGGAGATCATCAACATGACGGGCTATACTATAGAAGAGAAAGTTGAAATTGCTAAAAAACACCTTGTACCTAAACAAATTAAAGAGCACGGACTTACTGCTAAGGATGTTGTGCTTGGTAAAAAGCAAATAGAAAAAATTGTTACAGGCTACACCCGCGAAAGTGGTGTGCGTGGCCTTGAAAAGCAAATTGCCAAGGTTGTTCGTAACTGTGCCAAATCTATCGCGATGGAGGAGGAGTACAATGTAAAGGTGACCGATGAAGATATTATTAAAATACTGGGTGCGCCAAAAATGGAACGCGACAAATATGAGAATAATGATGTTGCAGGTGTGGTAACAGGCCTTGCCTGGACAAGCGTGGGTGGAGATATATTGTTTATAGAATCGATACTTAGTAAAGGTAAAGGCAACCTTACCATGACCGGTAACCTGGGCACGGTAATGAAGGAGTCGGCTACTATTGCATTAGAGTACATAAAATCTAATGCAGAGATGCTGGGCATAAGTCCGGAAGTGATATCTAACTACAACGTGCACATACACGTGCCGGAAGGTGCAACGCCTAAAGACGGACCAAGTGCCGGTGTGGCTATGTTAACATCGTTAGTATCTACCTTTACGCAAAAGAAGATAAAAAAACATCTTGCCATGACGGGCGAAATTACCCTGCGTGGCCGCGTATTGCCCGTGGGCGGTATTAAAGAAAAAATACTGGCTGCAAAAAGGGCAAATATTAAAGAGATTATTCTTTGCATTGAGAACAAGCGCGATATAGACGAAATTAAACCGGAATATCTTGAAGGGGTAACGTTTCATTATGTGCGCGAAATGAGCGAAGTGCTTAAGTTTGCTATTACTAACGAGACGGCTAAAAATGCAAAGACGCTTTAAAAGGGCATGAAATAAATTGTATGACAAACGGCTAAGAAATTAGCCGTTTTTTTTTTGATTATTTTGCCGCAAATTACACAAATTTTCACAAATGATTATTGGAGGAATATTGCACTTTGTTTTTAACCTAAGAGCATGTCATTAAGAAGCGGAGCTTCAAATTATGAGCAGCTAAGTGACATTTTGTAGCATTTTTGCTATGAATCTATGTAGTGGATTTTTTTTTAAAAATGTGTCCACGCGATAGTTTTTAAAAACGGTTAGTGTGTATTGAGTTTTGGTGTAAGAATATAAGTATAATATATTGATGTTTTAATCAAGTAAATCGTATAAAAATTGTTAGCTGTTAATTTATTTAAAAATAATATCTTCGCATTCGCGTTATACTATGCAAAACGCCCTAAAAGTAGCATGTGTAAAAAAATGTACCTCGCCTTATTACTGCTCGCCACGACCATGTCTTTTGGGCAGATAGGCGGTAAGTATACGTATCAGTTTTTAAATCTTGTTACGTCGCCACGCCAGGCAGCATTAGGCGGTAAAATTGTTACCCTTTACGATTATGATGTTAACCAGGGCATATACAACCCTGCTACTATTAATGATGACATGGATAAGCAACTATCTGTAAATTATGGTAATTACTATGGCGAAGTTACTTATGGTACTGCGGCTTATGCTTATAAATATGACCGGTATACGCCTACATTCCAGATGGGGGTTAATTATGTAGATTACGGTACTTTTGAAGGCCGTGATGAAGCCGGGCTTCTTACGGGCAATTTTACAGGTAGCGAGATTGCGCTTTCTTTTGGTACGTCATACAACATCCCTTATACTGATATACACATTGGTGCAAGTGCAAAATTAATATCGTCTACACTGGAAAGTTATAACTCTTTTGGTGCCGCAATAGATCTTGGTGCTATATATATAGACGAGGATAACGATATTAATTACGGTCTTGCCATACGTAATATAGGTTCGCAAATAACTACTTATGCAGGCCAGTATGAGCCGTTGCCTATGGAAATTATAGCAGGCATATCTCAGGAGGTTGAAAACGTGCCTATACGTTGGCATTTAACGCTGGAAAACCTGCAGCAATGGAATATTGCTTTCTCTAACCCTAACCGCGCAGAACAAAGCATTGAAGGCGGCAGCACAAACGAAAAAGTATCGTTCTTTAATAACGCATTGCGCCATGTAATACTGGGCGGAGAGTTGTTTCCCGGCAGGGCTTTTAACCTGCGCATGGGGTACAACTTTAGGAGGGGTGAAGAACTTCGCGTGGTAGATAAAAGAAATTTCTCTGGAATTTCGTTTGGTATGTCGTTGCGTTTTAATAAAATACGTTTCGATTATTCGTATTCCCGCTATACCCTTGCCGCAAATACCAGCCTATTTGGCCTCATGATTAACCTTCAATAAGGCCTTACTTTAGGTTTCTGTCAACAAATATCAGTAAGGAGATATAACGTGTAATCTTTTAACTTTAACGGGCTTATTTGTTTTATTTCATTTTTTATTAATAGTTTTACCGCCGTTAATTAAATGTTAATTTAGCTATTACAGCCTTTTATATATGGGAATCAAGAACCGTCTTATTTTAATGAGTTTCCTGCAGTTTTTTGTTTGGGGAGCATGGCTTATTACAATTGCTAACTACTGGTTTGGTACAAAACACTGGGAAGGAACGCAGTTTGGGCTTGTTTTTGGTACTATGGGTTTAGCTTCGGTTTTTATGCCAACACTAACCGGTATTATTGCAGACCGCTGGATAAATGCAGAAAGGCTATATGGTATATTGCACGTACTATATGCAGGGGCATTGTTCGCATTAACAAAGGTTGAAGACCCAACAACGTTTATATATGTAATGTTTGTGGCTATGTGTTTTTATATGCCTACAATTGCATTACATAATTCTATAGCTTACACAGCTTTAAAAAATAGTCCTGATAGTGATGTGGTAAAAGATTTTCCGCCCATTCGTGTCTTTGGTACGGTAGGTTTTATTGTAGCCATGTGGATAACCAACCTTACCAATAGCAAAGCGACCGAATACCAGTTTTACATTGCCGGGATTGCTGCTATATTATTAGGTATTTATGCTTTTACACTACCTAAATGCGAACCGCAAAACACTACAGAGAATGCATCGGCATCTGAAGCTTTGGGGCTTGAAGCTTTTAAGCTTTTTGGTACTTATAAAATGGCTTTGTTCTTTATCTTCTCAATGTTTTTAGGCGGGGCACTGCAGTTAACCAACGCTTATGGCGATGTGTTTTTAAGCGAATTTCAGAATTTCCCTAAGTATGCCAACTCGTTTGTAGTAGAGCGTTCTACTATTATTATGTCTATATCACAGTTTTCAGAAACGGCGTTTATCCTTGCCATTCCGTTCTTTTTAAAGCGTTTTGGAATCAAGCAGGTAATGCTGATAAGTATGTTTGCGTGGGTACTGCGTTTTGGGCTATTTGCTTATGGCGACCCGGTGGCTAATTTATGGATGATCATATTATCATGTATTGTATATGGTATGGCGTTCGATTTCTTTAATATTTCAGGTTCATTATTTGTAGAGACTAACACCAGCCCAAAAATACGTTCATCGGCACAGGGATTGTTCATGATGATGACTAATGGTTTCGGGGCAATATTTGGCAGTATAACATCCGGCTGGGCTATAGATAAATTTTTTACAAAATCGTTTACCAATACTACAGATCTTGCCGGCTTTTTACAAACCGAACCTACAAATGAGGTGATGGCGGGCTTTATAAAAAATCAGGGAGTTACCATAACAGATGGTATTTTTAGCAGCCCCGTGCTTATGAAAGACTGGCAAAACATCTGGCTTTCTTTTGCCGCTTATGCGCTTATAATTGCAGTAGCTTTTGCGTTATTGTTTAAGCACAAACATGATCCTGATGCGGTAGCGGTTATAAAGCACTAATTTATATTTAGAAATAGGCAGTTGGCAAATTTCATTAATATCAAACAAACAAAATACCAGATAAACAAATTATTGTAATAGCGTCATTCTTATAAAATTAGGTGTGCAGAGGTCTTGTTTATTTAAAAATAAATAGTACCTTTGCACACCTTTTCGGCATAGTGGGTTTGGAAAAGGATTTTTAAACAAAATTTATGTAAAACGCTTCTGCTGTTTTATTTGCATAAAACCCCCGTAAAGCACAGGATACAAATTTTAAATCAGAATGTCTGAGCAAAAAACAAACGAACAATTTCTACAGGAGTTTAACTGGCATAACTTTGAAGAAGGTATTGATCCGGTAGATGAACAAAACCTTAGAGAGTTCGAAAACTTAGTTGAAGAAACTTTTATTTCAACTGACAGCGACGAAGTTGTAGAAGGAACAGTAGTAAGAATCACTGACAGGGATGCTATCGTTGATATCAAC
>Ga0247806_10000785_pt1 | contig 17485 bp, 13 predicted proteins | sample UWRJL059202B1_FD_179935 | JGI IMG/M metagenome (GOLD analysis project Ga0247806, IMG submission 179935) | Plant litter microbial communities from Arlington Agricultural Research Station in Wisconsin, United States - UWRJ-L059-202B-1 | ecosystem: Environmental > Terrestrial > Plant litter >... | reverse complement strand
CAGCGGGGTCGCCGAGGCAATCGCGGTATTGGCGTAGATGTCGATTTCACTGCCCGGCAACACGTCCGTCGAATAGGCGGCGTCGAGCACGAGTTCGGCTTCGCCATAATTGTTGGCGTAAAAATCAGGCGGCAGCTCGAACTGGAACCGCGCCGTATGACGGCGGCCGTTGAACTGCACCGTCGGCACCCCGAGGGACGCCAGCGTCACGGTCTCGCCGCCAAGCAAGGTCGGGATCCGATAGGGCAGGTCGATGCGCGGGCGCTCATCACTGAGCGGTGCCGCCACCAGTATGGCGTCGATCGCGCGCTTGACCGCAGCCCAGTCGGGTCCTGATACGAGCAAGGTATTAGCGCCGCTGGCCCGCGGCACCAAGGCTGCGACCGGTCCTGCCGACGATTGCGGCACATATTCGGCGAGAGCCGCAGGCAACTCTGTCGAAATCCCCAGGACCACGTCGAGCATGCCCGGCTGCATCGTCGTGGCAAGATCGGTCGCCAACTCGATGTGCAGGTTCGGCACGCGAAGGGCGAGCACCAGTTCCTGCGCCAGATAGGCGGCAGCCTGGGAGGCTTCGGTCGCGCCCAGATTGGGGGCGATCAGGCGGACCGTGGTGTTGCCCTCGGCATCGACCCCGACTGCTGCCAGATCGGCAAGCTGTCGAACCTGGCTCAGATTAGCCCCGTCCATGCTCAGCTTGGCCGTAGCCGCGGCGATCTCGGTCCACAACTCATAGGTCGATTCGACGGTACAGTCGGTACGGTGGCGCTGGCTCGCTATAAACTCGACCGTATTGGCGCCCTGCCGCAGAATGCCTGCCGGAATATCGACCGCAAGGCTGGTCGGCGACGAGGCCGAGGCAATCGGTCGGCGGGTCACTTCATTGCCGTTGATCGCGACCGACAGGTTGGAAATCTCGGGTGCCACGACCACGGAGTTCAAAATGGAAAACTGCAGCCGTGTGGGCGCGGCGGCTTGCGCTTCGGTCAAATAGACCACCACGGCCTGCCGGTTTTCCTCGCCTTCGAGGCGCAGGGTAGGGCTGGCCAGCAAGTAATGGTCCGAGGTTGTCGGGGCAACGATCGCGGGCGCAGCCGCAGCCGCTGGCTGGTCCACGCTCGGCGTCGGCGGGGCCACCACGAGTTCGTTCTCGGGCGTCATGTCGAACGGAGCTGGCTGCGCGAACACCGGCAGGATCACCGATGACAATAGGGCAGCGATGAGAAGGCGGTGCTTGGTCACGATTTTGCTCCACGGGCCGCACCGAAACGCAACAGATAGGCAAGGCCACGGCCGGTCTGGAAGAGCGCAATACCAAGAAACTGGATGGTCCCGCGGAGCAGGCCGATATTGATCTGGCGCGAGGTCTGGCGCTGTTGCCAGGTGGCGGAGTTGGCGTAGAGCAGATCGGCGATCAGGCGATATTGTCGGCCGTTTTCAGCCGCGAAGCTGCAGCCGAGCGAGACTTCCTTGCCATTGCTTTCAAGCGCCCGCACCACCACCGAAAGCTCGTTACTGCCGATCTCGGACTGCGGCGTAAACCGCACCACGGTCGGCTGGCCCTTGGTGATGCCCGCGGATCCGCCAGGCAGCTGGATGGCGATGCCGCCGGCCGAGACGTTGACGATGGTCCCCTTGACCCAGGTATCGTCGCCGACCCGCACCGTGCAGCGGCGCTCGATGGCGACGCGGCGACTGGCGCGAATTTCGCGGCGCTCCGACACCACGCCCAGCGCGCAGCCGGCCAGGATCAGGTTGAACACGTTCCAGCCACCCACCACCAGGGTGATTTCGGCCTGATAGGGCTCATTGATGACCTTGTAGATGGTCATGCCGAGCGCCAGGATCAGCAAAAGGAAGATGAAATAGAACGGTCGCGACAATTCTGACAGGCGCGCCTTGGTCAGCGACTCGTCCTTTGCCGTCACGTTGAACGTCGGCTTGCTCGGATTGCGGGCCACCGAAACCAGCGCGCCGAGCAAATGGACCGACTGGATGTATTCGTAGAGCTCGGAAATGAACGGCCAGCGATAGCGCCCGAACAGCGAGTTCTGCATCACCAGGTTCACGAAGAAATAGGTCATCGTATAGGCGGTGAATTCGCCGCCGGAAGCGGTGAAAATCTGCAGGTCGAAAAACAGATAGCAGAACGGCGCAAACAGGAAAATCATGCGCGGCAGCGGAAACAGCCAGAACAGCGTCGAGGACAGATAGCACAGCCGCTGGCCGAGCTTCAGCCCCGACTTGAACAGCGGAAAGCTGAACAGCAAGATCTGCATCATGCCCTGAGCCCAACGCGTCCGCTGGCCGATGAAGCTGGCAAAGGTCGCCGGCTGCAGACCCGCCACCAAAGGCTTGTCGACGTAAATGCTGTTCCAGCCCTTGCTGTGCAATTCAATGGCGGTTTCGCAGTCTTCGGTGATGCTGCGACCGGCAAAGCCGTTGTTGGTCATCAAAGCTTCGCGACGCAGCAGCGCTGCCGAGCCGCAAAAGAAAGCCGCATTCCAGCTGTCGAGACCGCGCTGGATGATGCCGTAGAACATTTCGTTTTCCGACGGCATGGTTTCGAAGGTGCGTAGATTGCGCTCCAGCGGATCCGGATTGAGGAAAAAGTGCGGCGTCTGCACCAGGAACAGACGCTGGTCCTCGGCAAAATACGGCACGGTTTCCTGCAGGAAATCGCGGGCCGGAGCGTGATCGGCGTCAAACACCGCGATGAACTCGCCCGTCGAATTGGCGAGGCCATTGTTAAGATTGCCGGCCTTGGCGTGGGCGTTTTCGTCACGCGCCAGATAGCGGCAGCCGAGTTCGTCGGCCAGGGCGCTCATCTGGATATAGCGCTCTTCGGCAACGGCGGCACTTGCTTCATTGGCGCTGTTGCGCTTGGCCAGCGTTGCCCCATCGTCGAGCAGCCACACGGCAAACCGGTCGGGCGGATAATCCATCGCCTTGGCCGCAGCGAGCGTGCCCGCCAGCAACTCGTAGCCCTCGTTATAGCTCGGGACGAACACGTCGATGAAGGGCACCGCATCGCCGGGAGCCAGACGACGCGTCGCCCGCATCGGCAGCGGGTTGATCACCACGAACAGGCTGAGGAACAGCATCATGATGCAGTACATCTCGGCGAGGTAGAGAATCAGGCCCGGGATAAAGTCGGTCAGCTGATTGACGGGGGGCAGCGTGCTGGTAGTGCGCCAATAGGCGTAGCGCATCACGATGATCGTGCCAAAAGCCAGCAACAGCAGGCGCCAGCGGCCTTCGAGCTTGAGCGTCTTGATGACCACCATGCCAAAGATCAGCAGCAGCGCCGTGACGAGATGCACCTCGAGGCTGATCGGCAGCGTGATGAAGGCCAGCATGACCATAGCCACGAAGATCAGCAGCAAGACCGAAAGCGCCTTGTTCATGGCTAGTTTCCTTGGGGTGTCGGAGCAGGCACGATGACGGATGGTGTACCGGAAGACGGGGTGCCGGAGGTTGTCGTGGCCGCGCCAGAGGGCCGCGGCACGGTCGGACCGAAGGCGCCTGTCGTGGTGCCGGGAGACGGCACGATGGGCGAGCCGGGTGCCGGCGTAATGGCGATCGGCACCACCGCCGGCGCGACGGTCTGCCGAACGACCGTCCGGGTGACCGGTGCCGGATCGGGAACATTGATGACCTTGGCGAAGCCGTCAGCCCCCACGGGACGCAGCGGCGCGCGGATCTGGCCGATGGCAGCAGGTGCGCCGGCAGGCGGAAACACTGTCGTGTTAAGGCGCAGGCGATACATCACCTCGACCAGTTCCTGCTCGGTGGCGCGCGGCTTGCACAACTGCAGGCGAACGCTGATGGCGCCGCGCTCGACCGCGCCCGACGGCTTGAGGCCCGGCTCGATCCGCTGCCAGGCGTAGATGCAGGCGTCGGCATTGGCGGGTCGGCCGATCGCATAGCCGAACGGGCCGTAATCGTTCTGCACATAATAGGGCGACACCGCCATGCCGGCACCGGGCCAGGCCGCGTTGGCCTCGTCGGTCAAATTGATCTCGGTGAACGGCACATCCTTGAGATTGAGTTCGTTAGCGCTGCTGCTGCGCGCTTCGAACTTGCGGATGGTGATCTTGTTTTCGCCCGCCGTCATGGCCTGGGTCGCGAGGAAGATGTCCTGCTGCACGGCGTTGGGGAAGGTCTTGGAGACGACGCGGACAATCCCGGGGCCGCCGGGCGGGGGAATGATCATCGCGTCGATCGGCGCGACGATGCTGGCTTCCTTGGGCGGAAGGGACGGCGCCGTGGCGCAGGCGCCGAGCGCCAGGGTCAGCGTGCCACTGACGACCAGCCACGACAGGTGGCGGCCGATGCCGTGGATATGCCGATATACCTGCATGCGCGCCTAAACCCCGTGCCCCAAAAGTCACGTCAACCAGGGCTCCTCCGCCTGCTGACCAAATCCGTTTACACCAAAATTAGAAACAATTTGGTTAATGCAAATTTAAAATCATGCAGGTGTCGCCACCAGGTCGCCGTAACACTGACAATTTTGCTGACCCCCCACCGGAATACAGTCAGCATTAAGTCTGTCATGGACTGTGGCGGCAAACTCGTCAATTCAACTGAATCTCATAGCCGTGTAAGGCCAATCCCGCCGCACATGTTTATTTGCGTTCGTGATAATTTGGCCGCGGCACGGTTGCGGTCGGCAATCCGGGGCATTGCGTGCTCACCCGGCCCGGCCACTCATGTGATAGTGCAATTTCTACCATACCAGTGGCGTCGACGCGCTTATATTCACCTCAGGCGAATCGGCCTCCGCCGATAGCCCTACCCGAACTCACAACCCCGGATCGACCATGACTTACCGAGCTGCTCCCCAACGCTACCAGAGCATGCCCTATCGCCGAGCAGGGCGGTCGGGCCTCAAGCTGCCGGTCATCAGCCTTGGCCTGTGGCAGAATTTCGGCGGCAATCGCGACTATCCTTCAGCCTTTGAAATGCTCGGTGCGGCGTTCGATGCCGGTGTCACCCACTTCGATCTGGCCAATAATTATGGTCCGCCTCCCGGTTCCGCCGAGGAGCTGTTCGGGCAGGTCATGGCGCGCGACTTCCGGCCCTATCGCGATGAGCTGATCATCTCGTCCAAGGCCGGCTACAACATGTGGGAAGGCCCCTATGGCGAATGGGGCAGCCGCAAGAATTTGATCGCCTCGGCCGATCAGTCGCTCAAGCGGCTGGGCCTCGATTACGTCGATGTGTTCTATTCGCACCGTTTCGATCCCGAAACACCACTCGAGGAAACCATGGGCGCGCTGGCGACGCTGGTTGCGCAGGGCAAGACGCTCTATGTCGGCATCTCCAATTATCCCGAAGCCGAAACCCGGCAGGCCCACGCCATCCTCAAGGGCCTCGGCGTGCCCTGCGTCCTGCACCAGCCCAGCTATTCCATGTTAAACCGCTGGATCGAGGACGACAGGACCATCGATGCCTGTGGGGAGCTGGGAATCGGCATGATCGCCTTCTCGCCACTGGCCCAGGGCGTGCTCTCGGGCAAATACAACACCGGCAAGACCGAGGGCGCGCGCGGCACCAGCAACAATCCGTTCCTCAAGGCCGACAAGATCAAGCCCGAAACGCTCGATGCCGTCGCCAAGCTCGCCACGATTGCCCAGGCGCGCGGCCAGACCCTGCCGCAACTGGCGCTGGCCTGGGTGCTGCGGCGGTCGGAAATGACCTCCGCGCTGATTGGCATTCGCACCCTCGATCAGCTCAAGGACAATCTCGGCGCGTTGAACAATCTCGATTTCGCGCCCGAGGAAATCCTCGCCATTGAGGCCGCGACCGCCGGCGGTCTGACGCCATCGCATCCGCGCTGGTGGTAGGTCGACACTCTAGCGGGCAAACGCCGCAAACGGGTTGTGCTGGGTGAGCTGGGTGATCATTGCCTGGCTCACGCCCCGGTCCGCTAGCAGCGGCAGCAACTCGGTATTGACCACTGTATAGGGCTTGGGCGTGCCGCCGCCGGGAAGGGCGGGGTCGTACCAGCCGCGGTCATGGCTGATCAGCAATTGCGGCCCCAGCCCGGCGTCGAGCGCCCGCAGGATAAGCTCCGCACTTTCCGCCACCGGGACGGCGCCGATGTTGTCGTACTCGATCCAGCTGCCGCGCGCGGCGATGGCTTTGTGCAGGGCAAAGTCGGGCTCTGCATGGGTGTGAATGGACAGGAACCGGCTGGTCGAGCCGCCAGCAGCCTCGATGATATCGAGCTGGTCCATCACGACCCGCCCGGCAATGGTGTGGCTGCCGATCAACGCTCCGGTTTTGCTCGAAGCCCGGGCCGCCGCCCGCAAAATGCGCGTTTCGAGCGGGGTTATGCCGTCGTCGCCGGCGCTCAGCTTGATCCAGCCGGCCTGAAATCCAGTGTCCTCGATGCCGGTTTCAAGCTCGTCCAGCATATAGTGGTAAAGCGCGTCCTCGTCGGCGCCGTAAACCCAATCGGGTATCCAGGGCTCGCGATAAATCCCCGTGGGCACGACGATGGGGAAGTTCGTTGCCTGGCTGACTGCCAGATCGAAATCGGCCCGCCGCCCGACGCCACCGGTCGAGCATTCGACCAAAGCCGTCATACCCAGCGCCTTGATGGCCTCGATTTGCGGCACCATCAGCGCCAACACGTCGTCGGTCTCGGCCTCGGCATAACCCGGCTGATCGGGCGTGCGCAGATCGACGAACACGTGCTCGTGCGGCAGGATCATGCCGAGCTGGTCGGCGGTCAGCTTGCCGAGCGTCGTATAGAGATGGCGCATCGCTTCGGACCTTTCAGGGTTCAATGGGGTGGAGGGATGCTGATGGCGTCGCGTCGATTGAGTTCGAGCATTTTCGCCATCTGCTCGCGGGCGAGCGTGCCGTCGCGGTTGCGGATGGCTTCGGCCACGCGGATATGGCCGTCGCGGGAGACTGGCTCGGTGCCGCGCTGCAGCACGCCATACTCGTAGGACACGCGCAGCATGGTGACGATGAGTGACCGCATCTGACGCATCATGCCATTGCCGGTGGCGTCGAGAATCGTGCCGTGAAACCGGCAGTCTGCCTCGAACATCGCCTGCACGTCCTCCTGCTCGGGATGCAGCGCCAGGGCGGCGCCCACGATGACCGCGATCTGCTCTGGTGTTGCCCGTTGTGCCGCCAGTTCCGCAGCCGCCGGCTCGAGGATGATGCGCAATTCGGTGGTTTCGGCAAACATGGTGCTCAGGCGTGGATGGCCATGGTCGTGCCACGACACGACGTCCGCATCGAGCAAGTTCCATTCTTCGACCGGACGAACCCGCGTGCCATAGCGCCGCGCCGTGCGCACCAGGCCCTTGCCCGATAAAACCTTGATCGCGTCGCGGATCGTTGCCCGGCTGACGCTCAACGAATTGGCCAGTTCAGGCTCGGTGGGCATGGTCTCGCCCGGCAGATAGGCGTCATTGGCGATGCGGCGGCCCAGTACGTCGACGGCGAGTTTGGCCACGCCGTTGGGAAGTGCTCCTTCCACGGCTTTGGGCAGGTGCAGCAGTGGTTTGTCAGCCAGCATCATCAACAATTTTCCAAAATTCTTCTTACATATGATCTAAAGCCGTGCAATGACTTGCCGCACATCTTCACGCTGGCAAACAAGCGGACTGGTGCACGGAGGACTTCGACAACGGCGGGACTGCAGCAGCGGCCTTGACGCATGATCGATGTGCCGTGGGCGGTTCGGAACGCATCCGACGAGACACCATGAAAATTACCGCCATTGAAACCCTTGTCGTCCACGCCATTCATCGCAACTGGATTTTCGTCAAGGTTAAAACCGACCAGCCGGGCCTTTACGGCTGGGGCGAGGCGACACTGGAGTGGAAAACCCGGGCAGTGCTCGGCACCATCGAGGATCTGAGCGGTTTCGTCATCGGCGAGGACCCGCACCGCGTCGAGCATGTCGTCCAGAAAATGCGGCGCATGAGCTTTTGGCCATTGGGCTCGATCGGCATGACGGCGCTCTCGGGCATCGAGCAGGCGCTGTGGGACATCAAGGGCAAGGATCTCGGCGTGCCGGTCTGGCAAATGCTCGGTGGGCGGGTGCGCGACCACGTGCGGGTCTATACCCATCTGCTGCAGGCGCGACAGGATCGGCCTATTCCCGATGGCGACATCAACGCCTTTTGCGACGCGGTGCAGGAAACCGTCGAGCTGGGTTATGGCGCCGTCAAGCTCGGCCTCGTGCCCTACATGGGCTATGATGCGGCGCTGCCCGCGCTGCGCCACACCGAAAAACTCGCCAATGCGGTGCGCGAACGCGTCGGCGACAGCGTCGATATCCTCACCGATTTCCATGGCCGGCCAGACTCCGTCCAGGCTGCCAAAGCCTTTATCGATGTCATCGCGCCGATCCGCCCGATGTTCGTCGAAGAGCCCATCCAGCCCGGCGATCCGGACGCGCTGGCTGAACTGTCCCGGCTCGTCGCCTGTCCATTGGCGACGGGCGAGCGCCTGCTGATGCCGCAGGACTATGCCGAGCTCGCCCGGCTGCGCGCTGTTACCTATGTGCAACCCGATCTCAGCCATTGCGGCGGCTTCAGCGGCGGCCGCCGGATTGCCGCCATCGCCGAGGCTGCCTCCATGGGGGTCATGCCGCACAACCCGATGGGCCCGATTGCCGGAGCCGTTGCGCTGCAGTTCGCAGCAGCCACGCCAAGCTTCGTCATCCAGGAAGAGGCTATCGGGCTGGCGCCCTGGTTCAGGGACATCTGCAGCACCTATCCGCTCGATCTCGTCGATGGCGGTTGGGCCATCCCCGACGCGCCCGGCCTCGGCATCGAGATCGACGAGGTGGAGGCCGCCAAGCACCCCTATGCGCCCGAAATCATCCCGGCGCTGCACGCCATCCTGCCCGACGGACGGATCGCCAACTGGTAGGGCGGTCAGCCGTCATTGCAACAATCACCGACTGGAAAAGGACCAAAAACATGCGCGAAGCACTGATCGTCTGGGGCGGCTGGAGTGGCCATGAGCCGCAGCAGGGCGCCGAAATTATCCGCGACTTTTTGCAGGAGGATGGCTTCACCGTTCGCCTCGAAAACACCACCGAAGCTTTTGCCGATCCGGCGATCAAGGACCTCAGCCTCATCGTGCCGATCTTCACCATGAGCAAGATCGAAAAGGACCAGGTCAGCAATCTGGTCGCGGCAGTGCAGGGCGGCGTGGGCTTGGCCGGCTATCACGGCGGCATGGGCGACGCTTTCCGCGATGCCGTCGAGTACCAGTTCATGGTCGGCGGCCAGTGGGTCGCGCACCCCGGCAATATCATCGACTACCGCGTGGACGTGACCCGGCCCGATGATCCGATCATGGCTGGCATCGACAGCTTCGATTATCGCTCCGAGCAATATTACATGCACGTCGATCCCAGCAACGAAGTGCTGGCGACCACGACCTTCACCGGCGAGCACGCGCCCTGGATCGATGGCGTTGTCATGCCCGTCGTCTGGAAGCGCAAGCATGGCGAGGGACGCGTCTTTTTCTCCTCGCTTGGCCATGTGGCGAGTGAGTTTGCCGTGCCGCAAATGAAGACCATCTTGCGTCGTGGCATGAACTGGGCGGCCCGCTAATCCGATCACCAAAGCTTTACGTATGATTTAGACTTGACATGGAATGCATCGGGCCGCAGGTTTCGATGACGGGGCAAAGACCCTGGGAGGAGACTGCTCATGTTTGTTGAATTTGGCCGCCTGGCGCGGCGTCGGGGGCTATTTGCCCTCAGCACCCTGGCGTTGCTGGCTGCAACTGTGTCGGCCAACGCGCAAACCACCATCAAATGGCTGCATCTGGAAGCCAATCCGGACCGTCTGGCGACCTGGGAAGAAATTGCTGCTGCCTATGAGGAAGCGCATCCCGGCGTCGATATCGAATTCCAGTTCCTCGAGAACGAAGCCTTCAAGGCCAAGCTCCCGACACTGCTGCAGTCCAATGAAGCGCCGTCGATGTTCTACAGCTGGGGCGGCGGCGTGCTCAAGGCGCAGTCCGAAACTGGTGCCATCCGCGATCTGACCCCGGCGATCGATGCCGATAGCGGTGCCTGGCGCAATGCCGTCAGCCCCGCTGCGATCGATGGCCTCAGCGTCGATGGCAAGGTCTGGGCCGCCCCGGTCCAGTCGGGCCTCGTCTCGTTCTTCTATAACAAGGCGCTGTTCGAGCAGGCTGGCGTCGATGCCAACACCATCAAGACTTGGGACGATTTCCTCACCGCCGTGAAAACGCTCAAGGATGCCGGCATTGCCCCGATCGCCGGCGGTGGTGGCGAAAAATGGCCGATCCACTTCTATTGGAGCTATCTGGCTATGCGCGAGCTCGGCAAGGAGGGCTTCGATGCGGCCAAGGCCGGCGAAGGCTTCCAGGGCGAGGGCTTCGTCAAGGCCAGCCAGCATCTGGCCGATCTTGGAGCGCTCGAACCCTTCCAGGAAGGCTATCTCGGCGCGACCTGGCCCGATACCCAGGCGGTGTTCGCCGATGGCCGCGCCGCCATCGTGCTGGGCTTTGAAAATACCGCAACCGCCTCGAACCAAGCCAATTCCGCCACTGATGGCAAGGGCTTGCCGGAAGATCAGATCGGGCGCTTCGCCTTTCCGCTGGTCGACGGCGGCGCCGGTGTCATCACCGACGATCTGGGCGGCCTGAACGGCTGGGTGGTCACCACCAATGCTCCGCCCGAAACCGAAGACTTCATCCACTTCCTGACCGTCGAAAACGCGCCACTGCTGGCCGAACGCAACAGCATCCTGCCCACCGCCGTGGGTTCGGATACCAGCGTCAAGGACCCAAGCCTGGCGGATAGCGCCGCGCAGATGGCCAAGGCCACCTGGCACCAGAACTATCTCGACCAGGATCTCGGGCCCAACGTCGGCCGTGTCGTCAACGACATGTCGGTCGAACTGGTCTCCGGCGGCGTCACTCCCGAGGATGCCCTGCAGCAGATCCAGGACGCCTTCTCGATGGAAATGTAAGCGCGGACGGGCGGTTTAGCGACGAACCGCCCGTCCTTCCTGTCGGCCACGAGGAAGTTTCTCCATGAGCCAGATCGCTCCCGCGCCAGCCCTGAGCCTGCCCAAGATTGCCGCGCGTCCGCGCGCGCGACGCTCCGGCGTGCGTGGCAAATGGCCGGTCATCATTCTGTTTTTGCCACCGGCCCTGGTGCTGTTCACTCTCTTCGTCATCTTGCCGATGGGCGAAGCGGCCTGGTACTCGTTCTTTAACTGGAACGGCTATGGCCTGCCAGACCAATGGGTTGGCTGGAAAAATTACGAGCTGATCTTCAAGCAGAGCGCGTTTCGCAATGCGCTGATCAACAATGGCCTGATCATCGTCGTTTCGATCGTGATCCAGATCCCGCTGGCCTTGTGGCTCGCCACCATGGTGACACGCCACATCAAGGGCGCGCTGGTATTCCGGCTGATCTTCTTTTTGCCCTATGTGCTCGCCGACGTCGCTGCCGGCATGATCTGGCGCTTCGTCTATGACGGCGAGTTCGGTCTCGTTGCCAATATCGCCGAATTCTTCGGACAGGCGCCGCCGTTCTGGCTGGCCGACAAGGACGTAGCATTTTACGCCGTGCTGGGCGTCATTGTCTGGAAGTATTTCGGCTTCCACATGATGCTGTTCATCGCCGGGCTGCAGGCCATCGACAAGAGCGTGCTCGAAGCCGCCGATATCGACGGCGCCACCGGCTGGCAGAAATTCATGAAGGTGACGCTCCCCCTGCTGGGCTCGACCGTGCGCCTGTCGGTATTCTTCGCTGTGGTCGGCTCGCTGCAGCTGTTCGATATGATCATGCCACTCACCGGCGGCGGTCCATCGAACTCGACCCAGACCCTCGTCACCTTCCTCTACAGCTTCGGCGTCATGCGCATGCAGGTGGGCTTTGGCTCCGCCGTCGGCGTCGTGCTCTTCATCATCTGCGTCACCCTGGCGTTCAGCTACAAGCGGATATTCATGAAAAATGACTGATACCGCCCAACCTATCGACGCCGCCACCGCCACCAGTGGCGGACGCAGCCTCAACATCCGCACCAAGGCCTACCTCTATGCGGCGCTGCTCCTGGTCGCCGCAATTGTCCTGGTCCCGCTGATCACCACCGCGCTCGGCGGCTTCAAGACGCTGGGCGATCTACGCGGCAACGCCTTTGGCCTGCCACAAACCTGGATGGTCTCGAACTACACCGACATCCTGTTCAGCCAGCGCTACTGGCTGCAGATGGGCAATTCGCTGCTTATCGCGGCGCTGACGGTGTTCCTCATCGTCACCCTCTCGGCCATGTCGGCATTCGTGTTCGCCCATGTCCGGTTTTTCGGCTCACAGCACTTGCTCAATTACTTCCTCATCGGGCTGATGTTTCCAGCGGCCACGGCCATCCTGCCGCTGTTCATCCGCATTCGCGATCTGGGCCTGCTCGATACCTATTGGGGTGTCGTACTGCCCCAGGCGGCGTTCGGCCTGGGCATGAGTATTCTCTTGTTCCGCAACTACTTCCGCGGCATGCCGTCTGAAATGTTCGATGCGGCCTTTGTCGATGGCGCCGGCTATTTCCGCTTCTTCTGGCACATCACGCTGCCGCTGAGCCGTCCGATCATCGCCACCGTCGGCATCATCTCGTTCGTGGGCAGCTGGAACAGCTACATCCTGCCGCTGATCATGCTGAACTCGGAGTCCAAATACCCTTGGCCGCTCGGCATCATGGTCTATCGCGGCGAATTCAGTACCGATTGGCAACTGATCCTGGCGTTCATCACCCTGACCATCGCGCCCACCGTCATCGTCTTTTTCGCCGCCCAGAAACACATCATTGCCGGTTTGACCGCTGGCGCCGTCAAATAATCGGAGCACACCATGGCAGGTCTTGAACTGCGCAATATCGCCAAGAGCTATGGCGCCGTGTCGGTGATCGAGGGTATCAACCTCGACGTCGAGGATGGTGAGTTCGTCGCCCTGGTCGGCCCTTCGGGCTGCGGCAAATCCACCATCCTGCGCATGATCGCCGGGCTTGAGGATATCACCGAGGGCGACATTGCCATCGGCGGCGAGGTGGTCAATGACCTCACTCCCAAAGAGCGCAACATCGCCATGGTGTTTCAGAGCTACGCGCTCTATCCGCACATGACGGTCTATCGCAACATCGCGTTCAATCTTGAACTGGCCGGCAAGCCCAAGGCCGAGATCGACCAGCGCGTCCGCGCCGCCGCGACCATGCTCGAACTCGAGCCGCTGCTCGATCGCAAGCCGAGCCAGTTGTCCGGCGGCCAGCGCCAGCGCGTTGCCATGGGCCGCGCCGTGGTGCGCGATCCTTCGGTGTTTCTGTTCGACGAGCCGCTGTCGAACCTCGATGCCAAGCTGCGCGTGCAGATGCGCTCGGAAATCAAGCAATTGCACAAAAAGGTCGGCGTCACCTCGGTCTACGTGACCCACGATCAGGTCGAAGCCATGACCCTGGCCGATCGTGTCGTGGTGCTCAACAAGGGCTCGATCCAGCAGGCCGGCTCGCCCATGGAGCTCTATCGCCAACCCGCCAACACCTTCGTCGCCGGTTTCATCGGCTCGCCCGCCATGAACTTTTTCTCGGCAACCATCACGAACGGTGTCGCCCGCATGGCCACGGGCGAAGTGTTTACCTTCGATCCTGCCGCCAACCTGCAGGAGGGACAAGCCGTTACTGTCGGCATCCGCCCCGAGCACTTCCAGCAGGCCGGGCAGGGGGCTGGTTTGACGGGCGTCGTCAGCATCGTCGAGCCCACCGGCGGGCAAACCTTCGTGACGGTCGATATCGCCGGCCAGCCCACGGTGGTGACTGTCAGCGGTGATGATGATGTCCGCCTTGGCGGCAGCCTCACTCTCTATACTGTCCCGCAGCAGGTCTACGTCTTCGACGCCACGACCGGCCGTCGTATCAGCAAGAACTGAGAATTCGCTGGCCCCGCAGCGCGCCGGGCCAGCGCACATTGCCAAATCGTCATGTCGCCGCAAGGTATTTTGGCCGCAAAGCGGTTATAGCTGTTGCATGACTTGGCAACAGTTGCGTCAGCTGTAGCCGCCGTTCCCACTCAGCAATGAGGTCGGCCGATGACGAAAGTTTCTCCAGCACTGGCCTTTGCGCGCTTCGGTCTGGGCGCTCGCCTGGGCGATCTCGATGAGGTCACCGACGTCTGGGCGGCCCTGCATGACGAGCTGCAGGTTGAGAACGCCGGCGTCCTGGCAGCCCGTCAGCTCAAAGACAGCGCCGCGCTCTATGCCGATGTGCGCCAGATCCAGGCGGAGCGGCGCCAGCGCAACGACGCTGCCGCCAATATGGCGGGCCCTGCGAAGGCGGCGCCTGATCGGCGGACGACTGCTTTGGCAACGTCCCTGCAGCGCGAGGCGCAACAGCGCATCCGTATTGTCAAGCAAGCCAGGATCGGCTTCGTCGAGCGGCTGGTCGCCTTCTGGACCAATCATTTCGCGGTCGAATCCGGCGCCAATCAATTGGTCAAGGCGATGGCCGGCGCCTTCGAGCGCGAAGCCATTCGCCCGCATGTGCTGGGCCGCTTCGGCGACATGGCCCTCGCTGCGACACGGCACCCTGCCATGCTGGTTTATCTCAACAATGCCGCTTCGGTCGGACCAAACTCGTCACAGGGGCTTCGCAACCGACGCGGTCTCAACGAGAACCACGCGCGCGAGTTGATGGAACTCCATACGCTGGGCGTCGATGGCGGCTATACCCAGGCCGACGTTACCGCGCTTGCCAAAATCCTCACTGGCTGGGGCATCGGCGCTAATCCCGACCAGCCGCGCCGCTTCGGCAAGTTCGAGTTTCGCGATGCAGCGCACGAGCCGGGCGCTCAAACAGTGCTCGGCAAAAATTATGGTCAGGACGGTATCGAGCAAGGCAAGGCCGTACTCGCCGACCTCGCCACCAGCTCGGCGACGGCCACCCATATCGCGACTAAGCTGGCTCGACATTTCGTGGCCGATCAGCCCGATCCGGCATTCGTCCAACGGCTTGCGGCGGTGTTCACCGAGACCGATGGCGACCTCATGGCCCTCAGCATGGCGCTGATCGACGACGATGCTGCCTGGGCCGCTCCGCCGAACAAGATACGCACGCCGCTGGAATTCATCTGGTCGGCGATCCGCGCTCTCGACCTTGCACCCAAGCCACGCGAGATCACTCGCATCCTGGCCGATCTCGGCCAGCCCCTCTGGGATCCGCCGTCGCCAGCTGGCTTCAAGGACGATCTGGCCAGCTGGCTTGCCCCCGACGCCATGACCAATCGGCTCGATGCGGCCGAACTGATGGCGGTTTCGGCCAAGGGCCCTGAGGATCCGCGCGAGTTTGCCGAGGCGATACTGGGCGATCTGTTGTCGTCTGAAACCGCCACCACCATCAGCCGGGCCGAAAGCCGGGCGCAGGGCCTGGCGCTCATGCTGATGAGCCCCGAATTTCAGCGGAGATGAACCAGATGGATCGCAATTGTCCGAAGTTCGGCGTGCTGCAACCCAACCGCCGCCTGTTCCTCGCCTCGGCCGGGGCTTTCGTCGCCTGGGCGAGCCTGCCCAAATCGGCTTATGCCGGAACCCGAGATCCGCGGTTTCTGACCGTCATCCTGCGCGGCGCCATGGACGGTCTGGCCGTTGTCCCGCCGATCGGCGACCCCGATTACGCCGCCTTGCGCGGGCCCTTGGCAATTGGCGCCGCCGGGCTCGAGGAAACCCTGCCGCTCGATGGATTTTTCGGGCTCAATAACGCTATGCCGGGCCTGCACGCCATGTATCGCGACGGCGATGCGCTGATTGTGCATGCCGCCGCAACCCCATATCGGGACCGCTCGCATTTCGACGGCCAGGACGTGCTCGAAAGCGGCATGGCTGGACCCAAGGCTAGCGATAGCGGCTGGATGAACCGGGTGGCCGAGGCCATCCCGGTGGGTGAGGGCGTGCGTCCGATCTCGGGCCTCGCGGCGACGCCGACCGTGCCGCTCATCCTGCGCGGCGCGGCGCCGACCTTGACCTGGACACCGCCACAATTGCAGCCCGCCAGCATGGACACCACCGAACGCCTGCTGGCGCTTTACACGCACCAAGACCCGGAAATGGCGCAGGTCTTCATGGCCGGCATCCAGACCGATCGGCTCGCGGGCAGCGCCGATGCCCAAACGCGCGGGGGCGACCTCGCCGCCTCGTTCCGGGAGATTGCGACTGGCTCGGCGCGCCTTCTGACCGAAGAGGACGGCCCACGCATTGCCGCGCTCAGCTATGACGGCTGGGACACCCACACCAATGAAGGCGCCGAAAGCGGCCGGCTCGCCAATCTTTTAGCGGCGCTCGATGGCTCGCTCGTTGCGCTCAAGGAGACGCTGGCCCCGGTCTGGTCGGAAACCGTGATCGCGGTGGTGACCGAGTTTGGTCGTACCGCCAAGGCCAACGGCACCGAAGGGACCGACCATGGCACCGCTACTGTGGCCTTCCTGCTCGGCGGTGCGGTCAAGGGCGGGCGCGTCATTGCCGATTGGCCGGGCCTCAAGGAAAGCCAGCTCTATCAAGCGCGCGACCTGGCGCCGACCACCGATCTGCGCAGCGTGCTCAAGGGTGCGCTGCGCGATCATCTGGGGATCAGCCCGCAAGCGCTCGCGACCAGCGTGTTCCCCGCTAGCCTGGGTATCATGCCGATGGAGGGGCTGATCGGCTAGCCGACCAGGGCTCTGTTGCATTCCGAACGCACTGGGCTGCTGCCCTTCGGTCACACCGCAATGTGTGCGCTGAAGCGTTTGGATATTTTAACCAACATCTGGTAGTCACACCTTTGCCAGCCAGTGCCTGTCCCGAGTTCGGGTATGCCGCTACGTCGCCGGCATAATCATCCGTGGCCCTGCGCCCCGGTTTAGGCATGGGTCGGGATGCAACAACGGGCAGAACTCATTTCGGTCAGCGCGGCAGACGGCTCGATTGCCTGCGCGGGCGACTGGACTGCTGACACTGCGCCCGAGGTCGAGCGCAGGCTCGGCGATCTGAACCTTCCCGGCCAGCCGTCGAGCCTCGATATCGCCGGTCTGGGTCGGCTCGACACTGTTGGCGCCTGGCAGCTGAATAGCCTGCGCCGCCAGCTCGCCGGCGTTCCATTGGTCGGTGGCTCGCCTCAGCATCGGCTGCTGCTCGAGCGCATCGCAGAGACCGAAATCGAACCCCTCAAGGCCCCGCCGTCAAGCGGGCTGCTCAGGCCCCTGATCCGGTTTGGCAAGCTCGTGGTCGGCGCCGGTCACGATGTCGTCGCGGCCAATGCGGTCCAGGGGCGCTTGCTTTCGGCGTTCGCGCGCACTGCGACCCTGCGCGCGCCGCTGCGCTTTGCCAGCTTTATCAATCAGTTCGAGCAGATCGTGCTGCGCGCCATCCCGATCGTGGCGCTGATCTCGCTCGTCGTCGGCGCCATCATCACCCAGCAGACCATTCTGCAGCTGAAGAATTTCGGCG
>Ga0247806_10000784_pt1 | contig 17526 bp, 17 predicted proteins | sample UWRJL059202B1_FD_179935 | JGI IMG/M metagenome (GOLD analysis project Ga0247806, IMG submission 179935) | Plant litter microbial communities from Arlington Agricultural Research Station in Wisconsin, United States - UWRJ-L059-202B-1 | ecosystem: Environmental > Terrestrial > Plant litter >... | reverse complement strand
GCCACCGCCTTCTGCAATTTCTGCCATAATATTTAATCTTTATTTAGATCCTACTTCCAATGAGGTGATAAAATTCAGGTTATTCAGGTTCAAATCCCTGAACACATTGATGACATTTTGCGCGTGCGCATAAAGTGCCGTGTTATCGACCTTGAGGATGAACTTAGGTTTAAAATCATTGATATTCGGAGATTCTCCTTTCAACTTTGCTGCCTCATAAGCCGTTTTCCCGGAATTCAATGAAGCTGCATTTCCATAGTAAATCCAGTCTCTCAACTGATTATCCAGAGAATCAGGAACACCTGTACTGATGCCTGTACTAATAAGCTTACGTTCTTCTGCCGACTTATCAATATAGTTTGGCAACTCTTTTATTTTACAACCAAAACTGGTCATAAAACTAAATTTCTCAAACTGCTCTTCATTGAAAGTAACATTGTACTTTTTAGCCATATTTGCCAGCAATTCTTTTCTTGCTTCTGCATCAGACATATTAAAGAATACAACGCCTCCTTTATCAATACTTACCTGTATTACGTTCTCAGGGATGATTATATCACTGATACTGGACGGAACATCTACTTCCACCGGTTCACTGGAACGGAAGGAAGCTGAAAGCATAAAGAACGTTACAAGCAGGAAAGCCAAGTCAACCATAGGGGTCATGTCTATGGACGGAGAACTTTTTGGTATTTTAATTTTAGGCATTTCGCTTTTCTTTTAAGTTACTTCTTACTTCCGGAAATTATTTGTTGGATGCTGAAAAGTCCTGAACGATTGTGAAGCTTGCCTCATCAATGCTGTAAGTCATCTGGTCAATTTTCGTTGAGAAGAAGTTGTACATGATGATCGCGATACAAGAACCTGCAATTCCGAGGAATGTGTTGATCAAGGCCTCAGAGATACCTGTTGCGAGTGCAGATGTATCTGGCGAACCGTGGCTCATCGCCGCGAACGAACGGATCATCCCGAGTACTGTTCCGATCAGACCGATCAACGTTGCTACAGAAGCACAAGTGGACAATACCACGAGGTTTTTAGACAACATCGGCAATTCGAGTGCTGTTGCTTCTTCGAGCTCTTTTTTCAATGACTCTACTTTCTGCTCTTTGTCCATCGTTGGATCTGCAACTACGTGCTCGTATTTTTCGAGACCTGCACGTACCACATTTGCCAAAGAACCTCTTTGCTTGTCGCATTCAGCAACTGCAGAGTTCAAATCTTTGGACTCGAGCAGGGACTTGATTCTTCTTACGAAAACGTCGATGCTTCCTTTTCCTTTTGCTTTACCCAATGTCACGAAACGCTCTACTGAGAAAATGATGATGATGATGTTGATCGCTACAAGGATAGGCACGATAAAACCTCCTTTGTAAATCACACCCATCAGGTTACCTTCTAACGGCTCTGCAGCTGGGTCTCCACCTACGAAATTCCCTGGGTCTCCAAAAATAAATTTATAAATAAGAATCCCAATAACCAAGGACAATGCAATGGCCATGAATGCCATAATTGATGAAAATCCTCCTACTGTCTTTTGCTTGCTACTCATAGTTCTGATTTTTATTTTCTTTTTAAGTTTTAAATAGACGCCAAACATAATAAAAAGCTTTCAAAAGAAAAAATTAAAATGGTTGCGTTCTGATTAAATTCTATTTTTTTGTATTCTTCTGTGTTTGTGACAGATTTAACTGTAAATGAATCCAAAATTTATACACTTCTAAAAGGTGATTTTCAACCCCTGCAGCTGCTGAAAATCACCTGGTCTGCCTGTGTCTTTTACTGCACTTCGAAGTTGATCGGCAGATCGAAGTAGGAACTTACGGCTTTCCCGTTCGTTTTACCCGGAATCCAGTTCTTCATGGATTTCACGACGCGGACCGCTTCCCTGTCGCATTCCGGGCAGTCTTCCACGCCGCGGGTCACTTTTACAGAGCTGATCTGTCCTTCTTCGTTGACCACGAAGCGCAGGTATACTTTTCCACCGCCCACTTCTTTCGCGATCTCTGGAAAACGAATGTTGTCAACTATGTATTTGTTCAGCTCTGGAAAACCGCCCGGATATTTGGCTTCCACATCCGGGAATAACTCCGGGCCTGCCGGTGGCGTTACGATGACAGGCGGAACTTGTGTTAGTCCTCCGCCCGGGCCACCGGCACCTCCTGTTCCGCCGCCGCCAAAAGGATCGGTTCCACCTCCGGGCTCACCTCCTTCTCCGCCTTCGGGAATAATCGGCTTTACGGGTTCAATGATTTTTTTGTCCACGATAATGGGCTCTACGAAGTCTGAAGTGACTGCGGCAGATGTTGTTGGTGCTACGATGTCTTCAATAGGTGGTATGGGAATCTCTACAATATAACCGCCTCCATCCAGTGATGGAACTGTTGGTGGCTCGAATACCGTTTTTGCGGGCAGTGACTTAAAGCTCACAAACCCGGCATAGACCAATCCGAGTCCGAGGAAGAGTGAAAAGATGATCAGTAACAGGTTGCGGTCATAATCCCTGCGGATCACGTAGGCGCCATACGCTTTGTTGCGGTGCTCAAAGACCGTATTGTTGCGAATGGCGGAAGTAACGAGCTGCCAGCTTTTGGCCCCGAAGTAATCATACAGGGAGACAGCTGCAACCAGGGCGATGATGCTGATGATGACAATCATGGTGTTTAGATTTAAAGATGAATAACTGGTGTTTTCAAGCAGGAGGTCGCGGCAAGACCAACGGCAGCTATCCCGTTGACTTTCAGTAATTCCTGCGGCTTACAGGTTTTGTTTATCGATAAACCAAACCTAAAAAAACTATTGGATCAATTTTCAAATAAAGGTTTTTGTGTAGCATTTGTTTACTGAAAGTCCACTTTTCGCATTTGAATGTCCGGCGGCCAACTGTAAACAGGTGCTTCAAAGGGTTCATACAGCTGTTTGGGGGAAAGGTTCAATCTTAGTCTGAAATTGCGGAGCAGCTTCGGAAATACAAGGAAAACAAGTGTAAATAACTGATCGTATGGCAGAAAGTAGGATTTCGGCTGTTCAGGTTTATTTCGCTACATAGCGATATCTGGGAAAGGCAATTTACCTCCTTAGCAGGGAATTCAGAAGAAATCAGGCCGCGCGATAATGGAACTGTACAAAATGCAGTTCGAGGGAATGATTTGAAAAAATCGATGTTTACCGCAGGCAGAACTCCAATACCGACTCAATAAATTCCTGCGGAGCTTCGGCATGCACCCAATGTCCGGCATTGTCGATGGTTTTGAGCTGGCTGTCGGGGAATTCGTTTTCGAGTACCGGCCAGTCTTCGTCGAGGATGTAGTTGGACAAACCGCCGCGGATGAATAAAGTTGGGATCATGATCTCTTGTCCGGACAGGTCGGCCAGGATCTCCGGCATTCTCTTTTCGAGCACGCGGAAATTCACACGCCAGGCCAGCTGGTCTTTCTCTTTCCAGTACAGGTTCTTCATCAGGAACTGCCGCACGCCCGGCGAACCTACAAATTGCGCCATCGCGGCATCTGCTTCGGACCTTGTTTTCATCGTTTCGAGATCGACCGCTTTGAAAGCATTCAGGATGTCTTCGTGGTGCGGCGCGTAGCCCTTGGAACCCATGTCTACGATAATCAGCTTTTCGAGCAGCTCCGGATGCAATTGCGCGAAGCGGATCGCTGTTTTTCCACCCATCGAATGGCCCAGGAGGATGATCTTTTGCAGTCCGAGACCGGTCAGCAGCTCGTGCAGATCGTCTGCCATCAGGTCATAGGAAAATTCATCGCTCCAGTCGGAATGACCATGGTTGCGTTGGTCAACGAGGATCACGCGGTAATAGTCCGCGATCTTTTTGGCATGCGTTTGCCAATTGTCGGAATAGCCGAATAAACCGTGTAGAATAACGAAAGGTTGACCTGAACCCATCTCTCTGTAATGCAATTTCATGTGCTAAATATAAATCAAACCCCGATAAGAATAGGCAGTAAACAGTCAAAAAGTCAAAACTACGTCTTCCTCCGTGAGCGCTTCCCTGCGTCCCGTAAAGTCAGCCGAAGCTTAATCAACAAAGCCTGTAAACAAAAAAATCAGGAACAATTGCCCCTGATCTTTCTATTATAAAACTTAGATAAAAATACTTATTGAATGATGCGGGAAAGCAGTTTCAGCAGGTTTGGGAACTCGAAGGACGGTTCTGACACCTTGATTTTTGCTTTTTCGCCTGCTGCGGAGTTTTCGGTTTCTTCGACAGCTGTATTGGATGCATCCGCAGCACTCAGGTCTGTCGTCGTTGTTTTACCGACCGTGAATTGATTTTCGTTCATCTTCGAGATGATTGCTACAATCTGGTCCGCCGTGATCTTTGATTTGTCAAATTCGATTTTTGCTGTATTGGTCGCGCGTTCTTCCTCGAAATCAAATTCGCAGCTCGCCACTGCACCTGTCGCTTTCAATTCTTTGCGGATAGAGCCGCCACAACCCATTTTGCAAACCATTCCGTCAATCTCCAGGGCGAGCATCCTGTCCGGAACAACTGCCGGGGCTTCTGTTTTTGCTTGCTTTTCGGTTGTTTTGACTGGCGTATTGTTTGAACCGCAAGCCTGAATCAGCAGGAGCGCGGCAAGTGGCAAAGCACAAAAAAGTCGTTTCATGGCGCAATTTGTTTGGCTCAAAAATAAGTTATTTAAATCTCCTGACCCCAAAAAATTTGTTAAAATTTACGTCTATCACCTAAAAAAACACACCGTTTTACGCGTTCAAAAAAATTGAGCCTGAATCCATTGCAGATTTTCAGCGGATTCCGAACGCTTGTATATCTTTGTGCCATGACAAAAAACACACTGAGCTGGATCCTGCTTTTGTTGCTCGCCAGCATCTGGGGAAGCTCTTTCATCCTCATGAAGCGCGGCATGGAATCGCTGGATGGCACCCCCTTGTTCTCGGCAGTTCAGGTCGCCTCCCTGCGCATGTCGATCGCCGCTACGGTACTGCTTCCATTCAGTTTATTGTTCCTGCACAGGATCAAAACTTTCCGGCAGGTTTATTGTCTGCTGATCGTCGGCTTTGCAGGCAGTTTTTTTCCTGCTTTCCTGTTCACGTATGCTGAAACCGGCATTTCATCCGGCTATGCAGGTATGCTCAACAGCTTTACGCCGGTTTTCACGATGATCGTTGGCGCCTTTGTTTTCCGTCAGCGCCTGACGCGTATGCAGGTACTCGGTGTCGCGATCGCCGGCATCGGGATCGTGTTGCTGATGATCGCCGGCAAACAATTGTCAATCTCCGGCGGCTGGATGCATATTTTCGCGATCATCTTTGCGACCTTGCTCTACGGCATTTCCCTGAACACGGTCAAACACACGCTACAAGGCTTCAAATCGCTTGAGATCACCTCGCTTTCCCTGTTCTTTGTGCTCGTCCCGGCCTTGGTCATCGCTTATTGCAGTGGCACGATCGAAACACTGCAAACTGTTCCGCAGGCCACCGAAGGACTGGGTTTTATCTGTATCCTGAGTCTCGCCAGTACAGCCTTTGCCGGCGTTATCTACAACCGGCTGATCTCTGTTTCATCGACCTTGTTTGCGAGCAGTACAACCTATTTCATGCCGATTGTCGCGATTTTCTTCGGACTTGGCTTCGGGGAAACGGTCAATATTTACCAGATCGGGGCGATGGTGATTGTATTGAGCGGCGTTTTTATTGGGACTAAGTCAAAAGCAGGAAAGTCGGAAGTCATACAGTCGGAAGTCCAGGGGGTGAAAAACTAAGTCCGCAAACAGATCAGCAGGTTGATAACCAGTTTTTTTTCGGCAGTGATGCATTTCAATTGATTTTTTCCTATCTTTGCCCCTCGATTTATTTGAAATAATTTAAAACAAGCTATATGTACGCAATTGTAGAGATAGCAGGGCAGCAGTTTAAAGTGCAAAAAGACCAAAAAGTTTTTGTACACCGTCTGAAAGCCGAAGCAGGAGACAAACTCACGTTTGACCGAGTGCTTTTGGTAGACAATGGTGGAGCAATTACACTTGGCGCCCCAGCTATAGCAGGTGCAACAATTACCGCAGAGGTAGTTGAGCACGTGAAAGGTGATAAAGTAATCGTTTTCCGCAAGAAAAGAAGAAAAGGTTACAAAAAGAGAAATGGACACCGTCAGTCGTTTACAGCGATTACCATTTCAAGTATTCAAGCGTAAATAACCTTATTCTTCCGGTTTCCGGGAGGATGTAAATGAAAATACAATGGCACACAAGAAAGGAGTCGGTAGTTCGAAAAACGGTCGCGAATCAGAAAGCAAGCGACTAGGTGTTAAAATCTATGGTGGCCAGGCTGCTATCGCGGGGAACATTATTGTTCGTCAGCGTGGTACGCACCACCATGCAGGCGCAAACGTTGGGATTGGAAAAGACCACACGTTGTATGCCCTGACAGACGGTTTGGTAGAATTCCGCAAGAAAAAAGAAAATCGTTCGTTTGTATCGGTAGTTCCATTTGAAACTGCAGAGGCTTAATCGAACCCATCATTTTGATCAAGGCGAGCAGTAATGTTCGCCTTTTTTTGTATTCAATTTTTTAAAATCACTAATTCGGGAACTGAATCCTGAATTAGTTACTAAATTCGCACTAAAAATCACAGGTTATGCTTGAAATGCAACGTATTCGTACTGAAAAGGAGGCCATCATCGAAGGGCTCAGGAAACGGAACATGGACGTAAGTCCGATTATTGATTCTATTCTCGACAAAGACCAGTTGTGGAGAGGCCACAAAACGGAGCTCGAATCGGTATCAGCAGAACTGAACCAGATCTCCAAGGCAGTTGGCGAATTGTTCAAGCAGGGCAAACAGGCAGAAGCCGATGCTGCCAAAGTACAAACCGCAGAGCTGAAAACACGTGAATCTGCGCTGAAAGAAACGGTTCAAACCCTCGAAGGCGAGATCACGCAGTTGATGTACCAATTGCCAAACGTACCAAACGAACTTGTGAAAGCCGGTAAGAACGAGCTCGACAATGAAACGATCGAAGAATTCGGCAGCAACCCTGTTTTTGCAGGCGAGGCCCTTCCCCACTGGGAGATCACGAAAAAATACGACCTGATTGATTTCGAGACAGGTGTTAAAATCACCGGTGCCGGTTTCCCGATCTACAAAGGAAAAGGCGCCAAGCTGCAACGCGCGCTGATCAGCTTCTTCCTCGATGAAGCGAGCGCCGCAGGTTATGAAGAATTTATCCCGCCTCTGGTCGTGAACGAGGCCAGCGGTTACGGAACCGGGCAATTGCCGGACAAGGAAGGACAGATGTACTACATCAACGAAGACGACCTGTACCTGATCCCGACGGCAGAAGTGCCTTTGACCAATATTTACCGCGATGTTTTGCTTCCTTCCGAGGATTTCTCCATCAAAATGACCGGTTATACGCCGTGCTTCCGCCGCGAAGCAGGTTCTTACGGAAAAGACGTACGCGGACTGAACCGTTTGCACCAGTTTGACAAGGTTGAAATCGTGCGCATCGAGCACCCGGACAACAGTGCCAAAGCACTGGAAGAAATGGTAGAGCATGTGCGCAACCTCCTGAAAAAGCTCGGTTTGCATTACCGCATTCTGCGTCTTTGTGGCGGAGATACGGGTTTTGCATCTGCAATGACCTACGATTTTGAAGTGTATTCCGCAGCACAGGAAAAATGGCTGGAAGTCAGCTCTGTTTCCCGTTTCGACACGTTCCAGGCCAACCGCCTGAAATTGCGCTACAAAACTGCGGACAAGAAAACGGCGCTTTGCCACACGCTGAACGGATCTGCCCTGGCTTTGCCTAGGATTGTCGCTGCTTTGCTGGAAAACAACCAGACTGCGGACGGCGTGGCGATCCCGGAGGTACTGCATAAATATTTAGGATTCGACCGGATTTGATATTTATATTCGAAAGTCAAAAGTCTGCTGAGGCAGATTTTTGACTATTTTTATTTGATTCAAACTGAAATGATGGTGCGCCTTTTTTTCCTGGTATTGACGGTGGGGCTGCTTGTGGCCTGTCACGACGTGAAGAAACAACAGCAACTGGAAGATGTTGCTGCCCTGCTTTCGGAAATGGACAGCATGCAGCGCGTTTATAACACCCATTATACAGATACGCTGCCGGCCTTGCTGGACCGCGTCCGCGATGTGGAGCGGGAGATCAAAAGAGGGTACGGCAACGACACAATTGATCTCGACATGGGCAGAAAGCTCGAAGCTTACCGGTTCATTTCCAGGAATATCGGTCCTGTGCAGGAGCTAGGCTCGGAATACAGCGAACGTGCCGCAGAAGAGCGTACGGACCTGCTGCAATTGCAGAAAGACATACGCGCAGGCAGCGGCGACCGGTCCCGGTACGACAATTATATCCGGCTCGAGAAAAATAAAGTAACCCAACTCCGCGTTATGCTTGGTGATTGGTTTGATACCCAGCAGCAATGCCTGGCCAATTACCGGGATTATCATGTGGAGATGCAGGCCTATGCCCTTCGTTTGAGATCCGGAAAACCCATCCACTCAATTTGACAATCGCATGAAATTTCTACTCATCAGCCTGATATTGCTCTTTGTTCCGTTTGTGCGGGCACAGGAGGGAAATGACCAGCAACTCGCCCAGTATTATTATTCCAACGGTGAGTTTGAAAAAGCGCTGCCTTACTGCCAGAAGGTTTTTAACAAGGACAATAATAAGTTCAATTTCCTGCGCTATTATGACTGCCTGCTGAAAACGGACCAGCCCAAAGACGCCGAAAAACTGTTGCGCAGACAAAGCTCCGCTTATCCTGCAGACCTCGAATACCCGGTCATGCTCGGCGAATTGTATGAATCGCAGCAGCGCACGAAAGAGGCCAATAAGCTTTACCAGGACCTCATCGCGCAATATGCAGGATCGAGCTTTACAATCCAGGAGCTCTACAAAGCTTTTCACAGCAAAGGCAAGGACGATCTCGCCCTCCAGACTTTGGAACGCGGTCGCAAGGAAATGAAGAATTTCTACCCGCTCCATTTCCAGTTTGCGGAGATTTATGCGGCGCAGGGGCGCACCGAGCTGATGATTAATGAATACCTGGACCTCATCGAGGTCCAATCTTCGTATGCGCCTACAGTACAGACGGCACTCGCACAAAAGATCGATTTCAGCGCAGAAAGCAGCACGGAATATGACCTGCTGAAGCAAAAGCTACTTGAAAAAATTCAGAAAAAGCCGGGTGAATTTGTGTATGCCGAAATGCTGATCTGGCTGTTCACGCAAAAAAAACAATTCCAGTCGGCACTCGTGCAGGCGCAGGCACTCGACAAGCGCGAAAAAGGCATGGGCAACCGCGTGTATGACCTCGGGGTGATGTGTGTGCAAAACAAAGCGTATGATGTCGGACGGAAGGCTTTTCAGTATGTCATCGACCTCGGCCCCGACAACAACCTCTTCTACGATGCGGAACATGCGTTGCTGAATACGCGATTTCTCGAGATCACCCAAAACAGGAATTACAGCGCCGAAGAGCTGGACGCTACCATTGGCGAATACAACCGCGCGATCGAGCGCACCGGAAAATCCCGTGCTTCTGTTGGCATGCTGCGTGAGCTCGCGCACATCCAGGCTTATTACGCGCATCAATCTGCGCAGGCACAAGCACTGCTCGAAGAAGCACTGCGCCTTCCGGGTCTCACGAATATCCAGGCCGCGGAGCTTAAAATGCTGCTCGCGGATATCCTTGTATTGCGCGACGACATCTGGGAATCTTCTTTGTTATACATGCAGATCGACAAGGATTTCAAATATGAGCCGATCGGTTTCGAAGCAAAATTTAAGAATGCCCGCATCTTTTACTACGACGGAGATTTTGATTTCGCCCAGTCACAGCTCAGCATCCTGAAGGAATCGACCTCCAAGCTGATTGCGAACGATGCACTGAAGCTTTCCCTGCTGATTACTGACAATTACGGTCTCGACAGCAATTTCACGGCCATGAGCCAGTTTGCCCATGCAGACCTGCTGCTCGAGCAACACCAGTACGACAAAGCGTTCCAGCTATTTGATTCAATCACAACTGCCTTTCCGTATCACGGCTTGTCGGATGAAATCCTGCTGCGCAAGTCAGCTGCCATGCAAAGCCAGGGAAGATGGACCGATGCCGTTACGTATCTCGACGAGCTGCTGAAATACTACAGCGAAGACATCCTCGCCGACGACGCCTTGTTTCAGCTCGGGGGAATCTATGAAAATCAGCTTCCGAATACCGAAAAAGCGATTGAATGTTATAAGAAGATCCTGTTCGATTATAAGGGTAGCCTGTATACGGTCGAAGCGCGCAAACGCCTGCGGATTCTGCGTGGGGATCAGGTGGAGGAGCTTTGAGTTCACCATCGCAAGTTTAAAGCGCCAAGTTTTAAAGTATTTCATTTTTTTGCTCCGAAAGGATTTACAGATCTTAAGTTGATCTGGTTTCCTTCTGTCTTCTTTCATCATGCGTCAAATGCTGATTTGAAAAGCCACATTCTGTTTTGATGGTGTAATTAAATATCGCGATATGCCGATATGATAAAACATCCAACAGGGAAGTTGATACAGTTTCCCTCCTGTTTTCTTCTAAGTAGTCAAATGCTGATTGAAAGCCACATGCATGTTCGACGGTATAAGTACATATCGCGATATGCCGATATGACAAAACATTCCGACAGAGAAGTTGATACAGTTCCCTCCTGTTTTCTTCTACGTAATCAAATGCTGATTGAAAGCCACATGCATGTTCGACGGTATAAGTACATATCGCGATATGCCGATATGACAAAACATTCCACAGGGAAGTTGATACAGTTTCCCTCCCGCTTTCTTCCACGTAAGCAAATGCTGATTTGAAAGCCACATGCATGTTCGACGGTATAATTACATATCGCGATATGCCGATATGACAAAACATTCCACAGGGAAGTTGATACAGTTTCCCTCCTGTTTTCTTCTAAGTAGTCAAATGCTGATTGAAAGCCACATGCATGTTTGGCGGTATAACTACATATCGCGATATGCCGATATTGTGACAAAGCCACATGCTGGTTTGATGGCAACTATATGTGATCTAAAAACCACTTCCAATTGGCAGGGTTGATCTGATTTGTATGAAGGGGTTGTTGCTGTTCGGATATAAAGTACAACGGATATTGGAAGGAGTTGATTACGAAAATCCAGATACAGAAAGTACCGAAACTTTAATTCATGCTGTTTTAGCTTTTGTGCAACATGCGTTCCAAATTCCTGGAAATATAAAAGGCTTCCTCTCTCTCCAGGAAGCCTTTTACATAGTACATAAATAAATTCCCCGTTGGGATATTCGTTTACGTCGCGCTACTAATTAACTGACCCAAAAATACTATTTCTGATTAGATTGTATGTGCGCTATTTGTTAAAAAAACAAAAAAATTCAATTGTATCATGCTGAAATTCAGCCTATCGAACTTCAGCCGCATGGAAACAAAAAAGCCGTCCCCTGAGGAACGGCTTTCTGTTGGCCTATTTAAAACCTTATTGTTTCACGATTTTTTGCGTACTGATCGCAGAACCTGAAGTCGCTCTTACGAAGTAGTATCCTGCCGGCATTCCTGTGAAGTCCAGCTGAAGGCTGTTACCACCTGTAGTCGTTGTAGAAACGAGTTTTCCGTAAGCATCCAGCAATTCCACCTGCGTACCTGCTTCTTTCAGGTTGATGGTGAGCTGGTCGTTCACCGGGTTTGGGTAAATTCCAGCGATGATGCTGTTTTCCTCAATTTTCAGCTCAGAACCTGTTTCTGTGATTGCAAACGGGCTGAGGCTTGTGATTGCTTCACGTGTCAACTCGTACATACCATCTGAAGTAGTCATTGCGCTTGAGCTTGTTTCTACATCCCACATGTTGTTGAGGTAGTGTGCAATGTAAGCGTTGTTTCTGTCGAAGCTGTTTACTTCCATGTTTCCTGACCACTGTAATTTGAGGTCCATGTTTGTGCTGGATCCTGCATCTGAAGAGATGTTCCATGTTCTGTCAACAACCGGTGTGCCATCTGAGAGGTCCATACCGCTTGTTCCGTTTGACCAGACACCTTCCATGACATTCACTTCAAATTTGCTGGTTGTACCGCTGTTGAGCTGGATCATGGCTGGAGAATAGTCATCTGTTGTTCCAACCGGGAACCATACGAAGTTTCCTCCGGAAGGTACAGTTGCTACGAAAGAACCACCTTCTTCCAGCATTACATAGCTGTTTTCATCAATTCCGGACATTGTACCGTCAGAAGCCAATTCCAAAGATCTGTCGAGCATGATGATAGAACCGTTTGTGAAGTTCAATTCATTCACTTTCAGATCAGAACCAATCATTACTGTTCCGCCGCTGGCGATGTCGATGTTCAATGCGAACAGGTTTCCACCTGCAGCGGAGAAATTCAGTGTATCTGTCAAAGAAACCGGTGCATCGATTGTCAAATCTGCTGTGTTGTCAGCCATCAGCCAACCTTCAGAAGTTGTTTCGATATCGCCCTGTAAAGTCAGGTCGTTTCCGGCCAGGTTCAAAGTTCCTGTAATCAGGTGCAGGTCACCGCTGATCGTGTATGCTTCATCCAAAGCTACTGTTCCGCTGGCTGCGTCGAGGTCGAGTGTTACGTCGTTCAATCCGCTTCCTGTCATTTCCAAAGCCGTTTCAGAAGCTGTACCGACGTAGATTACGTTGTAGCTCGCTGTTCCGTTGAAAGTTCCGTTCTCTACTGTAATTGCTCCCTGGTTGATACGGATATCAGCACCCGCGCCAGCGATCAATTCCGCACCGTCTACGAGGTTCAGGTTTCCGTGCTGCAATTCAAGCTGTCCGACAATTGTCAAGGCTGAAACGAGGTTCAGGTCTGTTCCGCCCGGGATGTTCAGCAACAGGCTATCGAGCTGCTGTGCACCAGTTTCAAAACGCAGGTCGCTTGTCCATACTGCATCGGAGTTGATCTCCAGCACAGAGGTCGCACTACCGCGCAAACCAACTGTAGAGGTGTTGTCATAGTCGCCATTGATCACGAGCTTGTTGCCGTTCAGGGCAATGATTCCGCTCATTTGCTCGATGTCGCCTTCTACGGTAACATCTTCACCCAATGACAATACTGCTTCGTCATCCTCCAGGTCTACCATCAGGTTATTGAAACCTGTGAAGCTTGTTTCTGCACCTGAAGTAACAGAACCTCCTACATACAATACATCGTAGTCACCATCCGGTGTTACTGCGCCGCCGTCCACGACCAGGCTTCCACCGTCTACTTTGATCACTGCTTCATTCGCGAGTGTAAAAGTAGAACCGCCAACGATCGTCAGTGTACCACCTTCCAGTACCAGGGAGTCCTGCACGTCAACCACGGCTTCCAGGTTCAGGTTAAAGGCAAGATCTGTTCTGAGCACATCGACATCGAGGTCACCCGTAAAAGTCAACGCCGAAAGACCGGAGATTTCCAGTTCCGTTAAAGTCAGCGTTCCATTTCCGGTCAATGATCCGGAAGTGATGCGCAATTCATGTTCTCCGGACAAAGTACCGTTGACATCGATGCTGTTCAGCAAGCCGCCAAACTCAACTTCGTTGTCCAGGGTTACTGTAAATCCTGCAGGAATGATGATGTTGTCATTGCTGACTGTTGATCCGGGAGCTGTACCGCCCCAGGTTGCCGCATCCGACCAGTTTCCACTTGCTACAGCTGTATATGTAGCCGCGCCCGCATTCCCTGCCCAGAAAAGAACAGCAGAAAGGGACATCGCTTTCAATGTGTAAATGATTTTATTCATAGTGTTTATATTTACTTGTTAATACTCGGGGCGGTGCATGCAAAGCGAAGACCTGAGATGTATTTATACAAACAAGAGGCTGATTATCAGATAACTACATTTAATTTTCAATTTCCTGTTTTTTATAAAATGGGGAAAATTATACGCACTGTGTTGTTTCCCACCACAATGTGTGACTGTTTTAGCCTGCAAAATTCCCGCAATCCCAAAATACGCTTTCGATCTGCGGTATTTGCTGCATTGGCAATCTATACGCGCTTTACCGACGTATATCTAATCCATGCGCCGACTGCACAAATGCTGCGCATATTTTTTGTATATTGCATAAATCCCATTTCATGAAAAGTATCCTCATAAGTTTAACTGTTTTGTGTGTGTTGCAGGCCTGCACGGGCACAGCTCAATCGTCTTCCAAATCGACACCGCCACCTGCGGAAAAATCCTCCAAAGGCGATTTAAGCCACTATTCGAAAGCGTACTTTGCCAGCGGCTGCTTTTGGTGTGTGGAAGCCATCTATGAATCTGTAAACGGTGTGAAAGAAGCCGTGTCGGGCTATTCCGGCGGTACGGAGCCAAATCCGACGTATGAGCTCGTCAGCACAGGCCGTACGAAATATGCGGAATGTATCGAGGTTTATTACGATTCCACGGTCGTGAGCTACGAGCAACTGCTGAAGGTGTTTTACGATTCGCACGATCCGACGATCAAAAACGGGCAAGGACCGGACAATGGTCCGCAGTACCGCTCGATGATCTTTTACCAGAACGAGCGCGAAAAAGATCTCGCCCATGCGTATATCCAAAAGCTGATCAGCGACAAGGCCTATCCGTTCATCACGACGGAAGTTGGCCCCTTTAAAAAGTTTTATCCTGCGGAGGGCTATCACCAGGACTTTGAGCACAAAAATCCGGGGAATTCCTACATCCAGGCGATTTCAGTACCGCGCCTGAACGAGTTTAAAGAGAAAGCACCGCAATTGCTGAAACCGGCCGAGTAAAGCAGATTCTCCCTTTTAAAATAAGTCCCTGAAATCCCTTCTGCCTCCGCAGCGGGGATTTTTTGTATTCAAAACGACCAACTGCGCGTTGATACAATTCCATCTAATCATTTCCCTTTTATTTTGCAGCTAACGTACCTGTTAAAGGTGTAAAAATTCCCTATCCCCGGTTTTGAAATGAACTATTTCAAAAAGTTAACAATCTATGAAAACAGGCGTTTAAAGCGGAAAACAACAGGATTTTATTTTAAGTTCCTATTAAAATAAAGAAAGCGTTAATTTCAGAAGTAAAATAAATGTAGTTTTACGGTGTTAAACCCATATATGCCAATTGGCTGCACCTTGAAATAACTATTAAAGATTGACCGATGAAAAATAACCTATTGACTCTCCTATTCCTGATCTGCGGATTCTCTGCTTTTAGCCAGCTTGATTCCGTTCAGGTCAACGTTTCCTTCGAAGACCAGATCATCCTGCCCGAAGGTGCCGATTCGGCCCTGCATGTGCAAATGCTGCAAACCAAAATCTGGGTCAACGACATTGATTTCCTGGGACAGGTTATGGTTTCCGTCTATGACCAGGCCACAGATACGCCACTCGCGCGGGTGAAGTACAACTCCGCGGAAATCCAGGCGCAGGAACTGCTCGCCGATGGCTGGATTACATTGAACACCGTTGCCCTGCAGGGAGCTGTTGCTGTGCGCGTCGTGACTCAGCTGACTAATTTCACCGGTGCCCACCTCGCGCCGATCACGAATTTACAACAGAACTACTAAACGCTCCTGCCATGTCCTAGCCGTTTTGTGAGGCGCTGCGACACCGGGATGGTACGGAAACTTCTGCCCTTTACCGGGATGGTTTCAACGGGATTGAAAGCAATGAAGGTGACAAAGGAAAACTTCCATACATTTGGCGCCGTTGAAAAACGGTTTGTGGAATTCGTCAGGCCACCTCTGGAACATGAAATCGACCAATCGCTGTAAAATGGAAAACAATTCTTTTGGTAAATACAAATGTGCCTGCTGCGGACATTTTACGTTAGATGAAAAGCCAGAAAACACCTTTCAAATCTGCGCTATTTGTTTTTGGGAGGACGATGGTGTTCAGCTCCATAATCCCGATTATGAAGGAGGCGCAAATACAGTTAGTCTAAATCAGGCAAAAGCCAATTTCAAAAAGCTGGGTGCTTCGGAAGTATGTTTCCTGAAATCCGTCCGCCCGCCGACGGAAAATGAAATTGACTCGCCTGGAAATAACATTCGTGAGATCAGCTACTGCCTGGTTTGCGGTTATGACCTGGCGAAAATAGGCTTATGCGTAAAAAGATATGAACTGTGTCCGTGCTGTTTATTTCATTACGGCGTAGACGATTCTAATCAAAAAGAAATATTCTATGACTACCGCATACGTTGGCTTTCAATGCATGCCAGGAAAGATTTTCTTTCAGAGATACATATTGAGTGTCCGGAAGATTTGATCCATCAAATGGAAAATTTAAAAAGAATTGATCCAGCAGCCTATTTTCTCCCATTATTAAGTCAGGCTTATGGATCGCTTACCGCTATTCCTGTCGGGTTGATCAGGCTGCTTTGGAAATAGGTGAAGATCATTCAGCATACCCACAAAAAAAGAGCGGCCATTCCTGACCGCTCCTTCTGACTAAGAAACTTATTTCAGCATTACTGAACAACCACTTTACGGATTGCAGTCGCGCCTTCGCTTTGAATATGTACAAAATAAACGCCATTCTCCCAGTTCGTTACATCAATTTGTGATGTAGACTGGAAAGCAGTCGCTGCGTATACCAATGAGCCGGTTACGCTGTATACCGATACTTCACCTGCCTTATTGTCTGTCAGGGAAACGGTAATGCGGTCTGTTGCCGGGTTTGGATATACATTCAGGCCACTGATCGTTTGCTCTTCGATTCCTGCTGTATTCGCAATGACGATCTGGTGTGCGATCGTTGTTGTACCACAACCAAATGCGCTCTGCAATTGTACGGATACATTGTAGGTTCCCGGCTGTGCATAGGTGTGAACCACAGATGAAGGACCATTCTCCAACGTTTGTCCGTCACCGAAGTTCCAGGTGTATGCGCTTGCATTCTGTGGATTCGTGATACCCATGAAGATCGTTGGGTAAGTTCCCTGTGTGAAGATACCTGTAGCAATCGGTGCTGCAATTACATTTACATCGATCGTTCCGATACCTACACATCCGTTTGTATCTGTAACGTAAGCTACGTACGTTCCTGTTTCGTCTACTTCCAAAGTTTGGGTAACGATGTTTGTTCCGCTCCATACATAAGATGATCCAGGGTTGCCTGCATCCAGTGTCAGTGTTTCTGTAGAACAAATCGTTACATCTTCACCGAGGTCAACTACCGGGTTGAGGTTCAGCACTTCGTAAGTACCTGTGTTTTTCAGGCAGGATCCTGTGTTGTCTCTGGAAACCCAGATTTTGTATTGTCCTGGTGCCAGTGCATCAAATACGGAGGAAGCCTGCCAGTCAGCCGGTGCTACGTTAGAGCTTGCCGGTGTGATACCGAAAGAAAGCTGTGGTGCATCGATCCTGAAATCGGTGATCGCTTGTCTGAGTGCATATCCACCTGTCTGTGCAGAGAACAAGTGCTTCCACGTTGTCACATCAGCAGTCTGATATTCAGCTGGCAACTCAACGTTATTGAAGATCAAAACGTTGTCTACAAATACATTCACACGTCCGGAAGCATCGATGGTCATACGCACAGG
>Ga0247806_10000782_pt1 | contig 17543 bp, 15 predicted proteins | sample UWRJL059202B1_FD_179935 | JGI IMG/M metagenome (GOLD analysis project Ga0247806, IMG submission 179935) | Plant litter microbial communities from Arlington Agricultural Research Station in Wisconsin, United States - UWRJ-L059-202B-1 | ecosystem: Environmental > Terrestrial > Plant litter >... | reverse complement strand
AACCGATCTCGCTGCCCGCGCCGATCGCTACCCCAATGTCACGCTAAACTAGCCCTGCGGCACAGCCCGCAGCACGCCGACCTCGGCGCCGCGGACGCTTTTGATGGTCTGCCGGGTATAGGTCTCGAGGAGTGCAAGCTGGCTCTCGTCCGGTTCGGCAAAGCGCCGCAACACCTCGGCCAGCATGGCCTGTGAGGCCGCGATATTGCCGTCGTCGCATTTGATGGCATAGCCCAGGCCCTTGTCCCGAATGGCGCCGCACTGCACGCCCTCGGCACCCACTTTCTGCATCACCCGGCCCTTGAACGCCGTCATGATCAGGGTATCGGCATGCCCCGTGCCCGCCACCAGCAAGGGATGGCTGGTCGCCGCATCGAACAAGCGCTGCGCCGCCTCGGCCAGTTCGGCCGATAGCCCGCGACCGGTCGCCATCCGCGCAAAACCATAGGCAAAAGACTGTAGCGGCGCGGCATAAGTGGGGATGGAACAACCGTCCGTGCCGCATTTGCCTTCGCTGAGCTTCTCGCCGATCACCGCTTCGACCGCTTCCCGCACCGCTCGCTGCACCTCATGGTCCCGGCTCACATAGCCGGCGGTTGGTATCCCCATCGCCAGGGCGACGCTGAGCATGCCCGAATGCTTGCCCGAGCAATTGTTGTGCAAGGCGCTCGGCTCTTTCCCGGAGGCGCGCAGCGCATCGCGCGCCGCAGCATTGGTTGGCGCATGGGCGCCGCATTCGAGGTCGGCAACCGACAGCCCGATCCGCGTCAGCAAGCCCTCGGCTGTGGCGACATGAACATCCTCGCCGTGATGGCTGGCACAGGCCAGCGCCAGCTCTTCGCTCGTGTGGTGAAACTGCTGCTCGGCCTGGCGCGCAAAGATCGGCAGCGCCTGCATCGCCTTGATGGCGGACCTCGGAAAAATTGGCCGATCGATATCGCCGGCGGAGGCAATGATGGTCCCATCGGCATCGACAACCACATAGGCCCCCCGGTGCCGGTTCTCGACCCAATTGCCGCGAATGGTCTCGGCCAGAATGGGATTTGCGTCCATGGCGTTTTACTCCGGTACAAGTTGCCTTGAAACCAGACGCAGCCATGCCGAGTCAACAGAGCAGGCATGAAAAAACCAGTCAGTCTTGCGGCATGCTCGCGGCAAACGCTTGGCAGCTTGCCGCTTCCATGCAAGACTCGCCCTTCAAAAGGCACTGGCTAAGTGCTTGCAATATAGGAGGATCGCATGACCAAGGTACTCGTCACCGGCGGCAGCGGCAAACTCGGCCGCGCCGTTCTGAAAGACCTAGTAGCCCACGGTTATGACGTCCTGAATATCGATCAGCAGGCCCTGCCCGAACCCATTTGCCCCAGCGTTCGTGTCGATCTGACGAACTTCGGCGAAGTTGCAGCAGCCATTCTCGGCGGCATCGACGAGCGCAAGGGACCGTTTGACGCTGTCGTTCACCTCGCGGCTATCCCGGCACCAGGGCTTGCAGCCAACGCCAAGACCTTCGCCAACAATGTGCCAACGACCTATAATGTGTTTGAAGCCAGTCGCTTAGCCGACATCAAAAACATCGTCTTCGCCTCGAGCGAAACCGTTCTCGGCCTGCCTTTCGATACCCCGCCGCCCTATGCTCCCGTTGACGAAGACTATTATCCGCGTCCGGAGTCGGCCTATTCGCTTGGCAAACTGCTCGACGAAACCATGGCCGCTCAGTTTTGCCGGTGGGACCCGTCACTGCGCATCGTTGGCCTGCGCTTCTCAAACGTGATGTACCCCGAGGATTACAAAGCGTTTCCCAAGTTCGATGCCGACCCAAAGGCGCGCAAATGGAACTTGTGGGGCTATATCGACGCCCGCGATGGCGCCCAAGCCGTGCGGCGGTCGCTGCAGGCCGATTTCACGGGCTTTGAGGCGTTTATCATCGCCAACGCCGACACGGTAATGAGCCGTTCCAACATGTCGCTGCTAGCCGAAGTTTTCCCCGACGTACCGACCAAGGGCAATGTCGCGACTAACAGCACGCTGCTCGGCATCGAAAAAGCCAAGCGGATGCTGGGGTATTCGCCGCAATTCAGCTGGCGCAACGAGGTCTAGGCTGCAGCGCGTCGTGCCTGACCGGTGCGGGCCATCAGCCGGCGCTCAAGAGCTGACAGTGTGTCATAGATCAGCACCGCAAGCACGCCAACAATCAGGCCGCCCTGCAGCACGAAGGCGGTGTTGCTGGACAGCAGCCCGGCAATGATGACCTCGCCCAGAGTGCGGGCTGCGACGGTGGACCCAATCGTCGCCGTCGCCAGCGAAATGACGGTGGATAGACGGATACCGGCCAGGATGACGGGCAATGCCAGCGGCAGTTCGATCTTGAGCAGCCGCTGCCAACCGGTCATTCCGACACCCTTGGCTGCGTCGGTCACCGCCGGCGGCAGATTGGTCAAGCCGGTCAGGGTGTTCTCAAAAATTGGCAGCAGTCCATAAAGGAACAACGCGACCAGGGTTGGGGCGGTCCCGAAGCCAAGGACCGGCACCGCCAGCGCCAGCACGGCCACGGGGGGAAAGGTTTGGCCGATATTGGCCAGCGAACGCGATAGCGGCAGGAATTCGGCGCCGAACGGCCGGGTCACGATGATGGCGAGCCCCACGGCGATGATCGTTGAGGCCAGCGTTGCGGCCAGCACGATGCCCAGATGGTTCAGCGTGATGTCGAACAAGCTGCCCTGATTATAGATCGCCGGCTGACCATTCTTTGTGAACAGGCTGAAGAAGCTGCTGAACAGTTCCGGCTTGGCCAACAGCAGGACCAGCAGGCCAAAGACGATCAGCCGGATGACATTGCCGATCTTCATTGCGGCCGCGCCGCCAGCCGCGACAGGGCCGCAAGGGTGACCTGGCCAACAATCTGGCCATCGCGCTGCACCGGCAGCGCTGGCCGGCCCGACCATAAGAGTTCGGCGTAGGCGTCGCGCAGCGAAGCCTTTGCGTCGATTGGCTGGCCATCCACCGCGCCCGTCTCGATGTGATCGGCCACCTTGGCCAGCGACAACAGACGGAACGGCCGCTCACTGGTGCCAATCAATTCGGCGACAAACGGGGTAGCAGGTCGCGAGATTATTTCAGACGGTTGGGCAAATTGCAGAAGCTTGCCCTTGTCCATCACGGCGATCTTGTCGCCCAGATGGATGGCTTCCTCCATGTCATGCGTCACCAGCACCACGGTCGTGCCGAAGCGGCGCTGAATGTTCAGCAAATCCTCCTGCGCCTTGGCCCGGATCACCGGGTCCAAAGCGCCATAAGGCTCATCCATTAGGAGGATATTGGGCTTGGCCGCGAGGGCGCGCGCCACCCCGACGCGCTGCTGTTGCCCGCCCGAAAGTTCGTGGGGCAGCCGATCGCGAAATTGGCCGGGATCGAGCTGGAACAGGCTCAACAGCTCGTCGACACGATCGGCAGTTTTCGCTTTGTCCCAACCCAGCAGCTTGGGCACGGTGGCGATATTCTGACCCACGGTGCGATGCGGAAACAGCCCGTGCCCCTGAATGGCGTAGCCGATGCGACGCCGCAGCTCGTAGGCGTGGATAGTGCCAATGTCCTCGCCGTCGATCCGGATGTGGCCGGAGGTGGGCTTCACCAGCTTATTGATCATGCGCATCAGCGTGGTCTTGCCGGACCCCGAGGTGCCGACGATAACGCAAATGGTGCGCGGCTCGATAGTCAGCGTGACCTGATCGACCACCGCGGTCGCGTCATAGGTCTTGGTGATGTTGTCGATTTCGATCACGGCCGGCGCCCCCCGCGGGATGTCATTTCGATAGCTGCGTCCAGGACCACCGCAGCGGCAAAGGCCAAGACCACGGTCGGCACGGCGCCGAGCAGGACGAGGTCCATGGCGGTTTGGCCGATCCCCTGAAAAACGAACACGCCGAAGCCGCCCCCGCCAATCAGCGCCGCGATGGTAGCGAGCCCGATGTTCTGCACCAGCACGATACGCAGGCCGGTGAGGATCACCGGAAAGGCCAAGGGCAGTTCAACGGCCATCAGACGCTGGCGATTGGTCATGCCCATGCCCTTGGCGGCATCGACCGCGGCCGGTGACACGCTCAGCAGTCCGACAACCGTATTGGACACGATTGGCAGCAGCGAATAGGCGAACAGCGCGACCAAAGCGGGCGCTGCGCCAATACCCGAGATGCCGATTTCCGATGCGCCGGGGACGTTCGCCGCAACCCAGGCCAATGGGGCGATCAGCAAGCCGAACAGCGCGATCGAGGGAATGGTTTGAACGATGTTGAGGGTATTGAGCACGGCGGCACGGGCAGGCCGGATCTTGTAGCAGAAGATGCCCACCGGCACGCCGATCAGTGTTGCAATGGCGACGGAGCCAAATGCCAGGACCAGATGGGTTCGCCCCTCGGTCCAAAATGCCGCCGCGCGAGTGCCGTATTCCTTGAGCATGGACAACTGGTTCCAGGCGCCGCTCCACAGCAACAGGGCAATGGCGGCAATAACTGCAACCAGAATGGCAATCCGCACCAAAGGCTTGAACCGGAGCCGGGTCAACGCGTCCGTCACCAGCAAGGCAAATGCAAAGACCAGCAGCCAGAAGCCGGCGCCCGGAGAAACCCGCGCAAAGGTGTCGCCCTCAGGCGTCAGAAAACTGGCGGACTGGCCGATGGCGATAAACAGCGCCGCTAGCACCACAAAGCCGCCGACGAGCTTGGTGCGCCGGGGAAGGCGCAGGAGGGCAATCAGAAAGCCGCCTAGCAAGACGACAGCAAGCACGCCTGCCGAAAAGCCTGGAAGCGCCTCGAAGACTGAGCGGGGCTCGCCGAGCACGATCCGGTTGGCGCGGAAAAGCGCAAATGGCGCGACGGTGCCGGCTAGCGCCAGAAGCGCGATGAGAATGCCCAGCTTGTCGAGCGCCAGCCAGTTTGGGCGGCTGGAGATCGCAGTGTTGTCGACTGTGGTCACAATGCCCCCCGGCTGCGCGTTGCTGGACCTGGATAAACCAACGGTCCTCTCTCGTGTGTCGAAGAGCGGACCGTTGTCGTTACGTACGGGTGGTCCTGTTGGACCTTATTGAGGTCGTCCCGACACTGGGCAGACCCTTAGTTCAGGAAGCCGCCCTTGGTCAGATAGTCGGTGGCAACGGCAGCAGCGGCTTCACCACCCACCTGCACGCGACCGTTCAAATCCTGCAGCACTTCGATGGTCAGGCCCTCGAATACGGGCTTCAGCAGTTCTTCGATCTGCGGATATTCGGTCAGCACGGCTTCGCGGATAATTGGCGCGGGCTGGTAAACCGGCTGCACGCCCTTGTCGTCCTCGAGCACCTTGAGGCCAGATGGGGCAATGCCACCGTCGGTGCCGTACACCATGGCAGCATTGACGCCATTGGTCTGCTGCGCGGCAGCGGCGATCGTGGCGGCAGTGTCGCCGCCGGACAAGGTTACCAGCTGGTCTGGCGTCAGCGTGAAGCCATAGACTTCCTGGAACTTCGGCAAGGCTGCTGGAGAGTTCACGAACTCGGCGGATGCGGCCAGCTTGACCTCGCCACCCCCGGCGACCCAGGTACCGAACTCAGTGAACGTCGTCAGATTATTGGCTTCGGCAACATCGTTGCGAACGGCGATGGCCCAGGTGTTGTTGGCGGGCGATGGCGACAGCCAGACGATCTTGTTGGCGTCGTAGTCGAGCTTGGCCGCTTCGGCATAGGCTGCGGCAGCGTCGTTCCAGATCGGATCGTCAGCGCGCTCGAAGAAGAACGCCGCGTTGCCGGTGTATTCGGGATAGATATCGATTTCGCCAGCAGTGATGGCTTCGCGCACGATGGGCGTACCACCGAGCTGGATGCGGTCGGTGACCGGAATATCGTTGTCCTCGAGCACCTGCTTGATGATGTTGCCGAGCACGCCACCTTCGGTATCGATCTTGGACGAGACGACGACCTGGGCGTTGGCGGCGGTGAGCGAGATGGCGAGCGCAGCAACGGCGCCCAGCAAGGTGGATTTGAGACGCATGATTCTCTCCGTAAGCTCCGGACCAAGCCGCACGGGCGGTTCCGGCTGTCCCCAAAAGTGACGCGTTGATAAAAGAGCGAAGCCGCAGATTACAGCCAACCGGACCAAAAGCGAAACACGTCCATGCCATAATCGCTGAGGGCGGAAATAGTTCGCCTCTCAAAGCAAACGAATGCAGAACCTTTTTCTGGCTCGGCATTCATCAGTGACTGGGCAGTTTGATTTAGGCCGTCCGTTGGCGCCACATCCGGAACAATATCGGCAGCGCAATGACCACAATCAGCAACGCTCCGATAAAGATCGACATCACGATCCCCGGCACATTCAGCAACCCCAGCCCGAACGTCACCAGCCCCATGATCAGCGCCGCCAGCACGACGCCCACGATGGAGCCGGCCCCGCCCAGGATCGACACGCCACCGAGCACGACCATGGTGATGGCCTCCAATTCCCAGCCCTCGGCAATTGATGGCCTTGTCGACCCCAGCCGCGCCGTCAACAGCACCGCCGCCATGCCGCTCATCAATCCAGTCAGGCAAAACAGGATGAACTTGGTCCGCGCCACCCGCACGCCCGAGAACTGCGCCGCTGTGTCGTTGTTCCCAATGGCATAAACCCGTCGGCCGAAATTAGTGCGCTGCAGCAGCACCCAATAGACCACCGCGCAAACCAGAAACAGCACCAGCTCGAACGAGATCACCCAATACACATAGCCCTGCCCGAACCAGGCAAAACTCGCTGGATACCCCTTGAAGCTCTGGTCGCCAAGGATGATGAAGCTGATCCCCCGGAACAGGCTCATCGTGCCGATGGTGACGACGATGGAGGGCAATTTCAGCCCTGTCACGAGGAACCCGTTGAATGCCCCGCAGGCAATGCCCGTCCCGATTCCGATGGCTACCAGCACCGGCGTATCGGCGCCAAACTGCAGCGCAAATCCCATCAGCGTCGAGGCCAGCGCGATGATGGCCGCCACCGACAGATCGATCTCACCCGAAATGATCAGCAGCGCCATTGCCAGCGCAATCAACGCCTTCTCGGTGAAGTTGAATGTCATGTCCGAGAGCGACCACGCATTCAAAAAGTACGGCGAGGCGAAGGAATTGAGGATGAAAATGGCGATAGCCACCAGCACCAGCAGGCTTTCCCAGCTCAGCACGCCCGCCTTGAACGGGTTGTCGAGCCGGTTTGGCAGGCGGCGATGGGTTGCGGATGTGTCGGTCATACGGCTTCCGCCTTCTTGAGAATAATCCGGCCCTTGCTGCGCTCGCCGCGTGCATTCAGCACGACGGCCAACAGGATCGCGGAGCCCGAAATCGCCATCTGCCAGAACGGGGAGATATTGATCACCGGCAGGGCATTGTTGATGACGCCGAGGAAGATCGCGCCGAGCAGCACGCCCGCCACGGTGCCGATGCCGCCGGCGATCGAAACGCCTCCGATGACGCAGGCCGCGATGATGGTCAGCTCATAGCCGCTCGCCACTTCCGTCGAGGCGATGACATAGCGCGACACCCACAGATAGCCGCACAGTCCCGCGACGGCGCCGGCAATGGTGAATGCCATGAACTTGGTGCGGCCCACATCGATACCCGTATAAACCGATGCCGTCGGATTGACGCCGATGGCATAAAGCGAGCGCCCCAGCGGCGTGCGCGTCATCAGCAGCCAAAACAGCAAAGCCACGACAATCGCGAACCAGCTCAGCATCGGCAGCCCGAGGAAAATCCCGCGCTGCAGCCCGATGAACTCGGGGCTCATCTGTGCCGCGTTGACCCATGCGCCATTGGAAATCACGAACACCAGCCCGCGATAGATGGTCAGCGTGCCCAGCGTCACGACGATCGGCGGGATGCTCAGCTTCCACACCAGCAACCCGTTAAACGCCCCAAGCCCAGCCCCGATCACGACGCACATCGCCATCAGCAGCGGGATCGGCACGCCGGGAAACGCCGCATTGGTCATGGCCACGATCATGCCGGTCAGCGCCAGATTGGCGGCCATCGACAGATCGATCGAGCGAGTCAGTATGACCGCCATCTGGCCCAGCGCCAGCATCATCAAAATGGACGTGTCGTTGAAAATCGTCAGCAGGTTCTGCGGCTGCGCAAAGCGCGGAAACCGTGCCGTGACGATGATCAGCAAGACGACGATTGCCAGCCCCAGCCAGATTTCGCGGTGTTTTCCCAAGGCCTTCATGCTGCCTGCTCCTCGGCGATGCCGGCGGCAAGCCGCACCAGCGTTTCGGGCTTGATCCCGTCATTGACCAGCGTGTCGATGACCCGCCCTTCGCGCATCACGACGATCCGGTCGCTCATGCCCAAAACTTCGGGCAGTTCGGACGACACCATGATCACGCTCAATCCCTCGGCCACCAGTTCGCCCATGAATTGATGCACCGCAGCCTTGGAGCCGATGTCGATGCCCTTGGTGGGTTCATCGAGAATGATCACCTTTGGCAACGTCGCCAGCCATTTGGCGATCACCACTTTTTGCTGATTGCCACCCGACAGCGTCGACACGTTCTGGCTGAGCGACGACGCGCGCAGATCGAGCCGCTCGGTATAGGTGCGCGCCAAGGCATACTCCTCCGCCATGCGCAAAAACCCCGATTTGCTGGTCTTCCGCAGCGACGGCAGTGACACGTTCTTGAAAATCGGCTCGCCGGTAATCACCCCCTGCTTGCCGCGCTCTTCGGGCACATAAACAATGCCCGCATCCACCGCGTCCGCCGCCGATTTGGGCGCAATAATCCGCCCATCGAGCACCAGCGATCCAGCGGAGGGCTGCGTCATGCCGAACACGGCCTGCATCACCTCGGAGCGCCCCGCGCCCACCAGCCCGTAAAATCCCAAGATCTCGCCCTGGCGCACCGAAAACGACACATCGTCGAACTCGGTCGGATGGCTCAGCCCCTTGGCCTCGAGCACCACATCGCCGATCAAGGCATGGCGCTCGGGGAAAATATGATCCACCGCGCGCCCGACCATCAGCTGCACGATCTGGCTTTGGCTGGTGTCCTTGATCAGCCCCTTGCCGACCTGCTCGCCGTCGCGGAACACCGTGAAGCGGTCGGCGATTCGATAAATTTCATCGAACTTGTGGCTGATGAACAGGATCGCCTTGCCGTCAGCCTTGAGCAGCTCGATCAGCACGTAAAGCTCTTCGATTTCCTTCTGGCTCAGCGCCGCCGTCGGCTCATCCATGATCACGACCCGCGCGTCGATGGAGAGCGCCCGCGCCACCGCGACCAGATGCTTTTTAGCGATGCCCAATTCCTTGAGCTTGATATCGGGATCGATCCCCGCAGCCATCGAGTCCAGCGTTTCCCTAGCCTCGGCCCGCATCTTGCGCCAATCGATCATCCCGAAGCGATTGCGCGGCGCATGGCCCAGATAGATATTTTCAGCGACGCTCATTTCATCGAACAGCACAGTTTCCTGATGGATCGCGGTGATCCCCACAGCCGACGCCGAATGCGCCGTCGGCAGCACAACAAGCTGTCCACCCATGCGGATTTCGCCGCCATCGGGCTGGTAGATTCCGGTCATGGTCTTGACCAGCGTCGACTTCCCCGCCCCGTTTTCCCCGATCAGCGCCGTGACTTCACCAGCATAGAGTTCGAGCGACACGTCATTGAGCGCGCGAACACCGGGAAAGGATTTGGAGATGCCGGAAAGGGTGAGGATGGGATCGGTCATGGATTATTTGGTCTCGTTCTGGCCGTTAGGCTTCAGTCGACACCCTCCCCCTTGCGGGGAGGGATCAAGGGAGGGGGTGGGTTGGCCGGAATATCGGGGCCAAACCGCACCCCCTCCCAACCTCCCCCGTTGAGGGGGAGGTGCCGTTCAGTGATCGGGCTGGATCGCAGCCTCATTCCTCAAAACTGGCGCCGGAGCGCCGGCGTAAGTGTCGCTTAGTAGATCTTCGAAAATTCTTCGATGTTGGACTTGTCGAACTGGAATGGCGCGGCCATTGCAGCGGAGTTGGTGTCGTCGAGCGTCACTTCGCCGACGCGGCCGATCGACAGCGTTGCGCCTGGCTTGGCTTCGTCGCCCTTGACCAGGTCATTGGCCAGATAAACCGCCGAATAGCCCAAATCGATCGGGTTCCACAGCGCCACGGCCTGGCTCGCGCCATTGTCGATGAACTGCTTGAACTCGGACGGCAGAGCGAGGCCAGTCACGTTGATCTTGCCGATCAGGCCCTGGTCGGTGACGACCTGTGCCGCAGCCACGACGCCGACGGTGGTCGGAGCAATGATGGCCTTGAGGTTTGGATAGGACGCGATCAGGCCCTTGGCTTCGTCGGTCGACTTGACCGAGTCGTCATCGCCATAAACGGTTGCGACGAGGTTGATGTTGGGGAACTTCTCGGGGAGCGCAGCCTTGGCAGCTTCGATCCAGGCGTTCTGGTTGGTTGCGGTGGACGCAGCCGACAGGATCGCCACGTCGCCGCCTTCTGGCAGGTAATCGGCAGCCAGCTTGATGATGGTTTCGCCGATCAGATTGGTTTCGGATGGGTTGAGGTGAACCTGACGGCCAGCCTCGGCAACGCCGGAGTCGAAGGACACGACCTTGATGCCGCGTTCCATGGCCTTCTGCAGGGCAGGGACCAGTGCGTCGGGATCATTGGCCGAAATCGCGATGGCGTCGACCTGCTGGGCGATCAGCGAGTTGATGACTTCGATCTGGGCTTCGGCGGTCGCGGCGGTTGGGCCGGTGTAGATGACTTCAATGCCACCGATCTCGGCGGCAGCTTCCTGGGCGCCCTTGTTGGCGGCATCGAAGAAGCCGTTGCCGAGCGACTTGACGACCAGCGCGATGCGGGTCTGGGCGAAGGCGGGGCTCGCGAGCAAGGCGGCGACGGCAGTGGTCGCGGCCAGCAATTTCAGCAGTTTCATTAGGTATTCCCTCCCTGGGATTTCTGGTCTTATCGTTGGCTTTAGGCCACGGCAGCTTGCCGTTCTCCCAAACCATTGGTCTCCGCCACGATGAGCCGCACGCCTGCCGTTTCCAGCATTTGGCGGTCTTCGTCACGGATGCCGCTATCGGTGATGACAGCGGTAATTCGGTCGAGCCCACACAATATGAGGCTCGATCTCCCCGAAAACTTGGATGAATCAGCCAGCACGATCAGCTCGTCCGCCTGCCCGATCAGTCCGAGCTCGGACTGGACGACCATGGGATCGGCCTCCATCAGTCCGTGCGCGCCGATGCCCTGGCAGCCGATGAACATGCGCTTGGCGTAAAAATGCGATGCGACGACCCCGCCGAATGGGGACAGGATGACGTTTTGCTCGCGATAGACCGTGCCGCCCGGAATGACGACGGAGTTGCGCGAGTTGTGGATCAGGAATTCGGCGATGGCGAAGCTGTTGGTGAACACGCTCATGCGCCGCGCCGTCAGGTGATGCACCATCTGGTAGGTGGTGGTGCCGCCGTTGATGATGATAGGCTCGCCATCCCGACACAGATCGGCCGCCACGCGCGCAATGGCGCGTTTCTGGCCGATGTTGAAGGTTTCGTTGACCGAGGCGGGACGCCCCATCAATGCCGACTGCTCGGGCGGGTTCACCGCCTCGGCGCCACCGCGCACCCGGCGCAGTTCGCCCCGCTCGTCGAGCGCTGCAATATCGCGGCGAATCGTGGCTTCGGAGGAGCCCGTGACCTCGCACAAATCGGCAACGGTCATCACCGGCCGGCTCTGTACCGCCGCCAGGATCACTCTATGTCGCTCACTTTCATGCAAGGCTGATATCCTCCCTGCGCATTCCTTCACATCAATTCCAATCAGTGTCAATCATCAAACAATCATGACAGCGCGATGACGCCTCAGTTCGATCAACACTGATCGTTTCTGATTGACACTGACGAGGAAGCGTGGCCATGTCCGGCCAACTCTTTACAAACAAGACACCTTCGGAGGAAACGCCATGTCCACCACAGCGCCCAAGCGCCTTGCGAACCTTTGGGACGACGCCAAGGCCGCCGCCATGAGCGAGCCGGAACGCCTCGTCTATCGGTCCAATCTGCTCGGTTCAGACAAGCGTGTGACCAATTACGGCGGCGGCAATACCTCCTCCAAGATCATGCAAAAAGACCCGCTCACAGGCGAAACCGTCGAAGTGCTGTGGGTCAAGGGCTCCGGCGGGGATAGCGCGTCAATCAAGCTCGATGGTTTTTCGACGCTCTATATGGACAAGCTGCGCGCCCTCAAGGGCCTCTATCGCGGCGTTGAGTTCGAAGACGAGATGGTGGGCTATTTGCCCCACGCGACGTTCAACCTGAACCCCCGCGCCGCCTCGATCGACACCCCGCTGCATGCCTATGTGAACCACCCATACGTCGATCACATGCACCCCGATGCGATCATCGCCATCGCCGCATCGGTCAACTCAAGGGAACTGACCCAACAGATTTTCGGCGACAGCATCGGCTGGCTGCCCTGGAAAAAGCCCGGCTTCGAGCTGGGCCTGTGGCTCGGCAAATATTGCGAAGAGCATCCCAATGCCAAGGGCTTGATCCTTGAGTCGCATGGCCTGTTCACCTGGGGCGATACCCCCAAGGAGTGCTACGAAACCACCATCGCCATCATCAATCAGGCCATCGAATGGTTCGAGCAGCAGACCGAAGGCAAAACCATTTTCGGTGGTGAGGCCGTCGCCTCCCTGCCCGCCGAGCAGCGCCGCGCCATCGCCGCCAAGCTGATGCCAAAGATCCGTGGACTGATCTCGGAAGACAGCCACAAGCTTGGCCATTTCGACGACAGCGCCGCCGTCCTCGAATTCGTCAATTCCAACAACCTTCGCCCGCTTGCGGCTCTGGGCACCTCCTGCCCCGACCATTTCCTGCGCACCAAGATCCGTCCACTGGTGATCGAGTTCGATCCAGCTAATCCAGACATCGACGCCGTTCTCGCCAAGATCCCCGAGGACATCGCCGCCTATCGCGTCGACTACCAGGCCTATTACGACCGCTCCAAGCACGACAATTCCCCCGCCGTGCGCGACCCCAACGCCGTGGTTTACCTGATGCCTGGCGTTGGCATGTTCACCTTCGCCAAGGACAAGGCCACCGCGCGCATTTCCGGCGAGTTCTATGTCAACGCCATCAACGTGATGCGCGGCTCCTCGACCGTCAGCGAATATCAGGGCCTGCCCGAGCAGGAAGCCTTCGACATCGAATACTGGCTCCTCGAAGAAGCCAAACTGGCCCGCATGCCCAAGCCAAAATCGCTCGCAGGCAAGATTGCCCTCGTCACCGGCGGCGCTGGCGGCATCGGCAAGGCCACCGCCTTTCGCCTGCTGCGTGAAGGCGCCTGCGTCGTCCTCGCCGATATCGACGAGACCGCGCTCGCCAATGCCAATGACGAACTCAGCACCGCGTTCGGCAAGGATTTCGTCCGCCCCGTCAAGATCAACGTCACCCAGGAAGAGCAGGTCATCGCCGGCTTCGCCCATACCGTGGTCGAATTTGGCGGCATCGACATCCTCGTCTCGAACGCCGGTCTAGCGTCGTCCGCACCCATCGAGGACACCACGCTGGAGCTCTGGAACAAGAACATGGACATCCTGTCCACGGGCTATTTCCTCGTCTCCCGCGAAGCATTCCGCCTGTTCCGTAGCCAGAAAATCGGCGGCAACGTCGTCTTCGTGGCCTCCAAGAACGGCCTTGCCGCTTCGCCTAACGCCAGCGCGTACTGCACCGCAAAGGCCGCCGAAATCCACCTGGCCCGCTGCCTAGCCCTCGAAGGCGCCGGCGAACAGATCCGCGTCAACGTCGTCAATCCAGACGCCGTGCTACGCGGCTCCAAGATCTGGGCCGGCGAATGGCTCGAGCAACGCGCCTCGACCTACAAGACCGACAAGGATGGCCTTGAGGAAATGTACCGCGAGCGCTCGCTGCTCAAGCGCTCCGTGTTCCCCGAAGACATCGCCGAAGCCATCTATTTCTTCGCCTCGGACGCCTCGGCCAAATCGACCGGCAACATCATCAACGTCGACGCGGGCAACGCCCAGTCGTTCACGCGGTAAGGACAGTCAGATGACCGAACACATCATCGACCCATCCGTCGTCCAAGCGGAAAACGCCAAACACGACGCCAATCTGCGCGCCGACTACGATAGCCTCGGCGAACGCCTCGACCGGCGCGGCATTGCCATCGACGCCATCAAGGCCAAGGTCGCGGCCTTCAACGTCGCGGTCCCCTCATGGGGCGTCGGCACGGGCGGTACCCGCTTTGCCCGCTTCCCCGGTCTGGGCGAGCCGCGCGACATTTTCGACAAGATCGAAGACTGCGCGGTCATCGCCCAGCTAACCCAGGCCACCAACACCGTTTCGCTGCACATCCCATGGGACAAGGCCGATCCCAATCGCCTGAAACAAGCCGCCAGCCGGTTCGCGCTCGGCTTCGATGCGATGAATTCCAACACGTTTTCGGACGCCAAGGGCCAGTTGCAGTCCTACAAGTTCGGCTCGCTCTCCTCCGCCGACGCCGCCACGCGCCAGCAGGCCATCGAACACAATCTCGAATGCATCGAGATCGGTCAGACCATCGGCTCCAAGGCGCTTACCATATGGGTCGGCGACGGCTCCAACTTCCCCGGCCAGGTCAATTTCGCCAGCCAGTTCGAGCACTATCTCGACTCGGCCAAGGCGATTTACGCCGCCCTCCCCGATGACTGGCGCGTCTACACCGAACACAAGATGTACGAGCCCGCGTTCTATTCGACGGTCGTGCAGGATTGGGGCACCAACTACATCATCGCCAAGGAACTGGGCGACAAGGCGATGTGCCTCGTCGATCTCGGCCACCATGCGCCCAACGTCAATATCGAGATGATCGTCTCGCGCCTTGCCCAGTTCGGCAAGCTCGGCGGCTTCCATTTCAACGATAGCAAATATGGCGACGACGACCTCGACGCCGGCGCGATCGATCCATACCGGCTGTTCCTCGTGTTCAACGAACTGGTCGATATCGAAGCCCGCGACGCCGATTTCCACCCGTCTCACATGCTCGACCAGTCCCACAACGTCACCGACCCGATCGAGTCGCTGATGCTGTCAGCCTCCGATGTTCAGCGGGCCTATGCGCAGGCGCTGCTGGTGGACCGTGCGGGGCTGGAAGCGGCGCAGCAGGGCAATGACGCGCTGGCGGCAACGCAGGCGCTGCGGGTGGCCTATCGTACTGATGTTGAACCAATTTTGGCCATGGCGCGGCTGGAAAAGGGCGGCGCAATCGATATTCTGGGGGCCTATCGGGCGTCGGAATATCGGGCCAAGGTCGCCGCAATCAGGCCAGCGGTCGAAGGCGGCTCGGGCGGCATCGTCTAACGCCAAGCCAAGCAGGCCACGACCAGAAAACGACAGGCATGCTGCGAGATTTCTCGCAGTTTGCCTGAATTTTCGCCGGTCCGAACTTGCGCGGCCATTCGGGCCGGCTAAAACTGCAGCATGTCCAAGACCACACCCGCCACTCTTGCCCTGACCAAGGCCGGCGTCGATTTCACGACGGCGAGCTACGACTACGATCCGGATGCCGACCGGGTCGGGTTGCAGGCCGCTGAGGCGATGGGGGTGGCGCCGTCGATCGTGCTCAAGACCCTGATGGCGGAGGTGGACGGCAAGCCGGTCTGCGTCGTCGTGCCGTCGGACGAAGAAGTGAACATGAAAAAGCTGGCAGCCGCGTTTGGCGGCAAGACAGCGCGGATGATGAAACCGGCGGATGCGGAACGGCTGACCGGCTACAAGGTGGGCGGGATCAGCCCGTTCGGGCAAAAGAAGCCGGTGCCGAGTTGTGTCGAGGAATTGGCGCTGCTGGAGGACGAAGTTTTCCTCAACGGCGGGAAGCGCGGACTACAGATCCGTATAAAGCCGGATGAATTGGTACGGGCGCTGGGCGGCAAGGCCGCGGATCTGATCCGCTAGTCGCGGCACGGTCTTTCAGACGCCGAGGCGTGCCCTGCCCGATAGCTTTGTCAAAGAAAACGACACCCCTGAAAAGACAAAAGGCGCCCGAACGGACGCCTTCATCTCAAGTCTGTCAGCAGTTACCAAGTCTTAGTTGGTATAGGTGCCGCGAGCAATGTTCTTGATGTCGCTCTTGGTGATGCCGAGATCATTCAACTGACGGTTGTCGAGTGAGTTGAGCTCGCGGACGGTACGCTGATACTGGGCAAACTGTGCGATTTTCTGGCGGATGTTCATTTTATTCCCCTTCTGTTGGTGACCTTTATATAGAAGGCCGACCGGCTGATTAGAAGGTAGCCTCTGTGCACATCCGTTATGCATTCACTGCAAACAAAAGAGGCATCGGCTCGCATGGCGATCGGATGGAAAATGCAGCGAATGATCGCATTCACATTTGTTGAATATCGTTAATACATTGAAATCATGAACATAATTCTGGTTTCTGTCGGTCGTTAAGGTTTTAAGAAAAATTTTACCATCTGGTAAAGAGCCATGCGCAGGCGTGGAACCTCGTTTCTTTAGTCTCATCGCTTGACCTTACCATGATGGGAAGGTCTATATGATGGTGGACGAGGTGATCCCAATGAATCAACACGCCCGGCTGCAACCTGTTTCCATCGATATTTCCGGCATGAGCTGCGCTTCCTGCGTAGCCCGTGTCGAGCGAGCGCTGCTCAACGTACCGGGCGTGACCACGGCCTCGGTGAACCTCGCCACCGAGCGCGCCACCGTCGAACTGGCGGATGCCGGCCAGATGGACGCGCTGTACCAGGCGATCGACAAGGCCGGTTATCGAGGCCAGCCTACGCCTGTGGCGCATAGTCATTCCGGACACCAGCATCACGACGAGGATGCCGCGATCCTGCGCCGGGACGTGGCGATCGCGGCTGTCCTGACGCTGCCGATCTTCATCGTCGAGATGGGCGGGCATTTGTTCATGCCATTCCAAATGTGGGTGACGGCTATGGTGCCGGGCGCCATGCTCAATGTGGTGTCGTTCGTGCTCACCAGTATCGTGCTGTTCGGACCGGGGCTGCGGTTCTTCAAACTGGGGATTCCGGCGCTGCTGCGCGGCGCTCCGGAAATGAACTCGCTGGTGGCCCTGGGGTCAGGCGCCGCCTATCTCTATTCGGTGGTCGTCACCTTCGCGCCGCAAGTGCTGCCAGCCGAAAGCCGCTATGTCTATTACGAGGCGGCGGCTGTCATCGTGACGCTGATCCTGGTCGGGCGCTGGCTCGAGGCGCTCGCCAAGGGCCGCACAGGCGAGGCTATCCAGCGGCTGGTGCGCGAGCAGGCTCGGACGGCGCGGGTCGAGCGTGGTGGCCAACTGGTGGAACTCGAAATCGAGCAGGTCAGCGTCGGCGATATCGTCGCGGTGCGTCCCGGCGAAAAGATCGCGGTCGACGGCGAAGTCACCGAGGGCGCTAGCCATATCGACGAGTCGATGATTTCAGGCGAGCCCCTGCCTGTCGCAAAAACAGCTGGTGACACCGTCGTCGGGGGCACGCTCAACACCTCGGGGAGTTTCCGCTTTCGCGCCACCAAGATCGGCGGC
>Ga0247806_10000780_pt1 | contig 17556 bp, 20 predicted proteins | sample UWRJL059202B1_FD_179935 | JGI IMG/M metagenome (GOLD analysis project Ga0247806, IMG submission 179935) | Plant litter microbial communities from Arlington Agricultural Research Station in Wisconsin, United States - UWRJ-L059-202B-1 | ecosystem: Environmental > Terrestrial > Plant litter >... | reverse complement strand
AGAACATAGCAAAGTATTCAATAGTATTTCAAGCGAGCGATATTGTTACGCCTATATCAAGCAAGGCAGCAACAGCACAGTTAGAGGATGGAAATATTAATGAAGATATGACAATGAATTTTAAAGAATTGATGTCAAATCTCAAAGCATTATTTGATTTAGATTGGTGGGTAGACAGGATCACAGGCAGGTTAAGAATAGAGCATTCAAGTTACATAGAACAGGGCGGAAGTTACACAGATAAGGTAGTAGGGTTTGATTTTACAGATAGCAAATATAAAAAGTCATTTAAGAATTATAATTACAGTTTTACAACACAGGTTGATAAATTAAGCAATGAAGATACAGTAACAAATGATTTGAATGTAAGTTTGGTTAAAGGCAAGAAGGCTTTACCATATCCTTTACCTGATTATGATGAAGATTACGGGTATTATTTTGATGGGTATCTGAAAATAGACGATTTTGATTATGGCAATATCAGATATGATAATGATTGCAGTGATCTAACAGACGACGGGCAAAAAGTAAAAAATCCAAAAAATATTACTTCTTTTGTAACGTATTTCAATGCGGTAGAATATGCAGATGAAAATATTCCATTAGAAAAATGGGTGTTAGTCGAATACGAGACAACAGATGATATAATACCTGTTAATAAGGCAAAACAGGCAAAGGTAGAAAGAGTAAGATTGAGCGAAACAGTGAAGAACGGCAATTATTCAAGTACATCGTTAATGCGTGATTTTCACAGGTGGGGAAGGAGTTTTCCAAAGGGTTACATGAATTACAATGCTAATTTACCTGCTAATACAGAGATTGCAAAAGGTTATTTGCGTGATATGTATTCAGTCAAGAAAGTAAAAGTGTTGGAGCAGTTCAGAATCAAGTTTTGTTGTGATGACCCTACATTCAATCCCGACGAATTAGTTAAAATGCCCAACGGAGAGATAGCACAGATAGGAAGCGTAGATTTTGAATTTAGTTCGCAGGAGTTAGTTTTTAATGTTCTGGCAGATAGTGCGTGCAATATCGGTGTTACATATCCAGAAGATACAGAAGGCGAAGAATGCGAAGATGCAGGGACATTATTAGAGGAAATTGTATATGAAGATACGTGTTATATGTATGTTGGTGATCCATGCGAGCAAGACCCACGAATAAGGGATGAATACGCAAATGTTACATTGACAAAGTATAGAAGGATTTATGCGGACGGGACTTGCAACACGTATCAAACAGAAAGCCCATGCCCAGTTGCAGCGAATTACAAGGAGATTGGGAGCAACAATATTTTGACGGCTCAACAGTGGTTGAATTTAGCAACAGATGAAGATAGAGGATTTTATGAACCAGTAATGCAGTGTTAATATGAAGTATTTAGCCTCACCATTTTACGACAACGTTAGAAAGTTGCATATCTACGAGAAAGAATTAAACAATCTTTTTCCTTTTATGCCTTTCAAGATGTATACAAGGAGTGACAGGCTTTTGCCTTTTATGTTACCGTATTTGGGTACTTGTGATTTTACAATTAATATCAGAGATGCAAAAACACATTCAGTATTTCAAAGCATTAGTAGTGATATGTTACCGTACACGATAGTAAAGAAGGGTACAAAGCGTTACATCATGTATAAGGGTGATAAGATTAATTGTTTAAGTTTAGATGAATGTGCAGCGTTTTATATTCAATTTGATGTGTATTGTTTAGAGGTGTTTTTTGCATCGGATGATAGCAGGTTAACAAAGTTCGAGTTTGGCAATGAATATAATGTAGGCGACATTCCTTATCAGTTAGGATTCAAACAATGGTTTTGGGCAGATTTTAAGATTAATCCACCAGAGCAAATCAGCACACAGGTAGTAACAACAGATGAAAAAGGAAACACAACGGTAAGTTATAGCAAGTTGACAGATCAGTATAATTTCACATTTTCTTCTGTTCCTTTTTTTATCAAAGAATTGTTTTGCAGTGCGGAGGTTTTGACTTATCTTAGTATCACACAAGGCGAAAAAAGCATTAATTGCATAGAAAGACGGGCAACGTGCAGAGCAACAAAAAGAGGTGTTTACAATACGTTGTTTGATGTTAATTTTAGCATTCTGGCAGATGATTTTATAGAAAGCGGATATTGTGTTGATGATGAAATAGAAGTAGATATAGAAACGTGCGGAAATACACAGGCAGTTATTGCAAAAGATTGTCCAGATGAATTAGAAGTAACGGTAGCGTGTGCAGATGAAAATTTAGTGTTTATGTATTATGTAACATATTAAGATGAAAACAACAATTGATCTTGTCAATAGTAGCAGAAACACAGACGATTACGAGTTTGGTTATTCTACAGTAAACGATATATTAAGCGTAGACAATTGGCAGGATAGCAATGATTTTCGGGACGTTCCAAACGGGGAATATTGGTTCTTTGCAAGATACAGGGCAAATCATAACAGATTCTTTGTAGAAAGAAAGAAAGTGTATTGTGTAGATGGTGTGCAAGGTTGTACAATTGAGATTAAAGGCGGTGTATTAGTGCAAACAGATTGTACAATAACAATCACAGGTGGCGTATTAGTAGTAGATTCAGAAGAAGAAGAATTTGGAGGTATTGGAATATTAGGAAAAATTATTTAAGATGGCAACGCAAAAATTAGTTTCAGTCGCAGAAGTAGCAAATACAAGATCAGATTTGGCAACAATGCCGCTCTATGGGTCGGGTGTGTTTGGCAAAGATGCGAGTATCTTTACAGATGAAGATAGAACAATTAGGGTTGGAGCGTTCAGCAATCTAGGATTTATACAGGGGAAAAGACTTTGGAACATCAAAACAAATGCAAATGGCAGGATAGTAGATAATCCAATATTGGTGAGGAGAAAGAAAATAGGGTTTCAGCCCGTTTTTCCTGATTCGAGAGTATCGGAAGTTATTGCGGAAATGGTGGACATGAAGCAAAAAGGCGTAGAATTGATTCAATTAAATATTGCATTGGATGCAGTGTATTGGGACAAGACGGAATTTGATGCAAATGATTCCGCAAGGTTTGCAAATTACGATCCATTATTAGCGGCAGCAGATGCAAATTTCGGAGAAATAGCAATAAGATTTGTATTAGGTTTTGATGATGGCAAATCATATTTCAAGAGAAACGGAGTAGTACAGGATAATCCATTATTCAGTTTACAGGCACACATAGCAAAAGATCAGTGGGGCAATGAAATGAGAGTAAAGGAAGGAATTGGACACGGTTCTTTTTTCAATAATTATTCTCGCAACATAATGACAACATTCATACAAAGAGTGTTGACACGTTATAGTAATTTAGCGAATAAGATTAGTTGGGTTTCTTTTTGTACAACACCAGATCAGGAAACAGGTAATGCGTATTCTCAAAGGTGGACAGGTAGCGAGTTTTTGGGCAGTTATAATGGCAATTATTGTATGTATGATTATCATCAAGATAGTTTAACGCAATGGCCTATATTTCTTGCAGCAGAGTATCTAGGTGACATCGGATTATTAAATACAGCGTACGGGACAAGTTTTACAGAATTTAGTCAGGTAGAGCCGCCAATGATGAATGTTTCATCTATTGCAGATGCTACGTTTGAAATTGCAACAGCATTAGCACAGACAGCGAAAGGGAAGGATTGGCAGAAACATAATTTTGTAGCAGCATTAAAGTTTTATGAAGAATGTAAAACAGTTGTATCACAGGTTTGTCCAAATGCGAAGGCGTGTTATGAGGCAGGATCAGTAACAGACAAGTTGTCATTATTAAGATTCACGCAGAACATCACGGAAATAAATAAGCATTTTACGTTGATGAAAGCACAGTTTTCGGGGTCAAATTGGAATAACACAGTAGCAGAAATAAGCGTAGATGTGATTAGGAGAGTTTGGGCAGGTGATATTCATTGCGAGATCAACGATAATGATGTAACGGAGCAGTCAGACCCATTAATTAATGAAAGCACAGCGATTCAAACAGCGATGTTAAATGCGGTCAAATCAGCATACAAGAACGGGGCAGATTGTGTAATATTAATATCAAAGAAACAGCCAAACCCACGAATACAGGTAGGCGGAGTATTTGGGGTTAATCAATGGCCTAAGACGTTGCAGGTTGCAGAAGATGTAAATATATGGTTAAATCTAGGTAATGGTTTTCTAGGCGTTACAACGGTAAACAGCGTAAATATTAGTTTGGATCAACGGTTAAGGAATTACGATGCAAGTCAAGCAGTTTGGGTAGGATCAGGAGTACAACCGAATGATACACATAGAGTAGATGTAAACATAACAGGTGAGGCGTTACCGATTCCACCCGATCCAGAATTGCCAAATCCTAACAGTGTGTTGTATTGGTTAAACAATGATCCAGATCACACAGGCATACAAACATACGTTCCTAAAACATTGGCAAGAGTAGAGTTTTTGAAAGAGTTGTACAATCTCACAGATGATGTTAGTTTTGATTATTTGCATACATCACACGCAATTGGTATGATTCAATCAAAAGAGAATAACAGATTTAGGGCGTTATGTGATCTAACAGTGACAGGCGTAAATACAGGGAAGATATATGCAAGAACATTGCAAAACATGGTATCAGAGGGATTGTATCAAAATGCGATACGTGACGATATGGTAATAGTAGGAGAGAATAGTATAAAAGCAGGTAACAATCACGTCAGGAACATAGATTTGATTAATCAAGGCAAACCCGCAGTTTATAGGGATTTGGTAATTAAGTTACCTAAGACGGAACCGTTAAACTTCAAATGGGTTAATCGTGGTACAATCAGATTAGAAATTAATTTGATTCACCCAGATAGTGCAGAATTAGCAAATAACGGTGTAGAGTTTGCAGCGTGTTTAGATGTAGGGGATGAATTTAGTTTTACATATTATCCTTTGAATTTTACCGATCCAAGACGTTGGAAACAAGCAATTAAAAGTCAGATGAACGGCACAGAAGTTTGTAACAGTACAGAAGGCGATACAGGAACAACAGTTTAAATTATAAAGATATGGTTTGCGGTGCAATAGTAAACGGAACAAGATTTGCAACATGGGAAGGGGCAGGGTATGGAAACCCCGATCCGTCTATATTAGTGGATCAAAGATTTGAGGCATGGGATTTTGATGCAACAGGAACATTCAGAATTATCAAGGTTCTCAAATACAAGACAATTGACGGGGTAACGCCTGATTGGTTTGAGGTTCGGGGCAAAGATGCGTATGTACGTGATCCAAGCAAGTATTTTGCAGGCATTGACGGAACAGAAAAGAATTGTAGTAATGTTGGAGGCAATCCAGTATACATCAATTTTGATGATGATGATTATCCGACACCAAGCGGATATTTGAAAGACGGACATATATATAAGTCTACATTAACGTGCGATCTGGCAGTAATAACAACGCAACCAGTGGGGTTAACAAAGAACGTTGGTGAAACATTTGTATTAAGTGTAGTTGTAGCAGCAGGCGGAACATTTACGTATCAATGGTATAAAGGAACAGTAGCAATAGGCGGTGCAACAGGTTCTACATATACGAAAGTAAATGCAACGTTAGCGGATGGAGATAGTTATTATTGCAGAATTACAAACACGTGTGGAGGTGGTAAAAGTCCGTCATACAAGAACACAGGCACAGTAGTTGTAATTATCAATGAAGAGGTAGAAACAGCGTTTACAATTGATTTTAATGCAAGTACGAAGCCTGTGGCGGTGAAAGGTGATTGCGAGTGTACAGATTTTCAATTTGCATTCAGTCAGACAGAAAGTGATAGAGAAGATATAACAGAAGGAGATTGGAATGCAAGCAGCGAAAAGCAGTTTACAATATCTGGCAATTGGTATGTACATATTAGATTGCAATGTGATCACAGTATAGGTGATACAAGGTTATTCTATATTGATTCAACGACACAAAACGCAAATCCTTTATAAAATGGGACAATTAGTTATAGAGCCACCAGTAGGGCATGATGAGTCAGAATTTGAATACGGTATTAGTGCGGTCAATAGCACAAATATTAGTGTTTGGCAAGATTCAAATATGTTCCTAAATCTGGTTAATGGTGTATATAAGGCAGGTGCAAGGTATCAAGGCGAAACAGTTGTTTTATCAACAGCAACGTTGTTTGTCAATGATACGCAGAATGTTCCGTATGAGAATAATTACAATACAAATACAGTTACGATTAATCAGGCAACACACGGAAAAAATAAGGTTACAAACGTAATGTTATTTGATACAGCAACAGGATTCGGCTTAGTAGGTGGTAATTGGATTAAGGGAGCAAACGAAGCAATAACTATTAATTTTCCAGAAGCAACAGCATTTACGGTACGCATTTCATAACAAAAACAAAGAAACAATGAAGCGATTATTTTTATTAGTAGTAATTAATTTATTAGGGTTAATATTGGTAGCACAGCCGAATCAAACGGTTTATGCAAATAAATTCAGAGTATTAAGAGCAGATAGTACACAACGGGCAACAATGGAAGCAGATATTGTGCGGGGTCGTTACGCATTATTTTTAGGTGATAAAAATTATAATCCCTCACAGGGGTTTCACACGCAATATGATGCGAGGTTTGACGGAAAGATAAATTTAAACGGGAGTGTTGGTATTAATGGACAAGTATTGAAAAGTGGAGGATCAAGCAACCCAAGTTGGGGGCAATTAAGTTATATTGATTTATCATCAAAGCCGCCTATAACAACATTAGATAATTGGGTTAATTGGGGATTTGGTGGGAACGGAGTTTTTACAGGGAATTTAAGTCTAAATAACGTTGCAATGGTCAATACTTTTGTGTTGAGAGGTGGAAAAGCAATAGGCAACGGGGCGGGCAACCTAATGACAAACGATGTATTAGGGTTTAATGCATTTGCGACAAATTCAACAGGTAATAATAATGTAGCAATTGGCAATTCCTCAATGAATGCATCTAATTCTAATTTCAATACGGCTGTTGGAGCCTCTACCATGACTTTTAATACGACTGGATATGAAAATGTCGCATTAGGATATAGGGCAATATACAGTAACACGACAGGGCATAATATTACATCAATAGGAGCATATAGTGGAGGTAGTGGTAATTATAGTATTGGGATTGGTTATTATGGCGGGGCGGGTTCTAGTGGTGTTGAAAATATAGCGATAGGTAGAGAGGCGTTAAGAAGTGGTGTAACAGGGGCTTATAATGTAGGAATTGGATCAAATGTATTTTATAATGGAACGTCTGGAAATGCTAATGTTGCTATTGGTAAAAATGCAATTCAATTTGGTAGCACAGCATCTCAAAACATTGCTATTGGTGAAAATGCTTTAGCAAATGGCACAAATGGGAGTTTGAATATTGCTATTGGTAATAGTGCATTATTAAATTCAAATGTAACAAGCAGTATAGCTATTGGTAACAATGCTTTAGGAGGTACGGGAAGCGGGCTAAATAATAATATAGCAATAGGAAACGGGGCGGGAAGTTCAAACACGAGAACAGGAAGTTATAATATTTATTTTGGTGGATGGGATGGTACGTCTAGTAGTGGATCGTTTAATATGTATTTTTCAGATGTTTTAGGAAACAGGAGATTTACGTTTAACAATTCAGGCTTATTACAATTACATAATTACACAACAGCAGGTATATTGATAAATGATGTAAGTGGGAATGTAACTAGCACAAATAGTATAACATTAAGTTCTCTAAATGTTACAGGCAATACAACAATAGGCGGAACATTAGGAGTAACAGGCGTTACAATATTAAAAGATGTAACAATCAATAATGCAACGATTACGCCTAGTTTCAATTACGGTATCAATTGGGGAACAAATACAGAAGGCGGGGAAACATCAATTCTAACGAGTGGTGATGGAGATTTAAAATTCTTTGTCAATTCTGGTATTGATGGTTTTTTACATTTGAAGGCATCAAACGGTTTTCTAGGAGTAGGAAAAAATAATCCTGATTATAGATTAGACGTGTACGGAGATAGTCGCATAACAGGATTAACAATTATTGAAGATAAGTTAATTATAGGTGCGGGTGTAACATCTACAACAGCAGCATTAGAAGTTAATAGCACAACAGGAGCGTTAAGAGTGCCGAGAGTAACAACAGCACAAAGAGACGCAATGTCAGCAGAAATAGGAGATATTATTTATAATACAGATACGGACGAATACCAAGGTTACAGAAGTTTCGGTTGGTCAGTATTCCAAATGTTTTAACAATTGTAAAACTTTAAATTTAATTATATGAAAAAGGTTTTTCTAGGTTTAGTTTTTATTCTGGTTGGTATAGCATCTTATGCACAGGTGACAAATCCTATCAGAATATTTAAAGATTCGCAAGGTGCATTAATAGTCAAGTATGCAAGCAATACAGGTTGGTACAGTCTAGTAGATGATAAAACAGTAATGGTATATTATCAGGACAATTCGCCAAATCATGTCTTTATTCAAACACGAAGGTATACGCATAAATTATTGCCAACACAGGTGTTAAAAGAAGATGGAACGGTGTATGATTCTAATATTGCAACAATACAAGCAACATTAGTTACGGCATTAGGTGCAACGGCAGTTGGGCCATTACCAACGGGAGCAGCAACGGCAGCAAATCAAGCAACACAAGCAGCGTATTTAAGCACAATCGCAACAAATACAACTCCTAGTTTGTTTCGAGTAAAGCCCATAACAAGTTCAGGAACAACGCCAATTACTATAAATACTAATATTGCATATTGGATAGATATTGCACCAGAAGCAGGGGCTACCTACACAATTACAAGTGATGGTGTAACAAGTGCAATAACTGGAGATTATAGTTTTAATGATGGGAAAGGAAATAAACTAGATACTTTTGTAATTACTCCCGTTACAGGCACAATCAAAGTAAAGTATTTATACAAACCATAATTTTAAATCATCAAAAAAGATTTCTCAATGAAAAAGATACTAATATTATATATACTATTTACCTCGGTTGTGGGGTTTGGACAGAGTTCTCCCTCGTTGCAACCCTACGTAAACGACATCAATACGGCTAAAAGTAATGCAGCACAAGCATTGGCCAATACAATAGGCATCGTTAGTGGCCAACATTTTATTAACAATTACGACGCCTCTACTAATACTCCTACACTTACCACAACTCCTAGTACCAATGGTGATTACTATATAGTAACCGTTGCAGGCACACAGTCTATCACCGGATCTCCTGAAAACTTCTCTTTGGGAGATAAAATAGTAAGTAACGGTACGGCTTGGAAAAGGCAAAGTGCGGAACTGTCTCTAACCCTCTTCACGGGTAAAAATATATATGATAAAAGTAAAAAATTTAATGGGTATATCAGCGATAGCTGGAATCTTGTAACGACTGGTTCTATCGCTGCTACAAGTTATGTCAGTGCACTAATACCCGTTACACCTTCAACACAAATAGCAATAAGTGGCATATTATATACGCAATCTGGATGTCAAAATGTCAAAACTTATAATGTTTCTGGTGCTTCAACGGGTAGCGGATTCAAGTTAACTTCTACTGGTGTATACACCGTTCCTTCAGGTGTGTATTATATTCAACTGTGTACAAAATACGACGCAAGTACAGACTATTCTAATGCAACACAGGTTGAAACTGGCGGTGTGGTAACGACTTATGAGGCTTATCAACAATTTGTTGAAAAAACATACGATAAGTATATTATTGCCAACAAGATAAAAAACTATGCTGGCTCTAAGTATCAGACAATAGATGATTACTTTCAGGACGACAAGAATACTTATAGAAACTGGATTAATAATAATCTTATCGACTATGCATTATTAGAAGCTTATACCCCTGCTACTCTATCAGGAGGAGATTATTTATATATAAGTCAATTAACCTATACAGGAGCCAATTTACTAACCATACTGATTAAAAATGCTGCAAACGCCACCGTGTCCTATCTTTCTGCAACTACTGCAGATAACTTTGTTTATGTGCCTCAAAACGCTGCAAGTGGTATAGGGGTTTATCTGGTATTGGATTTAGTAAAGTTAGGAACGGTAAACTACACTTCTCAGACACTTAGGATAAATGACAATATAAAGAACCCTAAATTTTCCCCATCTATTCAGGCGAATATTCAAAGGCTTTCAATACTTAATCAATTAAATAGTAAAGATGTTAAATATGACATTGGAACAAATTTGTTTGATAAAAACGATGTAAATATTGAAACATCAAAAGCAATAAACTCTGCCGTTGGTGGTGTTTTCAATACCCCTAATACTTATATAACAGCCACATCTTCACAAGCGGTATCAGGATATATAAAAGTAGAGGGACTTACAACGCTGGTTCGAAATGGAACAACCAATAGCAGCTTAATCAGAGTGTTGTTTTTTGATAAGAACTTAAATGAAATTAGTGTTGTTGCTTCTCATCCTACCGTTACCGTTCCAGCGGGAGCGGTATGGGCAAGGTTTAATTGGTGGGTGGCTGATGCAAATACTTATCAGATAGAAGCAGGTTCAACCGCAACGGCTTATCAGAACTTTAGTAGAAAAATTGCCAGTACACTATTACCTTCCTTTAGTGCCTATACCCAAAGTGTATACAAAGTTGTTACTCCTGTATATGTTATAGCTGGCAAGGTGTCAAGATTCTATTATAATGGATTTGTTTTTGGTGGATTGACCGAAGGTGATGACAGGGTAAAAGGTTTAAGTTTTGATATAGTTGGCGTAACAAACGCCTTTGGTACTGGCAGGATTACCAAGTATAAAGACGGGTTTGACGTTCGTCCAATTGCTGGTGATGTGGGCACCCATACTTATGCTATTATAGCATATGATGATTTTGGCAATCAAATATTTACATCAAATGTAGTTATTAATGTTGGAGCTAATACTGGACTGGCAACGGCAAAAAACGTATTGGTCTTAGGTGATTCATTTATTGATCTCAATAGTAATGCAGGCAAGGGAATCACCTACGGAATACATGACTTTGTTAAAAACATGAACTCATTAGTTGCTGCTAATTTTGTAGGTTCAAGAAATACGAATTTTACAGGCATTAAGCATGAAGGGCGTGGTGGTTATCAATACAGAATGTATGCAACCGCACCAACTGACGATTGGTGGAGATTCTATGTCTCTTCCACACCTAATATTTCTACAACTGATGTTTATTCCAATAATGGCAGTACTTTTCAGTTGAAAGAAATTAATTCTGGTTCTATTGCCCTTGCAAGGATAAGCGGAACAAACAACCCTACAGGTACGACATTAACACGTACATCAGGAACTGGAGATGCTACAATTACATTTACTAGTGTTGTGGCAACAGGCGGAAACCCTCTTTGGAACAACACTACTAGTTCTTTAGACATTGCTAATTACAGAACAAACATAGGGTTAGCAGGAACTATTGACGCTGTAGTTATGAATTTAGGAGCAAATGAAGCAATTAGTGCAACTGAATTAACTGGTATTGAATTAACCGCTATTACGGGCTATCTTAATAGTATTATTACTGCTTTTTTGGCTGACAATATTAATACAAAATTCATTGTGAACCTTGTGTGTGCTGGAGCTCCTAGCCGTATTTCTGCGTTTACCAGTGTTTCACAACAAGTTTTCTCTAAGAATGCATACCTAATTAGCAATGCAGTTGCTGCCTATATTCAGGCAAGAGGCGATTATGGTACAAAAACCTTTATTGGGCAAAATACGTACGGCCTAAGCAGATGGGAGGGATTTCTTAATGTAGACCATCAAAAGTTTCATTTCAAGCTTTCAAGTTCTACACAACTGGAAAAGTTTAAACAAATACCCCTTAATGCTTCTTTTTTTATTGATGTGCCTTTTACCGACTCGTCCATATCACCACAAATGCAGTTTGTTGGAGTTGAAAACGATGAATTAATCTTGAAGTTTTTTGTTAACGATGCAAACTCTTCATATGATACTTACATCAATGGAACAGAGACTATATTAAGCACAAAAACCCCTAATACAACAGGGACTATCACTGCACAGTTTAATAGTACAGGATACTCAATAATGACATTGGGCGAAACTAGTTCTTATTCTTCATTCTATAAGGAAAACGACCAGAGTTTGAAAAGAGTATACCTAAACGCGGTTCATCCTTGGGTGAAAGGGTTTTTGCAAATGGGAGAAATACTAGGACATCAACTAGGGTATATTTTACAGTAACAATTAAATATTTTTTACTTTTTGGGTTACTAACATCTACTTCAATGAGGTAGATGTTTTAGAATAAATTAACAGTAATGAGTAAGATTTTAAAATTAAATAAAAGTCAGTTCGACAGTAGTACAATAACACATTTGCAACCGTCTATTAATTACACTATTATTCATTTTTCAAATAAAACTAATTACATTTCATCTTATACGATGAAACTTATATTCGAGAAATTGAGTAGTGATTTTGTTAAAATAGGACGATTTGGGGTAGTAAATAAAAAGTATATTGATAGTTATGATAAAGGCGTAATTAAGTTAAGCACAGGCGTTGAATTGAAAGTAACGAGGAGATATTTACATATTGTACAGTCTAAAATTAATTAAATTATTGCATCAATGCAATGAGGAATTGATATGAATATAATTAAAAAGTTGTTGGATTCAAAAAACTTTGTAGGGGAGAATACAAAGAAAACAGCAATAGTAATTCATCATACAGCAGGCAATTATAGACCTGATTTGCAGATTAATTATTGGAACGGTGACAAATTGGGCAGGGTATGCACACATTATGTTATTGGAGGTCTGCCAACGAATGGGAAAGATATTTCTTTTGATGGACAAGTATATCAAGCAGTAGAAGAAAAGTATTGCGGTTTTCATTTGGGAATAGTAGGAAACGGTAATAGGTTTGACAAACAGTCTATTGGAATTGAAATATGTAATTATGGTGGATTAGTCTTGTCAAAGGATGGAAAATATTACAATTATGTTCATGGTATTGTTCCAAACGATCAGGTAGTAGATTTAGGATATGTTTGGAGAGGTTATAGATATTGGCACAAATATACAGAAAATCAGTTAATCAGTTTAGAAAAATTAATCAAAGATATTGCGATCAGAAACGAGATAAGCATCAATAGTTTTCAAGGTTGTGATTATGATTCTGATTTGTTGAAACTTCCTAAAATAAGCGGTTTGTTTGTGCATTCTAATTTTAGAAAGGATAAGTTTGATTGTCCACCACAGGGAGATTTTGTAAATATGTTAAAAAAATTAGTTTATTAGAAGAAATACCTATATTTGTTTAAAAAAAACATAAAATAAATTAAAGCAATGAAAAAATTAATCATTCTATCATTATTATCTTTTGCATTCATCTTACAGGTTGCAGAAGTCAAGGCACAGACAACGAACACAACGCAGGCGGATAGTTCTAACATTTGGTTAAGATTTGCGAAGTCTCAAAACTTGCCATACGGTACAAGAGAGTATGCAATGCCGTTGGATAGTGCAAGAAAGTTGTTACAGAAAGGTAAAGCAGCAACAGCAACAGATCATTTGTTTATTCAGACAGGGACAAATAAAGGATCAAACAGAGTTACATTGGTTGCAGGAACATTAACAGTTGCAAATACGAGTGTAACAGCAAACAGTAAGATTATTTTACAAGTCAAAACAATAGCAGGTACAGCAGGAGCCCACCACGTAGTAAGTACAATAACGGCAGGAACTAGTTTTGTCATACAGGCACAATCAGTTACAGGCACGTTAGTGACTACGGACACCTCAATTATTGATTATATTATAGTTAATTAAGTAAAACTAAAAGTATAGTCTTATGAAAAACGTTGTTCTATATATCCAAGATCACTTTGAAAACATTTTCAGTAATAATACATTGAACGGATTGTTTATATATTTCGCAAAGGGTACAGGATTGACAAAATTGTCTATTCTTACATTTGCAGCACCTTTAACAGCGTTCTTTGTTTGGTTTGAAGTAACGGCAGCAGAAGCGAATATGAATATATTTCTTTTGCGTGCAATTGGTGTTTTGTTTCTGGCAGATACAGCAACAGGGATATATAGAGCAACGCAATTAGATGGTGAAGGTGTAAGCGGTACACAGTTTGAGTTTAAGAAGTTATTTAAGATTATTTCAAAAATGGTCTTATTAGCGTTCTTAATAGGCATTGCATACGGTACAGGGATTGCAGCAAAGAACGGTTATAATTTTCTAGTCGTTGAGTTATCAGGTGATCTAGTATTAATCAGCACGTGCATAACAGAGTTAAAATCAGCATTAGAGAATATGGATGATGTGTATGATCATCCTATTATCAAGTATCTTTTACGAGTATTAAGGTCAATTGATGATCTGTTACCAAAAGCTAAATCAAAAACAGATGGAAAAGAAACCGTTTAATTTCAAAACAGCGTGGGTTATATCAATGATTGTTATCGCAATCATTCTGTTTTTTTCGACGTATAATACTTATACAACGAATAGAGAAATAAGGCAGAAAGATACAACGATAGCATTACAGGCAATGAAGTTAACAAATGCATTGTTACAGATTCAAGCGGATTCAATTCAGAATCTAAGATTACAGGTAATGTTAACAAATTGTCAGGTAGATAATGCAACGTTGAAAGCAAAAGATGAATTGCAAAAAATACAAAGCAAAAATAAAGATGAAGAATGCGAAGAAATTATGCGTAATGCGAACAATTATAATCGCATTCTTAACAATAGTGATGATGCAAACGCAGTGTTACTCGCAAATCTTAGCAGATTCGATTCCTACGAAAGTAAAGGGTGGTTGGATATTCAGCGACAGTTTAGTAAAGAATCAACTAGCATTGATCTTAGAAGGCGGGAAGTTCTACAATCTTTATCAGTTAAAGAAAGCACAGGAACAAGGCAAGGACAGTCTATTAAATCAAGTGTTGTTAAGATCAGAAGTGAGTAGCGAGAAAATAAAGGCGTACAAGACAGACAGTTTATTTACAGCAGGTTTGTTAGCATTGAAAGATAAGGAAGTAGCAATGTATAAGGATTTTGCAAATAACGTTCAAAAAAGTACGGTAGAAGCGATTAAACCCATAATTGAGATATACAGGCAGGATGAAAAGAAAGAGAAGCGGAAAACAGGGTTTTTAGGGGTTTTAATAGGCGTGTTGGGGGCAATCGGAATCGGTTTATTAATCAACTAAAATATTAAAGTTATGTTTGAAGATGTTTGCGACGACGAATTATTAGATGCACCAGATGTTGATTGTGCAGATTATAAGAATGCGAAGTTCACAATAGATGAAGTCTATTACACAAATGTTAATGCAGCACCGTTAGTTTTGGCTTCTGGTAGTGGTACAGACGAAGAGAAGTTAACAACAGCAATTGCAGCAAGATTAGCATTAAGCACAGAAGAACGTTTTGAGGTTGTGAAGCTGAAAGGTGGAGCAATGCCGTTCGGTACAGGAGCGTTTAAGACTGATCCTAATTATGGTTATCAGATTGAAGCGGATGAAGATACAGACATGAGTATTGGAGGTATCGAATACAGAGACAATCAAGAACTATATTTGTGGTTGAAGTCAATCATGGGTAAACCTATCAAAGTGTATTTCAAACAGGGTACAAATTGGTTTGGTGGATTGTTGGGAGTAGATGGCACATTCAGAAACCAAGCGGGCGTAATTAAGGGTGCAGAAATGCAGAATCAAGTTCAATGGGCGTTTGGTTGGAAAGGTTCAACAATGCCAGAGCGTTTAAGGGTGGCAGCGTAGAATTTGGAATATTATTTTTTACTTTTTGGTCACAATAGAAAAGATTTGCGGATTCTGCAAATCTTTTTTTGTTTTTACTTGTATGGTAAGTTTCTGTGCATTAAATTTGTCCTATCAATCACATTAAACATACTACAATGAAAGTTACAAGCGAATCAATCGAAAGAATTAATCAAATAGCAATAGGGTATGGTTTAAGCACAGTGGAGCAGGTTTTAGCAGACTTAGAACCTTTAGAAGTTAAAGGCGAAGATGTTCCTAAATATATCCTTAAATGTGAAGAAAGAGTAGATGCAATGACAGTTAAGTTTTTTTTCGGGGATAAAGCGGAGCAAATGACAGCGATCCAAATTATGGTTCGTTATTGTGCCAGAGCAATTCAATTTATAAAAATGTGATGGATCATTACAAATGCATTCAATGTGGCGGTAAGTTAATCTACCGTCACACATTAAAAACAGATTGGTACGGAGTATTAGCATATTATAAATGCAGAGACTGCAAGTCAAGGCAGGTATTAAGAAACGGGGAATTAGAAGTAGCAGCAAATAATTAAGGATCAATATAAACAGGGGAACAAATGAAAAGCAAAAAGTATTCAGCAGCGTTTAACGCTGTTAGTTTTAGCGATGCATTCGCATTAGCAAACAATTGGGGTCAAAGCAATTTAAACGATGTATTCGGAATCGACATTGAAGAAAAAGAGATTTTGGATCATAGTGGAACAAGGCAAAACAGTATGTTTGTCGGGAAAGCGATCTTTACACAATCATCATTAATCAATCAAAGTTTACTGAAATGAGAGATTTACAAGTAAACAGAAAAGGGGAAATAAGGAGCAATATGCACAATATTAGATTAGTGTATAAGCATGGCAATAAAGTAGATATAGGTACAAATGAAGTTGTTTATATGGCAGTTATAAACCGTGTTTGTGTATCTATGATTTTGGTAAGAGGTGTATTACTGATAAAAAGGCAAAAGAAATGAAAAGGCGTAGATCATACATGAGTTACATTTGGGTTGCATTTCCAATTGTGGGTTTATTATTTGGCATTCCATTATCAATAATGGGTATTAGATTATCTTTTTTTGGTGATGGATCAGCATTAGGAATAGGGATAATGAGTTTGTTATTATCTGGTTTGTTTTTGTATTTCGCATACAGTTCTTTCAGAAAGTTTTTCAAGCAATGATATGAAAAAGATAAATGATGCACTTATTTTAATAGGGTTTGCAGGTCTTATGATTTATTTAGTAGTTAGAATGTCTTTCAGTAATGAATTAGAATTGTATAATTGGAGAAATTGGACAAGTATACAGGTAATCACTATTTCATTTGTTATTTCATTAGTCTTTGTATCTATCAAGGAATTAGTAAAAGCAATAATTGAGTACATAAAGGAAAACAATAAAATTTATTAATCATGGCAAAGAAAACAGTTGAAAAGTTTACACCAAAGAGAGGTGAAAAAATTCTAGCAAGTGATAGTTTGGTAGAATCCTTAGAGGATTGGAAAGAATGTATCTTTGTCGAAGAATACAAAGGTATTTATATATGTGAAAGCATGAACCCAAGTAATGATATAGAGGATAATATTGGTGGTTGGAAGTTTATAATGCCTTTCAAGGATTTATTGGCAATAGATTTAGAAAATCTTGTAGAAGCATATAAAAGGGCAGGTATTAAATTAATCCCAACATTTGAGGATATAAAATAATTTATCTTTTTCTTTGGATA
>Ga0247806_10000779_pt1 | contig 17559 bp, 17 predicted proteins | sample UWRJL059202B1_FD_179935 | JGI IMG/M metagenome (GOLD analysis project Ga0247806, IMG submission 179935) | Plant litter microbial communities from Arlington Agricultural Research Station in Wisconsin, United States - UWRJ-L059-202B-1 | ecosystem: Environmental > Terrestrial > Plant litter >... | reverse complement strand
GGAAACACTCGATGCCACGGCCGGCCAGGTAGTGAAGTTCTATGACTTCTATAACCTCGGTATGAAACTGGGCATGCAGGTACAAGGTAAAATTGGACTTTAGCCGTTTACGCGCAGACACTTTTAAAACTGAAAAATGAATAAATCGATATATACCCAATTTCGACTGGAACTGAAATTTGTTTTGCTCTTGCTTAGCGCTTGGAGCTGCATGACGGTCAACGCACAGCGGGATTTCACCTTATACAGTCTGGACGGAGCGCCACAGGCACATTACCTGAATCCTGCGTTCAGGCCGAAAGCAAAAGTCTTCATCAGCCTTCCATTAGGTTTGCAGAGCTTCAGTGCTTCCAACAGCGGTTTCACCCTCAACCAGCTTTTGAAAACACGCACACAGGACGATTCACTGGAATTCGATCCGGCCGGTGCGATTTCCAAAATGGCGAAGATCAATTACCTCACTTTTGAAAGCCACAATGAATTGCTCGGCTTCGGTTTTGCGCTGAAGGACAACTATTTCAGTTTTTCGGCTACGAACCGTTTGCAGACCAACCTGGCTTATCCGAAAGATCTTTTCCGCTTTGCTTTTGAAGGAAACGGGAATTTCCTCGGTGAGCGGGCTTCGCTCGACGGTTTTGCTTTCAATCTGACTTCTTACGTCGAATATGCGTTTGGATACAACCGCAAGATCAACGAAAAGCTGAGCGTAGGTGGCCGGATCAAGCTGCTTTCCGGAATTGCAAATGTGCGTACGAAGAAGAGCGAGCTTGGGATTTATACGGACGCAACGACTTTTGACATTACGATCGACGGTTCCCTGGAGGTGAATACATCGGGCGTGAAACCGTTTTACGACACCCTTGTAGATAGCTACAATCCGCTGCCCAACGCATACTCTTTCAAGAATTCAGGGATTGGACTCGACCTCGGCGCGACGTATGCGTTGAACGAGAAAATCAACCTGAGCGCGAGTTTGCTCGACCTCGGAACGATCAAATGGAAGACGGACAATGCGAATTTTGTGACCAACAATGTAAATTACCGTTTTGAAGGCGTGGACTTCAACGAATACCTGAAGGACAGTGTCGATGTCATCGGGCAGTTATCGGATACGCTGGAAGAAGTTTTTTCGCAGAAGGAAAATGCGGACAGCTACAGAACAAGCTTATACACGCGCTTCTACATCGGCGGAACATTCGCGCTGACCAAACAGTTTTCGGTAGGCGCTACGCTTTACAACGAATTCATCAGGGCGCGTTACCGTCCGGGATTGATACTCTCCGGAAATGTGAAGCTCAACAACTGGTTTGCCGCAACGGTCAATTATTCGGCTTATGCGCGATCTTACAACAACGTAGGTATTGGCTTCACAATCAAGGGTGGACCTATCCAGTATTATCTGATCACAGACAATGTATTTGGCTTCCTTTCGCCGCAAAGCGCGAAATATTTCCATGTAAGCATGGGGTTGAACCTGCTGATTGGCAAGGATAAAAAGAAGGAAAAAACAAAACCGGCTGTAGAAGGTTAGGCCGGCACCGGTATTTTTCTGTGCTGAAAAGCAATGATCCGAACCTGCGAAATAGAAACGCCGCTGGGCATGATGATCGCAGGCGCGACTGAGGAAGGCGTATGTTTTGTTGAATTCACGGACCGTATCCGGCTGGAACGCGAAATGGAACGTCTGGAACAGGAACTGGGTTCACCGATGGCTGCCGGGGATCATCAACACCTCGCGCAGCTCCAACGGGAACTGGACGAATATTTCGCAGGTCGGAGAACCTCATTTACCGTACCTTTGCACCTGACGGGAACGCCTTTTCAGCAGGATGTATGGAAAATACTTTGTGAAATTGCGTATGGAAAAACCTGGAGCTATAAGGAACAGGCGGTCCACATGGGTAAATTGCCGGCGATCCGTGCGATTGCCGCAGCGAACGGCCAAAACAAACATGCGATTGTCATTCCCTGTCACCGCGTGATTGGCTCCAACGGAAGTCTTACCGGCTACGCAGGCGGATTGTCCAAAAAGGAATGGTTGCTGAAATTTGAAAATGCCGGTCAGACGCCGGAATTGCCGTTTGGGGATTTTTAAACGGTGCTGAACAATGAATAAGCCTATGGTACATAAATTAACCGTGCTAATGTCGATCCGGCCACTTATTCAGAACTTATTATTAACGGCTTTTTTACTTTTTCTTCAGGGCGCGATTCTGGCCTGTCCTTGTGAGAAAGCTTCTTTTCAACAGGAAATCAAACAAACGGATGTTGTGTTTAAAGGGAAAATCCTCAAGAAAGAAGCCAATATACTCCTGCAGATTGGAAATCGTCTTCCATTTGAAGAGCTGGTTCATTTGGTATCCGTATTGAGAACCTACAAAGGCAGATTGTATGCGGATACCGTTGTATTGATTACAGACAAAGTTTATCCGGGCAATTGCGCTAAAAATCTGGAAGTCGGCGGGACTTATCTCTTGTATACGCGTTACGAGGAAAATGTATATTTCTATTCCGAAAGTGGTTGCCGGTTGTTCACAGATTGGTGTACGCGCACAACCAGGTTTGCATGGGCAGATCAGCAGGAATTGCAACTGCTTGAGAAAATAGATCGCCCGAAAGATTTTACGACTGCTGTTCAGCGATCATCTGTCACACAGAACATGCTTTGGATCGTGTTGACCAATGTGCTTATCGTTTTGTGGGTCATTTATTTACGGAAGCGTAAAACAAAAACTGTCTGAGACTTCTGTTTATGAGAACTTATTACATCCTTTATTTGCTCTTTATCCTGCTGTTCTCCTGCCAGGAAAAGCAGGAACATTCTGCCGGTCAAATGGCCGGGGCCGAAAACAAAATTCGCACTGTTGAAGCGCAACACCAGGTTCCAACTGTGCAGCTGACCGACTTCTCCAAAACCTATTCAGGTACGATCGACGGAAAGCTGCAGGTCGTGTTTCAATTGGAGCACAAACAGGGAAAACTACAGGGATTCTATTTCTACAGAAACCAGGGTATCGATATACAGTTGGATGGAATGTCCGAAAATGGCAAGCTGGTGTTATCCGAACGCGATCAACAACAAAATAAGCGCGCTGACATGGAGTTAACCGTACAAGGTAATCAGCTCTCGGGAACCTGGGAAAAACCGGGTTCCGGTAAAAAACTCCGATTGGAACTGACAGAAACGAATCAACGCATACCGGCATTGCCTGAAAATATTGTGGGTATTTATCGCAGTTCGGCTCCTACGGAATGTAAACTGGAACTGAAGATCACGCAAGGGCAGCAAGGTTTTTTCTATGTCCTGACAACACCTGAAAGAATCCTGAAAGGGAAAATCACCTTTGTCAGAAGTCTGGAAGAAGCTACGAATTACATCCTGCTCGGCGGCATCACCTGGGCGGAAAATGAAGGAGACGTGTCCAACGCGGAAGACGAAGACAACGCAGCTGAACTTGAATTGCCGGTGGGTATCGAAGGCTTCTTTAATCCAGGTGAGATCACAATACAAAATTATGGAAATGCCATGAACTATTATGTGAAACTGGCGGATTGCGGGGACAAATACATTTATCTGCGCAAATAGCAATACAGCTATTGAAAGCAATAGTTCTGAAAGATTTCCGGTCTTCCGCTATGGATTCACATATCGCCATATGCCGATATACCCATATTAAAAAACACCCAGCTAGCAATAAGCAGAAACAGCTACAATCAGATTAATCCCGCTCAAAAATCCAATATTTCAACAGTTGGGGGCAATGCCTGTACTTCCAATCTGTTGGCTTCGGTCACAATGACCGCCACGTCATATCCATCCTTTTGCAATTGCCATACATTTTCAGGTGAGGGGATAAATCCATATGCAATTTCATCCTTGAAAAACATCCAGGAGATATGTGCATAAGGAGAGAAATCGACACCAAAAACGACACGTCTGGATGAATCAGAACCTTTTTTCTCCATAAACCTGTGTGCTTTGAGCAGGTGTTCCCGGTATGCATTTTCAGGCAGATCATTATACAGACCTTGTTTGGCGAGTGTTTGTCCGGGTTTGAAAAGCGCTTTCACAAAAAGGAGTGTCAACAAAACCGGCAATGTAGTCCGGATCCGTTTCCACGGGAATAAGCGTGCCGCTTCGAGGATACCAACGGCGAAGACGAGGTTTATCAATACCAGGACGGGAATGGTAAATGCGGGCATTTTGGTTTGGACGATTGTGAAAAACAGGTAGATGATCCCGATGCCTGAAAGCATGAAAATTTTGTAATCCTTTCGGACTACCTGACTGCGGAGAAAGAGCAGGAGTGCGATCGCAAAGAGGATCAGGAAGTCCCTTTGTCCGAAATAGATCTGATCAATTTGTTCATAATGATACCAGGCGTTGCCACCGTGATTTTCCAGTGCCTGAAAAATATGGCGACTGTTGTAGCTCATTTCATGCCGGGCCTCTTCGGGAAAGCGCAGAAAGGTATATATCTGCCAGGGCAGGGCGATACAAATAGCAACTGCAAAAGCATGCAGCAAAGGACGTATCGAACTCCACAGATTTTTGAGATTCAGTTGCGGAAGCATTGTTGCTCCCCAGGCGGCAAAAACGAGCAATCCGACCAACCATTTCGTGAGGATGGCGCAACCGGCAAAAATACCGATCCAGTACAGCCATTTCTGGGCCGAAGAAGCATTCCATTCGAACCAGGCCCAAAAGGAAAAAGTGATGTAGCACAAAAAGATAAAATCATTGTGGTCTGTACCCGTTTTTCCGGAGATCAATCCCAGTAAAAACGAGGTGTGCATGACCAGCAGCGCAGCAATGAACCCTGTTTTTCTGTCGGCTGCCATACTACCGATGCGGAATACAGAGAGTACCAGCAAGCCGTGGAACAATACCGATGGAAGGCGCACTGCAAATGCATTCGCTCCGAACAGTTTGATGGAAAGCGCCATTTGCCAGGTAAACAAAGGCTGTTTATGCAGCCAGATATCGGCATCAGCCCAGATGCCTTTGCCGTACATGTGCAAGGGCTCATTCGGAATCAGACGCGGAATGAGTGGGTTTTTGCTGAGATTTTTGCCCACAAGTGCATGAAACTGCTCATCCCACGGATGTAAAAACGGGGAAAAAGCAGCGAAGGCGGCTGCGAGGCACACAGCGCTTCCGAAAAGCAACCAGGGAAATAAGGTTGGCTTCCTGAAAAAAGCGATCACTGTTGCGGCCAGGAAAAGAATCCAACAGACGAGCAGGATGGAAGCGGGAAAAGGAATGTGGTTGAAGAGCAACATTTTCGGAGACCGGATTTTAAAAAGAACAGGCCATGCATAACAATCCTACCGGGATACCGGTGTGATGCGCATGTAAAGCATTTTTATGCGACGATAAATATAGGAAAATGATTGTACTGCAAGCGAAAAAAAATGAACAGCGCCCAGGTAAGCGTGCGTGGTTTGTTGCCGGCAAGCGTATTTGGGTCGATAAAAAAGGCTAACTTCGCCCAAATACCCTGCGATCCACCAATTGGAAAATGAACTGCGTAAATACATCTCCGGATTTTCATCCCTGACGCCGGAGGAAATGGAGGCCATTGTTTCCAGGATTCCTGTGCGCGCTTATCCGAAAGGGTCGGTGCTCCTGGAGGAAGGCGAAATCTCCTCCAGCTGCTATTTTGTGCTGAAAGGCTGTGTGCGGCAATACGCACTGCTGAATGGCATAGAAAAAACAACCGCCTTTTTCACCGAAAAGCAAGCCGTCGTTTCGGTCATGAGCTATGCTGCGCAGGTGCCTGCGAATCATTACTGGTCCTGTACGGAAGATTGCATACTGATTGTCGGCGATCTCAGCCAGGAGCAGGACATGTACCGGGATTTCCCGAAACTACAATCGATCACGAGGGCACTCATGGAACAGGATTATGGGAAAACGCAGGAAACGCTGGCGGCTTTCATGACCTCGACACCCGAAGAACGCTACCTCGACCTGCTGCAAACCAGGCCTGATTTGCTGCAAAGGGTTCCGCAGCACCAAATGGCGAGCTACCTCGGCGTAACGCCTGAATCGTTAAGCCGCATCCGCAAAAGGATTGCGACACGCAGGTAGTGAGGTCTACAGATCCGAAATCAGTATCGTTTATATTATCCGCAGATTAAATTCCGGGATATCCGCGTCATTGTTTGATAAAAATAGATACTTTGGCAACCAAATTTAAACCTATACGATGAAAAAAATGACACAACTGCTGGCCCTCGCGGCGACTGTTTTGATGACTGCTTATGCAAGCGCACAGGCACCTGCTTACATGAAATATGAGGTGAATGGAAAACCTGTAAGCTTTAACGTCGATGAAGTAAATAGCTACAATTCACTCGAGGGTGACGGCGTGGACGAGAAAAAACATACGTCGAACCACTTTTATGTGCAAACGTTGGTTGAAACTGAATTCAAGCTATCGATTGCGATCAATACTGCACCAAGGACTTTGCCTGTAGCGGGTAAAATACCTTATGTGGAGATCATCCTGCCGGTGGATGGTGCGCTGCCAAGCGTTTACCTGAGCATAGACAGGTACCTGCCGGACGATAAAATGTCGTTTTACTCCAGCAAATCAATGAATCCCGGCAATTTCCAGATCACCAAAGTTGAAGGCGACTGGGTGGAAGGTACTTTTGACCTGGTGATGCCGAATTCCTACGAAGAAAATGACAACCTGACGATCACCAACGGCAGCTTCAGGTTCAAAATTGAAAAAGAAATGGAATAAGCTACGTCCGAATTACTAAATAAAGAATCAAAAGGCAGATGATCCCCGGACATCTGCCTTTTTTCATGGGAAATGCCGGTATTTTTGGATTACGTGCAACTATTTCTTCCGGAATCGCATCTGTAAAACAAAAATCACTTATGAAAAAAACAGTACTATTCACTTGTATGACTTTTCTGACGCTTTCGAACCTCGAAGCGCAGGTAAACTTGCCTTATGCAACCGGGTTCGACAATGGATCCCAGCAGAACGGCTGGCAACAGTTCCGGAAAGGAGACGAAAGCGAGTTCTACCAGTGGGAATTCAGCAATTCCAACGCTTTTTCTGCGCCAGGCTGTTTGATACATAATTATCCGGTAGGCGGACAGGATCCGATGGATGACTGGTTTGTATCTCCGGCTTTTAACATTGCTGCCGGTGGTTCACTGGATTCGATGCGCTATGCTTTCAACGTATTTGGTACACCACAAGCTGGTGACACGGTATTTCTGTATCTGCTGCAGGGCTCCGCAGATCCGGATCTCGCGACTTCAAAAATGGTTCTGCACGAGTTCAGCGGTGCCAATTACCAGAACGACAATATGTGGAGGTTGCTAAACCCGATCGCTCTACAGGCACAAACAGGGAACAGTTACCTCGCCATCCGCTACAAAACGATTATCAACTGGCTCGATGTGCGTTTCGACAATATCGCGATCAGCGGCATTTCGCTGGCCGGGATCGTTGAAATGGAAAATGAAGGTGTGCGTGTTTACCCAAATCCGGTAACCGATCAGCAGGTCAGATTCCAGTTCGATGCAGGCAAATTACCTGTCGGAGGATTGACATTGGCCGTATACAACGCAGCCGGACAGCGGGTATACACTGCGCCGGTAGTTGGCAATGGACCGATTGATCTGCCAGTTGCTTCCGGATTTTACACGTATCAGTTGCAGGACAATGCGTCCACGCCGGTATTCCAGGGGAAATTGACGGTGCAGTAAATCGCTTTAGCTGAATGAATATCAGTATGCAACAGTTCTAAAATCTTGGCGGCACGCTTGATAGCGGCATATTGCGGAATTTACCTGATTTAAAAAACAGGGTATTTTTACGGTTGTCCGCATGATAAAACGCGCGTAGTTTTACGCAACGGTTCTTTGTGGAACCAATAACATGGCGATAGCAGCTGACGTTTCACTGGACGTAATATAGCGTAACCGATCTCTGTTGTGATTTTCAAACGAAAAGCGGGTGTTGATGCATCCGCTTTTTGTTTTTTATTCACTGAGAATCCTGAAACCTATCTGATCATCGCCGTTTAAGCTTTCAAAACTGTTTCAGGATCTTCTGAAAACTGTTCCACCCTGGCGGATGTAGGCGATCGTTTTGCGCAGATCTTCGCGTATTTTCGCCTGGTCTTCCAACATCACTTCCGGTACGAGGGATTCACGTGTCAGGTGCGCTTCCAGGGCGCCGGTCATGTCTTCGACCGCATGGCGTGAAAACAGCTCATCCGAATCAATCACAGCGCCCGCAATCACCGTGTGCCCGTAATCGAGCAAGGTTGTGCAGGCGATATTGCCGCCGACCATCAGCATGTCGTTGCAGCGTGAATCGGCAAGAATGGTATGTTCGACCGCAAGGTTGTCGGTAATGTATATGTTAGAAAGCGTGATCAGGTTTTCACAGGTCAGATCTCCAAGTACGATCAGCAGGGAATGCACTGCCTGGTGCCGATCGATCACCAGACCGCCGACATCCAGGTCGCCATCCGCCAGTACAATTGCTTCACCGATCGTGAGTTCCGAAAGCTCGCCGCTGCTTTGCAACAGGATCTTGCCGGATATTTCATAAAAAGCTTCCAATTCTTCTGCTATTTCTTCTGCCATCTCTGAATCACTGTTGTTGATTATTGCAAGTGCTTCATTTAAACTGATTTCTTTCATGGATGCTGTTCGTTTTTCGATTTGATAAATAATGCTTATTTTGATTAATGATACTGTTTATAAAATAGCCAATCAAATATAAAAATTATCCATAGAACAGCAATTGAAGCCTTGTTAAATAGGGTGAAAAAGGCCATTGAACGCTTAACTGCGTATTTTTCAACGAGTTTCTAAATAATTAGTTATTTTCTTTCCGGATGATTGTTTTTGCCGGTGCTTTTCAAAGTGTTAAAAGACAATCTTTTTGTTTTATCTTTGGATATGCAAAAACATCTTTTTTCCCTGTTGATATCCGCGATTACACTTTTCTTTGGTTCGAAGGCTACTGCGCAGGACAGTATACCGTGCAATGATCAGCGCTTTGAAGACATCCTGCTGGAAAACCTGCAAGGCCGTTGGATTGGAAAAGGGCAGGTAGGTGGCGACGCAGTTACCTATGCTTTTGACATTACCTGGGAGCTCAATCACCAGTTCCTGCAATTGGCATTTACCGACGTATCGCAACCACCGCAATATGTCGCAAAAGTCTTCATCGGATATGATTGCGTATTGCATAAATATGTCATGCACTGGCTGGATAATTTCGGGGGCCGATTCTCTGAAACCCTCGCCTATGGAGAAAAATCCGGCCATGCCATCGCTTTCCATTTTGCCTATCCGGATGGTCCTTTCACGAATACTTTAACGTATGATCCGGTCAAAGACAGCTGGAACATGAAAATGATCTATCAGAACAAACAAGGCGGCTGGGATGTATTTGGCGAAGTAGGATTGAAACGCGAATAGCCCCGAACGGGGAACCTACAAATCTATAGCCGGAATGTACAAAAACGCCTGCGCTGGATCACCCAATTTTACCCAATTAAATATTCAATATGAAAACAATTCAATTAAAACAGGCAGGTGGCGTAGAAAATCTCGTGTATGCAGAAGTTGCGAAGCCAACGATTCAGGACCACGAAGTATTGGTTCAGGTCAAAGCGATCAGTATCAATCCGGTGGATGCGAAAACCCGCGCCGGATTTGGTATGTGGGGCAGGATGAAAGAGATTTCACCCCTCGTCCTCGGTTGGGACATTGCAGGCATTGTGACGGAAGCAGGTGCGGACAGTGATTTGAAAGTCGGCGATCAGGTCTTCGGCATGGTCAATTTTCCCGGACACGGACAGGCGTATGCCGAATACGTAGCGGCTCCGGCAGATCAGCTGGCGCGTATGCCGGAAAACATTTCCTTTGAAGAAGCCGCAGCGGCGACACTGGCGGCGCTTACAGCCTGGCAGGCTATCGTGCACACGATGCAACTGAAAGCCGGACAGCGCATCCTGGTTCACGCAGGCGCCGGTGGTGTAGGGCATTTTGCTGTGCAGATCGCGAAACATACCGGCGCTTTTGTAATCGCGACTTCATCCGGGAGCAATAAGGATTTTGTCCTGGGACTCGGGGCCGATCAGCACATCGATTATACCCGTGAAACCTTCGAAACAGTCCTTGAGCCCGTGGATTTCGTATTGGATACTGTTGGGGGAGAAATCCTGAAAAGGTCGCTCGATGTACTAAAAAAAGGCGGAACGGTGATCAGCATTCCGACCGGGATTCCTGCGGAAATCACACAATTGGCGGCGGATAAAGAAGTGGATGCAAAATTCATACTCGTTGCATCCAACGGCCAGGACATGCAACAGATCGCGGACCTGTTGTCGAAAGGGATCATTCGCGCCCAAGTAGCAACTGTTTTTCCTTTTGAGGCGATGCAGGAAGCGCACCTGAGCGTAGAAAGTGGTCGCACGGTCGGAAAAGTCATTGTTTCGGTGCCTTAAAAGAAAGAAGAAAAGATCCGGGAAGCAGTTGAAAAGACTGTTTTCCGGATTATTCTACCTGTCGGAATGTCCCTTTCCGCGGAATCATACACTTTAAGCGGGTTGATCTTCTTCCTCCAGCCACGCCAGCCGCATAAAACCCAATACTTCCGCATTGATATCTTCCGGGAAGAACAGGCGCAGGTGGTGATTAAACTGTTCAGCGTCGCCCGGAACCTGTGCTATTTTCCGGAAACAAAGATTGTCTGCGTAAGCCTGCCGGAAGGGGAAGACGACATGTACGAAATCTTTCCCCAGTTGTGTGATCCATGCGATGCGCCTGTGCGCATTGGAAATGCCGATCATGGTCTTCGCTCCATGAATTGTGACGGGTGCAATTTCACTGTATTTTTCCACAAAGAGGTAAAGCAACCCGCGCGTTGCTGCTGATTTTCCCTGGAGGAATTCTTCAAGTACAGGATGTGTCTGGTTGCTCATGTATTCAAAAGTAAAACAAAGTACTGAACAACTTGCCGCGAAGCCCCGTAAATATGAAATAGATTAAAATGGAGTATTTCCGGGAAGTTGTGCCCACGGTATATCGGCATATTTCGTTCAGGACTGCTTACAGCAGTTCGTTAAAGCAATATGAATTTTCAAAAACCAGATAAAACTTAAAAAATGTTAGCGTTAGAGGAGCTAAAATTAAAAAGCTTAAATTGACCAACTGAAAACTTAAAAATAAAACGATGAACATCTTAGTCACTATTCTGATCGTTGTCGCAGGAATTATTGCGTTGCTGCTGATCACAGCCCTTTTTGTCAAAAAATCATACACGATCGAACGCGAAGTGTTGATCCACCGCAGAAGGCCCGATGTATTTGAATACATTCAGTTCCTGAAAAACCAGCGTTCCTACAACAAGTGGATGATGACCGATCCGGATCTGCGCGTCACAACGAAAGGCGAAGACGGTACAGTTGGCTTCATCCAGGCGTGGGACAGCGACAACAAGCAAGCAGGAAAAGGAGAACAGGAAATCACAGCAATCGATGCGGGTGTTGGTAACAGCATTACGGTTCGTTTCATCAAGCCTTTTGAAGGAATTGCATATACGAAGCTCGCAACGGAAGTCATCGCAGATCACAAGACGAATGTGAAATGGACCTTCAGCAGCAGCATGAAATACCCGATGAATATCCTGTTGCTGACCGGCATGGAAAAGATGCTCGGCAAAGACCTGGAAAAAAGTCTCGATCTGCTGAAAGCCGAGCTCGAAAAAGAATCCACACCCGGGGTGCATTAAAAATACGTATTCCTGGAAACGTTACGAAAAGATCAAGGCTGTTTGAAATTTACAAACTGTTGCGTTTGGATTGCTACAATTTATTTAATTTCACGCCACGAAATTCATTTTAGCCTTCAAACATGTCTCAAGTTCCTGGAAGAACGAAAAATATCCTGTCTGCAATTCGCGAATCCCTGAACGGGGAAGAGCAGGACTATACGCAGGGAAGTATCCGCAAGGCGATTTTCCTGCTGGCGATTCCCATGATCCTTGAATTGAGCCTGGAAAGCGTATTTGCCGTCGTGGACATGTTTTTTGTCAGCAAGCTCGGGGAAGCCGCGATCACGACGGTTGGCCTGACGGAATCTGTCGTAACAATCGTTTATTCGGTTGCGATCGGACTCAGTACCGGTGCAACAGCGATTGTGGCGCGCAGGATCGGGGAAAAGAATCCGGAGGCGGCGAGTCATGCAGGTGCGCAATCCCTTGTGATCGCATTGTTCGCTACGGCGGTGCTGAGCGTAATCGGTATGGTGTTTTCCGCGGAGATTTTACAGGCGATGGGCGCGAGCAAACAGGTTGTTGCGCAGGGTGCGATATTCACGCGCATCATGCTCGGCGGCAGTCTGGCGATCATCCTGCTTTTCCTGATCAACGGGATCTTTCGCGGTGCTGGAAATGCAGCCATGGCGATGAAAAGTCTCTGGATCGCAAGTATCCTGAATATCATCCTGTGTCCTTTGTTCATCCATTTCTGGGGATTGAAAGGCGCAGCAATCGCAACGGTGATCGGCAGAAGTGCCGGCGTTGTATACCAATGCTATCATTTGTTCAGGGGAAGTGGCACGTTGAAGATCCAATGGCATCATTTCGGGCTCGATAAAAAAGTTGTTTTTTCACTGGTGCGTGTAGCGTGGCCGGCGACATTGCAGTTCATCATCGCGAGCGGAAGCTGGATCGTGCTCGCGAAACTGGTTTCTGAGACCGGCGGTACAACGGCTTCGGCTGGCTACCAGATCGCGATCCGGAATGTTGTCTTTTTCATTCTGCCAGCCTGGGGATTGAGCAATGCGGCGGCAACATTGGTCGGACAAAATCTCGGGGCCAATCAACTGGAGCGCGCGGAGCGGAGTGTGATGCTGACAGCGAAGTACAATGCAATTTTCATGAGTTTCGTAACCATCCTGTTTGTCTTTTTTGCAACGCCGATCATCCGTATCTTCTCGCAGGATGATGCTGTTGTAGCATATGGTGCACAGGCTTTGCGGATTATCGGAACAGGCTATATTTTCTACGGCATTGGCATGGTCATGACGCAATCGCTGAATGGGGCGGGAGACACGCGGACGCCAACACTGATTAATTTCGTCTGTTTCTGGCTGTTCCAGATCCCGTTCGCCTATTTCCTGGCGAAGGGACTCGATATGAAATCCACCGGTGCATTCATTGCGATCCCGGTTGCCGAAACAGCGATTGCGCTTGTTTCCTGGTATTTTTTCAAAAGAGGAAAATGGAAAACCGTTACAGTCTAAGTATCTGTAAAAGAAACGTTGTGTGACTGTTAAATTATAAATACAGGATATTTTTTATTTTTTATTGTTGATAATGTTTTGTAATTTGGTTTGGTATTAACCTTAAATGCATCATTATGAAAACGTTTAAATTGATTTTCCTGTTTTTAGGTCTGGGTACTTTACTGCTTTCGTTGTCTGTTAATTCCGACGAAAAACGCTGTCCGAACGGCGTTCCTGGAACATTGGTAGATGCTACCGGATTGGATGGCTGCGGCTGGCTGATCGAATTGGACAATGGTACAACCCTCGAGCCGGTCGGCCTGGCGCAATACAGCCTTCCACTGGTGGATGGCAAAAGAGTTTATGTAGAATATACAGTGCTTCCCTTGTCTCCCTCCATTTGTATGGCAGGGACAAAAGCCCAGATAACCTGCATGACTGCTGAAGCAAAGAATAAGCAATAGGAGATACAAAGATCTGCTACACTGATTCCCGGTTTTGTTTGACAGAACCGGGTTTTTTATACCCCTTTAATCGGGTTTCAACAGTGACAATCGGTGCGCCGCCGCAAATACTCCGATCATCAATCTGCTTCAATAACGGATAAAATATTACCCGACGGATCTTTGAACCACGCAATCAACGGACCGCCCCCGCGGAAAACATGGTCCGGACCGGTTTCTATTTCAGGACCCGAATAACTTTCAAAAACGACACCCTTTAATTTCAGGGCCTGAACCGCTTGCTGAACATTCGATACAGGAAAGTTGAGGATTGTGAAAGTGGCTGGCTGGTGATTGGGCTTCAGGTACACAATCACAGGATTTCCACCGGTGATGTGCAAGGTCAGTATCGGCATATCTGGATTCCGGGTAACCTTCAGTCCCAGGGCCTCGCTGTAGAAATGTTCAGCTTGCGCTAGATCGTGGACCGAAAATCCGCTGAATGCTTTCGTATTTGTGAACATGGCTTTGTGTTTTAAGTTTTCTATTTCAGGAAGATAAATCATTTTGAGAACCCGATCTTCAATCCGGCGTAATAATTTCTGGCCGCCGCGGCATTGAAATAACGGCCGCCGGCAGCATTCAGGTCATTGCCGAGACTGTAAGCCTGATCGAGCAGGTTGTCGATCCCAGCAAACAGTTCCAGGTCGATTGGACGGATTTGTGGTTTCCAGGAAGCTTTCAGCTGAACGAGGTGATATGCTCCGGCATAAACGCTGTTCGCGTCGTTGAGTGGAATGGCTGCGGCGTAGTAATATTGTCCCGAAACCGAAATGTGTGCCGGGAATTGCCAATGAATCGTCTCAGCACTGGTATATCGCGGAACGCCCGTCAAATCATTTCCGGAGAAATCCAGGTCGCCGGATTGGTAGGTACCAAAAGTGAAGGCGTAATAGGTGATATTTCCAGTGATTTCCAGGGATCTGACCCAGCCTTGCTGGCGCGGACGAATGATGCGAAGCCGCGCCTGTGCTTCAAGCCCGGGCTGTCGCGTACTTCCGGCATTGACGAAATATTCGGAGCCATCTTCCTGCGTGCGCCGTACAATGGCGTGCTGCAACGCAAAATAAAAAACGGATGCATCGACTTGTAGCAGATCCTTCCGGTCCCGAACGCGGAAACCGGTTTCATAATTGTAGCCACTTTCGGCCTGCAAATCCGTATTGATGAGCTGATCCGAAGCGCGGACTTCTGCTACGGTGGGTGCGGAATAGCCGGCGCTGACAGAAGCGCGCCACGACAGCCAGGAACGAAATGTCCACGAAGCGGCGAGCCGGGGCATGAGCTGCGGATCTAAATTCCGCTGGCGGAAAGTCGTCCAGGCGGTTGGAAAGATATTGCGGTATGTATAATTGAATAAATTGTAGCTGACCGAAGCTTCTACAAGTATCTTTTGACGGATATCGACCAGGCAACGGGCAAAGAGAAAAGCCTGCTGTGCGTTGACCTGATCTGAAGTTTGCACAGTATCTTTCACACCAGCTGCATTTCCGTAATTTTCGATGCGGGCATCTGTCCGTTGCCATTCTCCGCCCAAGCTGACATGCATGCGCAGAATTGCCGTGTTGCGAACGGCATAATCGAGGTAAGTCCTGCTGCCGAGGGAGAATTCCCGGCGCTGCTCATAATTCGTCAGGAATGGATTTTCGAAATGCGTAACGGTGGCAAAGACAGACACAACATATTTCAGGCGTTCGGTCACAAACCAGTTGTGGGTCAATCCGCCGAAAAGGGTTTGATTCCGGATCCCGGCTTGTTGCGTGACAGCGCCCGGGGCAAAAGTGCTGGCAGGTCTTGCCTGTTGCTGATCCGCGTCGAATTGCTGGGCCGTTAAGCCACCAGGTGTTTGGTAAGCGAGCTCCGAATACAACACGAAAAATTTCAGTTGTGCACGCGGATGGTATTTCCATTGCAGCGAAGATTGTAGATAATCGCGCTGCAAGGCGCTGTGGGTGCGGTAGCCATCCGATTGCTGATGTCCCTGGTTGAATGAAAAGCTGACCTTTTTCCACTTTTTTGCAAACAGCAGGTTTTGTTGCAGCAATCCGTAAGAACCGCCGCTCAGCATCACGCGTGCCGTTAAACTATCGGTGGATTGAAAGACAGGGTCAATCAGCAGGACGCCGCCTGTATTCGCGCCATAAATACTTGCTTCCGGGCCCTTCAGCACATTCAGGCTCTGTGCATTGGACAAATCCAGGTTATTGAGATAGGTATTTCCGCCGGCATCCGTAAAGGGAAGATCGCCGAGATAGATGCGCACATTGCGCACGCCAAACGGAGAACGCAGCAAACTGCCGCGCATCGAAAGCCGGTAACTGCCTGGCGACCTTTCTTCCATGCGCACGCCGGGAACCATATTCAATGCAGAGACCGCGGAATAAGCAGGATGTCTGTCGAGCGTTGCGCGATCGATGAATTGCTGGGCCGAAAGCAGGCGCAGGGCCGCCGTCGTGGAAACCTTCGTTATCTCGATTTTCTGCAACTGGTAATAAACAGAATCTGTCGTTTGTGCCGTTGCGATCAGCGGAAAACAAGCCGCGAAAACCAATAAATGTGCGCGCATCAGATCAGCGATTGCGGGAAACCTTCCAGATCACACCGCTCGCATCATCAGCGACGAGCAAAGCGCCATTCGACAACACGGTCACACCAACGGGACGACCATGTACCTTGTCGCCGGAAATGAAAAATCCGGTCAGGAAATCTTCTGGCGGTCCAACAGGTGCTCCGTTTTTGAAAGGCACAAAGACAACCTTGTAACCCGAAAGCTCCTTGCGGTTCCAGGATCCGTGCTGACCGATAAACATGCCTTCGCTATATTTGCCGGGAAAGGTATTGAAAGTTCCTCCGCTGGTTTGTGCGGGAAAGAGACGCCCTGAATAATAGGCCAATCCGAGTGAAGCGGTATGTGCGCCCAGTGCAATGTCTGGAACAATCGCCCGGCTCACAAGCTCCGGGCGCTGGTCCTTTTCTTCAATCCGCGGATCGATATGTGCGCCGAAATAGGAGTAGGGCCATCCGTAAAAGCCACCGTCGCGGACACTTGTCAGGTAATCGGGAACGAGGTCATCGCCGAGTTTGTCGCGCTCATTCACAACCGTCCAAAGTGCCTTTTCGCCGTCAATCCAGGCCATGCCGACAGGATTTCGAAGTCCGGATGCATAGATACGTTCGCCGGTTCCATCCGGGTTGATCTCAAGTATGTTCGCACGTCTGATCTCTTCTTCCATACCGTGTTCTGCGACATTGCTGGCTGAACCGACACTAACGTAGATCTTATTTTCTTTTGCATTCGTGATCAGGTTGCGCGTCCAGTGGTTGTTGTAACCACCGGCAGGCAGGTCGAGGATTTTTTTTCCGGTTGCTGTGATGGAGGTTTCTCCTTCTTTGTAGGGATATTTCCAGATACCGTCGGTCACGGCGACGTAAAAAGCGTCTTTGATCAGCAACATGCCAAAAGGCTGATTGAGGTTGCTGAGGAACGTTTCGCGGATTTCCGGCACACCATCGCGGTTTGCATCGCGCAGCAAGGTGATTTTGTTGGGACTGCCTTCTGTTTCTATCGATTTTGAATAGCCTGCGACATCTTTGCCGATCTTTTCAACGCCTTTGGATTCCGTATTGGCCTGCGAAACGAGGACGTCCCCGTTGGGCAGTGCATAGATCCAACGCGCACTTTTGAGTCCGTCTGCAAATTTTGTAACCGTAAATCCTTCCGGTGCAACCGGTTGTTCTCCGGCTTCCCAGCCTTGTACTTTGCTGAAATTTACT
>Ga0247806_10000778_pt1 | contig 17566 bp, 17 predicted proteins | sample UWRJL059202B1_FD_179935 | JGI IMG/M metagenome (GOLD analysis project Ga0247806, IMG submission 179935) | Plant litter microbial communities from Arlington Agricultural Research Station in Wisconsin, United States - UWRJ-L059-202B-1 | ecosystem: Environmental > Terrestrial > Plant litter >... | reverse complement strand
GACGGTGGGCGGCGAGGTCGAGTTCGACGAGCGCTATAACGGCAATATCCTCGTCAACGCCTTTGCAGCGGGCCTGGCCGATACCGACAAGATTTTCTACTCCAAGGCCGAGGGCGTTGGCCTGCCGGTGGTCTATCTCGGCGCCAAGACCGGCCGCGACGGCGTCGGCGGGGCCACCATGGCCTCGGCCGAGTTCGGCGACGATATCGAGGAAAAGCGCCCCACCGTGCAGGTCGGCGACCCCTTCACCGAAAAGCGGCTGCTCGAAGCCTGCCTCGAGTTGATGGCGACCGGCGCAGTGATCGCCATCCAGGACATGGGGGCGGCGGGACTGACCTGTTCGGCCGTCGAAATGGGTGCCAAGGGGGACCTCGGCATCGAGCTCAACCTCGACATGGTGCCGGTGCGCGAAACCGAAATGACGCCCTACGAGATGATGCTGAGCGAAAGCCAGGAGCGCATGCTCATGGTGCTGCATCCCGAAAAGGAAGCCGAAGCCCGGGCCGTTTTCGTCAAATGGGAACTGGATTTCGCCACCGTCGGCAAGACCACCGACGATCTGCGTTTCCGCGTCATGTGGCGCGGCGAAGAGGTCGCGAATCTGCCCATCAAGGATCTCGGCGACGAAGCGCCTGAATACGATCGCCCGTGGACGCCGTCCGTTCCGGCCCCGGCCCTCACAGCCGGCGATGTGCCGCAGATGGATGTGGCGGACGCGCTGCTCAAGCTGGTCGGCGGGCATCAGGCATCCTCGCGCCGCTGGGTCTATGAGCAATACGATACGCTGATCCAGGGCAATTCGATGCAGCGCCCGGGTGGCGATGCCGGCGTGATCCGCGTCGATGGCCACCCCACGAAGGGGCTGGCATTCACCTCGGACGTCAATCCGCGCTATTGCGAGGCCGACCCCTATGAGGGCGGCAAGCAGGCCGTGGCCGAAGCCTGGCGCAATCTGACGGCAACCGGCGCCGAGCCGCTGGCCGCGACGGACAACCTCAATTTTGGCAATCCCGAACGCCCGGAGATCATGAGCCAGCTGGTGCATGCCATCAAGGGCATCGGGGAAGCCTGCGTGGCGCTGGATTTCCCGATCGTGTCGGGCAATGTCAGCCTCTACAACGAAACCAACGGGCGCGGCATTCTGCCGACCCCGACCATTGGCGGCGTGGGCTTGTTGCCCGACTGGAGCAAGATGGCGCGCATCGGCTTTGCTGCCGAAAACCAGGTCATCCTGCTGGTCGGGGCGCCGCCCAAGCGCGGCACGCATCTGGGCCAGTCGATCTATCTGCGGGATCTGTTCGGCCGTCGCGACGGCTCGGCGCCGGCTGTCGATCTTGCTCATGAACGCCGCACCGGCGACTTCGTGCGGCAGCTGATCCGTTCGGGCGTGGCAACGGCGGTGCATGATTTGTCCGATGGCGGGCTCGGGGTGGCCCTGGCAGAAATGGCGATGGCATCGGGCATCGGCGCGACCATTGTCGACCTCAACGAACAGGACCCCATCCCGCAGTATTTCGGCGAGGACCAGGGACGTTACCTCGTGACCGTCAATCTCGACCCGCAGGGCGAGGCCTTGCTGAACCTGTGGAACGAAGCCAAGGGGCTGGGCATTTTCGCGCCATGGATTGGCAATACGGGCGGCATTGACCTTGTTCTGGGGGCGGCACGCCCAGTGTCGGTGGCCGACCTCAAGGCCGCTCACGAGGGCTGGTTCCCAAGCTTTATGGATGGCGCTGCCGCCTGATTGCAGGCAGTGCCTTATCATTGCCGCTGTTTGGAGTGTTTTGGCTCCCGAGGGCGGCAAAATGAAGGATATGACGATGAAGCTGAAAGCCGCCACTGCCTGTCTTGCCGCCGCGGCTATCGGCCTGTTGCCCAGCGTGACGCTGGCCCAGGAGGTCAACGTCAGCCAGTCGATCATCCCCGATCAGCCCTATACGCTGATCTATCCGGCAACGATGACGCTGTCAGGCCTGCCGGGCGAAACGCTGACGCTCAACCATCCCGAAGCGCCGCTGCAGTGCAGCCTCAAGATCGTGACGGTGGAAGATACCGACTGGTCTGCCCAAAGCGCCCTGACGGGCCTCAATGACGCCGAGATCACCGCGGACTGGGCCCAGACCTATCCGGGCTTCGTGCTTGGCGAGAAGGCGACCACGCCCTACCAGAATACCACGGCGCTGATTTACGAGGGCACCAGCACCGGCTCACCCATGGGCGTGCCGCTGAACATTGTCCACACCGAAGCGGTCGACGCAGGCCGAGGCTACACGCTCGATTGTCTGTTTGCGACTTCGGTTGCGGCGCAGGCGAGGCCGATCGTCGATTTTATCATCGCCAATTTTTCCACCCAATCAGATGCCAAATGCTGCAGCGCTGCGCCTGAGGAGACGACGGCTCCGGCCGCTTGAGGGTGCAAGCGGCATTGCAGCGTATTGAAGCTCACCCCGCGCTGCCATATCTTGACGGGAGTCGGCATTGGTGCCGGCCCAAAGAGGAGTTGCGCCATGCCCATGGAAGCCAATGAGATCGAACGCCGCATCCAGGCTGCCCTGCCCGACGCCTCCATTGAAATCCGCGACCTCGCCGGCGATGGCGATCACTGGGCCGCAACGGTAATTTCCGAGCAGTTCCGCGGCAAGTCGCGCGTGCAACAGCATCAGCTGGTCTATGCAGCGCTGCAGCCCGACATGGGCGGTGCCCTGCATGCGTTGGCGCTGCAAACCGGCGTGCCCGAGTAGGCACCATGTCGCTGCGCGATAGTCTCGATCTGATCCGCATGGTGCGGCCTGAAGCGGGCACCACGGCACTCGATCACGAAATATTGGCCGAGCGCGCGTCATCGCTTGGCGCGGCGGAGCGCAAAGTCGTCGATGCGGTCGCAGCGTTGGCAAGACCCGACCATGCCGCGGCTCTGGCGACCGCACGAAAAGTGGTCTGGGAATATTTCGTGCAGCGCGAACTGGTCGGCTTCCGCAAGCATACAGATGTGATTCAGGATCTGAAGATTCCGCACGAGGTACTGGCTGGCCTGGGGGCGATGACGCCGAAGACCTCGCGGTGACCCGCGCCCTAATCTTCGACGTCGATGGGGTTATCATCCACGGCTATCACTCCAATCCCGCTTATGTTCGCGCCTGGGACAAGAGCCTGTTGGCCGATACGGGCGTCGATCCTGAGCGGTTTCGACAGGAATTCATCTTCGATATCTTCATGAAGAAGGTCATTATCGGGCAGATGTCGGTGGTGGATGCGCTGGAGCGGCGGTTGCCGGGGCTGGGCTACCGGGGCTCGCCGATGACTTTCCTGCGCTATTGGCTCGAGCACGACAGCGTCCTGAATGAGGACCTGCTGGCGGCTATCAAACAGCTCAATGCCAAAGCCGACATCCGGCTGTACCTGGCGACCAACCAGGAGCATCTGCGAGCCAACTGGCTGTTCAGCCATCTGCGGCTTTGCGAGGTGTTCGAGGATATTTTCTACGCCGCACGCATCGGCGTCCAGAAGCCGCATGAAGCGTTTTTCCGGTTTGTCGACGACCGGATCGGCCCACAGTCCGGGCCGCCGCTATTCTTTGACGACAGCCCAAAGGTGATCGACGGGGCCAATACGGCGGGCTGGGAGGCCGTACTGTTCAATACCGTCGCGGACTTCACGGGTCATTCCTGGGTTGCCGAGCGGCTATCGCAATGAGCCCGGGTGAAATCGAGCGGACCAAACTGCGGGCAGCTTTTTTGGACCCGATTGCATCTTCGAGCATCGTTGCCTCTGTTATTACCCCGGCAGTGGGCCTATCTATTAATGTCATCAACCTGGCATCGAGCAATTTCTGGTCGTTGCCAAAAAGCGTTTTCAGGCGAGTGACCAAAGGTCACCCTGATTTAGAGAACAACCGTCCGCTTTGCGGACCATTCATGAGTTGAGCACATGAGCGACATCACCGCTTTCATCGACGACAAGGTCAAGAACAACGACATCTTCCTGTTCATGAAGGGATCGCCGGATTTTCCGCAATGCGGCTTTTCGGGCCAGGTCGTGCAAATCCTGAACTATCTTGGCGTCGAATATGGCAGCGCCAACGTACTCGAAAGCGTCGAGCTGCGCGACGGCATCAAGGCTTACACCAATTGGCCGACCATTCCCCAGCTCTACGTCAAGGGCGAGTTCGTCGGCGGCGCCGATATCGTGCGCGAAATGTTCCAGTCAGGCGAACTGCAGACGCAGATGGAAGCCGCTGGCATCGCGGTCAAGCAGACGACGTAACCGCTGCACACAGATGACGAAAGCGCCGGTCCTCGTGGCCGGCGTTGCTTTATGCGTCTTTCGCCGGAAAATCGGCTGAGAGCCTTAGCTCCCGGAGTGGGCGAACCAGGGCGGTCGTCTTGGCGTAGGTGGGATGCGCCTTGTAGGCCGCCAGGGCCGCTGCATCGGCGAACTCGGCATAGACCACCACATCGACCTCGTTGGAAATCTGGTCGACCTTGCTGTTGCGGGTCACTTCGAAATGCTGGCTGTGCGGTATCGTGCCCAGCGCCGACAGGCCGTAGCAGATGGCGTCGATGCTTTCGCCAGGCTTGGCGGTGAAAAATACGATGTGGCGGATCACTAAAGATGTCCTCGGCTTGCGCCGCCCTTGTCCGCGCGATGACCCCGGGCGTCAAGTCATCAACGCCGGTGATGCGGCCATTCCGCTTTGTTGCTTTGCGGCATGGTGGCGCAGGGGTAACCTGTCGGCGATGCCCCTGGATTCCCCCACAATGACCGCCACGACGCTCCGCCCCGCCGTTCCCTTGCTCGTCCTGATCATCGCTGGCTGCATGATCGCCGCCATCGGCAACGGCGTCCGTACCAGCTTTGGGCTGTTCACCCTGCCCATGACGGGGGATCTGGGACTGTCGCGCGAGGGCTGGGGCATGGCCATGGCGATCCAGAACCTGGCTTGGGGTATCGCGCAGCCGTTTGCCGGGGCGTTTGCTGATCGCGTCGGAACCGGCCGCACCGTGGCGGCAGGCGCGGCCATCTATGCGCTCGGCGTGCTGGGCATGGCGTTCTCGCCGGACGCTGGCATGCTGACCATAACCGCCGGCATTGTCACCGGCGTTGGCATCGCCATCTGCTCGTTCAGCGTCGTCATGGCGGCCTTTGGGCGCGCCGTACCGCCGGAAAAGCGCTCGCTGATCTTTGGGGTGGCGACTGCAGCCTCGTCGTTCGGCCAGTTTGCCTTTGCCCCGATCAGCCAGGGCTTCATCAATGCCTTCGGCTGGCATTCGGCCCTGCTGTATATGGCCATGGCGCTGCTGATGATCATTCCGCTCAGTTACGCGCTGCGCGGGCGCACTGAGAACACCACCGGCCAGGCCGATCTGCCGTTCATGCAGGCGCTGGCCAAGGCCTGGGGACATGGCTCCTATCGCCTGCTGGTGATCGGCTTTTTCGTCTGCGGTTTCCACCTGGCGTTCATCAACGTGCACATGCCGGCCTATCTGGTGCAGTGCGGGCTATCGCCGGAAGTCGGCAGCTGGACCATTGCGGTGATTGGCCTGTTCAATATCGCGGGCTCTTTGCTGGCGGGCTATTATGGCGGCAGGCTGCCCAAGCAATTGCTGCTCGCCAGCATCTACTTCCTGCGCGCCATCGCCATCGGGCTGTTCCTGCTGTTTCCGGTCACGGAGATCACGGCCTATACTTTTGCCGCCGCCATGGGCCTCCTCTGGCTCTCAACCGTGCCCCTGACCGCCGGACTGGTGTCGCTGTTCTTCGGCGCGCGCTATATGGGCATGCTCTATGGCATGGCGTTCCTGAGCCATCAGTTGGGCTCGTTCGTCGGCGTCTGGCTTGGCGGCTTCGTCTACGACCAGACCGGCTCCTACAGCCTGGTGTGGTATCTGGGCATCGTGCTGGGCCTGGGGTCGGCGGCGCTCCATATCCCTATCAACGAGCGCAGCGCGCCGAGCTTTGCTCCGACACCGGCCTAAACCATAGGTCGGTAACATCCATCGTTTTTCGACGATCAATCCTTGCCAAATTGTCACGTCGGGTTCATTGTTTCATTCAATACTGCGGGCGCCCTTTTCTGCGGCCATCCCATTTTCAGAGATCATCAATGTCAGCTCACCTAACGCGGGTTCTCTCGCGCCCCGAATTCATTGCCCTGATGGCAGCGATGATGGCCCTCAATGCTTTGGCCATCGACGTCATGCTGCCCGCCCTGCCCTATATGGGCGAAGCCCTGGGCGTCACCAGCGAGAACGAACGCCAATTCGTCATTTCCGCCTATATGCTCGGGTTTGGTTTTGCGCAGATTGCTTTCGGTCCGCTGTCTGACCGGTTCGGCCGCCGCGCCCCGCTGCTGATCGGCATCGTGGTCTATATCGTTGCCGCCATCGCCGCGGCGTTTTCGCCGAGCTTTGCAATCCTTTTGGCCCTGCGCTTTACCCAGGGGCTCGGCGCTGCCGGCACCCGCGTTATCGCTACCTCGATGGTGCGTGATCTGTATTCGGGTCGTGCCATGGCCGAAGTCATGTCGCTGACCTTTATGGTGTTCATGGCCATTCCCGTCGTGGCGCCCGGCATTGGCCAGGTGCTGCTGCTGACTGGGCCATGGCAGTATATCTTCTTCTTCATGGGCGGGCTTGCCACCATCTTTGGCCTGTGGGGCTTCCTGCGCCTGCCCGAGACGCTGCCGCTGGACAAGCGCCGTCCGCTGACCTTCAAGTCGGTGGTCGACGGCTTTGTCATCGTCTGCACCAACCGTGCGGCCTTTTCCTATGGCCTGGCAGGCATGTTCCTGTTCGCCGCGCTGTTCGGCTTCATCAGCACGTCGCAGCAGATCTATGTCGATATCTATGGGCTGGGCGTGTATTTTCCCGTGGCATTCGCTGCCATGGCGGCGCTGATGGCGATCTCGTCCTTCCTCAACTCGCGTATCGTCGCCCGCTTCGGCATGCGTCGAATCTCTCACTTCGCCATCATCGTCTACACGGTGGTGGCTGCCATCTGGGTGGCGTTCAGCATGGCCGGGTTCATCCCGCTCTGGCTGTTCTTCCCGCTGCTGGCGGTCATCATGTTCATGTTCGGCTGGGCTGCCTCCAACATGAACTCGCTCTCCATGGAGCCGCTGGGCGCCGTGGCCGGCACGGCATCGTCGGTGTTCGGATTTATCCAGACCGTCGGCGGCGCGCTGATCGGCGGCTATATCGGCCAGCATTTCGATGGCACGGTCGTACCGGTGGCGCTGGGCTATCTCAGCATGGGCGCACTGGCGATTGTCTGCGTGCTGGTGGCCGAAAACGGCCGCCTGTTCGGTGTCGGCAAGGAATATGGCACCGTCAGCGTCATCGAACCGGCGCACTGACCGACAGGAGGCAAGGCCGGCAAGCCTTGCCTCATCCCGTCCAATCGTGACTGATAGGGCGATCCGCCTGAACCTCGCTATTATTGGATGTGCCGCATGCCCCTGTCGACCGGACGCAGCTATCTCGCCATTCCCGGCCCTTCGGTTTCACCCGACCGGGTGCTCAATGCCATGCACCGCACCTCGCCCAACATCTACGAGGGCGAAATCGTCGACATCACGCGCTCGATCATGGCCGATCTGAAGCGCGTGGCGCTGACGGAGCAGAACGTCGCGATCTACATCACCAACGGCCATGGTGCCTGGGAAGCTGCGATCTGCAACATGTTCTCGCGCGGGGACCGGGCCTTGGTAGTGGCCACTGGCCGGTTTGGCTTTGGCTGGGCCGAGGCGGCTCGCAGGATGGGCATCGTCGTCGATGTACTTGATTTCGGCAAGAGCGGTCCGGCAGATCCCGCCCGCATCGCCGAGGCGTTGGCTGCCGATACGGGCCAGGAAATCCGCGCTGTGCTCGTCACTCATGTGGATACCGCTTCGAGCACCAAGAACGATATCGCGGCTGTTCGGGCCGCTATCGATTCTGCCGGTCATCCGGCGCTGCTCGCGGTCGATGCCATTGCATCACTGGGGTGTGACGAGTTGCGCATGGACCAGTGGGGCATCGACGTGATCGTCGGCGCCAGCCAGAAGGGCCTGATGATCCCGCCGGGCCTAGGCTTTCTGTGGTTCTCCGACAAGGCCCTGTCAGTGTCGCAACACGCCGACATGGTGACGCCCTATTGGGACTGGAAGCCACGCGCCATCGGGGCGGAATTCTACCAGTATTTTGGCGGCACAGCGCCGACGCATCACCTTTATGGCCTGCGCGAAGCGCTGACCATGATGCTCGATGAAGAGGGTATCGAGAACGTCTGGGACCGTCACCGGCGGCTGGCGAGCGCTGTCTGGGCCGCCTTCGACGCCTGGGGCAAGGGCACGGGCATCGCGTTGAATATCGCCACTCCCGATGCGCGCGGCTGGTCGGTGACGGCGGCGACCATTCCCAATGGCGGCGCGGGCGCCTTGCGCAAATGGCTCGAGACCGAGGCTGGCGTAACGCTCGGGATCGGGCTTGGCATGGCCATGCCTTCAGAGCCGGCTTACGCGGATTTCCTGCGCGTGGCGCATATGGGGCACGTCAATGCCCATATGACGCTTGGCGTGCTGGGGACCATGGAAGCCGGAATGCAGGCGCTGGGGATTGCGCACGGGCCGGGTGCGCTCGAGGCAGCAGCGGCGGCTTTGTTGCGGTAGAAGCGTCTTTGCTTGGGTACCCCCACCTCGCGTCCCCTGATAGGGGCAGGAATACGCCCGGCGTGTTTGGCAATATAGTGCCTGAAACTGGATAGGTCCCTCCCCCACTTCTGGGGAGGCCAGGTGGGGGGCGCTTCGCTCTAGTATGTAAAGACCTCGCGGCGCAAAGCTTCCCAGCTCGCCTTGTCGGCCGCAACCAGCAGGCCACCGTCGACATGGTGGGGCAGATAGTTTGAACCATCGAGCCGGGCGGCATAGGCGCCAGCTTCCTGGCTGATCAGCACGCCAGCCAGATGATCCCATGGCATGAGCTTGTTCCAGCAGCCGAAATCGCCATGTCCGGAGGCGAAGGTGCGATATTCATGGCCGGCGCAGCGGAAATTGGAGGCGACGCGAACCTTGGCCAGATTGGCCAGCACCTGGGGCCGCGATTGCTCCGGCATGTAGGATACCGAGGTCCAGCCGACCATTTCGGCCAGTGGCTTGGGGGCGGCAACGGAGAGCTTGACCGCTTCGCCATCGGGCCGGCGGAGCCAGGCGCCGCTGCCCTTTTCAGCCATGATCCAGTCATCGCCCATCGGATCGTAGATGATGCCGGCGATGGTTTCGCCCTTTGAGACGACGGCTGCCATGCAAGCGAACAGCGGCACACCGGCCGCATAGTTTGCCGTGCCGTCGATCGGATCGACCACGATGGCAAAATCGGCATCCGCCAGGCGCGACAGCAGCGCCGAATCGGCAGCCACCGATTCTTCACCAACGAACAGGGCATCGGGCAGCCAATCGGCAATCGCAGCCTTGATGACCTGCTCGGTGGCGATATCGGCTTCGGTCACCAGATCGATGGCTTCGGTCTTGATGTGGACCATGGAGCTATCGAGGCGCCGGAAACGCGGCAGGGCTTCGGCGCGCGCGGCGTCGCGCAGGATATTGGCAAGCTTGAGGGCGTCAAAAATCACGAGGCAGTCCTCTTTTCGAACAAGCCGGCAAAGTCGAACAGCTTGGTGTCGAGCATGTGGCTGGCGTTGACGTTGCCTAGCGCGCGGATCATGACATCCTTGCGACCCGGCATGCGCTTTTCGACATCCGTCAGCATGGCTTTCATGGCGTTACGCTCAAGCCCGTCCTGGCTGCCGCACAGGTCGCACGGGATAATCGGAAAGCCCATGGCGTCCGAGAAGCGCTGCAAATCCTCTTCGCCGCAATAGATCAGCGGACGAAGCACTTCGATATCGCCCTCGTCGTTGAGCAGGCGCGGCGGCATGGCGGCGAGCTTGCCGCCGTGAAACAGGTTCATAAAGAATGTTTCGAGGCTATCGTCGCGATGGTGGCCGAGGACGAGCGCCGTGCAGCCCTCCTCCCGCGCAATTCGATAGAGATTGCCGCGCCGCAATCGGCTGCACAGCGAGCAATAGGTCGCGCCCGCCGGCAGCTTCGAAGTGACGATCGAATAGGTGTCCTTGTATTCGATGCGATGCGGCACGCCGAGATTGCTCAAATAAGCTGGCAGGATGTGCTTGGGAAAATTGGGCTGACCCTGGTCCAGATTGCACACCAAAAGCTCGACGGGCAGCAGGCCGCGCCATTGCAAATCGAGCAGCAGCGCCAGCATGGAATAGCTGTCCTTGCCGCCCGACAGCGCCACCAGCCATTTTTCGCCCGCCCGCACCATGGCGAACTTTTCCAGCGCCTCGCGCGTGTTGCGGATCAGCCGCTTCCGAAGCTTGTTGAACTCGCCACTGCGCGGCGCCAGCGCATAAACCGGATGCCCACCGGTTTCGGCATCTTCGGCGGCGTCGGGCGCCAATTCCATCACTTGGCTCATGCCGAAACTTTCTGTGTGCTGTTTGACGTAGCTGATAGCGCCACACGGCTCGCGAGGGAAGGAAAACCCGTCCACGCCAACCTTACCAAAGCTTAATTATGGCAGCTTGATTTCGTCTGAATCCGGTCCTTACATGGACCATTCCCGACACCCAGGAGTCTCCGGTGTTTCGCTCATTCTTCCCCGTTCCCCGTATCTTTTTCACCTCGGCGCTCGTGTGGATGTTGTTCACCACACTTGTCTTTCAACTCGCCGGCGAGCCTATCCGCGGCGTGATCAGTTTTGATCGGTTCGTTACGCCACCGATCTGCGAAACAGCGCCGGCAGATCAGACGACTGTCGCCAACGATGGAGTCTCGGCTCCTGCGGCAGGCACCGACGTCACCGCCCCCAACAGTCCCGCCACTACGGAAAGCGCGGCACCTGCTGCTGCCAATTGCGTTGAGGCCGGTACGACTTTTCTCGAAGGCGGCAAGGTCTGGGAATACTGGTACATCCTGATTTGCTCGGCCTTGTTTTGCGTGTTCTGGTATTTTTACCGCCGCAACCAGTGGTACTGGTGGTCAGTCGTCGGCAGCACCGCACTCGTGCTTATAACTTATGGCCAGGTTCAAGTGAGTGCCTTCGTCAATTTCTGGCAGGGTGGGTTCTTCGACGTCGTGCAGCGGGCTCTGAGCACGCCGGGATCGGTATCGCCTGACGAGTACTGGCCCTATGTCATCACCTTGATGGCTGTGCTTCTGCCGAACATCGTCTTTCTAGTTTTCACCGCGTTCTTTACGTCCCATTACGTGTTCCGCTGGCGTAAGGCGATGACGGCTTATTACATGGAACACTGGCAGGCGTTGCGCACCGTCGAAGGTTCGGCCCAGCGCGTCCAGGAAGACACGATGCGGTTTTCTTCCATCGTAGAGGACCTTGGTACCAGCTTCCTGTCAGCGCTGATGACGCTGGTGGTATTCCTGCCGATCCTGTGGGGACTGTCGGCCAATGTCAGCGAAGTGCCGTTGATCGGCTCTGTACCAGGAAGCCTGGTGTGGATCGCCTTGGTGGTGTCAGCCTTTGGCACAGCACTGTTATGGATCGTTGGCATTCGCCTACCCGGCCTGAATTTCGAGAATCAGAAGGTCGAGGCCGCACTTCGCAAGGAACTGGTCTATGGCGAAGACAATGCCGACCGTGCCGATCCACCGACGTTTCGTGCCTTGTTCGCCAATGTGCAGAAAAACTACTACCGGCTCTATTTTCACTACACCTACTTTAACCTGGCGCGATATTCCTACCTGCAAGTGGCTGGTTACGTTCCCTTGTTGACGCTCTCGCCATCAATTCTGGCAGGCACATTGACCTTGGGCTTGTATCAGCAGGTTCAGAACGCTTTTGGCGAGGTGGCATCCTCCTTTCAGTTCTTCGCCAGAGCCTGGACGACTATCGTGGAACTGCAATCGATCTATATGCGCCTGCACCGCTTTGAAGGATTTATCCCGGACGACCAGGAGCCCATCAATCCGTCTGTCGGCAACGCAGCGACGATTTAATCCTCTACGAGGCCGAACAAACAAAAAGGGCCGCTCCAATGGAGCGGCCCTTTGCAAATCCGATGTCGGTTCGCTTAACGCGAATAGAATTCCACGACCAGGTTCGGTTCCATCTGGACCGGGTATGGCACGTCCGACAAGGCTGGCACGCGCACATAGGTGGCGGTCATCTTGTTGTGATCGACTTCGACATAATCGGGAACGTCGCGTTCGGCCAGCTGGGTGGCTTCGATCAGGACGGTGAGCTGACGCGAGCGCTCGCGCACTTCGATCTTGTCACCAACCTGGACCTGGTACGATGGGATGTTGACGCGCTTGCCGTTGATCAGAATGTGGCCGTGGCTCACGAACTGACGGGCAGCGAAAACAGTCGCCACGAACTTGGCGCGGTAAACGATCGCGTCGAGACGCGATTCGAGCAGGCCGATCAGGTTCTCGCCGGTGTCGCCCTTGACGCGCGCAGCTTCGGTATAGAGCTTCTTGAAAGCCTTTTCGGTGACCGAACCGTAATAGCCCTTGAGCTTCTGCTTGGCGCGGAGCTGCAGACCATAGTCCGACAGCTTGCCCTTGCGGCGCTGGCCATGCTGGCCGGGGCCATAGGCGCGTGCGTTGAGCGGGGAACCGGGACGGCCCCAAATATTTTCGCCAAGACGGCGGTCGATTTTATGCTTGGATTGAATGCGCTTTGTCATCGCGTATCCTTCGTAGAAGTTGAATGGATCGCGCCCTCCTCTGCCATCCTTGCGGATGACCGACAGACCCCAATATTCAGGAGATCCCGGGTGCGCCTATGGGCCGGAGGCCCGTTTAGGTAGGCGGGTCTTAGGCAATTGCGACGCTTCCGTCAAGGTGGAACACCAACCAACCGCCCTGCTTCCAAGAGAGGTCAGGTGGTGGAATTGATCGGCTCGGCGACGCCATCGGCCACCATCTTGTGGTCGAGGGTCTTCTGTTCGCGCAGGCCGGGGAAAAGCTGGCTCCAGATACCGGCCACAGCCATGGCGCCGAAGCCGCCGATGACCACGGCCGCGACCGGCCCGATGAAATGCGCCACCGTGCCGGCGCGGAACTCGCCCAACTCGTTGGACGCCCCGATGAACACCGAGTTAACGGCATTGACGCGCCCACGCACCTCCTCAGGGGTCCATAGTTGCATGATGGTCTCGCGGATCGTCACGCTGACCATGTCAGAGGCACCGACCAGGGCCAGAGCTGGTATGGCGACCCAGAGAGAAGTAGAGAAACCGAACACCACGGTAAAGGCCCCGAACAGCCCCACAAAGACGAACAGGATACGGCCGGCAAAATTGCGGATCGGGAATTTGGTCAGGTAGAGCGCCATGACGATGGCCCCTAGGCCCGGAGAGGCGCGCAACACGCCATTGGCGATCGGGCCGCCGTGCAGGATATCGGTGGAATAGATCGGCAGCATGGCCACCGCACCGCCCATCAGCACGGCGAACATGTCCAGCGATATGGCTCCGAGCACGACCTTGTTGGCGAAAATATAGGTGAAACCGCCCAACAGGGTTTCGACGCTGGTGGCCTGGTGCGATTCACGCTGCCGCGGCGGTGGAATCAGCAGCACGCTGACCACGGCGCACATCAGCAAGATTGCGCCGGTGCCAAACGCAATCACCGGACCAAAACTGTAGAGCACGCCACCGAGGGCCGGACCGGCAATCGAAGCAAACTGCCAGGCCGATGCATTGACGGTGATGGCATTGGACAGCGCCTCGGGCGGCACCAGATTGGGGGCTAGCGATTGCGCGGCTGGATTCCAGAAAGCGCGCGCAGTGCCCAGCACCACGAGTATGCCGAACAACGGACCGACCTGATGCGCCTCGGCGTTGACGAAGAGCAGGAAGCCGATGGCACACAGCAACTCGACGCTCAGGCAGATGGCCATGATCTTGCGGCGGTTGAAGCGGTCGGCGACGAGGCCGGTGACGAGGATGAGCACAAGGGCCGGCAGGAACAGGCACAGCCCCACGAGACCGAGCAGCAGCGGCTCGCGCGTCAGGGTATAGATCTGGTAGCCGATCGAGATCGACATGATCTGCACCGCGAAGCTGACCAGCAGCGTCGTGATCCAGAAGAAGCGAAAACCGATATAGCTGAAAGCGAGACGTGAAGGGTCGTGGGGGGCTGGCGTGCTCATGGCAGAGGCCATGCCACGACAGATTGTCGCAGTCAAAGCCGGAATGGCGGCAAATCGTTCGCCGGCTCAGGATTCCTCGGATTGTGATTGCGGCTTCTGGCGGTTTGGGTTGGGCCGCTGGTGGCGACGGTCAATGGAGGAGATAACGCCGCGCAGGGTGCGGATTTCCTGGCTGGTGAATTTTCCGCGCTCGAGCATGGTGCGCAGATTGTTGATGACCGTCGGCTTCTTGTCCGGGGCAGTAAAAAAACCCGATCCTTCGAGGGTGCTCTCCAGATGCCCGAACAGGCCAAGCAGTTCTTCGCGCGGGGCAACTTCGACCATGGCGTCGGAAAACGGCAGCACGCTGCCCAGTTCGCTGTGGCGCCGCCATTCATAGGCGAGCAGCAACACGGCCTGGGCTATGTTGAGCGAAGCAAACGCGGGCTCGACCGGCAGGGTGACAATGGCGTCTGCCAATGCGACTTCCTCGTTCAGGAGTCCCCATTTTTCCCGTCCGAACAGCAGGCCGGCCCTTTGGCCACCGCTGATATGGGAGAACAGATTCGCCGAAGCCTCATCGGGGCCCAGTACCGGCTTTTGCAGATCGCGGGAGCGCGCCGTTGTTGCGTAGACCAGCGTCAGGTCGGCAATGGCCTCGCCAAGGGTCTCGAACACCCGAACCTGGTTGATGACATGGTCGGCGCGAGAGGCGGCAGCAACAGCGCGTTCGTTGGGCCAGCCATCACGCGGACGGACGAGGCGCAAATCCCAAAGCCCAAAGTTGGCCATGGCGCGGGCGGCAGTGCCGATATTCTCGCCCAGTTGTGGTTCGCACAAAATTACGGCCGGTGTCGGTCGCAACTCGATTTTGATGGAGGAATCCGTACCGGCCATGTTGCCCAATCCAAACGATCAGGCGACATAGCCGATTTTTAGGGGTCGACGCAAATCAGGCGACACGATGCAGCGGCGGCAAATCCTTGACCTTGGTCGAACGCTGCCATTCGCGATCAAGAATGGCAAAATGCAACTCTTCATCCCATTCGCCCTGGAACAGAGCGTGCTCGCGGTAATGGGCCTCGAGACGCATGCCAAGCTGCTGCATCAGCTTGATCGAATGGTGGTTGCGACCGTCGCACTTGGCAAAAATTCGGTGGATGTGAAAATGATCGAACGCCAGATCCATCATGGCGCTGATCGCTTCGCGAGAAAAACCCTGGCCGGCAAAGGCTGGATTAATGCAAAACCGAATCTCACTCTGTCCGGCGGTGGCGTCCGACCAATGCAACGAAACCTGGCCAATCAGCTTGTGATCGCCCTTGCGCACCATGGCTAGCGTCAGCGTATCACCAGGCCGTTGCAAGCTGACATGGCGGCGCATGATGCCAAGGGCGGTAGCGACATCGTCCTTGTCACGCGTCGGACTGAAGACGTAGCGCTTCACGGAGGGCAGTGTGTGGTAAGCGGCCAGGCCGTCCAGATCGCCGCGCTCAAAGCTGCGCAGGATCAGTCTGTCAGTTTCGATTGGCAGTGATAATGACGACATGTTCTGGCCTCCCCGACCGAATGCGATATGGAGGAATCAACGTGCCATGGTCACCGCAGTTCCGGCGGATTAGGGAAATATTCCTCTCTGTCACAGCGCCAATCACCTTGAAAAATCAGGTCGCGTCAGCATGTAAGCCGCGCCATTCCGTGGAGAGCATGGCGTAGATGAACTCTTCGTCCCAAGCGCCTTTGAACAGCGCATGTTGCCGGAAATGTGCCTCCTGGCGCATGCCCAGCCGCTCCATCAAGCGCCAGGAGCCGATGTTGCGCACATCGCACCGGGCGGCGATGCGGTGCAATTCCCCAGGACCAAAACCCAGCGCCAGCATGGCGCGAGCGGCTTCGGTGGCATAGCCCTGCCCCTGATATTCGGGATCAAAAATCCAGCCGACCTCGCCTTGCCGGGCTTCGACATTGCGCCAGATCAGCGACACCTCGCCGATCAGGACGCCGCTGTTGGCCAGTTCGACGCCGAGAATAATCTTGTCGTCGACCGCTTCGAACGCCACCTGGCAGATGCGCTGCTGGATCGCGAGGGCGCATTCCTCGCGGCTAAGCGGTACGTCGAACAGATAGCGCGCCACGTCCTCGCGCCGCCGATAGGCAAACACGGCATCGACATCGCCGCGCCGGAACGGCCGCAGCAGCAGCCTGTCGGTGCGGATCGGATAGCTCGGGTTCAGTGCCATGCCTATTCCCCCTCGGCGCGGCCAGTGTTCCATAGTGGCCGCCAAAGGCAAGAGCATGAGCGCATTAGGCTGCTGGCGTGGCAAGCCCCCATGCCGAGGCGGTCTTTGCGCTTTGGTTTGCCGATGCTATACGGGCAGCCGACCATGGCCGGGACGGCCATCCACGGATTTAAGGGAGAATATTCCGATGAGCAAAATCAAAGTCGCCAACCCGATTGTCGACCTCGACGGCGACGAGATGACACGCATCATCTGGCAGGCGATCAAGGACAAGCTCATCCATCCCTATCTCGATCTGCCGATCGAATATTACGATCTCAGCGTCGAGAGCCGCGACGCCACCAACGACCAGATCACCATCGACAGCGCCAATGCCATCAAGAAATACGGCGTCGGCATCAAGTGCGCCACCATCACCCCCGATGAGCAGCGCGTCGAGGAGTTCAAGCTCAAGAAGATGTGGAAGTCGCCCAACGGCACCATCCGCAACATCCTCGGCGGCGTGATCTTCCGCGAACCGATCATCTGCAAGAACGTGCCGCGCCTGGTTCCCGGCTGGACCCAGCCGATCATCGTCGGCCGCCATGCCTTCGGCGATCAGTACCGCGCCACCGATTTCCTGTTCCCCGGCAAGGGCACGCTGACCATCAAGTTCACCGGCGAAGACGGCCAGGTCATCGAGCACGAAGTATTCCAGGCGCCCGGCGCCGGCGTCGCCATGGCGATGTACAACCTCGACGATTCGATCCGCGACTTCGCCTATGCCTCGCTCAACTACGCCTATGACCGCGGCGTGCCCTGCTATCTGTCCACCAAGAACACCATCCTCAAGGCCTATGACGGGCGCTTCAAGGATATCTTCCAGGACATTTACGACCGCGAATTCAAGGAAAAATACGAAGCCAAGAATATCTGGTACGAGCACCGCCTGATCGACGACATGGTAGCGTCGGCCCTTAAATGGTCCGGCGGCTATGTCTGGGCCTGCAAGAACTACGACGGCGACGTGCAGTCCGATATCGTCGCCCAGGGTTTTGGTTCGCTCGGTCTGATGACCTCGGTCTTGGCGACGCCCGATGGCAAGACCGTCGAAGCCGAAGCCGCGCATGGCACGGTGACCCGTCACTATCGCCAGCATCAGCAGGGCAAGGAAACCTCGACCAACTCGACCGCGTC
>Ga0247806_10000777_pt1 | contig 17601 bp, 13 predicted proteins | sample UWRJL059202B1_FD_179935 | JGI IMG/M metagenome (GOLD analysis project Ga0247806, IMG submission 179935) | Plant litter microbial communities from Arlington Agricultural Research Station in Wisconsin, United States - UWRJ-L059-202B-1 | ecosystem: Environmental > Terrestrial > Plant litter >... | reverse complement strand
GACTGTTTTTGAACTTTCAAATTAAAAAGGCAACTTTTTATCATTTTATTTTTTCGTATTTTTGATGCTCAATCGTATATCACTAATTTATAATGGATAACATAAAAAACTACATCGATAATAATAAAGATCGATTTATAGATGAGCTTATAGAATTGCTTAAAATACCCTCTGTTAGTGCAGATAGTGCCTACTCTCAGGATGTAATTAATACTGCAGATGCTGTTAAGGACAAGCTTGAAAAAGCGGGTTGCGACTTTGTAGAAATTTGCGAAACGCCGGGTTACCCCATTGTATATGGCGAAAAAACCATTGATAAAAACCTGCCAACCATACTTGTTTACGGCCATTATGATGTTCAGCCTGCCGACCCTGTAGAGTTATGGACATCGCCACCGTTTGAGCCGGTTATTAAAAAAACTGAATTGCACCCCGATGGTGCCATATTTGCCCGTGGCTCCTGCGACGATAAAGGCCAGATGTACATGCACGTGAAGGCGCTTGAATATATGGTGCAAAGCGATAGCCTGCCGTGTAATGTTAAGTTCATGATAGAAGGGGAGGAAGAGGTAGGATCGCCCAGCCTGGCATGGTTTGTAGCGCGCAACCAGGAAAAACTTAAAAACGATGTAATCCTTATATCTGATACGGGGATGATATCTAACACGCAGCCATCTATTACTACAGGCCTGCGCGGGCTTAGCTATGTTGAGGTTGAGGTTACAGGCCCTAACCGCGACCTGCATTCAGGTCTGTACGGCGGTGCTGTGGCAAACCCTATTAATATACTGGCTAAAATGATAGCCCAGTTACACGACGATAATAACCACATTACCATTCCCGGTTTTTATGACAGGGTGCATGACCTGAGCCGTGAAGAGCGCGACGAGATGGCTAAAGCGCCTTTTTCTCTTGATGCCTATAAAAAAGCACTTGATATTGAAGATGTATATGGCGAGGCTACTTATACTACAAACGAGCGTAACTCTATACGCCCAACGCTCGATGTAAATGGTATTTGGGGTGGCTATACCGGCGAAGGTGCTAAAACGGTTATTGCCAGTAAAGCTTATGCTAAAATATCTATGCGCCTGGTACCCGACCAGGACTGGAACGAAATTACAGAGCTGTTTACTAAGCATTTTACCGCCATAGCACCTAAGGGTGTAAAAGTAAAAGTTACCCCGCACCACGGTGGGCAGGCTTATGTAACCCCTATAGACAGCATAGGCTATCAGGCTGCGGCACTGGCTTATGCCGAGAGCTTTGGCGTTAAGCCTATCCCGGTACGTTCCGGCGGTAGTATCCCTATTGTGGCTTTGTTCGAAAAAGAGCTTAAAAGCAAAACCATTATGATGGGCTTTGGCTTAGACAGCGATGCGATACACAGCCCTAATGAGCATTTTGGTATTTTTAATTACCTAAAGGGTATAGAAACGATACCTTATTTCTACAAATATTTTACCGAACTTTCTAAATAGAGTTTATATAAGTTTAGTTTACAGTCGCAGTCACAGTTTACAGTGCTCCTGAGCCTGAAAAATGCGACTGCGACTGCTTACTTAAAAAAATCCGCTTTCAAAAAAGGCGGATTTTTTATTGATAGCTAACGGTAGTATAACCAAAGCCAATATTAAAATCGGGATATTTTTTTTGTTCGTGCAGTGCAGGTTCATTAATAGTTTGCCAGCTACTGTTTTCCATAAAAGGAAATTTCACAAAGGTTAGTGTTCCTTTTGGCCTTTCCGTTAAAGGGAAATTAGGCTGCATCCATTTAAAAACTTTAATCGTTGTATCGCCATTACGGTCAACATTTGTATAAGGCAGCTCCTTGGTTAAATTGCCGTTTTCATCGGCTTTGCCTAACATGGTAAGCTGTACAAAAAGGCCACTGGCGGGCAGCGGTAGCTCTTCGTGAAGTTTTAAGTCAAACTGTTTGTCATTTACACTGTTGGTTATTACAGCATACTGTTCATAATCATTTATTTTTTCGCCCGGCAGGCCATTATTGTTAGCCAGTATTTCTACCCTTATTAATGTACGAAACACTATCTTCTCAAATACGCCGGGGTATCCTTCTGCCTCAAAGGCAATTTTAAAAAGCGGTAGTGCAATCGCGGTAAGGTAAGTATCAGTCTTAGCAGCAGGAACTAAAAAAGCATATTGTGCAGTTGCACAAGACATTTCGAAGGCACGGGTATCCTGATGTATTTTTGGTTTAACCACCTGCTCTTTTCGTTTTACCTTTTTAGCCTGCATTACTATAACCTCGTTAAGCTGTATGGGTTTTGGCGCAAGGTAAACCACCTGCGCGTGTTTTTGCAACGCAACGGTTTTATCGGCATAGCCAATAGATGATATCGTTACATTATTAACGAGTGTATCTGTTATTATGGCCATACCATTAGCATCGCTATATATACCATAATTGTTATTAAGGTTTATGGCGGCATAGGCCACAGGATTCTTAGTAATACTATCGAGCACTATGATCTGTTTTTGGGCAAAAGCCAATGTGGTAATAAATAGAAAAATAGTAATGTGCTTCATGTTTAACAGGTTAATTAAGGCTAATATCTGCAATAAACGTTAAATATCAGGCTGCTAAATAAAATTATTTTTATAAAAAGTTGCATGGATTAATTTTTATTCTACATTTGTAGAACATAATCTAAAGTTGTAGAACATGCAGTTAACAAAAACCGAAGAACAGCTCATGCAATTTTTGTGGAAAGCAGAAAAAGCATTTATGAAAGACCTGCTGGATGCGTTCCCAGACCCCAAGCCCGCCTCAACAACTGTTGCTACGATGCTTAAGCGAATGACCGATAAAGGGTTTGTAGGCTATACCGAATATGGCAAAAGCAGGGAATATTATCCGGCAGTGCCAAAATCTGATTACTTTTCTAAACAGGTAAACGGAATGATAAAAAGTTTCTTTAATAATTCGGCTTCGCAGTTTGCCTCTTTCTTTACAAAAAAAACTGATATGACTGCCGCTGAACTGGAAGAACTACGGAAGATTATCGACTCGGAAATTCAAAAAAAGAAGCAATGACCGATTTTTTAATTAAGTCATCTGTTACAATGGTATTGCTGCTTGGGTTATATCATTTGTTTTTAGAGCGCGAAAAAATGCATCGCTTTAACAGGTTTTATTTACTGTTTGCACTTGCATTTTCGTTAGCCCTGCCTTTTATAACTTTTACAGTTTATAAAGAAGTTGCAGAGGTACAGGAAGTTTTTCAGGACGAAATGCCTATGCCGCAGTTTAGTGCAGCACAGGTAGAAGAGTCTATAAATTACACCCCATATATACTATTAGGTATCTATCTGGCAATAGCTTTGGTACTCCTATTCAGGTTTATAAATAACCTGTTGCATTTTAAAAGAACAATAGCTGCAAATGCAACGATAAAATATAAAAATGCTGTACTGGTGCTGTTAACAGGTAAAGTATTGCCGCACACATTTCTGCATTTCATCTTTATTAATAAACAGGAATATGAAGACCGCCTTATAGAAGAGGAACTTTTTACCCATGAGCTTACCCACGTAACCCAGAAGCATACGATCGATATACTGTTTACTGAGGTATTGCTGACAATTTTTTGGTTCAACCCAATGTTGTATTTCTATAAAAAAGCCATAAAACTTAACCATGAGTTTCTGGCCGATGAGGGTGTGGTAACGCACACGCATAATGTAGTAAATTATCAAAAACTGCTGTTGCAAAAAGCCGTACCGGCTACGCAGTACCACCTTGCCAGCAGCCTGAATTTTAGTGTAACAAAAAAACGTTTTACCATGATGACAAAAGCCACACCAAAAAGCAAAGCATTATTGCTTAAGCTTGCCTCGCTACCTGTTATTGCAGCGCTTATTTTTGCCCTTTGCACAGAAACTGTTGCACGGCCTACGGTTACTAACGAATATACAAATGTTGAAGCAGTTGCCGAGTATGAGCCGCAACAACAAACTATCGCCAAGACAAACGACAGGGACACTTATTATGCAGGCGTAAAAATTATAGTGCTAAACCACGATAGGGTTAAAATTGTAGATAAGTTGTATGAGCAACTTACCGAAGAAGAAAAGGACCAGTACCTTTTTTCTGTACCTAAACCTGTACAAAAAAAGCAACTTACAGAAAAACAATTTACAGACTATAAAGACAAAAGTAAATATGCCATCTGGATAGATGGTAAGCATGTAGAGAACAAAGAACTTAACAATTATAAGCCGGAAGATTTTGCCTATTATCTGGGAAGTTCAGTTTCAAAGAATGCACGTAGTAAAGCATTTCCGCAGCCTTACCAGTTTACGTTATATACCCCGGCTTATTTTGATAAAACGCTTAAATATTCGCACAAAAAATACGGCAGCGATACCTATACTGTTATCCTCGGCAAAATGGGACCGGAGATAAAGACCGGTAATCAGGATGAAAAAATAACGGGGGAACAGATAACGGCAAAGCAATATGCCGAATATTTAGAATTCGTTAAAAAGAATAAAACAACTGATACCGTTAGAACACGTGAAGAATTTCGTGCACAACTTGAAAAAAGAAAAGCCGCTATAATGGCTAAAAAAGCCGAAATTGATAAGAGGAGAAGTGCAATGATAACCGAAAGAGATTCTGTTAAAGACAACGCTTTGTCTCTTGCCTTGGGGTTGAAAGAGGGTGCAGAGTCTAATAGGAATAAAGCTACATACGATGCCAAACGTGCAGAAATGGAACGCATTAAAGCAGAAATGGACAGGTTTAAAGCTGTTACTTCGCAGAAATCGCAGTCTAAAGTGCCCGGTACGTATCAGGAAGATAAAATATACTCTGCAGGAATGGTCACTGTTCAGCCCGAATATCCGGGAGGCATTCCGGCCTTTTATAACGATATTGCCAAGGAGATAAAAACTCCTGAATTAAAAGAAACTGCAAGGGTATATGTATCTTTCGTTATAGAAAAGGATGGCAGCATGAGCAATGTAAAGATTTTGCGCGAACCCGTGGGTCTAAATTTAGGTGCAGAAATAATTATTGCGCTTAGTAAAACAAAAAAATGGCTTCCTGCAACGGTAGAAAATAAGGCCGTGCGCTGCAGCTATAATTTGCCAATTACCTTTAATGCCAAAAAATAAATTTGAGTTACTTTAGTTAGAAGATCTCCGCCCATCGTGGCGGATTTTTTTTGTAAAGCAAAACATGCCAGCCCGTTAACAACATTGTATTAAAAAAGGCGTTACATTTGTAGCCACTGTATTAATCACACAGTTGTTATATCAGCCCTGCTTTGCGGCGGGCACATCAATCATCACATCAAAAACGAATACTATGCTGAAACAATTTTTTATTACCTGCTCCGGTGCAGATACAGCCATTATTTACTCCTGCTCTAACGGCGAGCAAAACAAGTATGCCGGTATAGGCGCTACTGTTTTTTTTACCGCGCTCCTTGCCTGGATAGCGGCTTCCTATGCATTATATACTGTTTTTGATAATGTATATACGGCCACATTCTTTGGGCTTATATGGGGTTTGCTCATCTTTAACCTCGACCGTTTTATAGTATCTACCATACGCAAGCGCGACCGTTTTGGCCAGGAGTTTTTACAGGCCTCCCCACGTATTATATTAGCCATTATTATTGCTATAGTAATTTCTAAACCTTTAGAAATTAAAATTTTTGAAAAAGAAATTAATGCGGTTTTGCTTAAAGAAAAAAACGCTATGGCAATTGCCAATAAAAAAGAGGTGGCAAACTTTTTTCAGGGCGACCTTGACAAAAACAAAGCTCAGGCCGATAGCTTAAAATCGGATATTGTAAAAAAAGAAAAAGAGGTTAACGATTTATATGCTACTTACATTACCGAGGCTGAGGGTACTAAGGGTACTTTAAAAATGGGTAAAGGGCCTGTGTATAGCGAGAAACGCCAAAAGCATGATGCAGCCCTTAAAGAGCTCGATGCGTTGCGCAGAACTAATCTTGGCAAGATTGCCGATAAAGAAAAGCTGGGCAAAACCCTACAAGAAAACCTGGACAAAAAAATAGCAGATACCCAACCCATTATTGATGGTTTTGATGGACTTATGGCGCGAATTAACGCCCTTAACAAGCTACCTTTTTTACCTTCATTATTTATAATGCTGCTTTTCCTGGCTATAGAAACATCGCCTATTATTGCAAAATTGCTCTCGCCTAAAGGGGAGTATGATTTTAAAATAGAAGATGGTGAGGCCGGAATACGCACAAACCTTGCCCAAAGCAACCACCAGCGCGAACTTATGCGTAGTACTGATGCCGGTATTTATGATGATGTATATGCCGAGATACGTAACGATCGCGAACTTTATAATTACAAAAAGAAAAAGGCGATCGAACTTTTAGAATTGCAGGCAGATCGTTTTAGCGAAAAGCAAAAAGGGGCAATGTAGAGATATGGTTGATAATTGATGGTTTTTAGTTGTTAGATACTAAACAAATCCGGCAACCAACAACGATTAACCAACAACTATTTTCCTTTAAAAGCCTTCAATGCTTTTACTGTAAAATCAGAAAGTACAAGTTTACCGCTCATTTCGGCTCTTTCCTGTAAAAGGGTATCCCACTGGCTGGTGTTTTCCCAGGCAACCTGTTTAAGTAGTTGCATGGCTTCAGGGTTGTAATTAGCAAGTTTTTCAGCGAGGGCATCAACAGCAGTATCCATATCAGTAATTGTATCAAAAACTTCTGCAAATAAACCTTTTTGCTGTGCCCACTGTGCCGAATAAAATTGGGTAGCATTAAGCGACATTTCCATAAAAGCGGCAGTGCCCATTTTGCGTTCTACAGCCGGGCTTATAACAAACGGGCCAATGCCTATGGTAAGTTCGCTTAGCTTTACATGTGCCTCGTGCGTGGCAAAAGTATAATCAGCCGCTGCCGCAATACCCACGCCGCCGCCCACAGCTTTACCCTGAATGCGGGCAATAACAAACTTGGGAGCTTTGCGCATGGCGTTTATAACATTTGCAAAACCCGAGAAAAATGCTCTGCCTGTTTCTATATCTTTAATAGACGTAAGTTCATCAAAAGATGCCCCGGCACAAAAAGCCCTGTCGCCCCCGCTTTTTATAACAATAACTTTTACTGCGGGATTGCTGCCCAGGTTTTCAATTTCGGCAGTTAGCTTAGCCAGTTGTAAAGATGGCATGGAGTTACCCTGTGGGTGAAAAAAGGTTATGGTACCTATACCATTGTTTATTGCTGATGTTACAAATGCATCCATTGTTTGATTTGTTTGCTAATGCGCATAGGTTTTTCCATTTCGACCGCAGCGCAGCGCAGTGGAGAAATCTCAAATTATAAAATTTCGTAATATAGAGATTTCTCCTTCGTCGAAACGGAATAGCGTGTTAATTCGAAAGCTAATTACTACAAATAACTTAATATTTCTTTTTTAAAAGTATCATATTCGCCTTGTAGTATAAGGCCGTTGTCTAATAACTTCTTGTAGTTTTGCAGCTTTTCAAAAAGCTCTTCTTTGCTTAGGTCGGCCAGGCCGCCCTTAGCGACATGTTTCTCTTCGGCAGGAGGTTGAGGTTTTTCGGTATAATAAGATTGAGATGGTTGTAAACCGGAGTTTATAATCTCTGCAAAATTAGTAACCTCTTCGGTTTCTACTTCTTCTATAACACCTTCCTCTGCAATATCATCATTAATATTTAAGGGTAGTGGGTCTGGTTTTTGCAGTTCCCTGTCTTCTTCAACAACCTTTGCAGGTTCTGGGTTTACGGCAGCAGGAGGCGTTTGGGGTTCCTTTAGTAACTCCAGTTGCTCCTTGGCAAATGTATATATTTTGCGCGCCTGTATTTTAGGGATATATTCTATAGATACCGTAATATCTGTATTTGTAGTAAATGAGAATTCAGATCCTAAAATGTTTTCCTTTACAAACGCCCCCGATATAAGGCTCCACGGATAATCTGTAAAATCCATAGACAGCCCAAGGTTTTTGGGTTTACACATAATAATGCGCTTATTAGTAAGCACAATACTATCTGGAAAAACATTTATGGCAGGCCTTTTTTGTACACCGATGTAGCCTACTTCCTCATTCTTCATCAGCAGGTCGTTAAGCTTAGTAGTTATTTTTTCTATTGCTTTAGGATCCTGCTCTTCGTTTAGGAACTTTTTAAATTGCTCTTTCATTTCGGTTTATATTTTTACCAAATTTAGGTAAATACTTATAAACACAAAATAATGAGCAAACAACTTGGCATACTTTAGTAAAGATTTAAAGGTTGCCTGTGTAAAAAGCCCACACGGATAATTATGCCATTACCATCTTGGCCTGTTTTCTGGCACTGGTGGTACAGCAATTTTTTTAACCTTAGATCGTATCTCTGTAAGATCGCGCACTATAGCTGGTATTTCTTTCCAGTTATTTACCCTTTGGTGTGTGTTGTGGTTAACGTTATGAAAAGCAGTAAACATAAGTGCTTTGCCTTTGCAAAAATCAAGATTTTTAAGGTGGTCATCAATTAAAAAGTCGGTATCAATAACACTTTTATCGCCACAAAAAATAATGTTCCTCCAGCTAATGAACGGGAAATGCTCTGCCAGCCATTGGTGTTTTTCGTACAACGATAATGGGAACTCCATTGCTGCCGATACTATATATACTTCATAATCCTGCATAAGGTCTTTTACAGCTTCAACTGCTCCCTCCATAACCGGTACGGTCCTGAAGAACCCAGGCGTGGTTAAAAATTTCATGATGGCTCCTTTTTCGGGCAATGCTTCATGCTCCATTAAGCCTTCCATTGTCTTTCGGTCTATGCGTACACCGTAATCTTTTTCGTACCAATCGATATAATGTTTTTCAACATCGGCTATTACACCGTCCATATCTATTGCGATGGTTTTTTTACCTGTTTTCATAAATTGCTGTATTTTGCAACAAAGATACAACATGATGCAATATCTTGCAACAATTTGCAACAATTTGCAACATTAAATTTTTGTACATTTGCCGTAAATTTAAGCGTCATGGTAAAAGAAGAGCGCCTGCAGTTAATATTAGAGCAACTTACAAAAGGTAATAAAGTACAGCTTACAGAGATGAGTCGTATACTTAACGTATCTGAAGATACGGTGCGTCGTGATATTAAAGAGCTGGATGTGCTGGGGTTGCTAAAGGCGGTAAGAGGTGGGGCTATTGCTACATCTACCATACCGCAGCATTACCGTGACCGCGAAAAATATGATGTGAGCCACAAACTGCGCATGGCAGAGAAAGCCATACCGTTCCTTAAAAATGGACAGACTATTTTTATGGACGGAGGTACATCTGTACTTGCGGTAGCGCAAATGCTGCCCAGGGACTTAAAAATACAAGTGGTAACAAATAGTTTTCCGGTGGCCGATGTACTTGAAGATCACCCTAATGCCGAAGTGATTTTTGCAGGTGGGCGCCTTTATAAAACGGCTTTTACTACTATAGGTCAGCAGGCTATAGACACTATAAGGAATGTGCGGGCTAATATTTACTTTTTTGGGGTAAGCAGTATTCACACCATTGGGCTTACTGCCCGCAGTTATGAAGACAGCCTGGTGAAACGAAATATGGTAGAGAATTCTCAGAAAATTATTGCACTTTCTACCCTCGAAAAAATAGATACTGCCGAATCGTTCTTTATATGCCCTATTACTAAAGTAGACGTATTAATAACGGAAGCCGATAGCGATAACGAAAAACTACAGCCTTACCGCGATTTAGGGTTAATGGTGGTATAGTTTTCAGTCGGAAACACAGTCTCAGTCTCAGTTTTCATACCCAATACACTCTTTGATTATTAGTTACATAGCAGCAATCTGAAAACTGCGACTGCGACTGAAAGCTCAAAATCAATCTGCCACTACATTTCGCAATTCATGCCTGTACTGCGAGGCATTCCTGCCGGTAACTTCTTTAAATGATTTATTAAAATGGCTAAAGTTGTTAAACCCACTTTCGTAAGATACATCGGCAATGCTCATAGTGTTTTCTGCCAATAGTTTGCAGGCATGCACTACGCGATATTCGTTTACAAACTGTACAAAGGTTTTGCGGGTCATCTTTTTAAAGTAGCGGCAAAAAGACGGTACCGTCATACTCGCCCTTTCGGCAATATCATCAAGCGCAATGGGGTTTTTAAAATTATCTTTTACATAATTAAACACCATATTAATACGGTCGTTATCCTGCACTTGTGTTTCCAGGGCAAACCCTTCAGCATTAAGTACTTTATAATCGGTTGCCTGTTCCAGTTCGTTAAGCACGCTAATCATACCCACTAATCTTTCAAAGGGCATCATCTCTTCCATAGCCTCCAGTTTTTCGCCCATAGCCTTGCGTGTTTCGGGGCTAAAGGCAATTCCACGTTTGGCACGTTCAAAAAGTCCAGCTAAATTTTTAGTCTCCGGTAATTGCATAAAACCCTCACCAAGAAAATCGGGTTTCATTTGTATAACCGTTTCGTGGGTGTTGCCGGTGGTATCGTCGGTAAAGCCACAGTGGGGCAGGTTACTACCTATAAGTATAAGGTCGCCATCATTATAATAGGATATATGGCTGCCTATTTGCCGCTTGCCCGACCCTCCGTTTACAAATACCAGTTCTACCTCCGGGTGGTAGTGCCATACATGCGACCGTATGTTTGCATTTTGCACATAACTTGTATACGTAAACGAACTGCCAAACGATGGCTCGATTACTTCAAAACTGGGCTTTAAAGTTTTCATATTTCCTCTCTGATTTACAATACAAAGATAGCTTATTTACATGCATATTTGCTCAATTTAACTAAAAAACGTTTTCGTAAAGATAATATAGCATATATATGTGAAAATATAGATGTGCTGGTAAAGGGTGTATGTGTGTAACTTTACAGTATAGAAATTTAGAAAACAACATAAAGAATATAGATATGAAAAATGTAATGAAATTCGGTTTAGCATTGGTAGTGTTTTTTACTGCTTTTACAATGCAAGCAAATGACGGTAACTTCTCTGTAAGTGTAAAATCTGGTAAAGTAATAAGCTTTGCAATTAACGAAGCTAAAAACGTACACGTAACCATTTTTAATACTGACGGTGTAGAGGTTTTTAACGAAACACTTAAAAGCAAAGAAGGTAAAATTAACAGGACTTACGACCTTGCTGCTTTACCTGCAGGAACTTATTTTTTAGAGACTGAAACAGCTACTAAAGTTTCCCGTCACGAAATAACTATCAATGGTACTACTGCTACGATTGCTGGTACTGTAGTTGCCGAAACTTACAAACCGATAATTTCTACAAAAGATGGTATTGTAAGTGTTAGCATCCTTAACAACGAAAAATCTCCTGTTGAAATAAAATTATATGATGATAGCAATAACGAAGTGTATAGTGAAACTGTAAAAGGGGAACAAACACTTGCAAAAAGGTTTAACATCAAGTCTACAACGGCAAAAAACTTCACGCTTGTAACTAAGTACAACAACAAAACATTTGTTGAAGCTGTTACAGCGCGATAAATAAAAAGGTTTGGTTATAGTAAAATGCCCCGTTCGCAGCGGGGCATTTTTTTTGTTTGCAATTTATTCATCTGTCATTTTATTTTCTACATTAGCATTCATCAAAAAAAAATTAGATGAGGTACGTTATTGCGTTTTTCTTTCCGTGGCTGTCGTTATTCCTGCAGGGTAAAATACTATCGGGAATAATATGCCTTATATTACAGCTTACCCTAATAGGGTGGATACCTGCTTTTATATGGGCAGTTACTGCACTAAACCGCATGTATGCCGACAGGCGCACCAATGCGGTAATCAGGGCTATGAGGAGATAGCCGTTGCTATTTTAAACTATTTTTTAAAGAGTAAAAATTGTAAGGTTATTTTTTGTAGTATTCATTCCCTTCCACATCCACAAAACCCGATTTTCCATTTTCCAATTCAAAATAGGCCAGGTTAAATATGTAATCATCTAATCTTCTGTATTTTAAAACAGCGGAAAGATGGAAATAACCGTACAGCCCGCCTTTCATTACTTTAACATAAATTCCGGCAAGGGTTACAGTATCATTAACCGATATTACTTCCTTATAAATCAACCCGTACTTTTCGCCTTTTTTAAAAAGCAAATAATCCGGATAGGGGTAATTATCATCATATTTAATCTCTTGTTTTTTATTGACAAAATAGACTTCATCATAATTATCATCGGGTATGGAAGCTGTAATTTCGGTTGTGTTGGCACCTTCCGTAAAATACCTGTTGATAGTAGTTTTAACAAGATAATTGGTTCCTTCTTTTAATAATTTTAAACTATAATTGTTTACCGTACCACAAACTGTAAAACCTACCATTGGATTTTTTACGGCTTTTAATTTTCTATTCAAATAAACCAATTCGTTCTTTTTGTTTAATACTTGAAGGTAATCTTCATTAAGTGGTCTACAATAATTAAGATTATCAACTAACATTTTTTCTTTAGCATTGGTTATAAAAAACGTATTACTCTTTTTATTTTTGAAGATCTGGTAATTTTCAAATCTGCCTTCGGGAACTCTCTCATCATCTTCGGTATTATCATAAATCTGCGCTCCGGACAAAAAAGGATACAACAATAGCATCAGGAAAAGGATTAATCTATGTACTGGTTTACCAATGGGTTTCATAATAATAATATATAAAGCTAAGTTATGTGTTAATCCTTAAATGCATTAAGCTACAGCGCATTTATTTATTGATGGCTCACATCTTGTTGATAAGTCAGTTTCCCTGTTTCTGTAAAATATCGTATTTTTGATGTCTGGCTTTATAGCCTGATTTTTGTTTACTACATAATAAAAAATCCATAGTTGTATGTACCTGATATTTGACACTGAAACAACCGGATTACCCAAGCGCTGGGATGCCCCAATTACCGACACCGATAACTGGCCCCGTTGTATACAGATAGCGTGGCAGCTGCACGACGAGATGGGCGGCCTTATAGAGAACTATGACTTTATGGTAAGGCCGGATGGCTTTAATATACCCTATGATGCCGAGCGTATTCACGGGATCTCTACCGATTTAGCACTTGAGCAGGGAATTTCTTTGGCAGAAGTGCTCGAGAAATTCAACGTTGCGCTTAGCAAATCGAAATTTATAGTGGGCCAGAATGTGGGCTTTGATGTAAATATTATGGGTAGCGAATTTCACCGCCAGGGAGTGGAGAGTCCGCTTGCCGCTATGAAAGTGCTTGATACCTGTACAGAGATCACTGCCGAGATGCTAAAGCTTCCCGGAGGTCGTGGTGGCAGGTTTAAATTGCCTACACTTACAGAGCTGCACGAATACCTTTTTGGGGAATCATTTTTTGAAGCGCACAATGCTACTGCCGATGTTGAGGCAACCACGCGTTGCTTTCTGGAGCTTATAAAAAGAGAAAATTATACCCACAAAGAACTGGATGCTTATCCTGAATACTTTCATGATTTCAGGACAAGGAACCCGCAGCCTATACAGCTAATAGGCTTAAAGCATATAAATCTTAAAAAGGCATCTGAAGAGGTTAGAAAACGCCTCGAAAAACTTAAAGGTGCAGAGGCAGTACAATATACATCGCCTGTTGTTAAGCAGGATCTTGCCGATGTTGATTTTGTGCATTTGCATAACCACACACAATTTAGCGTACTGCAAAGTACCATTAGCGTGCCCGATCTTGTTAAGGCGGCTGCAAAACACCGCATGCCTGCTGTTGCCATGACAGATCATGCTAACATGATGGGGGCTTTTCACTTTGTAAGCAACGTTTTTAATCATAATAAAGCTGCCGAAGCTAAGAACAAAGCAGCAATTGAGGCAGGCGAACAGCCTACAGAGACTATTGTAAAACCTATTGTGGGTGTTGAGTTTTTTGTGTGTGAAAACCACAAAGACAAAACCCGCAAAGACAATGGCTACCAGGTAGTATTACTGGCCAAGAATAAAAAGGGCTACCACAATTTGGCAAAAATGTCGTCTATTGCTTATACGCAGGGCTTTTACTATGTGCCGCGTATAGACCGTGCTGTTATACAGCAGTATAAAGAAGATATTATGGTGCTTACCGGTAACCTGTATGGCGAAGTGCCTAACAAGGTGCTTAATATGGGTGAGAACCAGGCCGAAGAAGCATTGCTATGGTGGAAAGCTGAATTTGGCGACGACCTGTACATGGAGATTATGCGCCACGGACAGGAAGACGAGAACCGTGTAAACGAAACGCTTATAAAACTGGCGCGCAAGAACGATGTAAAACTTGTAGCCACAAACAATACTTATTACGTTAATAAAGAAGACAGCCATGCCCACGATATTTTATTGTGTGTAAAAGACGGCGAAAAACTGGCGACGCCTAAGGGGCGTGGCCGCGGATTCCGTTTTGGATTGCCCAACAGCGAATATTACTTTAAGCCGGGCGACGAGATGAAAAAGCTCTTTGCCGATGTGCCCGATGCTATTGTAAACATTCAGGATATTGTAGATAAGGTAGAAACGTACTCGCTGTACCGCGATGTATTGCTTCCTAAATTTGATATTCCGGAAGAATTTTTAATTGCCGAAGATGAGGCCGATGGTGGCAAGCGTGGTGAGAACCATTACTTAAGGCATCTTACTTATAAAGGGGCAGAAAAGCGTTATGGCGAAATTACCGATGCCATTCGGGAGCGCCTCGATTTTGAGCTGAACACAATACAAAATAGTGGTTATCCCGGATACTTCCTTATAGTACAGGATTTTATTGCCATGGCACGCCAGCTCGATGTATCGGTAGGCCCGGGGAGGGGATCGGCAGCAGGATCTGTAGTGGCCTATTGCCTTTGGATAACTAATATAGACCCTATTAAGTACGACCTGCTTTTTGAGCGTTTTCTTAATCCTGACCGTGTATCGATGCCCGATATTGATATCGACTTTGATGACGAAGGCCGTAGCCGTGTAATGGATTACGTTATTAATAAATATGGCGCGAGCCAGGTAGCGCAAATTATTACGTACGGTACCATGGCGGCAAAATCGTCTATTCGCGATACCGCCCGTGTGCTTGATTTACCGCTGTTTGAAGCCGACAAGATAGCCAAGCTTATTCCTAACCTTAAGCTGGCAAAAATATTTTCTTTAGATACCAATGCCTTAAAGGCCGCACTACGATCTGAAGAATACGAAAAGGTTGTAGAGCTTATTGCGATGGCTACCGGAGAAGATCTTACGGGTGAGACCATACAGCAGGCAAAAGTGCTCGAAGGTTCGTTACGAAATACCGGCATCCATGCCTGTGGGGTTATCATTACACCATCGGATATTACTAATTTCGTTCCGGTATCGGTAGCCAAGGATTCAGATCTTTATGTTACCCAGTTTGATAACTCGGTGGTGGAGAGCGCGGGGCTGCTAAAGATGGACTTCCTGGGGTTAAAAACATTAACCCTTATTAAGGATACCGTTAAGCTTGTAAAATATAAAAGAAACATAGATCTTGATCCGGAGGAATTTCCTATCGATGATGTAAAAACATACGAGCTCTTTCAGAGGGGCGAAACAGTAGGGGTGTTTCAGTATGAGTCGCCCGGTATGCAAAAGTACATGAAGGATTTAAAGCCTACCGTGTTTGCCGACCTTATTGCCATGAATGCCCTGTACCGTCCGGGTCCGCTGGAGTACATACCAAGTTTTGTTCGCCGTAAAAATGGCGAAGAGCCCATACAATATGACCTTGATGCCTGCGAAGAATACCTTAAAGAAACTTACGGTATTACGGTGTACCAGGAACAGGTGATGCTCCTTTCGCAAAAGCTTGCCGGGTTTACTAAAGGTGAGGCCGACGTTTTGCGTAAGGCGATGGGTAAAAAACAAAAGGATGTACTGGATAAAATGAAACCCAAGTTTGTTGCCCAGGCAGCAGAAAAGGGGCATGACGCCAAAGTGCTCGAAAAGATTTGGAAAGACTGGGAGGCATTTGCGAGTTACGCCTTTAACAAAAGCCACTCTACCTGTTATGCATGGGTAGCGTATCAAACGGCTTATCTTAAAGCGCATTACCCTGCCGAATATATGGCGGCGGTACTGAGTAACAACATGAACGACATAAAGCAGGTTACCTTCTTTATGGAAGAATGTAAGCGCATGGGGCTTGAGGTTTTAGGACCCGATGTAAATGAGTCGTTCTATAAATTTACGGTAAACGATTATAATGCGGTACGTTTTGGCATGGGTGCTGTAAAAGGTGTGGGTGCCGGTGCGGTGGCTACTATTGTAGAGAGTAGAAAGACCGGCCAGTATAAATCTATATTCGATCTTACTAAAAGGCTCGACCTGCGTGCAGCAAATAAAAAAGCGTTTGAAAACCTTGCCCTTGCCGGTGGATTTGACTGCTTTAATAATACGCACAGGGCGCAGTATTTCCACATGGATAACAGTGAGAATATCACTTTCTTAGAGAAGGCAATACGCTATGGCTCCAAGTTTCAGGAGAATGAAAATTCATCCCAGGTTAGCCTTTTTGGCGAAGCCAGCGATGTACAGATACCCGAGCCTGTAGTGCCACCCTGCGAAGAGTGGAGCACGATGGAAAAACTTGCCCGCGAGAAAGACGTGGTTGGAATATATATATCGGGACATCCGCTGGATGATTACCGTTTCGAGATTAAATATTTTTGCAATGCCAGGCTCGAAGCGCTTAAAAATCTGGAGCAACAGGTTAACAAGAGCTTGAGTTTTGGGGGTATAATATCTAACGTGCAGCACAGGGTAACCAAAAATAATAAGGGATGGGCTACATTCCTGTTAGAAGGTTATGATGAGAGCCACGAGTTTAAAATATATGGCGAAGAGTACCTTAAATTCAGGCACTTTTTAATAAACAGCAACTTTGCGCATATTAAGTTAATGGTGCGCGAGGGCTGGACAAACCAGGAAGGTAAAAAAGGAGAGCCAAGGCTACAGTTTATAGGTATAAGCCAATTGCAGGACGTGCTGGAAACGGCTGCTAAAAAACTTACTATAATGCTTAACGTTGCCGAATTGCAAGAACATCTTGTTACAAGCCTGCATCAGTTATTTAACGTAAACCGTGGTGATAATCCTATAACTTTTGAAGTTATGGAGCTTAATAAGGTTACCAAGCAGGTGGCAGTACAGCCTACAGCTCCGTTAAAAGAAGTATCCGATGATGAGAACGACGAAAATTATGACGAAGAAGTTAACGTTCCCGTAATGACCGATGTAGAGGATGTACAGGTGGTAACCAAGCTTGTAATGCCGAGCCGTAAAATGAAGGTAAAAATATCTACCGATCTTTTGCATGAGCTTGACAGGTTGCAGGTTAACTTTAAGCTTAACTAATAAATTACTTTTAATTATGGCACTATAAGCAAAAGCAATAGGTTTAACTTTACGTTTAGATATAATTGTTTAATTTTGTATGTAATTTTACAACAACAATTAACATACAACGATAATGGCACAAGCAATAACAGATGCTACTTTTGAAGAGTTAGTATTGAAATCAGATAAACCTGTATTAGTAGATTTTTGGGCAGCATGGTGTGGTCCGTGTAGAATGG
>Ga0247806_10000774_pt1 | contig 17650 bp, 9 predicted proteins | sample UWRJL059202B1_FD_179935 | JGI IMG/M metagenome (GOLD analysis project Ga0247806, IMG submission 179935) | Plant litter microbial communities from Arlington Agricultural Research Station in Wisconsin, United States - UWRJ-L059-202B-1 | ecosystem: Environmental > Terrestrial > Plant litter >... | reverse complement strand
AATGAAGGATAATATCTTCAAACTCTTCAGAATCAAAGAATAGTACTTTGTTGGTTTTCAACATCGATTCAAACTTTGATAAGGATAAACTGTGATCTTCTTCTTCGTGGCTCAGATTCATACTCCTTGTGTTTAAAAAAATCCTTCTTAAATTTACGAAATGTTTAGTTAAAAAAGAATTTATTCTAATATCTTTTAAACAATTTAATTAACAGCTTACTGTATAAATAATTGTTTTAAAAAACTGATTTTCAATTAATTAAATATTGTCTATTGCGCCCTGACTTTATATTTAACTTTAGTCTAACATTAGGGTGCAACATATTATGCAATTTCCTGCATAATTTCGTTCATAACTTCAATAATAATGCCACATCCTTCTTTTATTTCCAATTCTGAAATGGTTAGCGGAGGGGTTATGCGTATTGCCTTACCTTCAAACAGTAACCAGAATAAGATGAGCCCTTTTTCATGGCACCTTAAAATAACTTTATCCGTAATATCAGGCCTTTGGGTCATTGCGGCAAGCATAAGGCCTTCGCCTCGCACCTCTGTTATTAAGGGGTGAACTAATAATGATCGGAACAGCTTTTCTTTTTTTAGTGCCTGCGCCATTATGTCAGTCTCTGTAATTTCCTGTAACGTTGCAAGGCAGGCGGCTGCAATAACAGGATGTCCGCCAAAGGTAGTTATGTGGCCCAGTTTAGGGTCATGGCTAAGCAGGTCCATCATGGCGGCCGATGCCGTAAAGGCGCCTACAGGCATGCCGCCTCCCATACCTTTGCCCATTACAATAACGTCGGGCACTACGTCATAATTCTGGAAACCAAATAGTTTACCGCATCGCCCAAAGCCGGGTTGTATTTCGTCGAGTATCATTACGGCGCCTACTTCGTTGCAGCGCTCGCGTACTTTTTTAAGGAAACCGTTGTGCGGCTGTATAAACCCTGCGCCGCCCTGTATGGTCTCTAATATTATACCAGCGGTTTTTGTGGTTATTTTTTGCAGGTCTTCTTCGTTATTAAACGTAATAAAATCTACATCGGGTACCAGTGGCCTAAATACTTGCTTGCGCTCTTCATGGCCCATAACACTCATAGAGCCCATAGTATTGCCGTGATAAGCGTGGTGGCACGATATAAGCTGGCTGCGGCCGGTAACCCTGCGTGCGAGTTTTAGTGCACCTTCGGTAGCTTCGGTACCGCTATTGGTAAGGTAGGTTTTGCTAAGCTGTTCCGGGAGATGTTGCGCCAGGAGGCGGCAAAATTCGGTAGCAGGGTGCTGGGCATATTCGCCATACACCATAACGTGGCTGTATTTATTAAGCTGGTCTATTATAGCTTTGTTTACCCGCGGGTGTTTGTGCCCAAGGCTGGCGGCAGATACCCCTGCAACAAAATCAAGATAGGCTTTGCCTTTAATATCATATATGTAGGAGCCATCTGCATGCGAAACTTCCATGCCTAAAGGGTAGGGGGAGGTTTGCGCCTGGTATTTATAAAAATCATTAATCATAATTATACTCAATTATAGAGGGCAAACAAGGTGTGTTTGCACATAATTTACTGCAAAGGTCACAAAACTATTCACTAACTACACAAGGTATAGCGAATAGTTTTGAACAGAATGCAAAGCAAGTTGTGTTTATAAAGAAAGATGCTGAATGCTAATGGTATCGAATATTCAAAAAAATGCTTTGAGAGATTCTTCGGTTTTGCTCAGAATGGTACTGCCTTACAACTATAACTCCTTACAAAAGGCCGGCTGCGACTAAAAACTGTGACTGAATACTGAATACTATTTACTGACCACTATTCTGCGGGGCAACGGGCTTTGGCTTTGGGTTATTCTTGTCATAATCCAGCGTTTCTTTCTTTACTTCCATGGGGGTGTCCTCTACTTTTTTATCAGCAGTAGCTTTCTTAACTATGGCAGCATCAAGATCTTTTTCTTCCTGAGGAAAAATGTCTTCTTTAGTACGTATTCGTTCGTCGCCGCGCCATAAAAAGCCCCGCAGCTTACGTGCATTTTCGGGTAGTTCGGTTTCAGGATAACTAGAGCTTTCAGGTTTTATCATAGAGGTAACCGTATTAATCTGGTTATCTTCAAGCTCTATGTGTATTTTGCTGCTCACGCCTTTATCTATGCCTATAAGCTCGTTGTCGCTATCATACATATAATATACTTTCTCGGTATTTTTAACAAGGTCTATTTCATAGAGCTTATTATCCCGGAATTTGCCATACAGGTTAACTCCTTTTATCTGGCTAAAGCGCGGCTTCGCTGGGTTTTTATGCGACCAGATGGTATCCTGCTGAATTATAAAGGCATTGGTAAGCACCTTAATAGAGTCGAGTTGCTGGGTTTTATTGTTAGATATTAAATGAATAACATCTCCCGTAACCTGGCTTTCGCCATTCCATACCACCGGGCGTTTTATAAGTTGTGTTAATCCGGTAACCTCATTACTGTGTATAGAGTCGCACTTGCCGCTCATATCTGTTTTATAAAAGCGGGCATCGTTATATCCACGAATAATCCTGCTGCCAGGCTTGCCGGTAACCACCATGCGTTTTGCGTGGGTATAAAGCGAGTCGTTTTCCACCAGCGTAACCGCAAGGGCGTGTTTTGTAACAAAAAGCGAATCTTTTGCCCTGAAAACTTCGGCATAATGGCCTGTTACAAGGAATTTATTAACAGTATCGGTAACTTTTACATTATTGGTAGCCGACGAAAATGCCCTCTTTCGGTCGTAGAACATACTATCTCCCCTAATTATTTGGGTTTCATATTTTATATAAGAGTTAGTAAGCAGCGTAGCAAGGTTTTTCTTAGTGTCATAAAAACCTTTCTCGGTGTATATAAAATCTTTTTTTCCTGTGATGGTTGTAGGTCCAAAAACATATGAGTGCCCAGAGTTGGTGTAGTAATCTAAATGGTTAGATTTCATTACATATTGCGGGTTTGTAAGGGTAACGGCTGTTAAAAAGTTATATTTTTTCTCTTTAATATAAAAGCGGCCCTGTTTGCTTTTTAGTGTGTTCTCTCCACTATAAATAGTACCGTTAGAGTTGTAATATGCCTGCTGAATGTTACGGTCAAAATATACAGTATCTGTAACAAGGCGCATATCCGGCGATCGCATAACAACATTACCGCTGGCAAAGGCAAACTTTTTATCGCCATTGTATTCGGCATAATTACTATCCATAAAAATAGTATCGCCCTGGTTTGTTTTTACATTACCAAAAAGTTTAATATAGTTTTCGTTTTCAAACTTATACGCTTTATTGCACCATATTTTTACACCGTCATGCGTTACCTGTACATTGCCGGTAAGAACCACAGCCCCCGGAATCTCTGTTTGGTTTCGTTCTATAAAGTCAGAATGGTCTATAATTATCTTAGAGGGCTGCTTTTGCTGTGCTAATGCAGGCAGTAACCATATAGTTGATAGTATTAATAAGAAAAAAAGTTTTTTCAAGGGGTGCTAATTTTAAGGCAAATTTAAACAAAATAGATTACAATAAAGATGCCGTTGTGTGCTTAACATTAAAACGTGCAAATGATGATTAAATTATGTGCAAATGTGTTGCACTACAATATCTTAACTTGTTTTTTTGCTGTAAAAATCAAATAGAAACCGGCAAGTATAAACGGCAGGCTTAACCACTGCCCTGTAGAAATTAAATGCAGTTGCTCCTCAAACCCACCCTGGCTTTGCTTTACAAACTCTACTGCAAACCGCACACTCCATAGCAGCACAAGGAAAACTCCAAAAATAAGGCCGGTGCTTTTGCGTGCATCTGTTTTCCAGTACATATAATATACAATGGCAAATACAAATATGTAGCTAAAAGCCTCATACAATTGTGCAGGATGCCTGTAAGGTATTGTGGCAAGAATATCGGCAAAGCGGCGGTCATGTTCTATCATGCCGTAGGCTTTGTCTATATCCTGCTCGCGGGTAATGGCAACTACCTGTTCTTCTACAAGATTGTTTTCTCCTCTAATAAAACGTACTGCTGTGGGTAATGTGGGCGATGTTTCGCTCCCCAGTATTTCGCTATTAATAAAGTTACCCAGGCGCACTAATATGCCACCACATGCTATGGGCAGAGCCATCCTGTCTAAAACCCATAGTACAGGCCTGTGAATTATTTTTCTGCTGTAAAAAATAGTTGCTATAATAACAGCAATGGCAGCCCCATGACTGGCGAGGCCCGTAAAGCCTGTAAATTTAAAAGGGTTAAGTTTAAACGGGAGCAGTATCTGGGCGGGATGTAGTTTGAAATAGTCCCAGTCGTAAAAGAAAACATGGCCTAAACGTGCGCCAAGAAAAGTTGCAACAATAGTGTATATAAATAGCTTATCAAGTTTTTCTACCGATTCGCCTTCCCTGTCGAATATCTTTTTAGTAATGTACCAGCCTGCAATAAAGGCTAACATAAACATAATGCTATAATAGTGCAGGAATAAAGGGCCAATATTAAACCCCTTAGATGGATTCCAGGTAATGCTTAAAAGGTGAGTCATTTATAGTGTAGTTTATATATAGGTCGCAATAATGCAAAATGTGTTACAGGTGTGCGTAATGTTAACGTGAATTATAAACATGAAAAAACCGCCTTAAGGCGGTTAAATTATAATGTCTCTACTTTGTTTTTAGAAGTAAAAATTAAATAAAATCCTATAAGTATAAACGGTATGCTTAACCACTGGCCTGTAAGCAGGGCAGGATCTTTACCTTCAAAACCGCCCTGGCTTTCTTTTACAAACTCTACCGCAAAACGCACTGTCCATAACAATACAAGGAACACGCCAAACAGCAAGCCATGGTATTTGCGTGCAGGGGTTTTCCAGTACATATAATATACAACAGCAAATACAAAGATGTAGCAAAATGCCTCATACAATTGTGCCGGGTGCCTGTAAGGTATCATAGCAAGAGTATCGGCAAAACGAGGGTCTTTTTCAACCAGCTCGTATGCTTTGTTTACATCTGTTTCGCGGGTAATGCGCAACACATCATTTCTGTCTAATATTTTATCTTCACCCCGAATAAACCTTACAGCTGTTGCGGTATTTGGCGAAGTCACGCGGCCTAAAATTTCGCTGTTAAAAAAGTTACCTAACCTTACAAAAATACCACCACTGGCTATAGCCAGTGTTATCCTGTCGAGTACCCACAGTATAGGCCTGTGTATTAACTTTTTACTATACCATATTGTAGTTAGTATAACGGCAATAGCGGCACCGTGACTGGCAAGGCCTGCAAAGCCTGTAAATTCAAACTCAGGATTAAACCTGAAAGGAAGCAATATTTCTTCGGGATGTAGTTTAAAGTATTTCCAGTCATAAAAAAAAACATGTCCAAGCCTTGCACCTATAAGTGTACCAACTAAAGTGTATATAAAAAGTTTATCCAGTTTTTCTACCGGTTCTCCTTCTCTGTCAAATATTTTTTTAGTGATAATCCACCCAAGGCCAAAGGCCACTACAAACATAAGGCTGTATAATCGCAGGGTTATTGGGCCAAGATGAAATGCTCCTTCAAAGTTCCAGGTAAAACTTAAAAAATGTGTCATTTATATGTTTTAGAATATTTTATAATAATCATTTAGTGCTTATGGTTACAACCTTTTTGTGGTACAGGGTCATAACCTTTACCGCCCCACGGGTTACAGCTTAGTATGCGTTTTATACCAAGCCAGCCTCCTTTAATAAGGCCGTGCGTTTGCAAAGCTTCTATAGTGTATTGCGAGCAGGTAGGAGAGTAGCGGCATGCCGATGGCAATAAAGGCGATAACGCTACCTGATAAAGCCGGACAAGCAGTACAAGGGGTAATGTTATTATCTGGGCTGCCTTCACAATACTATTAGTTTACGGTAAAGGTTGTGCCTTCGCGGGTATCCTTTAGCTCTATACCTAAATCAGACAGTTTAATCCTTATCTGGTCGCTTAATGCAAAATCTTTATTGGCACGGGCCTCATTACGCATCGTTATAAGCATGTTTACCACGCCATCAAGCTTTTCGTTGCTGCTGTCTTCGCCTGCTTCGTTGCGCAATCCAAGAACATCAAACACAAAAGAATTTAATGTTTTTGCAAGCACTTCAAGGTCGGCAGCAGTAAGGGTTTCTTTACCATCCTTAAGCAAATTAGTATACTTAACACCTTCAAAAAGATGCGCTATTAATATAGGACTGTTAAAATCGTCGTTCATGGCATCATAGCAATGCTGTTTCCACGCACAAACATCAATGGTGGATGTTGCTCCGGCAACAATAGTACCCAGGCTGTCTATGGCTTCCATAAGGCGGTTATAGCCTTTTTCGGCAGCAACAATAGCGTCGTTACTAAAATCGAGCACGCTGCGGTAATGTGCCTGCAGCATAAAAAAACGCGCTACAGATGGCGAAAATGCTTTGCTAAGTACGCTATTGTTACCGGTAAATATCTCTCTTGGCAATATATTATTACCGGTAGATTTACTCATTTTTTTACCGTTAAGCGTAAGCATATTGGCATGCATCCAGTAGTTAACCGGCGAGTGGCCTGTAGCAGCTTCGTTTTGTGCTATCTCGCATTCGTGGTGCGGAAACTTAAGATCCATACCGCCACCGTGAATATCAAAATGATTGCCAAGGTATTTTGTGCTCATGGCAGTACACTCCAGGTGCCACCCCGGGAAACCATCGCCCCACGGCGAAGGCCAACGCATAATGTGTACAGGCTCTGCTTTTTTCCAAAGGGCAAAATCAGCAGGGTTGCGTTTTTCTTCCTGCCCGCTTAGCTCTCGAGAGTTAGAGAGCATATCGTCCAGGTTACGGCCACTTAACTGGCCATAATTATGGGTTTTATTAAACTTAACCACATCAAAATAAACAGACCCGTTAGACTCATAGCCATAACCGTTGTCTACAATTTGCTTTATGGTTTGTATCTGCTCAATAATGTGTCCTGTTGCCGTAGGCTCTATGCTTGGCGGCAGGTTATTAAAAAGCTCAAGTATCTGATGAAAGTCAACCGAATACTGCTGTACTATCTCCATTGGCTCCAGTTTTTCCAGCCGTGCCTTTTTTGCAATTTTGTCTTCACCTTCGTCAGCATCATCTTCTATATGCCCCACATCGGTAATATTGCGCACGTAGCGCACTTTAAAGCCAAGGTGCTTAAGGTACCTGTAAACTAAATCAAAAGATATAAAAGTGCGGCAATTGCCCAGGTGCACATTACTGTATACGGTAGGGCCGCATACATAAATGCCCACGGCACCGGGGTGCAGTGGTATAAACGTTTCCTTTTCGCCACTAAGCGAGTTATATATCTTTAAAGACTGGTTTTGTTGCAGGTGCATATATATAATAGGTGTAAGAATGTATTAAAACTGGGTTTCCATTTTAATGTAATCTAAAAATTCCCTTTTTACGTTCTCGTTTTTAAACTTACCGCCAAATTCTGATGTTACGGTACTGCTTTCAATATCGCGAATACCACGAGAGTTAACACAAAGATGTTTTGCATCTATAACACAGGCAACATCATCTGTACCAAGAACTTTTTTAAGTTCGTCTACAATTTGTATGGTAAGGCGTTCCTGTACCTGTGGGCGTTTTGCAAAATAATCAACAATGCGGTTCATTTTAGATAAACCCACCACGGTACCGTTAGATATGTAAGCAACATGTGCGCGGCCTACAATAGGGAGCAGGTGGTGCTCGCAGGTAGAATATACCGTGATATTCTTTTCTACTAGCATTTCGCCATACTTATACTTATTATCAAAAGTAGACGAGTTTGGTTTTTTAGCAGGGTTAAGGCCACCAAAAATTTCTTTTACAAACATTTTTGCCACACGGTTAGGGGTTCCTTTCAGGCTATCGTCTGTAAGGTCCATTCCAAGAGTTAGCAATATATTTTCAACATCCTTTCTTATTAGGGCAATTTTTTCTTCATCATCAATTGCAAAGGCATCACTCCTTAAAGGTGTTTGTGCGCTGGTACCAATATGGCTCTCTCCAATTTCGTCCAGGCTATCATCGTTATGAATCATTATATAGTGTTTTACTGTCAAAAAATCAGGTTGCAAAGATAATTATAAAAGTTGATTTTTTGCCGGATGCAGCAGCCTGAATTTGTACAAGCTAAATTAGTGATTTATTTATGTAACATTATAACGCATTATCGTGATAATATTTAGTTAATTGAGGGTGTTTGGTCTATGAAAGGTATTTAATAACCGACCAACTGCTAAAAATGTAGTTACGAAAACGTTGTAATGCCTGTCTTAACAGTATCATAATGTTAATTTTTGGAGAATATTAAAAATTTTCACAATTATGGTTAGGGAAAAAAGGTATTAGCCTGTTATATTAAAAAATTATGTTTTTTTTGTTGTGTTAATACCAATTTATTGTAAATTTCGCGTTTTAAAATTATCTTAAAAATGATGAAAAAGTATCTATTCTTACTTTTGTTAAGTTTTCTTTCCATTACTGTCTTTGCTCAAAGCCCAACGGCTGATACTCAGACACAGTTTTGTGGAGATACCACACTTCCACCATTTCCTAACACAGTAGATGGTCCTTCGGCTGGTGATAATGAGGCAGCCAGTTACGGTTGTCTTTCTACTTATCCTAACCCTGCATGGTTTTATACTCAGGTAGATCAGTCCGGAGATATTACCTTTACCATGACTCAAACCAGTACAACTGGTATGGGTATTGATGTGGATTTTATTGCATGGGGGCCTTTTACCGGGCCACCGCCTATTTATGGGCCGGGTAATCTTAATTCGTCTACAGAAGTAGGTTGTAGTTATTCTACAGCTTCTGTAGAGCAATTTACAATTCCAAATGCTGTGGCAGGTGAGTATTATGTAATTTTACTTACTAACTTTAGTAATCAGCCGGGTACAATTACATTTGATCAGACTGGCGGATCGGGAACACTTAACTGTTTTAACTGTGAGTTTGATCCTATAGAAGATTTTGTGTTATGTAACGGTCAGTCAATGTTAATTACACCAGTATTAACATCTACAATATCAAGCTACGACCCTACACGTACTACGTACCAGTGGTCTGTAAATGGTAATAATATACCTGGTGCTACCAACTTATCATTAAATATATCTTCGCCGGGTACTTACACTATTACGGCAAACAACACATATTGTGGTGCAGGTGGAGTATCTGAAACATTTGTTGTAACAGGGCAGCAGCCTTTTCCTACAGCACCGCCACAAGGTATTTTAGCTTGTGCTCCAGCTCCGCCTTTTATTTATGATTTAACGCAAAACGACCCTATAATACTTAACGGCATTAATGCCTCAGAGTATACAATGACGTATTATGAAACGTCTGCAGCGGCCCAGTCAGGTAATGGTGCGATTCCTAATCCTACTGCATACCCAGCATTACCGCGCACAATTTATGTAAGAATTACAAGTACGGCTACCGGTTGTCATATTGTAAGGAACTTTGCTCTTACAGCGGCATTAGCACCAAGGTTTGCCTCTGTCGGTAGTTTGCAGTTGTGTGATGACGACCGTAATGGTACAGAGATTTTTGATATTTCGGTTCAAACTGCACGTATCCTTGATGGTGGTAACCCAAGTGCTAACCTTGTAACCTACCATACCTCTATAGAAAATCTTGAAGATAATATCGCTATAACAGGTCTTGATAGTTTTGAGAGTTCTGGTCAGGTAATATATGTGCGTATTACAAATGCATCTAATACAGATTGTTATAGTACAACTACATTTTCTCTAATTGTTAACAGGAAGCCACAAGTTGTAACGCCTCAAAATGTATTTATTTGTAGTTACGAAACGTATACTTTACCTGCGCTTACTGTAGGTTCTTATTATACCGCTCCCGGAGGTCCTAACGGCGGGGGTACTCTTGTTGCTTCGGGAACGGAACTTTCTACAGACCAGACGATATATATATATGCAGAATCTGGAACTATTCCTAACTGTACAGACGAGAGTAGTTATACTTTAACCGTTGTTCCTGCTCCTGTTGCAGATGTTCTTGCTCCGGTTATTGCCTGCGAAAGCTATGAGTTGCCTGTTCTTACAGAGGGTAATGTATACTATACTGCTACAGACGGACGTAATGGTACGGGTAGTATAGTGCCTGCAGGTACACAAATTACAACAAATACTACCTTGTATATATATAAGGAGTCTGGTAACTTAGCTACTGCACTTTGCCATGACGAATCGCAATTTGAAATTATGGTATTACAAAAGCCTGTTGTGCAGGCTGTAACGCCAATGGAAGCGTGTGATGATTATGATCCTGAAAACGGAACTACACAAGTTTTTAACCTTACTCTTGCTGGTGCCGAAGCTATTAGCAGTCAAACGGGGCTTATTGTAAGTTATCATACTACAAGAGCAGCTGCAGAAAATGGTACTGATGCAATAGGTTTACCAGAATCTTACAGTACACCTACAACTATAATTTACTTAAGAATAGTGTATGCTAATGCACAGGCTAACTGCCCTGCAATTGTAGAACTGCCTATAACAGTATTCCCTAACCCAATAGCCGGATCAATAGAGCCTATTATAGTATGTGATACAAATAACTCGCCAGACGGAAAGGAAGTATTTGATCTTACAAGCAGAAGTGCTCAGGCATCTACTAACCCTACAGATGTTGTTACTTTTTATATAAGTAATGCAGATGCTCAAGTTGACAGGAGCCGTATAAATAATATTACAGGATATACTAACCCTACACCTGGCGGAGATGTAATTTGGGTAAGGGTACAAAGCGTTGAAGGTTGTATTGGTATAGGTTCTTTTAGGTTAATTGTAAATCCTTTACCGGTTGTTAACCCTAACCTTACTCCTTTTTATGAGTGCGAAAATTCGCCGGGAAGTAATCAGGCAGACTTTAACTTTACAGAAATTACACCTATTGTAACACAAGGTGCGGGTGGTTATGCTGTAACTTATTATACTACACAGGCAGATGCCGATAGTGGTACTGCTACACCGCTCGAATCTCCTTACACAAGTGTTACTGCAACTATTTATGCAAGACTTGTAGATACAAGAACGGGTTGTCTTAGTACGACGCCTGTACAACTTGAAGTACAAGGCCCACCGGTAGTTTTACCAGTACCTGCTCTCGAAGAGTGTGACCCTAACAATGATCAGGTAGCGAGTTTTAACTTGCAGCCTACGCTTGATGCTATTGCAGCAACAGTAGGAGGAGTAACAGTATCTATTTATGAAACGCGCGATGATGCTTACTACTTTAATGGAGTGAGTAACCCTATACAAAATACAACAGCGTATACTAATAACGTTCAGTTTACCGTAAACGGTATACAAACGTTGTACATTCGTGTACAGTCAAGTACTACAGACTGTTTTAGTATAGCCACGTTACAGCTTATTGTACATCCTGTACCTGTAGCTACAGAGCCAACAGAGCCGTATGCAATATGTGATAACGGAGATAATGATGCTGACGGAATAGGCGTTTTTGACCTTACAAGCTATGAGCCTGAAGTGTTAAACACAATGGACCCTACACAGTTTATTGTAAGCTATTTTACAAGCGAGGCAGATGCTGTAGCAAACACAAATGCTATACCTAACCCAGCAGCCTATCCAAGTGCAAGCACAGCAGAAGGGCAGCCAATCTTTATAAAAGTCACAAACAATGTTACGGGCTGTTATGATATTGTGGAGCTACACCTGGTAGTTAACGCATTACCGGTAGCTATATTCCCTGCAGCATATACACAATGTGATGTTAACCCAATAGGAGGAACTCCTGATGAAAGAGAAGTATTTGACCTTACCACAAAAATACCGGAAATTACGGCGGGTATAAATGGTGTAGATGTTACTTTTTACCACAACATGCAGGATGCGCAATTAGCAACTAATGCTATTGCAGAAGCAGATACTCATGCCTATACAAATACCCGTACAGTAGAAACCTTGTTTGTAAGGGTTACTACAAGAGAGACAGGATGTTTCAGGGTTGTACTGATGGATTTAAGGGTAGAGCCATTGCCTACACTTACACCACCTACATTAGATGACCTTACCTTATGTGATACAGATGGTAACGGAGAAGCAACAATAAACCTACAGGAGCTTATAGAAGGTCTTGTAAATAATGGAGCTAATATTGAAGTTGCGTTTTATGAAACATATTTAAACGCTACCAATGGGGTATTGCCAATACAAAATTTAGAATCCTATCTAAATGCAAACCCTGCAAACCATACGGTATATGTAGTGGCAACAAACACACTTACCACCTGTGTGTCTGCACCAATGCAACTTGACTTTGTTGTGAACCCGGCAAGTATCGTTCCGGAACTTACAGACCTTGAGGCTTGTGATGACCGCGACGATGATGGCCACGATAACCTTGCTACATTCGACCTTACATTGCAGGACCTTGTAATCAGGCCGGTAGTAGGAGTAAATGATACGATACAGTATTTTGCAAGCGAAGCAGCTGCGCAGGCAGGACAGCCAATGATTGTTAGCCCTGCAACATACAATGGCCATGGAGGCGATGTAATATGGGTACGTGTAGAGAACCCAATTACAGAATGTTTCAGCATAACAAGCTTTGAACTTAAAGTTAATGCACCGGCTCTTATTACTGCCCCTGCTGTGTATGTTCTTTGTGATGAGGCATTGCCTAACGACATGATGACAACGTTTGACCTTACATCGAGAGATACAGAGATCTTGTCTCCGGACAGCCTTGGCCAGGATAACATAGTAGAGTACTTTGCCTCTCAGACAGATTTAGATAATAACGTACCTATTGCTAACCCTACAGCATATATCAACATTGTAAATGGTGTAGCGGTTAACCCTAAAGACATCTTTGTAAGGGTAACAACAACTAAAGGATGTGTTAGCTACACGTTCCTTACGGTAAAAGTATTGCCAAAACCAGATCCTAACCCAACACCGGAACCACTTGAAGTGTGTGATGTTGTACCGGCGGGACCTGCTACCGGACAGGAAGAAGGAGAAGAGATTTTTGACCTTACAGAAGCAGAAGATAATATATTGCTGCACTCTACGCTTTCGAGACTTACATACTTTGAAACTCTTGAAAAGGCTGAGATAGGTACAGACTCAATAGCTAATCCTACGGCATATCTAAGCGTGAGCAAAATAATTTACGTTCGTGCAGGGCTTAGAGGCAGCGAGCCTAACGATCCTACATGTTATACAATTGTACCGTTAGAACTTATAGTTAACCCGCTACCGGCTACAGAAATAGCGCCATACGGTATATGCCAGACTAACTTTACAGGTTATGCGCAGTTTGATCTTGGTAACTACCGTAATACAATACTACCGGCCGGATCAGTACAGACCGATTATATTGTTCGTTTCTATGCTATAGACCCAAGGGTAACCCCTCCGGGAGCTGCTAACCCTACGCTTAATTTCCGTTATACTAATACAGTATATCAGCAACAAACAATATGGGTTTATGCACAAAATATAGCAACAGAGTGCGACGTGGTATTGCCACTGGTACTATCTGTAGAGCCACAAACTATTGCCAACCCTGTAGACGATACTGTTATTAGGGAGTGTGATTATGATGGTGTAAACGATGGTATTACAACAGTAGACCTTACCGAAGCTAAAGCAGTGATCGTAGGAACACAAGGGCCAATAGATAACTATGATGTTACTTATTACCTTACTGAAGCTGATGCAAGGGCAGGCCAGAATGCAATAACCGGCGACCTTACTAATTATGTTACATCTACCACTATTTTGTGGGCAATGATTAAGAACAATACATATCCTTATGGTTGTCCGGCATATACATCAGTACCGGTTACTATAGACCTATTGCCGGCACCAGTTATATCAAGCGATAACGACAGCCACACAAGCTGTGTTGATTTTGAAACTAACGAAGTGTTACGTTATGTAGAACTACACAGTAATATAACCGCGCCGGATAATACCTTCCAGTGGTTTAAAGATGGAGTAGCTATAGCAGGTGCAACATCGGCAGATTACTCGGCTTACGAGTCTGGTATTTATACCGTAGTAGTAACAGGTGCTGCACCTAACTTCTGTGTGTCTGATGCTATACCGGGATGGGATGTAACAATGTCTGGTCCTGCGAGCCTGATAGGCGATGGTTATGTAGTAAGCAATGCTTTTGCTGACAACCAGGTTATAACGATACTAGTAGAAGGTTATGGCGATTACCAGTACAGTATGTATGTAGATGGCCCTTGGCAAAACTCAAACGTATTTACTAATGTTACTGTAGGTTACCATGATATATTTGTAAGAGACGTAACTAACGGTAATGACGCGTGCGACCCTATAACGCTAAGCGATGTAAGTACTATAGATTATCCTAAATACTTTACACCAAATGGAGACGGTTACAACGACTACTGGAATATAATTGGTCTTGCTAACTTCCCATCATCAAGAATTTATATCTTTGATAAATATGGTAAATTGCTTAAACAATTAGCTCCTGGCAGCGATCCTACAGAAGGACAAGGGTGGGATGGTACCTTTAACGGCAACCCACTACCATCAGATGATTACTGGTTTACTGTTACCTTCCCAGATGGAGATACAGTAAGAGAGTTTAAAGCTCACTTTGCAATGAAACGATAAACGTTTTTAAATAAATAGTAGTAAGGGCAGCCATTTGGCTGCCCTTACTTTTTGTAATATGTCCAAGTCTACAGAGTGTGTTAAGAGTAAGATAATAAGTTTGTCATCCTGAACGTAGTACAGCGGAGTTGAAGAATCTCAAGATAGAAAGAATAGCAGTAGTGAATTAATATCGACAACATAGTTTACCAAACATTTAAAGAATGACCAGAGCGATAGCATAGCCCTGACTGCAGTGGCACCCTCCCGACGCAGGAGGGAGATACAGCGAAAGGCAGGAACATGGTTTAAAATATGCGCTTGCGTTGTGCTGTAAACAAAAAAAGCCCCGCATAATGCAGGGCCAGTAGTTGTGTAGTGTTTAGTAGTCGCTTGTGGAAAGCGTTTTATTTTAAGCTAAAGCAAAATCGGCATTTATGGCAGCTTCCTGTTCAGTAACTACATTAAGTAGTATAAACGAGCGGTCGCCGGTATTTTGTGCCTGTAGTGCTTTAAGATTATCAAGGGTAATGTTGCCTGTAATATAGCCTGAATCGTGGTTAGTATAGGCTTCTTCAACAGTATTAAAATGCTTTTTTAAAGCTTCAGCATTTTCTTTTTTATGGCGAAGCAGCACTTTAAGTTCTACATCGTTAGTTAGCTGCAGGTTTTCTTCGCGGTATATTTTTTTATACTCGTATTTATAATCATAGCTTAATGCAGAGATATCTGATAATACTGCCGAAGCCGTAGGGAATGACCCCGCGCCTCGGCCTACAAAAAAGTGGGTATCGGCAAAACTTGTCTTGGTAATAATACCGTTAAACACATCGTCTACATGGTAAAGGCGGTCTTCGGGCGTTACAAATTTAGGGATTACAAAAGCAGACAGCCCACCGTCTAAACCTTTAAAAGCCTGTGCAACCAGCTTGATTTTAAAGCCTTTTTCTTTAGCATATTTAAGTTCGAGCTCACCTATATTGTCAATACCTATATTAAAGATATCGTCCGGCTGTGCAATGTAACCAAACGAGTGCGCTAAAAGGATAAGCAACTTGTATTTTGCATCAAAACCGCCGGTATCCAGTATAGGATTACTCTCAGCAAAACCTTTGTCCTGAGCTTCTTTTAAAGCGGCTTCATAACTTAGGTTTTCAGAAAATGTTTTGGTCAGTATATAATTGGTGGAGCCATTTACAATACCCTCTATAGATTCTAAAAGGTCGTTATCATAATACTCTTCCAGATTACGGATAATAGGCATACTTGCACACGCTGCAGCTTCGTAAAGCAGGGGGGCATTGTATTGTTTTTGCAATTGCAGCAATTCTGTAAAGTGCTCTGCAACCATTTTTTTATTGGCAGATACTACTGCTTTGCCTTTTTTTAACGCGGCAGAAACTATTTCGAACGCTGCATCGGCATCATCTATAAGTTCTACTACTACGTTAATAGAATCATCGTTAAGGATATCATTTTTGTCGAAGGTGAAATTCTCGGCACCTATTTCGCGGGCTTTATTTTTATCTTTAACACAAATGTTGTTTATGCTGGCCTTAAGAGCCGGGGTTTTTTGCAAAACTTCATACAAGCCGTTGCCTACACACCCAAAGCCAAAAAGGCCTATGTTTAATTGTTTTCTTGACATGAGGGAGGTGTTATACGGTTGCTGCTTCTTTATTTGTATTAACAGCTACAGCAGCAGCTATGGCTTGTTTTAAATCGTCGATAAGATCATCTGCATCTTCCAGTCCTACAGAAAGGCGTATAAGGCTGTCTGTAACTCCTGCACTGTAACGTTTCTCTACCGGGATAGATTTATGTGTCATTTCGCTTGGTAAACAACACAGGCTTTTTACACCGCCAAGGCTCTCTGCAAGCTTGAATAGTTTAGTGCCCGAGACAATTTGAGAAGCAAGTTCTTTATCGTCTATCACAAGGTCGAAAGTTACCACACCGCCAAAGTATTTAAGTTGCTTTTTAGCCACATCATGGTTATGGTGTGTAGGAAGGCCAGGGTAGTATACGTTTTTAATAAGTTTTTCTGTAAGAAGGTATTCAGCAACTTTTTGAGCATTTTCTGCATGTGCTTTAATACGAAGGCTAATGGTTTCTATACCACGGATAACCAACCAGCTATCAAATGGCCCAAGTATTGCACCTGATGCGTTTTGTATGAATTTTATTTTAGCACCAAGCTCTTCGGTAGCGGTAACTACAAGGCCGGCAATAAGGTCGCTGTGGCCTGATATGTATTTTGTAGCACTGTGTACCACGATATCTGCACCAAGGTTAAGCGGTTTTTGTGCTATTGGCGAAGCAAAAGTGTTATCTACACAAAGCAATATGTTGTTTGCTTTTGCAATGGCAGATATAGCTGCAATATCTGATATTTTAAGGGTAGGGTTTGTAGGAGACTCAATCCAGATAAGTTTAGTTTTATCTGTAACGGCATCGGCTACATTTTGGGCATTTGTAGTATCTACATATTTTATGCTAATGCCAAATTTCTCGTATACATGGGTAAATAACCTGAAAGCACCACCGTAAATATCGTCTACAGCAATAACTTCGTCGCCTGATGATAGTAATTTTATAACAGCGTCTATAGCTGCAAGGCCGCTTGCAAAAGCATAGCCGTTTGTACCATTTTCAAGCTGTGCAATACAATCTTCAAGAACTTTACGGGTAGGGTTGTTGCTGCGTGCATAGTCGTAGCCTTTGTGTACGCCGGGAGCATCCTGAACGAAAGTTGATGTTTGGTAAATAGGCACCGAAATACTTCCGGTTAATGGGTCGATTGGCAGGTTGTTAAGGATGTTTGTTTGCTCTTTCATCTTGTTGATCTTTTTAGTTTTTTGTTAAACATTTACGTTCGTAAAAAACTACTCGAAGCCAGGTATCGGGAAAGGCATAAACAAAAATGCCTTCCCGATAAGTCAGAAAGGCAAATAATATTTTGAGATATTATAAACTATTTCTAAACTTATCTATCC
>Ga0247806_10000772_pt1 | contig 17694 bp, 12 predicted proteins | sample UWRJL059202B1_FD_179935 | JGI IMG/M metagenome (GOLD analysis project Ga0247806, IMG submission 179935) | Plant litter microbial communities from Arlington Agricultural Research Station in Wisconsin, United States - UWRJ-L059-202B-1 | ecosystem: Environmental > Terrestrial > Plant litter >... | reverse complement strand
CAATGGTAGTTCTTGCTGCGGGAATGTATTATCTTTTCAGTAATAAACATTTGCCAAAGACTTATGCCGTAGGACTTTGTTTTGTAATTGGTGGAGGTGCAGGAAATATATATGACCGGTTGTTACATGGTTCCGTAACGGACTTTTTACACCTTGATTTAGGCATCTTTCAAACGGGTGTATTCAACCTCGCTGATGTATCCATCATGTTGGGCATGCTGATGCTGCTTTGCCAGATCTTTATTAAAAGAACCGTGGTTTCCAGGCATCAGGATACCGCGGAACCACATGCTGACGTTTTATAAGTGGAACTAAAATTGTAGTAACAATAGCAATGAGTAAAGTATTTACGATTACTGAAGGCCTGGAAAACATGGGTGCGCTACGCACCGGTGGTCAGGGTTCAGTTTATAAAGGACGACGTATTGGCCCCATTATCACTGCGGTGAAACTTTTGCCTACACCTATCCATACGGAAAGTGCAGCAGATAAGAATTTCCGCAACTTTCAAAATGAGGTAGAGAAGCTCAAGAAGGTTAATGAAGAACCTAACCCCAATGTAGTCAAGATTTTAAACTCCGGTATTACCGAGAGTGGATCATTTCCGTTCATCGAAATGGAGTATATTGATGGCCCGGATCTGGAAGATCTGCTTAAACCACCACATGATCCGGTATTTTCGATCAAAGAGGTGATTAAGGTGGCCGACCAGCTGGCTAATGCTTTGGCACATTGCCACAAGCTGTCGGTGAAACATGGTGATATTAAAAGTAATAACGTAAAGTTCAACATCCATTCAGGCAATTATGTGTTGCTTGATTTTGGCTTGTCGGCGATGTCTGATGACCAGCGGAGAACGAGTATCCAGCATGCGGGAGCGGTAGAATTTATGGCGCCTGAACAAAATGAAGGGCAGCTGTTGTTCCAGACGGATATTTACAGTTACGGGATCATTCTATATGAACTATTGGCGGGGCAGGTGCCGTTTCCACTTCGGGAGCAGGGACAGAAGGCAAGGAATGAATTGATGCTGGCGCACCTGGAGCAACCGGTGCCGGGGCTGCTGACTCTTCGCCAGCGTAATATGCCCGAAGCATGGACTGAGCAAAAGAAGTTCCATGAGATGCAGGTGCCACAATGGTTACGCGATGTGATTGAAAAATGCCTGCAGAAAGATCCTTCTCTGCGTTTTGAAAATGGAGTAGCCTTACAGGAATACATCATCCACAACAGCGTATCCTCCTTAACAGACCCCAGGTTATTAGAATCTCCGGTGGTATTACCCATTTCTGGTCAGGAAACATTTACTAATGTGGAGGTTCTTGACTCTGACCGCATTAATGTAGCCAGGCCGGTATTTTATTCCATGATCATTTTGATGGTGGTGATGGCTGGAACGCTAGCGGTACTTTTGTTTGGTATCGGTGAGCAAGAAGAAATTCCTACACGTGATCAAACGGTACAGCGGCCAGCTGATACCCTGGCACAGCCGGAACCTGAACAGCAGAAAGCGGTGGTGGCAACAGAAGACCCAGAAATGGATACGGTACTCGACACGTCCTATATCGCTCCGGTGGAGATAAAACCGGTTAAAAAGCCTGTCAGAGACAGCACCAAATTAGATTTAGATACAACCGTTTATTTTTAGTCAGCACACAGATGGAATCAAAAAATACTTTTTGGCAACGAATTGGACTTCAGGACTTGTTTTTACCCGGTGATAAATCTAAAGCTTCCAAAGCGGCAAGGGCACTGACACCAGATAGCATTTATAAATATATTTTAGAAAAATTTAAAGAGTCGGTACGGGACCTGTCCTTCGCCGAACGCGTGGTGTTCTACCATGAATACATGATTTGTTTTAATGCCGATGATTATAAGGAGTTCCTTACTCAAAAGCAGGGCTTATTTGGGATCATCGTTGATGAATCAGTGAAACAGTTTTATCAGGTATTAAGGGCTCATACTAAAGATGGAAAAAAAGTGCAACCCTCAAGTTCTAAATGGGTGTTTCGTTTGGTGTCGCATCCGGATTATGAAAGAGGGGATATTGGCTTCATCGGTAAGCTGCTTCCTGGAAGTTCCCAGAAAGACGATAACCTGCGGGTAACGTTCATTCCGAGGCAAACAGGGGTGGTGCAAACATTTGATGTGAACGAAGACATCTTAAAAGGCTTTACGTATTACAGTGAGGGTTATTATGAATTGCCTTATGCGCCTGAACTGGACGAATCTGAACAACCGGCACAGAAGAAAAAGTCGGCCAAGGTATATGCCCGTTTAGATACCATCATGCCGGATCAGAAATACTCAGGCAAAAAGTTTGAGTACCTGATGAAGGACGATGATATCGTCGTATCAGGAGCTGATGAGACGCGTGATGAGCCTCGAATTTTTAAAATCCCTTCAGACTGGGTTGACGCACCGCATTTGCGCATTTGTTTCAATGCAGCCGACGGTAAATTGTACCTGGCATCTTTTGGCGAGAAAACCATTATCAATGAGAATGAAGTGAAACGCAGCGATATTAACGCTCCAGAATGGATGGAATTACCCATCAATTCGAAAATTATGCTGAATGGCATAGTGGGTATAAACATATTTAAAGGATAAAAGATGTCGCAACTATTAACATGGGCGTTATTGGTCCTTTGTATCGCCTTAGTGGCTAACCATTTCAACGATATTAAAAAACACGGTAATGGACAATAATATATTTGGCCAAACAGATGTTGGTAAAGTAAGAGAAAACAATGAAGATGCTTTTATTGCAGAAGAATTATTACACAGTGGCTTTATTTTAGGTTGTGTAATTGACGGTGTAGGCGGTTATGAAGGTGGCGAAGTGGCTGCAGAAATTGCAAAGAACTGCATCAAAAAAAACCTTTTCAGTGTGACATCAGAGGATTTACTTCCGCGGATGGTTGGTACCTTAAAGCTGGCCAACGAAGAGATTTTTAACCGCAAAAAGCTAGATCCTGAATTGGAGCAAATGGCCTGCGTATTAACGCTGGTATTGGCAGATGTGGAGAATAACAAATTGTATTATGCCCATGTAGGGGATACGAGGTTGTATTTGTTAAGGGATCAGGTGTTAGTTAAAATTACAACCGATCATTCCTTTGTCGGTTTTCTGGAAGACTCCGGTCGCCTTAGTGAATCGGCGGCCATGAGCCACCCTAAAAGAAATGAAATTAACCAGGCACTTGGTTTTGCTAGTACAGAAACGATGAAAGAGGATTTTATCGAAACTGGCGAAAGCCCCTTCCTGCCAGGAGACATGCTGCTCCTTTGCAGTGATGGCCTGACCGACAGGATTGATAAAGATCAGATTACCTCTATTTTAACCCAGCACCCAGGTTTGCCCTTCGCTGCAGGCTTATTGGTTGATGCGGCAAATGAGGCCGGTGGACATGATAACATTACGGTCGTGCTGGTTAAAAACAACAATAAACCCGCTAACCTGGAAGTGTCAAAGCCTATGGCAAGAAAGGAAAGTGCAGAACAGGCGGAGATGCCAGGAACCCCAGTAGAAGCCGTGGCTGCAGTAAAGCCCCCAAAGCGCAACAAGGGATGGATTTATTTCATGCTTGGCCTCATTGTGGTGCTGTTAGTGATTATTGGCTTGCTGATTCAGCAGGTGCTTTATCTGCAAAAAGTAGAGCGACAGATGGCCCCGGTTTTAGAGAACCCTTTAGAGCGTGTGCCAGCAACACCTCAAGATACCATTAAAACAACAAAAGACAGCTTATCCCGTACAGACTCAATTTCAAAGAAAACACAAACAAATGGAAAAAGAACTGTTGAGTAATTATGCTGGAAACGGAAGACGGCGTAACGAGCGCTTGTTTTTAGGTGTTCTGTCGGTGATTATGATCTTGTTCTTTTTTAAATTATTCGGCGTTCTGGAATACCGAATGGAAGGCACAGAAGCCAGGTTAGCAGAAGGAACTGTGGTCAACTTAAATGCCGCAGAGCCTGTGAAAGAGGTGATGGGCGTGTTGGAGAAGGGGAATTACGACCTGGATAAAAGGGATATTGCTTTTATCGGCGCAGTTTTGGGCAGCCGACTGGATGTTGGCGAAATATTCACCAACATTGGTGAATTGAACAAACGTAAATATTATGTACCTGCGGAAGAGGCTTTTCAAAAAGGAGGTGCTTCATTTAAAAAACGAATCTTGCTTTCCCGATCACTATTGGGATTTGATGAAACCGCGGGAGGCCTCTCTTATGATTCTGAACTTAAACAGCCCCGGGAATATCCTGCTGCTGTGGACCTTAAAAAAGGCGAATTTATAATCTCTGGTGAGGTCCTGGAAGAAGGCGCAGGGGTTGGGGGTGTGTTGATAAAATTGCAACAGGTTATTCCACAGGATAGCCTGGATATTTCTCCACTCACCGCTTTCGCAAGAACGGCCGCCGATGGCACGTTTAGCTTTAATCATTTAGTAACCGGCAGGTCGTATATGGTATTGCCTTTACGGCCGGGCTATGAGTATGGCAGCACGCAGGGGGTTGTGGAGCTTAATGACGACCGCGAGTTTAGTTTTAACCAACAGCCGCACCAGATCAGACTTTTGTCGTCACGTGATTTTAGTACGTTGAAATCTGATGGTGCTTTCATTGTGAGAAGCCCTACGGAATTTACTAATGCATTCTGGGTGATCGCGGGCGCTTATATCCTGATATTTTTAGTGCTTCACTTATTGATGACCTGGAAAATGCCTCAGGCAGATCAATTTATTTTGCCCGTGGTGATGGTGTTAACCGGTCTGTCGTTGCTTACCTTGTTAAGTTTGCAGGACCCTCTAAGAGATCGTTTCCTGGCTATTGACACCGTTAAATTCCTTGGGATTGGTGCCTTGCTAATCAGTATTTTGCTTTTTATTAATTTCCGGCGTTTTAATCCAGACTCGGGCATCTACCGCATGTTTCTGTTCAAGCGAAACCGGTCGGCGGCTAACGGATGGCCCTGGATTGTATTGGCGATGCTGCTGCTGCTGGCGACCATTGTATTAGGTTCCGGACCGGAAGGTAGCGGTGTAAAGGTTAATTTATTGGGTGTGCAGCCCAGTGAGCTGGTTAAATATTTAATCATTCTTTTTCTGGCTGGTTTTTTCGCCCTTAACGAACGTTTTATTTCTGAATATTCCAGCTGGCAAAAGCGCTGGTCGTTCTTCTCTTTCGCCCTGATTTCTATTATTGTCACTTTATTCCTGTTTTTAGCATTGGGAGATTTAGGTCCGGCGATTGTGATCTGCTTTACCTTTATCATCCTGTTCTCGTTCTCCAGGGGCGACTTTATGTTTATGGCTGGTTTTGTTGGCCTTTATGTGTTGGCGACCTTTATATTTAGCAATATCTGGCTGGCTGCGGGTGTCACATTTGGCATCCTGTTATTGGTGCAGTTTATTAAACGCAAACAAGCAAGTGAATCAGCGCTGATGGCCTTAATCGTGATCACGGCATTTTTAACCATCGACAAGTTGCCATTGCTGCCGCAACTGGTACCCGGACCGGTAGAACGGTTAACGGACCGGAAGGCGATCTGGCAGGATACCTGGAATAATGAGGTTTATGGTGGCGACCAGGTAGCCAATGGTCTTTGGGCAATATCCAGTGGTGGATTTGCGGGACAGGGCACCGGTCAGGGTTTCGCTAAAACAATTCCTGAAGCGCATACTGATATGATTCTGCCTGCAATGGGTGAGGAGTTCGGCTGGGCCGGCATGGTCTGCATTTTCGTTTTATTCTTATTGTATTTACACAGGTCCATTCTAATTGGGCGACAAACGGGGAATCCATTTCTTTTCTATATCTGTGCCGGTATCGGCATCAGTACTTTTATTCAATTTGTGCTTATTGCAGGGGGCTCTACGGGTGCATTACCGCTGTCGGGTGTATCCCTTCCTTTTGAAAGTTATGGTGGTTCCTCGCTAGTGATCAATTTGGTGGCGGCTGGGTTTTTATTGACTAGCTCCAAATTAAAGGGCAGTGCGGTGCAGCTGGAATATTTGCAAAAACAACAGGATTTCAACTTGGTACCTGCACTTGCCGTGGCTAGTATCGGCATCGTGGTGTTGGTAGGTAATATTGGAAGTTATGCCATAAATAAAGCGTCATGGATTGCTAAACCATCCCTGGTTGCTGACCGGAGTGGCTTAAGAATGTTTAGTTATAACCCCCGCATCGGGATCTTGATGCGTAAGCTGGAATCTGGGAATGTTTACGATCGCAATGGAAGGATCCTGGCGACCAGTGATCCGGAGATGGTGATGAAACAAAGGAAGTTGCTAACGCAGGCTGGCGTAGGAAATTACGACCTGGATTCGGCCATGCACAAACGACCTAAACGTTTCTATCCATTTGAAGAGGAGATGTTCTTTTGGACCGGTGATGCCAATACAGGCATTTTTACCGGCGGTTTAAATGGTTATTTCGCAGAGTATGTGCATGCTGCGGAATTACGAGGCTTTAAAATGCCTGTGACCAATTACAATGTAACGGCTTCCCGCTTTCGGGAAGATCGTTTCCTGCCACGTGGCGTAAAAGAAATGACAGTACAGCAGAATGACTTTTCTGAACTTACCCCTTTATTACTATCCGGATTGGATACTGCCGATATTGCTGCTTTAAAACGTAAAAACAGGGATGTGCGCCTGGCTTTAGATGCTTCTTTGCAGACCCGAATCCAGCGATCGATTGCAGCAGATACCGCCTTGCATGACAATCGGGTATCGGTGGTGGTGATGGAGTCCTCTACTGGTGATGTTTTGGCTTCAGTCGCTTATCCTTTGCCTGCTGTAAATAACTGGGAACAACTGAATTTAACGAACGCGGAACAGAATAAATTACCCGGCTGGATCAATAATTCCGATCCTGGTTTTACCGTGGCTACGCAGCCCGGATCTACGGCGAAAGTGTTAACCGCATTGGCGTCCTTCAATAAATTAGGGCCTGATGCAGTGAAAAGAACCTTTCGGGTGAGCAGCAACGAAAGGATTAGAACTAAAGGCATAGAACCTGATGAGACTGGAATAATCACCCTGCAGCGCGCTATTGTGAAGTCAAATAACGTTTATTTCATTAAACTGGCTAATGAAGAGCACCTGCAGGAAGAAATGGGAACTTTGTATCTAAAAACCGGGATGTTCTTAAATGGCGTAGGTGGTTATTTTTACGACCGGAAAACAAACAACCAGGCGCAGGAAGAAAAGTGGTTTGACTTATGGAGGAAGACAACTTTTAAAAGCAAATACAACCCAAATAATATTTACAAACACCGCGCTACAGGCATCTCCGGAATGGCCTGGGGGCAGGGAGAATTGATTGCTACACCGGCTTCAGTAGCTCGTTTAGCAAGTGGTATCGCTAACCAGGGCTTGTTGCTGCCCAACCGTTATGCCTTGAAAATAAGTGACTCCCTGGTGGCAAAAAAACCTGGTGTTAAACTAGCGAAGGACACCCAGTATGCCAATACGCTTCGTACCTTTATGATCGAGCAAAGTGCAAACAGGTCGGTGCTTTTCGGTGTTACCCTGGCCGGAAAAACCGGAACACCAGAGCGGGTATGGAAACAGGAGAAAATCAATGATGGCTGGTACGTCTTCTTTTCGCCAAATGCCAAAGGTGCCGGTAATACGGTGGTTTGTATTCGTATAGAATCAACTAAGGGATCCTCAGATGCGGTAAAACTTGCCGGTCAGCATGTGATTCCAATTTTGTTAGAAAAAGGTTATCTTAAAACCAATAAAAAGTAAGTTATGTTCAATCTGTTCAAGAAAAGTTCCGATCAGCATCCAATGGATGTAAAGCTAGTCAGGGAGCATATTCTTCAGTTTATCAAAGAAGAATTGCAGAAGTCTGAGGGTGGTGAAGGAGCGCATATTCACACGCTGAAACTTTTTGCCGCACCAGCTGCGACGGAAAAGCACCTCTATGAGGCGGCGGTTTATGTAGCGGAGCCCGACAGATTAAAGAAGGAAATCCAAAGGATTGCGGATAATTTTGCAGTGAACCTGCCGAAAGATTGGGTGTTGGAGACGCTCATTCAGGAGCAGCTCCCTGAACTTGGGATTCGTTATCGGGAATTGCCTTTAGTGTTGTCGATAGAAAGTGAAGTGGTGGAAGCACCACAAGCGCCTGTGGTGCATACCAGCGCACGCCTGGTGGTGGTGGGCGGCCGTGCAGAAGCGGTTGAGTACATATTAACCAGCGCCGATGGTCGTGTGAATTTAGGTCGTGAAAAAACCGCAACCACCAGTGGGGGAGGTGTACGGACCAACCATATCATTTTTCATGACGATCCTGAGTTTCCCGGCAACCGTTTTGTGAGCCGCATTCATGCACACTTGGAATGGGATCCTAAAAGAGGTGGTTTTCTTTTGTTTGCTGATGAGGGTGGTGTGCCTCCTGGAAATAAAACTAAAATACAACCTATCGGGGAAGACAGTCAATTTAAATTAAATTCCAGCCAGGTGGGGCACTTCCTTCAAGATCAAGACCAGATTATTCTTGGCGAGTCTGTGGTGCTACAGTTTCATTACCTGACGTAAACGGTTTTGATGTTAACAAATTCCCTAATGCCGAAGATTCCCAGTTCTCTTCCGTAGCCACTTTCTTTGATGCCACCAAAAGGTAGCCGTGGGTCAGATTTAACCTGTGAATTGACAAAACAGGAACCCGCCTGTAACTGTTGACTGGCAATCTGTTCTCCTTTAACTTCATCTCTGGTGAAAACCGCAGCACCTAATCCGAATGGTGAGTCATTAGCGATACGAATCGCATCTTCAGTATTTTTTGCTCTAAAGATTAAAGCTACAGGCCCGAAAATTTCATCGGTATAAGCGGGCATCCCTTTTTTTATTCCCGTTAGAATGGTGGGCGTATAAAAGGCGTGTTCACCTGGGAAATCAGGGATTTCACCTCCTAGAATACACTCGGCACCAGCAGCAATGTTATCCAGTACCTGTTGGTGCAATTCATCACGAAGATCTTTCCTGGACATCGGTCCCAATTGTGTGGTTTTGTCAAAAGGATCACCGGTCTTTTTTGCCGACATTTTCTCTTTAAACAGTTTGATAAACTCGTCGGCGATACTTTCCACCAATATGAAACGTTTGGCGGCGATGCAGCTTTGTCCGTTATTAATCAGGCGGCTTTCCACACATACGCCAGCAGCGTAATCCAGGTTGGCATCCTCCAGCACCAGGTAAGGGTCACTGCCACCAAGTTCCAATACTGATTTTTTCAATAAGGAAGCAGCCTGCTGGGCAACCTGCATTCCGGCTTGGGTACTGCCGGTTAAGGTCACGGCTTTTACAACAGGATTTTCAATGACCTTTTGTACGGCCTTGCTTCCAATAACCAGGGTTTGGAAAACATACTTAGGGAAACCTGCCGCCAGCAACACTTCTTCAATGGCCAGGGCACAGCCGGTTACGTTGGATGCATGTTTTAACAGCGCACAGTTCCCAGCCATTAATCCGGGGGCTAAAAACCTAAAGGCTTGCCAGAAGGGGAAGTTCCAGGGCATCACAGCCAACACCACCCCCAGGGGTTTGTAAGTGACATAACTTCTGTTGGCTTCTGTCGCGATCAGCTCTTCTTTAAGGTACTTCTCGCCATTCTCCGCATAATAATCGCATACCGCAGCACATTTTTCGATTTCATCGAGTCCTGCTTTCAGGGGTTTTCCCATTTCCAGGGCCATGAGTTCAGCAAGCTCCTGCTGGCGTTTTCTGAGTGCCTTGGCCGTATTTTGGAGCAGCACGGCTCTTTCTTTAAAGATTGAATTGCGCCATGGCGTCCAGGCTGCTTGTGCCTGTTCAATTTTTTTAGCCACTACATCCTCTGCATCTTCTTTATAGGTCTTTACGACTGCCCCGTTAACGGGATTAATTGATTGCATGCTCATATGATAAATTTAGGCTTTATAGAAGTAATTTTATACATTTAACAAGTATGATTTTATTAGAGAACGAACACTTAAGCGCCTCTTTTGTTAACAAGGGCGCAGAATTAAAGCAACTGGTTCACAAAAAAACCGGCATAGATTATCTCTGGAATAGTGATCCTGCATATTGGGCTAAATCAAGTCCGGTGTTATTTCCTATTGTTGGTGCGCTCAAAGATGATGCCTATACCTTCGATGGCAAGGGCTATACTTTATCACGACATGGTTTCGCCAGAGAAATGGACTTTGAAGTCAGCCAGGTAACCGATACCACCGTATTTTTTACGCTCGTGCATAACGAGGAGACGTTGCGCAATTATCCCTTTGAATTTCAATTAGGCTTGCGGTACGTATTGGAAGGAACAACACTTTCCTGTCGTTACGAAGTTTATAATCCAGGACAGCAACCACTACTTTTCTCTGTTGGCGGGCATCCCGCCTTTAAAGCACCTTTATTCGATCACGAAGACTATACTGACTATCAATTGAAGTTTAACGGCGATACCGAATTGGTGTACCATAAAATCACTGATAACCTCATCGATGCCGAAACGGTTTCATTGCCATTACAGGACGGTGTTTTGCCGCTCACTCATGATTTATTTTACAACGATGCGCTGGTTTTTAAATCGCTGAAAAGTAGTCTGATCACTTTACAAAATCAACATGCTAAACATGGCCTTCATTTTAAGTTTGAAGGTTTTCCTTATTTTGGAATCTGGGCGGCAAAAGATGCTAATTTCGTGTGCCTGGAACCCTGGTGCGGAATTGCAGACCAGGTGGGTCATCAAGGTAAATTGGAAGAAAAAGAAGGGATTAATAGCTTGAGTCCAGCGGAAAGTTGGAGCAGAACCTGGCAGGTTACCTGTTTTTAAGGCATAAAAAAAGTCCTGATTGTTAAATCAGGACTTTTCTAATCATTTAAAAAAACTTAATTTACTATTGAACTCAGGCCTTCCGGACGTAAGTTCAAAGCATGTGTCGTTTGTGTTCGTATTTTCTCACTTAAGGAAGCATCCTCAATAAGCGAATGGCCATAAGATGGAACCATTTTCTTAAGCTTCTGCTGCCATTCAGGGGTATTTATCTTTTCTGGGAAACAACGCTCCATTAAGGTGATCATGATAGATACTGCAGTAGAAGCGCCAGGTGATGCGCCTAATAGGGCTGCAATAGAGCCATCTGCCGCACTTACCACCTCGGTGCCGAATTCCAGCACCCCACCATGTTGTGCGTCTTTCTTGATGACCTGTACGCGTTGTCCGGCATTCTCTAATTCCCAATCGATCATTTTCGCATTAGGCAGGTATTCTTTCAATGCATCCAGTCGTGCATCCCGCGATTGACGGATCTGGTTAATCAGGTATTTTGTCAGTGGAATATTAGCCAATCCTGCGGAAATCATAGGAATGATGTTATCAGACTTAATGGATTTTGGAAGATCCATCAGCGATCCCTTTTTTAGGAAACGGGTGGAAAATCCAGCATAAGGACCGAATAACAATGCTTTTTTACCATCAATCATACGGGTATCCAGGTGTGGAACAGACATGGGTGGTGCCCCAACCGATGCCTTTCCATACACTTTAGCATGGTGACGTTCGATAACTTCCGGATTAACGCATTTTAACCATTGTCCGCTTACAGGGAAACCGCCGAAACCTCTTCCCTCCGGAATATCAGATTTCTCCAACAGGGGTAAGGAACCTCCACCGGCACCGATAAACACGAATTTAGCTTTCACTACCCTTCTTTTTCCAGTGGCTTCATCTCTGACTTTTACTTCCCACAAGCCATTTATTTGTCGTAGCTTTTTTACATCGTGGGTAAAGTGAAGCTTAACGTCATTCTTCATTTGCAGGGTATTGAACATCATTCTGGTCAGGGCGCCAAAATTAACATCCGTTCCCAAAGTCATCCGTGTGGCGGCAACTTTTTCATCTGCAGAGCGGCCTTCCATCACTAAAGGAATCCATTCTTCCAATACTTTACGGTCTTCTGTATAAGTCATGCCCTTGAACAAATGGCTTTTCTGAAGTTCTTTATATCTTTTATTTAGGAAATCAACGTTCTTGTCACCCCAAACAAAACTCATGTGCGGGATGGTCTGAATAAATTTATCCGGCGACTCAATTAACCGGTTTTGAATCAGGAAAGCCCAGAATTGTTTAGAAACTTCAAATGATTCGGCAATTTTTATGGCTTTTTCTGTTTCTACAGAGCCATCTTCCCGTTGAGGCGTATAGTTTAGTTCACAAAATGCGGAGTGTCCGGTACCGGCGTTATTCCAGGCATCTGAACTTTCTGCCGCTGCTATATCTAAACGTTCAAATATTTCAATACTTAAATCTGGCTGTAACTCTTTTAAAAGTACCCCTAGCGTAGCGCTCATAATGCCGGCGCCAATTAAAACTACATCGGTTACTTCTTCAGAATTATTCGTTTTCGAATTCATGTCGTCAATTAAATTATGCAAAAATACATAAAAAACTATTTTTTTTCGACCCGAATTAGGTAATGTTATCGCAATCTTCACGCAACAATTTTATTATTTTTATAATAAATTGTTGCGTGTGTGGGGGAGTACTTTGGTGCCGACCGTGTTGTAGGTAGTTGGAAGGCTACTTTGCCGCTGAGCAAGGGAGAGATTTTGGTTGTAAATGAATTATTTTAAAAATATTTATAAAATTATTACCACAGTAACAATAAAGATTATATTTTTACGAAAACAATAATACCCGTATGATATGACTTACAAATACAAAATCGAGGAGTTTCTAGAAAATCTTCCCGTTAGACAGAATAGGGTTTTGGTAAACCAAATTCCAGAAATCCTCGGGGTTTCTTACAATACCTTTCGCAATTATTGTAAAATCCCTTTAAAAAGCAAAAAGGACATCCCATACGAATGTGTCAGAAAACTGGAAATTCTATTTGGAATGACTCATGGCGAGTTAACTAATGGGCAACCAGAGGGCAAGCATTACCTGGAACTGGTTAAGAAAAACGTAACTATTGACCAGGATGAAGTTTATTCAAGGTTATAACCGTAATTTCTGGCCAAATGCCAATTCGTCCTGAGAAGCCTAGAAAACCGAAACCCCGGTTAATATTGAGGTACCTATTGTTTTCTTGCTTAATACCTGCCCAATGTGCATAACGATACTTCACAGGGCTCCATTTTATACCGAAGGCTTCCAATCCGAATTGCATGCCATGGGTATGGCCAGATAAGGTTAAGTGGATATTCAGCGGATGCTTTTTCACCTGAGCCTCCCAATGGGTAGGATCATGTGACAACAGGATTTTAAAATCCTTAACGTCAACATTTTTTAATGCCTTATTCAGATCTCCGCGTTCTCCAAAACCCAATCCCCAGTTTTCTACACCTGCCAGAATGATCTTTTCCCCATTCTTTCTGATCTCCACATGCTCATCCAGCAGCAACCGGTAGCCTAGTTCGGCGTGGTAGTTTTTCAGAAGTTGAAGATTGGCCACTTTATTCGCCGGGGTATCCCACTTCACATAATCGCCATAATCATGATTTCCAAGAATAGAAAATTGACCATAAGGTGCCTTGACCTGTGAGAAATAACTTATCCATGGAACAATTTCACTTGCTTTATTATTCACCAGGTCTCCGGTAAAAACAAATAAATCACTTTTCTGCTGTTTAATCAGGTCAATTCCCTTTTGGATGGCTTTTGGGTTATTAAAGCTGCCGGCATGGATGTCAGAGATTTGCGTGATCTTAAAACCATCGAAGCTTTCTGGCAGGTCTTTGAAGTATAATTTGTGTGTAATGATCCGATAGGCATATTTACCCTTGACCATTCCGTAGATAAAAATCACCAGGGTAATGATGGCAAGCAGCGAGGCAAACTCCACCCAATACAGGTTTCTCGGTCCATGGCTAAACAACCGGTATACGTCACCAGGAAGGAGCACGGCAACAAAAATCAACTCAATACTGATCAGGATTAAAAACGCATGCGTAGTTAATTTAAAGAAAGCATCCATACCACGGCTGCTGATCCTTTTAACGGAATAAATGAGTGATAGGGTGACCAGCGCAATAAGCAGCCAAAAGGTTAGAGATAGTAAGGGGTTTGCGGTATAGACCTGCAAACCGGTTACGACATACCAGTTTAGAAGCAAATATAAAAAAGCGAAAATAAAAAGAAGGGGGAGGTTGGATCTGTTTTTCATCTAGAAGTAGAAACACAAAAATACAGTATATTCGTTGATATTTTATATGATGGATTATTTACATACGCTAGAACAAATTAAAGCTTATGTCCAAAGCTTATTCCGAACAGTCGATCAAAACAAATTGTTTTACCACGACTTGAATCATACGGAAGAAGTTATTGAGCATGCTGTAGAAATTGCTAATCACTACCGTTTATCAGATAAAGATTTCTTTACCCTCATGGCGGCCTGTTGGTTTCATGACGTAGGTTATTTGCAACACAGTAAAGATCATGAGGTGATGGGGGCCAGTTTAGCAGCGGAATTCCTGCGTAACAAAGGTTTGCCGGAAAGCCATATTGACGAAGTGATGGCTTGCATCATGGCCACAAAAATGCCACAGCAACCAATTGGCTTATTACAGCAGATCATCTGCGATGCTGATTTATACCATTTAGGTACACCTGCATTTAAAGAACGTAATAAAGCGATTCGGAAAGAATATGAGGCTAATCACGCGCCAATAGATAAAACAAAGTGGCGCGAGGAGAACCTAAACTTTCTGCGTGCCCATTCCTACCATACCGCTTATGCGGTGGAACACCTAACGAAAGGAAAAGAAGACAATCTGGCGGCACTGTTAAAAAAGACGGAGCAGACCCAGCAAATACAAGCGCCTGCACAGAAAGAGAATCCTTCAGTGAAAAAGGAAAAGAATGATCGCCCGGATAAGGGCATCGAGACGATGTTCAGAATTACCTCCAACAACCACCAGCGTTTAAGTGATATGGCCGATAATAAGGCACACATCATGATCTCCACCAATTCCATCATCCTTTCGGTGGTACTCAGTGTGTTGTTGCGAAAGTTGGAAGACAACACCCACTTGATTCTGCCTACTATTTTATTGTTAGTTACTTGTGTGGTGGCCATGGTTTTCTCCATCCTTGCTACGCGGCCAAATATTCCTTCGGGCATTTTTACCCAAGATGACCTGCGCAACAAGCGGGTTAACCTGTTGTTTTTCGGTAACTTTTACCGCATGAACCTGCCGGATTTTGATCATGGCATGCGTGAACTAATGGATGACCGCGACTTCCTGTATGGAAGTTTAATTAAGGATCTACATGGACAGGGGGTGGTACTGGGGCGTAAATACCGGCTGATGCGGACCTCCTATAATATTTTTATGTACGGAATTGTTGCCTCCGTACTCTGCTTTATCGTTGCGATGATTATCGAATCATTATAAACATGGGAATGGAAACTTTCTTTAATAGAGACCTCAGCTGGTTAGCATTTAACGAACGGGTGTTAATGGAGGCTGCAAAAGAAGAGGTCCCCTTGTTAGTGCGAATTAAATTCTTGTCCATATTTTCAGCTAACCTGGATGAGTTTTATCGGGTAAGGATTCCTGTATTGATGGTTGTCGATGAGCTCGGGAAGGAGCATTCAGGTGATTATGCCATGGCCAAAAGTCTGATCGGCAGGCAACTGGATTTTTATGGGCGACTGCTTAAAAACCAACTGATACCTGTGCTGGAGAAACAAGCGGTGCATTGGCTTTATGATGCTGCCATACCCGATTTTCTGGAAGCCCAGGTCACTGAAATCTTCTTTAATGAGGTGCTTGCCTATCTTCAGCCTCATGATGTTAACAACTCCGGCGCAGGCTTTTTTGCCGAGAACAATACACTTTATCAGGCGGTTGTTATACTGAAGCCCGATCAGGTAGAGCAAATTATATTTGTTAACATACCGACTAACCACCTACCCAGATTTTATACCCTGTGGGCCGGGGGCCAGCGGTATGTTGTTTTTTTGGACGATATCATTAAACATCACCTGACTTACCTATTTCCTGATGCTAAAATTCAGGGTGTCTATAATGTTAAGGTGACCCGCGATGCGGAATTATTGCTTGAAGAGGAGATGGATACTGATATGGCCCTAATGATGGAAAAAGAACTGGCTAAACGAGACCTGGGCTTTGCCACTCGTTTTTTATGTGCGCCAGGCATTCCCTTAAGGCATGTCTACCAAATGGTATTCGCTTTAGGTTTAAATAAGGCCTCCGTTGTTTCAGGGGGCGCCTACCATAACCTGAAAGATCTAAACCAGTTTCCATTGCCAGAGCCGGCGTTCTCCTATCCCAAATGGCCAGCCCTGCCTGCCCTGGACATGCCCGCAGGCACCACTTTATTTGATCAGCTGCTTAAAAAAGATTTGCTGCTCCACACACCTTACCATAGTTATCACCCGGTTTTACGATTTTTTAATGAAGCCGCACATGATCAGACTATAGAGGCTATTTATTGTACTTTTTATCGCCTGGCAAACCCCTCCAAACTGGTGCAGGCCTTACTCACGGCGGCTAAAAACGGCAAGAAAGTCACCGTGATGCTGGAGTTGAAAGCTAGATTTGATGAGGCCAATAACATTAAATGGGCAAGGCAAATGAAGGCGGCGGGTATCACCATTATATACAGCAGCATCTCCTTCAAAGTACATGCAAAAGTGGCCCTATTGAAACGTAAAGCAGGTAGCGACCCGCAGTTCCTGGGGTTGTTGGCTACGGGTAATATGAATGAAACGACGGCCAGGTTTTACACCGATCACATTCTGTTGACTGCCCATCAACCCATGCTTGCCGAACTCGACGCCTTATTCCGATTTCTAGCCAAGAAGAAAAAGCGCCCCGAAAAAGAAGATTATATTCCATTTCAACATTTATTGGTCGCACAGTTTAACCTGCAGAATGAATTTATGGCCCTGATTGATCGGGAGATTGAACATGTTAAACAAGGCCTTCCGGCGGGCATCCAGATCAAGTTGAACAACCTGGAAGAAAAGGTGCTGATTTCCAAATTATATGAAGCCTCTAATGCAGGTGTGCGCATTGAAATGTTGGTGAGAAGTATTTGCTGCCTTATTCCTGGAGTTGCAGGGCAAAGCGAAAATATTACAGTCAAACGCATTGTTGGCCGCTATTTAGAACACGGCCGGGTTTTCGTATTTTTGAACAACAAACAACCGGATGTTTTCATTGGCTCTGCCGATTGGATGAACCGGAATGTGTACAGCAGGATTGAAGTTTGTTTCCCAATTGAAGATCCTGATTTAAAACAAGAGCTGTTGGACATCATGTCGCTGCAACTTGCTGACGATGGCCAGGAACCTCAAGAAAGTATCTATAAATATCTGACCACAAACAAGGAACGGTAATTAAATAAAATATGATGAATTACAAATTAATCTGGCTGCTGCCAATTACCCTGATGTTGGTTATTTACGCCTGCAAACCGGCTGAAGATAAATACACCAGTCCTAAAGGCTATGATTTAAATGCACCAGAGAAATTTTCGATGCCGGAGAGTTTACTCGAAATTAGTGGCATCGCCTTTAACCAGGGTCGCGCAGATACCATTTATTCTATTCAGGATGAGGATGGCAGGCTCTTTAAACAAGCTTGGAATGTGAAAAAGCAAAGCAGTCTTAAATTTGGAAAAAATGGCGACTACGAAGATCTCGCTATTGCGAATAAA
>Ga0247806_10000769_pt1 | contig 17699 bp, 11 predicted proteins | sample UWRJL059202B1_FD_179935 | JGI IMG/M metagenome (GOLD analysis project Ga0247806, IMG submission 179935) | Plant litter microbial communities from Arlington Agricultural Research Station in Wisconsin, United States - UWRJ-L059-202B-1 | ecosystem: Environmental > Terrestrial > Plant litter >... | reverse complement strand
GGTGTGGCGGTGGGCTCCGATCCGCTCGGCGGCTTCACCAATCAATCCGATCCTTTAAGTTTTAAGCCCGGCGGTTTTGCCCGGGGCGCGGGGCATGGCGCTACCTTCCTGGACAACTTCTACCAATACTGGCATGTTTCCACCATATCCGTTTCTGTAAAAAATAATTTTGAACGCCGGCTCGGCATCTGGCCCGCCGGTTTCGATAAAGATGATGTGATGTATTGCAATACCGCGTTTGGTGATTATCCCCACAGGCTCCCTTCTCCGCAAGGAGAAGGCGTGGGGATCTTTGGCGGCTTCGCCGGCTGGATGCTGCTGAACTATAAAAAACCGGTGATGGTATCTTCCACGCTTGCGGCCTATCAACCCAATAATGCCGTAGATGAAAATATAAAAACCTACTGGAGCGCCGCTACCGGCAATGCAGGCGAATGGATACAAACCGATCTCGGCAACCCGTCCACCGTAAACGCCGTACAAATTAACTATGCCGACCAGGACGCGGAATTCCTGGGTAAACAAACAACAACTTATCACCAGTATAAAATGTATTATTCCATCGATGGGAAAAAATGGAAGGTGCTGGTAGATAAAAGCGCCAACAAAACCGATGTGCCCCACGATTACATCGAACTGTCGCAACCCGTGCAGGCCCGTTACATCAAACTCGAAAACATACACATGCCCACCGGCAAATTCGCCATCAGCGGGTTGAGGGTATTTGGCAAGGGCAATGGCATGGCACCCGCTGCCGTTCAGCAACTCGTTGTATTGCGTACCGGGAAAGACAAACGCAGCGCCTGGCTCAAATGGAGCCCGGTGAACAATGCCTGGGCCTACAATATTTATTACGGTACCGCGCCGGGTAAATTATACAGTTGCATCATGGTACACGACCTCAACGAATATTGGTTCAAGGCGATGGATAGCCAGAAGGCGTATTATTTTTCGATAGAAGCGATCAATGAAAATGGGATTTCAGCGAGGACGAAAGTGCAAAAGGTGGATTGAATTTTATAACATGAATTTTTAAAAACGAATTACACGGATTGAACGAAATGCCGCTGGCTCCCCCTCGCCTTCAGGAGAGGGGGGTTGGGGGGTGAGGCAAAATTCAGACAAATATTAACCTCCATAAACATCAAACATGAAATTAACAAGGCAGCTTTTTTTGATCCTCTTCATCGGTCTCGGCCTGCAGGCAACTGCACAGGTAACCGATCCGAAAATGAATATGTTTATCAGCGACCTGATGAAAAAAATGACGATCGATGAAAAGATCGGCCAACTCAACCTCCCCGGCTCCGGCGACATCGTAACCGGCCAGGCATCCAATTCCGACATCGCGAAAAAGATTCGCGAAGGAAAAGTAGGTGGACTGTTCAACATAAAAACAGTAGCAAAGATCCGCGACGTGCAAAAGGTAGCGGTGGAACAAACACGCCTGAAGATCCCCATGATCTTCGGTATGGACGTGATCCACGGTTACCAGACCACCTTCCCCATCCCCCTGGGTTTATCCTGTACCTGGGACATGAAGCTCATCGAACAATCCGCCCGCATCGCCGCCGTGGAAGCCAGTGCCGACGGCATTTGCTGGACCTTCAGCCCGATGGTGGACCTCTCGCGCGACCCTCGCTGGGGAAGGATCTCCGAAGGCAGCGGTGAAGATACCTATCTCGGTTCGCAGATCGCGAAGGCGATGGTGAAAGGTTACCAGCAAAACGACTATTCCAAAAATACCAGCATCATGGCCTGCGTAAAACATTACGCCTTGTATGGCGCCGCAGAAGCCGGTCGCGATTACAATACCACCGACATGAGCCGCCACCGCATGTTCAACGATTACCTGCCCCCCTACAAAGCCGCCGCCGATGCAGGCGCGGGCAGCTTTATGGCTTCCTTCAACGAAGTGGACGGCATTCCCGCCACCGCCAACAAATATTTAATGACCGATGTGCTGCGCAAACAATGGGGTTTCAAAGGCTTCGTGGTAACGGATTACACCGGCATCAACGAAATGATCGATCATGGCATGGGCGACCTGCAAACCGTATCGGCACTGGCATTGAAAGCCGGGATACACATGGACATGGTGGGCGAAGGTTTTTTAACCACCCTCAAAAAATCCTTGCAGGAAGGAAAGGTGACGCAAAAAGAGATCGACGATGCCTGCAGGCTGATCCTGGAAGCGAAATACAAACTCGGCCTCTTTGCAAACCCTTATAAATACTGCGATAGCAACAGGGCGAAAACGGATATTTATACACCCGCCCATTTAAAAGCCGCCAGGCAAACGGCAGCAGAAAGTTTTGTGTTGCTGAAAAATCAAAACAACCTTTTACCACTGAAAAAAAACGGCACCATCGCATTGATCGGCCCGCTTGCAGATAGTAAGGAAAATATGCCCGGTACCTGGAGCGTAGCCACGGAACTCGACAGGGCGATCTCCGTAAGAAAAGGGTTGGAAAACGCGGTTGGCTCCGCCGCGAAAATTTTATACGCCAAAGGTTCCAACCTTGATGCCGACAGCGCCTTTGAAGTGCGGGCAACCATGTTCGGCAGGTCGCTCGGCAGGGATAAAGACAAACGCAGCGCCGAAGAAATGCGCAACGAAGCATTGGCCATTGCCGCACAATCCGATGTGATCATAGCCGCACTCGGCGAATCATCTGAAATGAGCGGCGAAAGTTCCAGTCGCACCAACCTCGAAATTCCGCAGGTACAAAAAGAACTGTTGATGGCTTTGCTGAAAACAGGCAAACCGGTGGTGCTCGTTTTATTCGCCGGCCGGCCCATGGTATTGAAATGGGAAAATGAAAATGTACCCGCCATCCTCAACGTTTGGTTTGGCGGATCGGAAGCCGGCAATGCCATTGCCGATGTTGTTTTCGGAGCGGTAAATCCCTCCGGTAAATTAACCACCACCTTCCCGCAGAATGTGGGGCAGGTGCCAATTTATTATGCGCATAAAAACACCGGCCGCCCGTTAGGCGAAGGCAAATGGTTTGAAAAATTCAGGTCCAATTACCTCGATGTTTCCAACGATCCCCTGTATCCTTTCGGCTTTGGATTGAGTTATACGAAATTCAGCTACAGCGATATCAGCTTAAACAATAGAACAATGACCAATACGGGCAATATAACGGCAACGGTTACCCTAAAAAATGAAGGCTCCGTTGATGGTTATGAAGTAGTGCAATTGTACACGCGCGACCTGGTGGGTTCCGTTACGCGACCGGTAAAAGAACTGAAGGGTTTTCAAAAGATATGGCTCAAAGCCGGCGAATCGAAAACCGTTTCTTTTACCATCAGTGCCAACGACCTGAAATTTTATAACAGCGACCTGAAGTTCGTGGCCGAACCCGGCGACTTTAAAGTATTCATCGGTGGCAACAGCCGCGATGTGAAGGAAGCGGGATTTACCCTGAAGTAATAATTCAAAAATAAAAAGTAAAAGAGAGTTATAAGTGATGGGTTATGGGTTATGAGTTTTTTTAACGGGTTGCTTTTTTATATTGGGCAGGGTTAATCCAGTTTATGAAGTACCTGCTTCAGCAAAACTCATAACCCATCACTCATAACCCATAACAACAACGCTGCGCCATGTTTTATGTCCCCACGAACCATCACAAACAAAGCGTCAGCCTAAACCTTAAACTCCTAACCCTCTAAACCCCATCCCCTATTTTTGCAGCATGAAGAACCCAACCGGCATTAAAAACATCATCTTCGACCTGGGCGGCGTGCTGCTCAACATCGACTACCAGCGTACCTCCAACGCCTTTAAGGAGCTCGGCTACGCGGCGTTCGACAATATGTACAGCCAGTACCGCGCCGATGAATTGTTTGAAAAGCTGGAAACCGGCGCCATCAGCAACGAAGACTTTTATGCCGTGCTGCAAACAGCGGCCGCTTCGCCGGTTGAAAAAATAAAACTCACCGAAGCCTGGAACGCCATGCTGCTCGATTTCAGGGAAGGCAGTCTTGAATATTTAAAAAAACTGGCCGGTCAATACAACCTGTACCTGCTGAGCAATACCAACAGCATCCACCTCGAAGCGGTGGAGCAGGTGTTTGAAAAACAGTTCGGTAAAGGCAGTCTCGACGAATATTTTACGAAAGCTTATTATTCCAACAGGATTGGCCGGCGCAAGCCCAACCCGGATATTTATTCATTTATTTTGGAAGATGCGGGCATTACCGCGGCAACAACCCTCTTCATCGACGATTCCTACAACAACCTGGAAGCTGCGGCTGCCGTGGGTATTCATACGTATTTATTGAAACCGGGGGAAAAGATCGAAGACATGCGGCTGATATAACGCCGGAACGGCCCGCTGTACAATTTTATATAATTCATATACCGGCAACGTAGCAGGCCTTAAAAATGATGAAAATAATGCAATAATAATTATTTTTCATATGAAAGTGATTACATTTAGAGGTGTACCCTCACACCTCTACTATGAAACATTTTTTACTGATCGACGATCATTCTGTAATCCGTTCGGGTTTGCGCGGCTTGTTGTCTGAACTGTGTCCCGGCAGCGAGGTAAAGGAAGCAGGGGATGGTGTTGATGCCCTGAACGCTTTGGAAAAAACATCTTTTGACCTGGTGATCCTCGACATTAAAATACCCGGTACCGATACCCTGGGGCTGGCACAATCCATATCTTCCCTATACCCGGCTACCCGCTTACTCATCTTTTCCATGAACCCGGAGAATGTTTACGCAAAACGTTTTTTTAAAGCAGGCTGTCACGGTTTTTTGTCGAAAGAGTCGCCGGTTGAAGAAATACAAAAAGCCATCACGCTCATATTAAGCGGGAAAAAGTACGTCAGTGAAACCCTGGCGCAATTACTTGCCGATGACAGCGCCGGCAACATACCCGTTAATCCTTTCGAAAAGCTGTCGCCCCGCGAATTCGAGATCGTTTCTTTTATATTGATGGGAAAAGGGGTGAGCGAAATCGGGCACCTGCTTAACCTGCGCGTTTCCACCATTGGTACGCACAAAGCCAGGCTCTTCAAAAAACTACGGGTGACGAATGTGGTGGGACTAAAAGAACTGGCAACCACCTATCATTTATAAAAAACCTTGCCCAGGCCGGTTAAAGCCTGTTTATAAAATCAATGCCTAAGAAGATAATTTTTTACCTGTTCCTTTTTGTGCTGTTTGCAGCAGGCTTCCGGTTCTTCGATAGCCTGCACAAGGAATTGATACATTACACGGAACTTACTGCCCGTACCAACAAGGTGTTTGGCAGTTTCCAAAATTTTTCCAGGCAAATCAGCAATGCGGCCATCGTAACGCCTGAATTATTAATGGCCGGCAGGGGGAAACAGGTAAAACCGATGTTCTACACAGACAGCCAATCTGTTCAAACTGAACTGGCGCTGTTAAAGTCGCTGGTAGTGGATACGGTAAACATCCGTATCGTTCAACACCTGGACACGCTTATAAAAGAAGAACTGCATTGGCTGCTTAATAGTAATGTGCCCGACTCCATTCTCAACAACCGGTCGGCCGCGCATCTTGCGGCTTTCCGGCAAATCCAGGAACTTATTGAAAAAGGGATCGGCAGAACAGGCGTATTGCTGGAAAACAGGCAATCACAACTGGATAGAACGGCTATGAAAATAAGGGCCTGTATGCTTTTTTTCATATTGCTGTCGGGGGTACTGGTTTTTTATACGGCGGCTATTTCTTTCCGCCAGCAGTCGAAACGAAAGGATAAGGAAGCAGAACTGGAAGCTTCCAACAGGCTGTTGCGCGATGCGCAGCACATGGGAAAAATAGGCAACTGGGAGTACAATACAGCATCAGGAGAATTGTATTGGTCAGACGAGGTTTATAATACCTGGGGGCTCAACAAAACCTCAGGGCAGCCAGCGTATGAATGGATGATGTCGACCGTTTACCCGGCAGACAGGCAACAGCTTGCGGGGGAACTGGAAATGGTGTTTGCAGGCCACAAAGAGCATGACCTGGAATTCAGGATCGTAATGCCGGCCGGGGCGGTGAAATGGCTGCATGGCAGGGGCAGGATGGTGAAAGACAAACAAGGCAAGCCGGTGATCTTCCAGGGCATTGTAAAAGATATCGACGCCCGCAAAACCACGGAGATCAGCCTGCAGGAAAACATCAAACTGCTGCAGGATTATCGTTTTGCACTTGACCAGTCCACCATCATTGCCATTACCGATCAGCGGGGGATTATCCTTTCTGTGAACGATAATTTTTGTACCATATCGGGATACAGCAGGGAAGAACTCGTGGGCAGCACACATAAACTCATCAACTCCGGGTATCACCCTGCAGCCTTCTTTAAAGATTTCTGGGACACCATCGCGTCGGGAAAAGTGTGGCAGGGGGAGATCAGGAACAGGGCAAAAAACGGGAATTTCTACTGGGTATATACTACCGTTGTCCCGTTTTTAGACGTCAGTGGCAAACCTTACCGGTACCTCGCGATCCGTTTCGATATTTCCGAAAAGAAACAGGCGGAAGCAGTAGTATTGGATACGCTCCACGAAAAGAACACGATACTGGAAAGCATTGCAGACGCTTTTTTTGCGGTTGACAGTTCGTGGAAGGTTACTTACTGGAACCGGGTAGCAGAAGAAGCGCTCAACAGGCCCAAGGCCGACATGCTCGGTAAAAACCTGTGGGAAGTTTTTGCCGACAGCGTGGGATCGAATTCCTATATCAAATACCATGAAGCGGTGGCAAAAAACCAGCCGGTGAATTTCGAGGATCACTATGCCTTGTTGAATAAATGGTACGAGATCAGCGCCTATCCTTCTTCCCGGGGCCTGTCGGTTTATTTTAAAGACATCACGGAAAGGAAGCTGTCGCAGATCAGTCTTACCAAACTTAACAAGCACCTCGAAGACCAGGCCCGGAAACTGCTGGTGTCCAACACCGAACTGGAACAGTTTGCCTACGTGGCTTCGCACGACCTGCAGGAACCCTTGAGGATGGTAACAGGATTTCTTTCGCAACTGGAAAAAAAGTATGATCCTGTTTTAGATGAGAAGGGAAAGCAATACATTTTTTACGCGATAGATGGGGCGCGGCGCATGCGGCAGATGATACTCGACCTGCTCGAATTTTCGAGGGTGGGCAGAACAGAAGATGATATGGTGGAGTTTGATCTTGGGGAACTCGTAAATGAAATGCAGGAGCTGTTCCACAAAGAGATCAGTTCCAGGCAGGGCATCATCGAAGCAGGGTCCCTCCCGGTGATAAAAATGTACAAAACCAGGATCAGCCAGGTGTTCCGCAACCTTATCGGCAATGCATTGAAATATGCACGCAGGGAAACGCCCCCCCGCATCCACATATCGGTTCAGGACCTCGGTACGCATTGGCAGTTTGTTATAGCCGATAATGGAATTGGTATCGAACCGGAGTACCACGATAAAGTATTCATCATTTTTCAGCGGTTGCACAGTAAAGATGAGTACGAAGGATCGGGAATGGGCCTTGCCATCTGTAAAAAAATAGTGGAAGGCCTGGGCGGAAAAATATGGATTGAATCTACCGGCAAAAACGGCAGCACTTTTTATTTCACCATTGCCAAAGAACAGGGAGGCAACTCATAACAACAATATGAAACCCATACGCATTTTATTAGTGGAAGACAATGAAGGCGATATTGTGCTCACCAGGGAAGCTTTCGAGGATTCGAGGATACTCATCGATATGAGCGTGGTAAAAGACGGCAAACTTGCTATCGACTTTTTAAATAAGGAAGGCGAATTCAGCGATGCACAATTGCCCGATATTATTTTGCTGGATGTAAACCTCCCGAAAAGGAATGGCCACGAAGTACTGCATTATATAAAAACCAATGAATCGTTGAAACAGATCCCCGTGATCATGCTCACCACTTCTTCATCGGCAAACGATATCAACCTGTCGTATAAGAATTATGCCAACTGCTTTATCACAAAGCCGGTGGAAGTGCAGGAATTTCTTAACGTGGTGGCAACGATCGAAAAATTCTGGATACTCATTGTAAAACTCCCTACCTGACTATGATCAAAGATAAACTACGGTACAGGATATTACTGATCGAAGACAACCCGGGCGACGTAATGATCATAGAAGATTTTATCGGGGAAATGATCGAATTGCCCGGTATTAAATATGCCGACAGCTTTGCAAAGGCGAATGCGTTATTAACAGCAGAAACTGCTCCTTTTGACGTGGTGCTCCTCGACCTGAAGTTAACAGACATGAGCGGCCAGCAGTTGATCACGGCCATGCTGAAAGCCTGTACATTGAGTCCCATCATCATCCTTACCGGCTATGCCGACATTGAGTTCAGCACCAGGGCAATAACCCAGGGTATTTATGATTATTTGCTGAAGGATGAACTAACGGCCATCATGTTATACAAAAGCATTGTTTATGCGATAGAAAGAAAAAAGAACATAAGCGAACTGGAACGAACGGAAAAAAAATACAGTGACCTCTTCAACCTGAGCCCGCAGCCCATGTGGGTGTACGATCCCGGAACCTACAGGTTCATACAGGTAAACCGTGCCGCCACGGAGCAGTATGGTTATACCGAGGCTGAATTTATGCAAATGAGCATCCTGGATATACGGCCGCCGGAAGAAGCAGTGTTCGTAAGGCAACTGGTAGAAAGCCATAACCAAACAAAATCCCGTGCGTACCACGGCAAAAGCCTGCACAGGAAGAAAGACGGGAGCCATATAGAGGTTGATATTTACAGTAACCCGATCCTTATCAACGACAAAACCTTTCGTTCCGTAATTGCCATTGATGTTACGGAAAAGAACCTGCGAGAAAATGCGATCACGCGCGCCATCATTAAAACACAGGAAGAGGAGCGCTACGAAATAGGCGGCGAACTGCATGATAATGTATGCCAGTTGCTGGCAGCAAGCCAGATGGGCCTGGGCATGCTGAAAAAATCATTACCGGTTTCAAGGATGGAATTCTACGAGGGTTGCCGGAATAACATCAGCAAGGCGTTGGAAGAAATCCGGAATCTTTCGCACCGGCTGGCACCGGCTTTTTTTGATGAAGCCAACCTGGATGATGCCTTTCGTAAATTGTTCGATAGCTTTTTATTTGAGCCCGGTGTAGTACTCAGGTACCACAACAGCCGGGCGGACGGCGCTGAGCTGGCAATGGACATCCAGTTCAACCTTTACCGCATCGTGCAGGAACAGCTTAAAAATATACTGAAATATGCCGCTGCCAGTTTGATAGAGATCAACCTCGGGCAAAGCGGCAACCACATCAGCATCAGCATCTCCGATAATGGTAAAGGCTTTAACCTGGCAAATGTTAAAAAAGGAATCGGGTTTGCCAATATCAGGAGGCGGGCCGAATTGTTCGGGGGTAATATGGTAATAGTGTCCGCGCCGGGGAAAGGATGCCGGGTTGAGGTGGTACTGCAACACGCGGGATAAAAGCTATTTCACTTCTTCAAATTCAATATAATCTTCGTTCTTCGACGACTTTGGCTTGGCCCCAGGAGCCGCTGTATTGGATTGGGCCTGTTGTTGCCTGTTCATCTGCTGCTGCATTTCTCCAACCTTTTGCTTTACCTGCTTCGTGGTTTCGTACAGGGGAATGATGAAATCGAAGATCAGTTTATACGCCAGGTACAACAGGAACAGTTCGAATAATACTTTAAGCATGGTACAAAGTTACGGATCGGGGTTTACGGAATTAATAAGATTAACAGAATTGTTAAGCGATACTTCTCCTAAGAAGACGATCCAATAATGCCTTTATTTTAAAGAAGGGAAATACCGTTTGCAGGGTATGTACGCAGCTACAGCCGCAGTTAGTTTTGTGTAAAACGATAAACATGTTGCACAAGTACCTTTTTACACTTGCTTTTTCCCTGTTGCTGGCTACGGCTTTTTCACAAACAACCGAATTATGGGGTACCAATTTTCGGGGTGGCAGCGATAAGCTGGGCCGCATCGTAAAAGTAGATGCGTTGGGCAGCACCGTAACGGAAGCCCACAGCTTCCCGGCAACTTATGCCGGCGGCAACCCTGACTATACCCAGTTCATTGAATACAACGGTTACCTCTATTCCACCAACCCGCGGGACGGTAAATACGATGGCGGCCTTATTTACCGGTACAACCCGGTGGCCAATACCCTCGAAAACCTGTTCAGTTTTTCCGGCAACGATGGTATGAACCCTTACGGTGCCATGCTGATGTACAACGGCGAATTGTACGGCACCACCAATACCGGCGGGGTCAACGGCAACGGTACCATCTGGTCTTTCAACCTGGCTACCAATGTTTTTACCAAACGGGCCGAATTCACCAATGCCGTCGGCAGCTTTTGCAGCAACGGCCTTGCATTGCACAACAATAAAATGTATGCTACCACGGGTGGCGGTGGTGCCAACGGCTGGGGTACATTGTTTGAATTTGATCCCGCTACCAATGCCGTTACGCCAAAGATCGATATGGCCAACAACGGCACCGTTGGCCGGGGATGCCATACCGGCTTAACGCTTTTCAATAACAAACTGTACGGCGCCATGCGCTTCGGCGGCAGCTACGGGCTCATCTTTGAGTACGACCCGGCCACCAGTACCTACACGAAAAAAATTGACCTTGCTGAAAGTACCGGCCGCGATTTTACCGGTCGCTTTACGGCGGCGGCCAATGTTTTGTACGCCGCTCCCAACCAGGGTCCTGGCCAGTTCGGGCAGGGCTGCATCGTGGCGTTCGACCCGGTAGCCAATACCCTTACCACGAAGATCAGTTTTGATTATGCCACCGGCTCCGGTTCTTTCGGCGACCTTACCCTCTACAACGGAAAATATTACGGCACCAATACCGCCGGCGGCGCAGCTTTCAGGGGTTCAATCTTCGAATGGGACCCGGTGACCAATACCATTACCAGGCGGCAGAACGGTAATACCAATATCGGCGAAACACCTACCAGCACACCGGCTATCTTTAACGGTAAGCTGTATACTACATTTTTGTATGGCGTGTTTGGTTCAGCCAATAATTACCTGCGGGGCAGTATGGTAGAGTGGGACCTTACCGCCAATACCTTCACAAAAAAATTCGACTATTCCTTCAACCAGGGCAGCGGCATTACCACCAAACTTACGTACGCCGGCTATAAGGTATATGGCATTACGCCGCAGGGCGGTAACTTCAACAGGGGCGTGTTGTTTTCAAAAGATGTGAATACCGGCACCTACACCGTACTCCGGCATTTTGCCGCCAATGCCGTTAACTCCTATGGCAACAATGGCCCGGTTGCCTACAACAATAAAATTTACGGAACGGCGCCCAACAGCAGCTTCGGCACCATTTACGAATACGATATTGCCACCGGCACCTATACCGACCGGTTCAGCCTTACCAATGCCACCGGCTACGGCATGAGCGGTAAATTTTACCTGCACAGCAACAATAAATTTTATGGCGTAAGCAAACAGGGCGGTACCAATGGTTTTGGCACCATTTATAGCTGGGACCCGGCCACCAATGTATTTACTGTACACGTAAACCTTGCCGGCAACTATTCGGTATATGGCGGTTTTACGGCCTTCGGTTCCAAATTATATGTGCCGGGGCCATCGGGTGGCAACAGCAACGGCGATGGTGTGGTGCTGGAATTCGACCCGGCCACCAATATGCTCACGATTCCTTACCAATTCAACAGCAGCAGCGGCAGCAATCCCAACGGCGAATTCACGGAGATCAACGGGCGGCTGTATACGGCCTGTGCTTACGGGGGCAGTAATTTCGCCGGTTCCATTATATCATACATACCGGCAAGCGGGTTGGTATCCTCGCACGTTTTTTCCTATGGCGCCGGTACTGGCGCGGCCCCCGTTGGCATGCTGCACGCTTACAACAACGAACTGTACGGCTTCACCACCCAGGGAGGCATTAACAATAACGGCACTACGTATAAGTTCAATCCCTTTACCAATACTTTTACCAAGCTGGAAGACAATTACGGCAACTTCACCTTTGCCCAGGCCGGCAATGGTTTTATTTCCATACAAAAAAATGTACTGGCCGTTCAGTTCACCGGCTTTTCTGCTGTAAAAACGGCCGGCAACAGCCAGGCGCTCCTGCAATGGGATACCCGGGCGCAAAACGGCACCAAAGGTTATGCCGTAGAACGCAGCGCCGATGGCAACAGTTTTACGCGCATCGGTTGGGTAGAGGCGGCAACTGCCGGCAACAACCGGTATCAATTTACAGATGTTGCGCCTTTGAAAGGAATGAACTATTACAGGATAGCCGAGGAAGCAAATACAGGCAACCGCACCCATTCCGCGGTGCGCACACTCGATTTCAGTAACACGCGGTGGGCGGAAGTTTATCCCAATCCTTTTACGGATTTCATACAGGTGAACCTGCCTGCCGGTACCACCGGATGGCTGGTAATCAGTGATGCCGCGGGTAAAAAAGTGGCGGAACACAGCCTGGATGCATTGAATAAACGCATTTCGCTTGGACACCTGGCAAGCGGTACTTATTCCTACAGCCTGTTGCTGCGGGACGGCCGCAGGGAAACCGGGAAACTGATGAAGAACTAGGCTGGCGGCGGCGGGCGACATTCATATTTTCAAATTGCGCTATTGTCATATTAATTTGTTACATTTGCATTGGAAAAAGAATCAATGAAGGGAACGGAATCGTTCCCTTCTTCTATTAACACATGAGCCAGGAAACACAAATAGAAGAAGTTAAACGGTTATTGGAGCCCTTATTGGTGGACGATATATTTTTTGTATCCATCAAAATAAAGCCTATCAATAATTTCAAGATCTACCTCGACGCAGACGGCGGCCTGGGCATTGAAAAATGCATTAAGATCAACCGCGCGCTGTACCGGCAGATGGAAGAAATGGGCATGTATCCCGACGGTGATTTTTCACTCGAAGTATCCAGTCCCGGTATCGGCGAACCGCTGCAACTGCTGCGCCAGTACCACAAAAACGTGAACCGCTTCGTGGAAGTAGCAAAAACCGACGGGCAAACACTGGAAGGCAAACTGCTGGTTGTATCGGAAGATGCGATCACCATCGAAACAACGGAAGGCAAGGGTAAAAAAACAGAAATAAAAAGCGTGGAGATACCGTTCGCGGACATCAAAACAACCACCGTGCAGATCAAATTTTAAATTCAATTATATAACAAAACCCCCATACCGGCGGGGATCCTGCTGCTAACAGGAATGAAGCCGGGGAGGAACCATTATGGCAAGTATAAATCTAATCGATTCGTTCCAGGAGTTCAAGGAAGCAGAAAACATCGACCGTCCTACGCTCATGAAAGTAATGGAAGACGTGTTCAAAACACTCATCCGTAAAAAGTACGGCAGCGATGAAAGCTTCGACGTGATCGTAAATGATCAGAAGGGTGACCTGGAGATCTTCCGTCGCCGTACCATCGTCGACGATGATGACCTGTACAACACCCTCACCGAGATCGAATACAAAGATGCCATCAAAATAGAACCCGATTACCAGGTAGGTGAAGAACTATATGAAGAAGTGGACATACAGAAAGAGTTTGGCCGCCGCGCTATCCTGGCCGGTAAGCAAACCCTGGCTGCCCGCATCAACGATCTGAAGAAAAACATCCTCATCAAAAAATACGAAGATCGTGTAGGCGACATCGTTAGTGGTGAAGTGTACCAGGTTTGGAAAAAAGAAGTACTGCTGCTCGATGAAGAAGGCAATGAAATGTTGCTGCCCAAATCGGAACAGATACCCACCGATTATTTCAAAAAAGGCGAGAACGTAAGAGGCGTAGTGAAAAAGGTGGAACTGAAGAACAGCCAGGCAGTGATCATCCTGTCGCGCACCAGTCCCGCCTTCCTCGAAAAATTATTGGAAATTGAAGTACCCGAAATATTTGATGGCCTTATTGTTGTTAAGAAGATCGTACGCGATCCGGGTGAAAGGGCCAAAGTGGCCGTGGAAAGTTACGACGACAGGATCGACCCCGTAGGTGCCTGCGTAGGTATGAAAGGCAGTCGCATCCACGGTATCGTAAGGGAACTGAAGAACGAGAACATCGACGTGATCAATTACACTACCAATACCCAGTTGCTGATCCAGCGCTCGTTAACACCGGCCAAGATCACCAGCATGGACCTGGATATGGAAAACAAGCACGCCAACGTGTTCCTGAAACCCGACCAGGTTTCACTGGCCATTGGCCGCCGCGGGGTAAACATCAAGCTGGCCTGCGAACTCACCGGTTTCGAGATCGACGTGTTCCGCGACAATGAAGGTGAAGTTGAAGAATTCGATATCGATATGGATGAATTTACCGATGAGATCGAACCATGGATCATCGACGAACTGAAGCGTGTAGGTTGCGATACCGCCCGCTCGGTACTCGACCTGACCGCCGAAGAACTCGAACGCAGGACCGACCTGGAAAAAGAAACCATCGAAGAAGTAAGGCGCATTTTAAAAGAAGAGTTTGGAAAGGAATAAAGGCTAGCCATGGAAAGCCCATGGTAACGCCTCAACATAAAAGTTTCTATGGGCTATGCTTTAAAAACATGGCTGTTAATTAAAAAAGATAAATGTCAGAATTAAATACACCAAGGTTGATGGCTGCGGCCAAAGAATTTAACATCGGTAAGGATACCCTTGTTGACTTCCTCGTAACCAAAGGTTTTCCCAGCGACGACCTGAAGCCAACGAGCAAGTTAACGGAACCCATGTACCGCATGCTCCAGTCGGAGTTTCAGCAGGACAAAGCGGCGAAGGAAAAAGCGGAAAAAGTAGAGCTCGTAAAATCGGGCGGCAACTCGGAACCAAAGAAGAAAAGGGACGAGGAAGATCTTTCCATCAAAAAGAAAGAAGCCGCAAAACCCGCAGCCGAAGTGAAGCCTGTTGAAGAAGTGAAGCCCGTAGTGGAAGAAAAGAAAGAAGAAGTGGTAGCAGAGAAGCCCGTAGAGGCAGTTACAGAAGTAACCAGGATCGACGCGCCCGAAATTGAAGCGCCCAAAGTGCTCGACAAGATCGACCTCAACGCCATCGATTCTTCTACCAGGCCCAAAAAAGCAGCGGCAAAGAAAAAAGAAGAAACCGTGGAAGAAGCGGCGCCCGTAGAGGTGAAAGAAGAAAAGAAAGAAACGCCGAAGAAGGAAGAAACCGTGGTTGAAAAACCGGTGGAAGTAGTAGCGGAAAAACCGGTGGTAGAAGAAGTGAAGGACGACAAGCCCATCATTGAAAATATACAGGCTACCAAATTAACCGGTCCGAAGATCATGGGTAAGATAGAATTGCCGGTGGAAAACGATACCCGCCCGAAAAGGGAAAGTGAAGAAAAGCGCAAGCGCAAACGTATACCTGTAGAAAGAAAAGGTGGAACAGGCACAGGACAAGGCCAGCAGGGCGGCACCGGGCAGCAACAACGCCAGGGTGGAACCGGCCAGGGCCAAACGCAGGGTGGACAAGGCATGCAGAACAGGCGACCCGGCCAGGGCGGCGCAACCGGCGGCAATCGCTTCGGTAACCGCCCGGGTGCAACCGGTGCAGGAACCGGCGGCCGCAGGGAAGACAAAGTGATCGACGCCAAAGAGATCCAGGATAAACTGAGGGAAACGCAGGCCAAGCTCGCCGGTGGCGGTGGCCGCGGTAAAAGCCTTAAAGCAAAATACCGCAAAGCCAAACGCGATGAACAGGCCGAACAAAGCGGCAACATGGGCGATGGATCCAACAAGCTGCAGGTAACGGAATTCATCTCGGTAAGCGAACTCGCCAATTTGATGGACGTAAGCTTTGCCGACGTGATCAGCAAATGTATGGGCCTCGGCATCATGGTGTCCATCAACCAGCGCCTCGAAGCCGATGTGATCGAACTCGTGGCCAGTGAATTTAATTACGAAGTGGAATTTATAGGCGTGGAAGACGCCGCCGACCTGGAAGAAACAGATGAAGACGACAACGAGGAAGACCAGCAGCCCCGCGCGCCGATCGTGACCATCATGGGCCACGTGGATCATGGTAAAACCTCTTTGCTCGATTACATCCGCAACACCAACGTGATCGCCGGTGAGGCCGGTGGTATCACCCAGCACATCGGTGCCTACGAAGTAACCCTGCCCAACGGACGGGCCATTACCTTCCTCGATACACCCGGTCACGAAGCCTTTACGGCGATGCGGGCACGTGGTGCGAAGGTGACGGATATTTCCGTGATCGTGGTAGCGGCGGACGATGCCGTGATGCCGCAAACCAAGGAAGCCATATCGCATTCCCAGGCCGCCAATGTGCCGATGATATTCGCCATCAATAAAATGGACCGCGATGGCGCTAATCCTGAAAAGATCAAGGAACAACTGGCACAAATGAACATCCTGGTAGAAAGCTGGGGTGGTAAATTCCAAAGCCAGGAGATTAGCGCCAAGCAAGGGCTGAACATCGACCTGCTGCTTGAAAAAATATTACTCGAAACAGATATACTGGAACTGAAAGCCAACCCCGATAAGGTGGCCAACGGTACCATCATCGAGGCAACGCTCGACAAAGGCCGCGGTTATGTAGCCACTATCCTCGTACAGAACGGAACGCTGAAACCGGGCGACATGATCGTATCCGGCCAGTATTTCGGTAAGGTGAAAGCCATGTACAACGAGCGGAACCAGCGCACGGAAAAAGCGCCGCCTTCCACGCCCGTATTGATCCTCGGGCTGAACGGTGCGCCCCAGGCCGGTGAAACCTTCCGCGTATTTGCCGATGAGGCCGAAGCGAGGGAAATGGCGTACAAGCGCGGGCAGATATTGCGTGAGCAGGGTATGCGCGCCAAGAAACACATTACGCTCGATGAGATCGGCCGCCGTTTGGCGCTCGGTAACTTTAAGGAACTTAATGTCATCATCAAAGGTGACGTGGATGGTTCTGTGGAAGCCCTCAGCGATAGTTTACAAAAATTAAGTACCGAAGAGATCGTGATCCGCGTGATCCATAAAGCCGTGGGTGCCATTACCGAAAGTGATGTTACGCTCGCCAACGCGTCCGATGCCATCATCATTGGTTTTAACGTACGCCCGTCGCTGCAGGCAGCCCGTTTGGGTGAGCAGGAAGGCATCCAGATCAAGCTGTATTCCATCATTTACAACGCCATCGAAGAGATCAAGAGCGCGATGGAAGGGATGCTGGAACCTACGGTGGAAGAAAAGATACTCGCCAACGTGGAGATCAGGGAAGTTTACAAGTTCGACAAAGCCAGCGTGGCCGGTTGTTTTGTACTCGACGGCAAGATGGCCAGGAACAACCGCATCCGCCTCATCCGCGATGGCATCGTGATCTACACCGGCGAACTCGGCAGCCTGAAAAGGTTTAAAGACGATGCCAAGGAAGTTACCTCCAGCATGGAATGTGGTTTAACGATCCGCAATTACAACGACGTTAAGATCGGCGACATCATCGAGGCGTTTGAAGAAGTGGAAGTGAAACGTACGCTGTAAAGACAGTAGTTGAAAGTTGTTGAAGGGTTGAAAAGTTGAAGGTTGTGTGCCGTGGTTCGTGTGCCGTGGTTCGTGTCTCACGAACCACAAGCGGGTATCACCCTTTTTGGTTTTAACTTTTGAATTTTGACTTTCCTACCTGCCGACAATCTTTTGTTAAATACATTATTATAGGGCGCTATTCCCCGGGTAGCGCTTTATTTTTGAA
>Ga0247806_10000768_pt1 | contig 17704 bp, 16 predicted proteins | sample UWRJL059202B1_FD_179935 | JGI IMG/M metagenome (GOLD analysis project Ga0247806, IMG submission 179935) | Plant litter microbial communities from Arlington Agricultural Research Station in Wisconsin, United States - UWRJ-L059-202B-1 | ecosystem: Environmental > Terrestrial > Plant litter >... | reverse complement strand
CTCGCCGAAGAAAAAACCTTCATAAGCACTTGCAGGCCGGGCGTAAAATGTTTCAGGCGAAGCAGTCCGCGCAATTTTCCCGGCTTCGAAAAATGCGATCTCATCCGCCAGGCTCAAAACTTCCTGTCCGTCGTGTGTCACGAGGACAAAAGCGGTATCCCTGACTTCTTTCAAGGCCATGAGGTAGCCGGCAATGCGTTGTCTCAGATGTGCATCCAAATGCGCAAAGGGCTCATCGAGCAGCAATACTTTCGGTTCCATCGCCAATGCACGTCCCAATGCGAGCCGTTGTTGTTCACCGCCGGACAATAAATGGGCTTTCTGGCTGCGCAAATGCGTCAATTCGAGGATATCGAGGAGTTCATCGACGAGCGCATTGCAGGAATCATCCGGTAAATACTGGGCTTTGACTTTCAGGTTTTCGCGCACCGTGTGGTACGGATCGAGTGCAAAATCCTGGTTCACGAGCTGGATGTCAGGATGACCCGGGATTAGCCTGTAAGCTGGTCCGTAGACGCGCTGATCGTCGAGTACAACCGTTCCCGCATCCGCATCGAGCAAACCGGCGATGATCTTCAGCAAGGTCGATTTCCCGGCTCCGCTAGCGCCTACGAGCCCGAGGATTTTTCCTTTTTCGAGATCGAGGTCCACACCGGAAAGGATTTCTTTGCCGAAGGAAAAACGAATGTCGCGGACACGCAGCATTTAAAAAACGAGTTCTTTCGGGAATTCCTGGGAAGCAATAAATACACCCGGCATCGGGTTAGCCAGCGGCTCGTAATCTTTCAGGTAGACTTTCAGCACCTGGTGTCCCGTTCCTGCACCTTCGATCTCAAAACTGTCGAGGATGCTTTCCGAAACAGCAAAAAATCCGGATGCGCCATTTTCCATTTTCAGCTCTACGAGAAATACATTCGGAACCGGCAGGTTGAAAGGCTTGCCGTCCGGCAGTTCCCCGGCGATAAAATAAACGCCGTTGCGCTGGATATTCACCGTTTCGAGTCCTTCGGAAACTTCGAGCTCGTCCTCCCATTCATAACGCGGATTGTTTTCCGTCTCCTGCCCGCCGTGATTGGCTTCGGCATATTCCGGAGAGAAATGGTCGTTCAAAAGGAAAAAATGTGCTGTTAAAATCATGGTGCTTGTATTTCTGTCACAAAGGTAGTTTTAATAGTCGAAAGCGCTACCAGACTTTCCGACTTTGGGATTTTCTGATTTTTGGTCTACAATTTCATTCTTTTTGGGAATTTCAGGTTTTCCACCTGGATGTACAGGTTTGGGTCCGGCTTCAGGGCTTGTTGGTTTCTGCGCAACTTGCGAAAATCCGTGTTGGCTATCCCTGTGAAATCAATCAGCATTTTTTCGAGCTCCGGATTCACCTGGCTCCAGCGGTAAGCAACCTTCCTGCGTTTGTAGACCGTTGTCAGCTTTGGTACTTGTGTTGTACGCAGGTATTGGTCAAAAACTGGTTTCAGGTTCATGGACAAATACGTATTCATATAATTTTCAATTTGTGCGGAAGTCACTGTCTGGTGGTAAAATTCCCGGTTCAGGTCGCGCAGCATTTCGCGGAACAGCGAATCGTTGGCCACGAGCTGCCGGATCGTATGCAGCATGTTTGCGCCTTTATAGTACATGTCGCCCGAGCCTTCGTTATTGACCCCGTAAGTGCCGATGATCGGGATGTCGTTCCGGATATTTTTCCGCAGGCCCTGCACATACGCATTCGCATCGTTCTGACCAAACCAGTATTCGGTGAACAAGGTTTCGCTGTAATCGGTGAACGCTTCATGGATCCACATATCCGCAATGTCGCCGGACGTAATGTTATTGCCAAACCATTCATGCCCGCTTTCGTGGACAATGATAAAATCCCATTTCAGACCCACGCCCGTCCCACTGAGATCCGTTCCGGCATAACCGTTCACGTAGCCATTTCCATATGCAATCGCGCTTTGGTGCTCCATGCCGAGGTAAGGCGCGTCAACGAGCTTGTAGCCATCTGCGTAAAAAGGATAAGGGCCGAACCAATACTCCAACGCTTCCAGTGTTTTTTTGACATCCCCGAAATGCGTTGCTGCCTTCTCCCGGTTTTCAGCGAGTACCCAGTAATCGATGTCCAGCGGGCCATTCAGTCCATCGTAGCTGTCGCGGATGTGCACATAGTTGCCCACATAGGGCACGATGCAATAACTGTTGATTGGATTCGCAACGGTCCACGTATATGTCGTGCGTTCCAGGTCTTTCTTTGCGATGCTGGTCAGGCGGCCATTGCTGATGCAGCTGACATCCGAGGGACAGGTGAAATGCATGCGCGCGCTGTCGGGCTCGTCCAGTTGTGAATCCTTGCACGGATACCAGCTACTTGCGCCCAATCCCTGGCAGGCAACACCCGCCCAGGGCAATCTGGCAGCATCCTTTTTCCAGACAAAACCGCCATCCCATGGGGCATTGACCGCTTCTTTCGGTTTTCCATGGTAAAATACCTGCATGCGAAAAAGTAATCCGCGACTGAAACCTGTACGCGCTTCCTTCGGAAAAGGCACAAACCAGGCCGCACCGTCTTTCCGGATCTGGCTGACTGAAATCAGCCAGCTGCGTTGATCCTGCTGAAGAATTACACTGTCGATGCGCATCGGTTCCTGCAAATCGATTTGTAAGCTCTGCCCGGGTTCAGACCCAAGTCCGTAAAATGAAATGACATTTGAACCCAATAAAGTTTTGGTCTGCGGATCTACGTCGACAAACAATTCATAATGCACTGCATTCCACCAGCTCCTGCCGGAACCATTGGACCCGCGCAGCGTATCGGCATGTGTAAATTGCGCCTGCGCCTGCAATCCGCTGAAAATCAGAAATACCAATAACCTAAAATTCCTGTTCATTTGAAAAATTTGGCATGAAAATACATAAAATCCGCTGACTTCCGGGAAAGCAAACCACTGATGACGGCCGTAATTCCGCAGACTTCCCGTCTCTGAAAATTGCTATTCCCGATTTCGTTGATACCTTTGTGGTTGTAACTTAGTATTCAACGCACATTTCAACGCATTATGTCTGTCAGATCATTGATCATCCGCAAATCCAAACAAGCTTCCGTCGAACGTTTTCATCCCTGGATCTTTTCCGGCGCGATCGAAACCGATACGAGCGACATCCAGGAAGGTGAGATCGTGGACCTGCGCGACCACAAGCAGCGTTTCATCGCCCGCGGACATTTCCAGCCGAGTACGATTGCTGTGCGTGTACTGACTTTCGAAGAGCAGGACATCGATGCTGATTTTTTCAAAAACAAGATCACCGCAGCGGTGCAGATGCGCCTGAACCTCGACCTCTTGCGTGCCGACAACACTATTTTCCGTCTTATCCACGGCGAAGGCGACGGATTGCCAGGTCTGATCGTCGATTACTACAATGGTGTTGCCGTCGTGCAATGCCACAGCATCGGCATGTACCAATCCCTGGATTTCATCTCCGCAGGATTGCAGGCTGCCCTCGGCGATCAATTGATTGCAGTTTACTCGAAGTCAGGCGATACGCTACCGGAACGCATAGAAGCGGAGAACAAATACATTTTCGGCAGCTGCGAAACGCCGCACCTCGCGCTCGAGAACGGCGTGCAGTACAATATCGATTGGGTTACCGGACAAAAAACAGGATTTTTTATCGATCAGCGTGAAAACCGCGCTTTGGTCGGGAAATATGCCCGCAACAAAAAAGTGCTCAATACTTTCTGCTATTCCGGCGGATTCAGTCTTTCGGCGATTGCGGGCGGCGCAACACTCGCCCACTCGCTCGACAGCTCCCGCAAAGCGATCGAGCTGACAGATGCGAACGTCGTCCTCAATCAGATGGAAAGCAACCACGCTTCTATCGTGGCCGACACGATGGAATACATCAAAGAGCTGCCGGAAGCCTACGACATCATCATTTTGGATCCGCCTGCCTTCGCGAAACACCGCGAAAAAAGACACAAGGCGATCCAGGGCTACAAAAGGCTGAATGCACATGCCATTCGCCAGATCAAGCCCGGCGGACTGATCTTTACGTTCTCCTGTTCGCAGGTCGTGGACAAATACCTGTTCACAAACACCATCATTGCCGCAGCGATCGAAAGCGGCCGCAAAGTGCGCATCCTCGAGCAATTGCACCAACCGGCGGATCATCCGATCAATGCCTTCCATCCGGAAGGAGAATACCTGAAAGGCCTGGTGATCCAGGTGGATTAACAACACAGCGGTCCTCAGGGATTGAAAAACAAAGACATGTTAGACCTCAAATACAAGACAATTCTGGGTGTCGCCCTGCCGCTGATGGTTTCCAGCTTTATCCAGTCGATCGTACTGCTGACGAATGCCGGATTCCTGAGTCGCTACGACACGCTGGCTTTTGATGCAAGCGGCAATGCCGGATTGATCTACGTAACCGTTTTTGCCGCCCTGATGGGACTGGCAGATGGTGCACAAATCCTCATTGCCCGCCGGGTTGGACAGGACAAGCGCGATGCTGTCGGCAGGATTTTCGGCACCACGATCACAACCCTTGGACTTGCCGCTTTGCTGTTGTTTGTTGTGATCTATTACCTCATGCCCGGCTGGATTCCTTCCTATACAAGACATGCCGATCTTGCCGAAGCACAGGTTTCCTTTTTGTCTATCCGCAGTTATGCGCTCTTTTTTGGGTTCATTACACTCTCCATACAAGCCTTTTTCAATGCAATCGGTAAAACGTGGGTCGTACTGGTTGGCGCGCTGATCGTCGCCATATCCAATGTGATTATGGATTACCTCTTCATTTTCGGCTGGAAGTTCATTCCCGAGATGGGACTCGAAGGCGCCGCGTTGTCGTCGACACTCGCTGAAGGACTCGGTATGCTGTTCCTGCTGACTTTCCTCCTATTTTCAAAAGAAGCCAAAGCGTACCGGCTTTTCCAGTTCTTCGCGTTCCAGTGGAAATCCTTCATCGAATTGCTGAAGCTCGGCATTCCTTTGTTTCTACAGGGATTCATCACCCTCGCGACCTGGACCGTCTTCTTCACCTGGATCGAACAATCCGGCAAGGACGACCTGACGATCTCCCAGAATATCCGGGCGATCTACTTCCTGGCTTTTGTGCCGATCTGGGGATTTGCCGCCACGACGAAAACCTACATTTCCCAGTACATAGGCCGACAGGATTTCGATTCCCTGGCTGTGATCCAGCGCAAGATCCAGCTGATGACCATCGTTTTTATCTTCGTTTTCATGCATGGCGCGGTACTCTATCCCGAAAAGCTGATTGCACTCATCAATCCGGGTGAAGCTTACCTGGCCAAAAGTGCCGAGATCCTCCGTTTCATCGCCGGATCGATGTTCATTTTCGCCTTCGTTTCCGTAAAGTACCAGACCGTCAACGGATCCGGCAATACACAGGTCAGCTTCCTGATCGAGCTGATCAGCACCTCTATCTACATGCTATCAGCCTACCTGCTGATCAAAGTCGCCAAACTCGATATTTTCTGGGTTTGGTCTGTCGAATACATTTATTTCGGGACAATCGGTACGCTATCCATACTTTACCTCAAATTCTTTAACTGGAAAAACACGAAAATATGACAAGTGCAGACATCCGTATCGTTTTTATGGGTACGCCCGATTTCGCCGTCGGCATTCTCGACGGACTTGTAAACGCAGGCTTCCGGATTGTATCCACGATTACCGCCCCGGACAAACCCGCAGGCCGCGGTCAGCAAATTTCCCAGAGCGCCGTCAAACAATACAGCGTGGCGCATAACCTGCCCGTATTGCAGCCAACGAATTTAAAGGACGAAAACTTCATCGCGGAGCTTTCCGCCCTACAGGCAGACCTTTTTGTTGTTGTCGCCTTCCGGATGCTACCGGAGATCGTCTGGAACATGCCGCCGAAAGGAACGATCAACCTCCACGCTTCGCTGCTTCCGCAATACAGGGGCGCTGCGCCGATCAACTGGGCGATCATGCGCGGAGAAAAACAAACCGGCGTCACCACCTTCTTCATCGAGCAGGAAATCGATACAGGACTCGTGATCGAGCGCAGCGCAATTGAGATCGGCGACAATGAAACTGCAGGCGAACTGCACGACCGTTTGATGCTGCTCGGACGCGAGCTCGTCGTGAAAAGCGTGCAACAGATCGCCGATGGCTCCGTCACGCGCACGCCACAGGCCCAGCTGGCCGAAACTACTGCCCTGAACAGCGCCCCGAAGATTTTCAAACCGGATTGCCGGATCGATTGGAAACAATCCGCAGCGGCCGTTCACAATTTTTGCCGCGGACTTTCACCCTATCCAACAGCCTGGACCTCGATCCGGCACCGCACAAAAGGAGAAAAAAGATCCCTTAAAATCTTCCGTACAGCGGTTACAGATTTGCCTGTCGGAGACAATTCAGAATTGTATGCAGATAAAAATGGCATCTATTTCCCATGTGCTGATTTTTACCTCTTGATCTCCGAATTGCAGCCCGAAGGAAAACGCAAAATGAATTTCAAAGAGTTCTCCGCCGGATATGCCCTCGCAGACTGGGAAGCCGCACTTTAAAAGATAGTTCCGATCTGGAATAGTTACAATTTCTAACTAAATAAAAGCACTGTTTATCGACAAAAACAGCGCTTTGAGCAAAAAAAAGAAAAACGGTCTACAGGCCAGTAAATAAAACTCAAAACATTGATAAACAGCAAATTAAATACCAACTAACGGTTTTCCGGTATTAACATTGCCTGGCATTTATCAACAAAATTTATTTTTTTTTTCTAAAAGTCGCGTATCGCTTGGATATTCGGCTATATTTGTTTCGATAATTTAATAGAAAACATTCTAAAAACCAAAACTATGAATAAAGCAGAATTGATTGATGCGATTGCATCTGAGGCTGGATTGTCTAAGGCAGATGCAAAAAGAGCATTGGACGGATTTGTAAATGCTACTTCTACAGCGTTGAAAGCAGGAGACAGAATTTCTTTGGTAGGATTCGGATCTTTCTCTGTTTCTAAACGTGAGGCAAGAACAGGACGTAACCCACAAACAGGTAAAGAAATCAAAATCGAAGCTAAAAACGTGATCCGTTTCAAAGCAGGTTCTGATTTAACTGAAAAAGTGAACTAATCAACGCTTCAAAACATTAAAGAGGTATTCCATTGGGATGCCTTTTTTTGTGCTTTGAATTTTACGCTGATCTATTGGCACGATGCCCATATCGGCATATTCCGAGAAGACGAATTCCCGCGTCCGAATACCAATCACGTATTTTTCGATCCGTCAAGCATTAATTCCGGATCCTTTTTGATTTCTTTGCACCATGGATGCACAGGTTTTAGCAGAATTCTACAAGATTATCACGCCCAACAAACAGGAAATGTTCGACCGCATTGCGGCTGAGCGCACCCGGCACCTGACAGTCGTCATGGAAAACATTTACCAGGAACACAACGCGAGTGCGGTCCTCCGCTCCTGCGACTGTTTCGGATTACAGGAGCTCCACGTCATCGAGAAAGACAACGAATACAAAATCCAGCGCGATATTGCCCTTGGCGCCGGCCGCTGGGTCGACATGCATACGTACGACGACGGCCATGAAGTAACGCGCGACTGCATCCTGGGACTGCGCGAAAAAGGCTACAAAATTGTCGCCACGACGCCGCATACCGATTCGCAAACCATTCACACCCTCAACCTCGATCAGCCCGTAGCATTAGTATTTGGTACTGAACGCCGCGGCATCAGTGAAGAAGTCGTAGAGTTGGCCGATGAATTTGTAAAAATACCAATGTACGGTTTTACTGAGAGCTTTAACATTTCCGTTTCCGTGGCCATTGTACTGAATACACTCCGGCAGCGTCTCGAACAAAGCGATCTGCCCTGGAAGCTGGATGAACAAGAACAAATTTTGTTAAAAATCGACTGGTGCACGAAGATCCTGAACGGTGGAAATGCGCTTGAAAGGCACTTCAGACAACAGTTTTTATAAATTTTCAAACCCTTACCAACATTCTTCGAACGCAGTTGCCAGTTTAAATTAGAATGTTATATTTGTTGGTATCAACACATTACTAATTACTAAAATATCAGGTATGGGAAAAGGAGACAAAAAAACTGCGAAGGGAAAAAGAGTCATGGGATCTTACGGAGTCACCCGTCAGAAGAAAAAAGATACCCACCTGGCTGGTGCTGCCGGAGGAGCTAAGACAACAGATCCTGTTGCGGCTGTAACTCCAGCGAAAACTGCTGCCAAGCCCGCCGCGAAAAAACCTGCCGCAGAAAAGACAGCTGCCCCCAAAAAGACGACTAAAAAAGAAGCATAAAATCCAAGCCACTTTCGAGTGGCTTTTTTTATGCACTTGCTGTTAAATTTAATTTCAGGAATTGATTTTTCGACTGAAAATAACACAGGACAATGCAGGTCGGCCGATGTCACACTTTTTTTCATTTTTTAGCCGGTCTAAAGTTGGTCAGCACCAAAAAAAACAGCACTTTTGTAACCGACTTCCGCGTCGTACAAAGAAGCCATTTTGAAGCATATATCAATATACAAATTATAACAAGTACATCATGAAACACAACTTTGGTGCAGGCCCCTGTATTTTACCGCAAACTGTTTTCAAACAGGCTGCTGATGCGGTACTGGATTTTAACGGATTATCCATTCTAGAAGTTTCTCACCGCCACAAAGATTATGTTGCCGTGATGGACGAAGCCATCGAGCTCGTTAAAAAAGCATTGAATGTCCCTGCCGGTTACTCCGTGGCTTTCCTGCAAGGTGGTGCAACGCTCGGCTTCACGATCGCAGCGCTGAACATGATGCGCGACCACAAACGCGCGGGTTACCTCAACACAGGTACCTGGGCTTCCGGAGCGATCAAAGAAGCAAAAAAAGTCGGCGTGGATGCAATCACCGTTGCGTCTTCCGAAGACAAGCAGTTTACCTACATCCCAAAAGGATACGATGTACCTGCAGATCTCGATTATTTCCACTTTACATCCAACAACACGATCTACGGAACACAGTTCAAGGAGTTCCCTAAAACTGCTTTCCCATTGGTGTGCGACATGTCTTCCGACATTTTCTCCCAGGAGATCAACGTAGCTGATTTCGACCTGATCTATGCTGGTGCACAAAAGAACCTCGGACCTGCCGGTGCTACTTTGTACATCGTGAAAGACGACGTACTCGGCAAATCCACTTCCCCGTTCATGCCGACTTACCTCGACCTGAAACAACAGGTTGAAAAAGAATCGATGCTAAACACACCACCGGTATTCTCTGTTTTCGTAGCGATGCTGAACCTGCGCGACCTGCTCGCAACAGGCGGTGTAAAAGCGATGCAGGAAAAAAGTATTGCACGTGGGAACCTGCTCTACAATGAGATCGACAGCAACCCGCTGTTCAGCGGAAACGTAGCGAAAGAGGACCGTTCCCTGATGAACGTCACTTTCAAGCTGACAGACGAAGCTTTGTCTGAGAAGTTCGACGCTGCCTGGAAAGCTGCCGACATCGTTGGTTTGCCAGGTCACCGCTCTGTGGGCGGATACCGCGCTTCGATGTACAATGCCCTTCCGGTGGAAAGCGTACAGGTACTCGTGGACGTCATGAAAGAATTTACAAGAACGAACGGTTAAGCCAACTTATAAATCCAATTGTATGAAAATACTTGCAAACGACGGCATTTCAGAAGAAGGCAAAAAAGCCCTGGAAAAAGCAGGTTACACAGTTGTAACCGATAAAGTAGAGCAATCTGAGCTCGCAAACGCGGTCAACGCTGAAAATTATGAGATCGTACTCGTGCGCAGCGCAACGACGGTCCGCAAAGAAGTCATCGACGCATGTCCGGGCTTGAAACTGATCGGTCGCGGTGGTGTCGGAATGGACAACATCGATGTCGCTTACGCCCGTGAAAAAGGACGCATTGTCATCAATACGCCTGCTTCTTCCTCCCAATCGGTGGCTGAGCTCGTGATGGGACAATTGTTCTCGATCTCCCGTTTCCTGCACGATTCATTCAAGAACATGGAAAGCGGCGATTTCAACACACTGAAGAAAAATTACGCGAAAGGCGTTGAGCTCCGCGGAAAAACACTCGGGATCATCGGATTCGGTCGCATCGGTGAAGCTTTGGCTTCCTATGCACTCGGCTGCGGTATGAACGTCGTTGTTTCCGATAATAAATCTTACGCACGCGAAATCGTTGTTCCGATCGGGAATGGCGGCAGCGCAAAAGTAGCGATTACACCGGAAGCGAATCTGGAAGCTGTATTGAACAAATCTGATTATTTGTCCATCCACGTGCCGAAACAGGCAGATGGAAGCGCAGTAATTGGTGCGGCGCAGTTTGCACAAATGAAAAAAGGTGTACGCATTGCAAATGCAGCACGTGGTGGTGTGATCAACGAAGACGACTTGCTGACAGCGTTGGCAGACGGTACAGTTGCAGCGATTGCACTCGACGTTTTCGACAACGAGCCAAATCCGCGCAAAGACTTGCTGAACCACCCGAAAATCGCGGCAACTCCGCACATCGGCGCAGCTACGCTCGAAGCACAGGACCGCATCGGTCTTGAACTCGCACAATTGATCATTCACCAATACGGTGAATTCCTGGTGAAAGCCTGATATACATCTATTTTCAAAAAGCCATCTCTCCCCGGATTGATGGCTTTTTAATTGCCTACAAAATTGAAAATGCTTCGGTTAAATCTAACAAACACGCATTTTTCCCAACAGTTTCCGTTGAATTTTCCTTAAATTCGCCCAGTTAAAATTCCCCATGGCAAAATTAAAAGCATTCAGGGCCATCCGCCCTACCCGTGATAAAGTTCACCTCGTGGCAACGCGCCCGGTACATACGTACAGCAATTCTGTATTGAACGCCAAGCTTGAGGAGAATCCGTTTACGTTCATCCGCATCATCAACCCGGAATTTGACGCAGAAATCAAGACTGCAGCCAACTCTGCGGAAAGATTTGAGCACGTCAAGCAACGTTTTGATGAATTTTGTGCGGCAGGCGTACTGATCCAGGATCCGCAGGATGCTTTGTACCTCTATCGCCAGACAACGCGCGACGGACATGCCTATCTCGGCGTGATCGGCGGTGCGAGCGTTGCGGAATACAATGCCGACCTGATCAAAAAACACGAAGCAACTTTGACTTCGCGCGAAGCGATGTTCACCGAATACCTCGATATTGTTGGCTTCAATGCCGAACCGGTTTTGTTGTCCTATCCGCACAATGAGCCACTTGAAAAACTGTATGCAGATATCACGCGCGAGCGTCCTGAATACGAGTTTTCAACGACGGACCGCATCAAGCACGAGCTTTGGATCTTGTCCACAGAAAACACCCAAAAAGTACAACAAGGCTTTGAAAGTATCAGCGCGAGCTACATTGCAGACGGCCACCACCGCTCCGCCTCGTCGGCACGACTCGCTGAGATCATCAATCAGAGAGGAACGGATTCGACAACTGGAAACCACGAATTTTTCCTTGCTTTTTTCATCGATGAAGAACGATTGAATATTTTAGAATTCAACAGGCTTGTCAAATCGCTGAATGGTTTGTCGCCAGCCGATTTCCTGAAAGCGCTCGAACCGAATTTCGACATCGTTCCAATAACTACCGCAGCCAAACCGGCACACGAGCACGAAATGACGATCAACCTGTGCAACGACTGGTACCGACTGACCGCGAAGCCGTACATTATCGATAACGACCACCCGGTTTCCTGCCTGGATCCGGAAATCCTGACACGTTACATCCTGACACCGGTACTGAACATCCAGGACCTGAAAACAGATACCAATATTGAGTTCATCAGCGGAAACCTCGGGCTGGATGCGATTTCCAAACCGATTGCGACAGGCAAAGCCGAGCTTGGTTTTGTCCTTTTCCCGCTCACGATGGCGCAGGTGAAGCGCGTAGCCGACCACCAGATGATCATGCCGCCGAAATCCACCTGGGTGGAGCCGAAATTGCGCAGCGGTTTAACCATTTACGAGATCGAATGATGATTGCAGATCAATTGAAAGCCCTGAAAGCGACTTTGCCGGCAGACGTGCAATTGATCGCCGTTTCGAAGACGAAGCCTGCGGAGGATATTCTTGTAGCTTATGAAGCCGGACAACGCGCCTTTGGCGAGAACAAAGTACAGGAAATGGTCGATAAATACGAAACACTTCCAAAAGATATTTCCTGGCACCTGATCGGTCATTTGCAAACCAACAAGGTGAAATACATCGCACCTTTTGTAGATTTGATCCACGCGGTCGACAGCATGAAGCTATTGAAAGAGATCAATAAGGAAGCCTTGAAAAATGAGCGCGTGATCAATTGCCTGCTCCAGTTCCACATCGCGACAGAAGAAACCAAATTCGGCCTCTCTTTCGAAGAAGCAACTGAATTGCTGAACTCAGCCGCGTTTTTCGAGCTCGAAAACGTCCGCATTACAGGGATTATGGGCATGGCTTCTTTCTCCGACGATGCAGAACAGGTCAGCGATGAATTCCGAACTTTGTATAATTATTTCCAGATCATCAAAAGCCACCATTTCAAATTTAACCCGGATTTCAAGGAAATTTCCATGGGTATGAGCGGTGACTATGAACTGGCGATCGAAGCCGGAAGCACGATGATCCGTGTTGGGAGTAAGATTTTTGGTGGGAGATAATTCGTTGAAAGCTATGTGGCAGAACGTGATGTACGTGTGAAATTAGTGCATATTCCTATATCGCAATATGCCGATATGTAAATTCTGAAGTCATTGTTTCCGGTACAGATGATGTGATCAGCACAAGCTGAAAAGGCGCATAGTAAAAAGCTGATTTTCTGCATATCGCAATATGGCGAAATGTAATTTCAGCATTATTTTCACGTTGAAACAAGTTGCCCCGGATGTATTGATCCGGAGCAACCTTAATTCCCGCAAACGGTTATTATTCCAGGTTACAGTTGCTCGGGGAATCGGTTTATCTTCAAGGTGGTTGTTGGCTGGGTTCTCGCTTGCAATTTCTGCGTCAGGTAAAAATGTACCATGTGGTTTGTTTTTACTTACAATTCAAAAAATTATTTTAGTTACAGCTTTTCTTCAAAAAAAGAAATTATTTTTTCACCAGCTGTGCAAAATCCTTCGCAAAATAAGTCAGGATGCCATCTGCTCCTGCCCTGCGGATGCTTAATAGCATTTCGCTCATCGTCGCTTCATAATTCAGCCAGCCGTTTTTTGCAGCGGCATACACCATTGCACATTCCCCGCTGACATTGTAGGCCGTGATCGGGATGTTGAAGTTTTCTTTCAGCAGGTGGATAATATCCAGGTAACAGATCGCGGGTTTCACCATCAGCATGTCTGCACCTTCCGAATAATCGAGCTCAGCTTCGAGCAAAGCCTCGCGTTTATTGGCCGGGTTCATCTGGTACGTTTTTTTATCGCCTGACTTCGGCGCCGAATCCAGCGCATCACGGAACGGATTGTAAAAAGCACTCGCATATTTCGCTGAATACGACATGATGCTTGTATTTTCAAAGCCGGCATCATCCAGCTCGTCGCGCAGGTAGCCGACGCGTCCATCCATCATATCCGAAGGCCCGATGATATCTACGCCCGCCTGCGCCTGCGCAATCGCCATCTTGGCAAGAATCGGCAAGGTTTTATCGTTCATGATCTCCCCGTTTTCAACCAAACCATCGTGGCCATCCGAAGAATATGGATCCATCGCGACATCGCTCATCAGCACAACCTCCGGAAAACGCTCCTTGATCTGGCGGATCGCATCGAGGTAAAAATTGTCGGAAGCGTAGCTGTAAGAAGCGATTTTGTCCTTCAGTTTTTCGTCCACGACCGGGAAAAGATCGAATTGCTGAATGCCGAGCTTCACACAGGCTTCAATTTCCGGTAACAGCAAATCGAGGCTCCAGCGGAAATTATTCGGCAGCGAGCTGACTTCCGTTTTAATCCCTTTTCCGTCCATCAGAAAAAGCGGATAGATCAGGTTTTCGGTTCCTAATTTCGTTTCCTCCACCATGGCGCGGATGGCAGCACTTTTTCTATTTCTCCGTGGTCTTGTGTACATGTTTTTTTTCGGTAAAAATAAGGTTATTTCGACGAATATGATATTGCATTTCCCCGCTAATTTCAACTGTATTTTCAATGCTTTTAAAACGCCCGGCCTGAAAGCGGTATGCAATTATGCGCGATGTAAAAAATCAAGTTATACAGATTTATCAACAAATTAAAACGTTTTACCTGTTATTTTTATATTTTAGCCTGTGCAAAGCCCATTTCAAATACAAACCTTATGAAAACAAACTGGAAATCAATCATTTTCAGCATTGCCCTGCTGGGCGTCCTCACGGCTTGTGGTGGAAATGAAGCTGTGAAAAAACCAGAAATTGACGAGGAAATCCTCGACCCCAACAGTTCGCTCAACACGAACTTCGACGGCAAGATTTTCAGTATTCCCTCCCCGATCCAGACTTCGATGCTGATCAAAGAATCCAACATTGCCTACAGCGAAAATCTGCTGAACCCGACGGCCAATGTCTCCAATTACACGACTGAATCGAAACGAGCGCTCAACCTCGGCATCTATGGAACAGACCTTGGCTACGCTGCTTTGTACAACCAAAACAGCGTTTCCCTGAAATACCTTTCGGCCATCGAGAAGCTGACCAACGAGCTGAAGCTCGAAGGTGCATTCGACAAGCAGTTCATGACGCGTTTCGACAAGAACAGCACGAACCAGGACTCGATGCTCGTGATCGTATCCGAAGCCTTCAGAAAGGCAGACAATTTCCTGAAATCGACAGACCGTAAAAACACATCTGTACTGATCCTGACCGGCGGCTGGATCGAATCGCTTTATTTCGCCTGCGAGATGAACAGCAGCAATTCCAACAAGAAGATCATCGACCGCATTGGCGAGCAGCAGGAAACCCTCAATACGATCATCGAGATCCTGAAGCTTTACAACAAGAACGGCGAGAATGACGACATCCTGTCAGACATGCAGGAGCTCAAACTGAGCTTCGACCAGATCAACATAGAATATGATTTTGTAGCGCCCAAGACAGACGAGTCCAAAAAGCTGACTACGCTTCAGCACAGAACGGTTGTGAAGATCGATTCGAATGTACTGAATATGATTACTTCCAAAATCAGCACGATCAGGGCTAAAATCATCGGCTAAAAGAAAGAAAACATGAAAAAATCCATACTATTTGCAGCTTTGTTTTTCGCCACGCTCAGTGCACAAACTTTGTTCGCGCAGGATTGCGAGTCGATCGTACGCATCTGTACTTCCTACCTGAACGGCAAGAACAAAAAATCTGCCTTCGTTTCCGACGGACAAGTATATACTGCTTTCCTGGACCGCGAAAAAGCAGAATTCAAAACCACTTTTTTCGGCGGATCTACGTACCGCATCGCAGCAAGCGCGGGTAGCGAAGATAATTTCGTGATCTTCACCGTGAAAGACCTCCAGGGAAATATCCTCTTTTCCAACAAAGGCTATAAAAATGCCCCGTATTGGGATTTTAAAGTGCCAAGCACCTTGCCGGTAATCATCGAAACAGAACTGGACATGGATAAAAAAGTCACCGGTTGCGCCGTCATGCTGATCGGTTTTAAAAAATAAATCCCTAACACGACTGATACTCGATGAGTGAACGTATTTTTAAGGCGTTGATGCAGCTATTTGCCATCATTGCCAAGGTGGACGAAATTCCCGAAGCCGGCGATGAATCGGTAGAAAGCTCGAACGGACGCCGCATCATTGAAGCCTTCCTGAAATCTGAGCTCAATTCCTCGCTGGTCCGCCAGTACATTGACATGTTCAACGATTTCCTGCGCACACACCACGGCAGCAGTAAGAAAAAAGATGGCGACCGCAAGCGTACTTCCGTAAACTCTGTGAAAGTACTGCGCATTTGCGCCCAGATCAACGAAGAGCTCACGCAACGCCAGAAGATCATTGTGCTGCTGCGTATTTTTGAGTTCATCAATGCGAACGATTTCGTGACCGACCAGGAAGTCGAATTTGTCAATACCGTTGCTGAATCCTTTAACATTGCAGAAGAAGAATACCAATCGATCAAGGATTATGTAGAAACACCCGGTTCGGAATTTGTTGATTCACCGGAATTTCTCTACGTCCATTCGACGGACAGAACTTTTGAAAAAGCGCGTTCCATTGCACAGGAAGGTATCGAAGGAAATATCCGAATCCTGCGCATAGAAAGCGTTTCCATCTTATTTTTCCGCTACTTCGGACTGGATGAGCTGAACATGAACGGCCAGATCATCCCGAATGACCGGAACCATATTTTCAATCAGGGATCGACGATCAGAACGAGCAAAAGCGTTCCAATCTACTACAGCGACGTTATTACGCGTTTCCTGAACGATCAGCAGACCGAAAAACTGAGCTTCCGGGTTTCAAACCTGAAATACCGTTTCAAAAGCGGGAAAACGGGCTTACACGAGATCAATTTCACCTCCAGCTCCGGCAAGCTGATTGGCTTCATGGGCGGATCTGGAGCAGGAAAATCGACTTTACTGAATGTCCTGAACGGCAATTATGTACCTTCTGAAGGTTCGGTGACGATCAATAACATTGATGTTCACAAGGAAAAGAAGAAACTCGAAGGCGTCATCGGCTACATCAGCCAGGACGACCTGCTGATCGAGGAATTGAGCGTCTTCCAGAATTTATTCTTCAACGCAAAACTGTGTTTTAACGATTTGAGTGACAACCAGGTGACACGCAAAGTGCTCGACCTTTTGTCATCGATTGGCTTGCACGACGCGATGCACCTTAAGGTCGGATCGCCGCTCGAAAAAACGATTTCCGGCGGCCAGCGCAAGCGGCTCAACATTGCCCTGGAGCTGATCCGCGAGCCATCCGTGCTTTTTGTCGATGAGCCTACTTCGGGCTTGTCTTCCCGGGATTCGGAAAACATCATGGACCTGCTGAAGGAACTCGCGCTGAAAGGCAAGCTTGTTTTTGTCGTGATCCACCAGCCTTCTTCGGATATTTACAAGATGTTCGACAAATTGCTGCTGCTCGATCACGGCGGTTACCCGATCTTTGAAGGGAACCCGATTGATGCGGTCGTTTATTTCAAGCTGCATGTCAACCACGTCAATGCAGACGAGCGCGAATGTTACGCCTGCGGGAATGTCAACCCGGAACAGATTTTCAACATCATCGAATCGAAAGTTGTTGACGAATACGGAAACCTGACGAAGCACCGCAAGATTTCTCCTGAAGAATGGAACGAGCGTTTCCTGCTGAGCCGCAAAGAAGTGGAACAGCACGAAGAGCTCGGCTCGCCGCAGGGAAGCTCGCACATTCCGAATAAATGGAAACAATTTGTCGTTTTCTTTGAACGCGATGTGCTCAGCAAGCTCGCCAACAAGCAATATATGCTGATCAACATGCTCGAAGCGCCTGCTTTGGCGATCATTCTCGCATTTTTTGTGAAGTTCTTCAATTATAATCCGGGCGGTACGGCGCGCTACATCTTTTTTGAGAATGAGAATATCCCGCAATACCTGTTTATTGCAGTTGTTGTTGCGCTTTTCCTCGGATTGACCGTCGCTGCGGAAGAGATCATCAAGGACAAGAAGATCCTGAAAAGGGAATCCTTTCTGAATTTATCGCGCCGTAGCTACCTGTTTTCGAAGCTCAGCATCATGTT
>Ga0247806_10000767_pt1 | contig 17705 bp, 13 predicted proteins | sample UWRJL059202B1_FD_179935 | JGI IMG/M metagenome (GOLD analysis project Ga0247806, IMG submission 179935) | Plant litter microbial communities from Arlington Agricultural Research Station in Wisconsin, United States - UWRJ-L059-202B-1 | ecosystem: Environmental > Terrestrial > Plant litter >... | reverse complement strand
AGAGCATTTGGCTCAGCAGCAATGACTGCGCATAGCCGGGTACAGAAGTCGCATCGTAAAGCTGCTGCCTGCCGCGGGTATTATTAACAGAATTATCAAGTGTCGTGTACTGCACCATGCCGGTGGCAGCATAAGAAGTCGGCTCGCGCAAAGCAGTCGCAGAAAAGGAAACTTCCTTCTGAACGTAGTTGTAGGCCGGAATGCCGAAAACATAGCGCATGCCGCCCGAATTAATAACTTCCACACCTGCGAGGTGATGTGCTTTACGCCCTGAGGAAACGGCCGGTATAGCGCGTTTTCCGCCGGAATAGTCACTACAGTTCACGGGGGAATCTTCGTAAATCTGTAGATTATTGGCCGTCATTTCAGCACCGGTATATTCGCGGTAATGAATTACATTTTCAGGACGGTTGTAATTGGCATTGTTCGACGGAATAGGATAAGTCTGGCCGGCAACAGAAAAATCCCCGGGAGGAAATACACCATTGTTATCATAAGTAAGCTTAACAGATGCAACAGTATCACCGGCAAAAGCATGAAACAGCGACAGGTCCACAGGGGTTTGTTCACCGATGGATTTCAGGTAATACTCTTTGCGGTCGAAGCTTTGGATCGTATCCGAAAACTTGAAAAAGGTGTTCCGGTCATAACCCGTCCCCGTTTGGGAAGTCACCTGGGTGGTTCCGTTCCCTGTGGAAAGGTCTACTCCGGCAGTCACAACGGGGCCGGTAACCCCGACAATACCCGTAACGCCCAACATGCTGTTTTCCGTAACGGAAGTACTGGTCACTTCCGGATCGTTCAGCCTGAATACTTCGTAACGGTGCGCGCGGTAATTGGCGCTCAGTCCCGGACCACTGACATAATACATATCCTGCGTGGGCGCCGCGAAGCCCAGGTGTTTGCTGTTTTTACTGACATCGCCCGAGCCTTCGCGGTTAAAATCGAGCATGGCGTGGACATCGTTCCTGGATTTACCGAGGTGGTAATAGCCGTAAGCGCGCAGTTCATTGTTGTTGACATAAAGCGTTGTGGTCGTCTCGTCCTCCATGGTAATATCGCGCCCGTGCACATAATAGCCGGAAGTCATGCCGGTAAGGCCGAACTCTTGTGTGTTGGAAGTTCCCGCCGTATGGCTTGAATAGCTAAACCGGGGGAAATAAGTCTGCACCCCGAAAGTCTGAAAGGAACCGCTGGTTAAATTGGAGCTGTTCCCATACACGGAAGTCGTAATACCTTGTGTCTGTGTGTTGAAAGAGCTAACGGACTTCATGCCATCGCGCGAATTCGCTGAGAAGGTTTTCCCCATGCCGGCACCCCCGGCGCTGAATCCCGCATAAGTCGGCACAGCCGAAAATCCATAAGACTTGGATCGGCCTACACCATTCTGGTCGTCTTTGGTATAACCGAGACTTCCATTGCCGCCAATGCCGAAAACGCTCAGGGAAAGCCCGAGAGAAAAATCTTTCGTATGGCCTACGCCGGTGTAATTATTGACGTAGCGGCCATGCAGGGATTGCATGTTCAGACCGGCATTCAGGGGAAGGGTCCCGCTTACGCCATTGAACTTCACCCCGATGGGGATCCCTGCGCCAATGGCTGCTCCAAATCCATTTTTGTTGCCTTGAATCGTTTGCGGTCGTGTCTTGAAAACACGGTTTACAACATCGCCTGCAAAATCATCCGGAATGCCCCGCATGTCGCGGTTGATGCTCCCCAGCGACAAATCCCAGCCAAGACCGACCCAGGAGGCTTCCTGGTCCATCGTTACATTCGCATTATAGCTGATCGAAATCGGAAAGCCTTCAATATCCAGCAAAGGGATACTATAGCTCATGTCGCCCGTAAACTTGTTGAGCAGGCCGTCCTGCGCGTTCAATGACATGCCGGAATTATCGCTTTGTCCGGGCCCACCGGTCATTTGGAGCTGTTCAGGCAATGCCGGTGCAAGCGATTGCTCCGCAATTTCCGGTCGTGCTTGCTCGGGACTTAGAGCAGGAATCAATGCAGGGACAGGATATACCGCAGTCCTGAAATGCAGCGGCGCATCCGAAGCGCGGTGACGGATCCATTCCAGGGCACGCGCACTGGGAATGGAAAGCTGTATCACCAGTGCGTAAAAGGTAAGAACACTGAGGACTTTGTAAAAGCGTTGTGCTGGTTCGATAAATCGCATGGGATGTTTCAATTACGGTATATAAATTTCAGGTATCTCTTTTCTTCGGTACTGGTCTCTACTTCCAGCAGGTAAATTTGTCCGTTTTGCAGGCTCAGGTTCGTGAGGTTCAAAATGTACCGGTTATCGGCAAAGGTGTAAGAAAGGGTATTGAGCCCGGAGGTTTGTACACCATTGATGTCCACAGATCCCATCAGCTGATGGCTCTGGTTGTAGATGCGCATAGGCAGGTATTTGCCGCTGGCGATCTTGTATTCCTCCGTAAAATAAAATTTGAGCTTGCCTTCCGCCGTATGGGCATATCCGGCATCTGGTTCCCTTTTCAGTTCCGAATAGCTGATCTGGGGCAATGAAGGACGGTTACACGTGCCGTGCACGGTAAACTGAATGTAAGGACGCACGAGTGGATCAGTATTATCCGCAGAATAGTAATGGTGATTGAGCTTTACGCTAGGCGTAGTATCCTGTAGGCGCAACATGAAACCGAAATTCGCCGGATTGTCGATTTTCCAGTCATTCCAGAACGCAAGGATACTGGCATCTGTACCTTGTGTACCTGTTTTGGCAGGTATCAGTACCGCAGGACTGGCCGCCGTTACTGCGGCATGTGCGTAAGTGATCGTATATTCTCTCCATGGCGTAGTGATCTTATTCAATTGAGCAGCATTGGGATTCAATGTGGTCGTCGTGTGACCGCGACCGCTCAGGTGAAGCCTGGCAGTATCCAGCAGGTTCAGCGGGTCCATCCACAAATGAAAGCGCATGACACTTTTCATATTGTAAAAACCACCCGACGTCTGCCAACGCGCTCCCTGGAAATTATTGATCAACCCATAGTTGACATTGCTGTAATCGCCTGTCCCGTCATTTTGCATCGTCAAAACAGCATCGGAAACGTAATTCCTGTCAGGATTGAATCGGATGTGGGAGCTACCGCATTTCACACCGACCAGGAAAGCCATGTACAAGGTATCCGTCGTCTCGTCGGTAACACGCAATCCGTACCAGTCACTCGGCACGTCGACGAGGCTGGAAGTCGTGTCGATCACTGTAGCCTGAGCATTGCCGCGGATCCACTGGTATCTCCTGTTGCCAATTCCATAACTGATCTGCGGGACAATGCTGCCATTGAATTGTGACGTGTCGGAGGCTTGGGTGACAACTGCGTTCGTTACCGTAAGCGGTACGTACCATTGAATGCGCAAGGTAGGCGGCGTCGGCGAAGTTGTCGCATCCCGGCTCGAGAAGTTGCAAACCGGGGTTGTAACGGCTTCGTTGTTATGCCTGATCCGCCACCCATTGCTGGGCGCAGCACCAGCAACCATCGCTTGCACATGAGCTGTAACATCAAAAGTATATTGGCCCGTGAGTGGGTTTGCGCTGGGAACAACATCCAAACCATAGGAAAAACTGTTGGCAATAACATGTGTCAATGAATTATCCCACATATTTAGTACGCGTTCAGCACGCAGTGAAGGAGTCCCTCCGGTGACTGTACCTTTCATGGTCAAGGTAGCGGAAAGTATCCTGGCATTGAAGGGAATGCCACTCGGAAAGGAAGCATTGACAAAAGAAAAGTTCACAAAGGCACGCTCCTGGTTGGAAGAGCCTGTCGCTTTCACACTGAGCGAAGTAGAGGACCCATACGTGGTATTCAGGTTCACCAGGCTCGTGTAGGTGTCCGCCGTACATGCAAAAGTATGGTCATTGGTCTGGGCGAAAACCGGCGTACCGCACAACAGCAGCCATACGGCTTGTAAAAAAGATCTCAGGGACATAAAAGCCGGATTTTAGTAATTCTGGAATAAAGTCTCAACAGGCGCGAGATAAGCACCAACGAAATTCGTAAGCTGGGTCTCCACACGCACTGCAACATTTCCTTGCAGCGGCAAAAGGTCAAGGGTGATCCACCCATTCACCAGCAGGTTTTGCGCCGTGATCTCCGCAGCGGTATACTTCAGGCGCGCCAGGGGTGTATGCGTTGCCTGGTCATACACCGAAACCATCACCTGCCCCACAAAATCAAAGTCATTGACCCAAACCCGGGCCTGTAGCATCTCCACCTGTAAGGTCGAATCGCCGGCCTGGATAGTTTGTGGCTGAAAAGAAACCTGTACCTGCACAGAATCGAGCTGTGCAAAAGCGGGCATGCCCAAAATCAGGAATAGAAAAGTTGTAAAAAGGTGCTTCATCGCGTGATTAATTTAAAAATACATGACTGGGCCCGACCTCCTAAGCGAAGGAACGGAATAATACATCAGAAGAAAATTTGGATGAGAACGAGATTCGTTACAAATGAATCAGGTTTGTTGACAAACCAAGCAGATCTTTGAATACGATAAAATTACAGCTATTTTTTTAGTGTTTTTAATAGACATTCACAAAATTAATGGTTGCGTAACATCTTGTTTAACGTTTTTTTAAGCAATATTTTGTATATCAAATACTTAATCATACATTTCAGAGAATACATCAAAATCGCTAAAGGGGGATTTTACACCCGCGAAAGGGAAAGACGTGCGGCACCCCGTTCACGCGCTCCCAGCAACAAAACAAGCTTCAGCCTTTACGCCCTACCGGGATTCCGGATACAACGTTTAATGTTGGAATCCCAACATTTCCAAGGCAAAATCAGCCTATCCCTATTTATAATATGTACAACACGCAATCCGGATATGACATCCGCTGTGCACAAATCGAAAACGGACCTGCATGATTTAAAACAAGCGCATAAACTCCAAAGATGCATTTTAAGCACCTGGAATGCTTTTGCAATGCCCGATCAGGCACAACCATTTCACCTGTTTTAAATCGGCTTATTTTCAAGTGGCTTGAGGAACTGCCGGGATCCCGCAGGCAATGCCGGAGCAATGTCGTAAGAACGTCGTATGAACCTTACTGGAGCCTTATGAAAATAGCATCCCTGGATTTCCAGGGCTTTTAGGAAGGATTACCAGTTTTCTACTTCTCAAACACTTCGATTCAGCCCGAAAGAAGCCCCTAAACCTACATTGCACTTTCAATTTTGAAAGGGCTACAGCATATGCGCTATTTTCAGTAAACACGTGATTTCACAGCTATTTATCACCTACTTTTGAATTGTATTTAACCAGAAATCATGCACCTATTTGATCGAAAATCAAGCGCATCGCTTCCCTGTCGGATTGTACTCGGCATCCTGCTGCTGACCAGCTCACCTGCAGGCGCGCAGGAAACAAAACAGCTGCCGGATGTCTACTTTTCCCTTGGATACCAATATGCCAATTTCGGGAATTCGCTGTCCAACAACCAGATCAGCATGTTCACCACCAACCAGCTCGTAGCGGAAGGCGGCAACAAAGCCACCAATTACCAGCATGCCTTCGGATTGGTAACGCGACTCGCAATAGCTCCCGGCGGAGAAGAAAATTCACGTTTCCGCATCGAATTGGCGCTGACCAATAAAAAAGTCCTCTCAGACCAGGAATATGAAACCACTCTGCCGGATGCTGGTTTGACCCTGATTAATACCCGTTACAAAACCCGGCTCCGCGTTTTGGCGATTGGCACATCTTATCACTTGTCTGCCTTCGCCTTCGGCGGTTCGCTCGACATCGGCATGTTTTCGAGCCTGCGCAAATTCAAAGGCATCGGCGGCGAAGACGACGGCAAATGGATTCCCTGGTTTTCTACACCGAAAGTATTCGGCAACGGATACAGTGGAAAAACACCTGTCGTCGGCGCAACACTGCATGCATCGTGGTTCATCCGGCAACGCGTCGAACTGCGGATCTACAAACAATTCACGCTTGGGCTCGCCGGCGAGCTGTCTGACCGCTATTTTTCACTCGGCAATGTCGGGATAGAGCTCAACCTGATCCTTCCTAATTCCAAATAATATGCGCTTATATACACCCATTTTCTGTTTGTTGCTGTTACAGCACATCGCATGCAATCCAATCTGTGCGCAATTGCGCATCGGTGCGGGATATGTCGCCAGCTACGGCACATTCAAATCATTCGACAACTTTCGCAAAACGTACAATGAAACCAATGCCAGTACCTTGAAAAAGAAGCTCGACGGCATGTCGGACCAATATGGTTTCAATGTCAGTGCAGATTATTTCGTCCCGGAGCACCTGTTCAGCAGCGTGGAATACCAGGGACAGTTTGCTACAGCCAAGGCGACTTTCAACAGCGGTACAAAGCGGATTTTCAAGCTGCGCGCCAATACCGTTTCTACTTTCATGGGCTGGCGGCAGGAATATGAACGGTCCAGCTGGACATTGGCTGGCGGATTGTCTTTTTCCTTCGGGAACATGACCGGATTCCTGAAAATGCCCGAAGGCACACGCTACCATGCTACCGGCGGATTGTCCGGAGAATTTACAGGCGTACGTTTTGGCGGCGCACTGAAGTTCGAATACGACCGGGCCATTTCAGAAAACATAGGCTTCAGGCTTGGCTTCAACACCTATTTCCTGGGTGCAAAAGCGGACAGCGAATACGCCATGACCAATACCTTCACAACGCTGACAGAAAGCGAGCTGACGTTGAACGGACAGGCGATCAAGTATAACATCACACGATTCAGCGCACAATTGGGACTTTACTATCAAATCTTTTAAGCATGAGACATTTTATCTATCTACTTTTCGCCGCATGTACCCTTTTGCTGATTTCCTGCCGGAAAGAAAAAGCGATCAATATCAGCGGTGTCTGGAACTGTGACCATACCAACATTCAATTGTATCAAAACAACGAAGTCGTGCTGGATTCTGTTGTCGAACAATCGGGCTACCTGACCTTGAGCGTCAGCGACGGGCTCGATAACATTGCACGGACAAACCTGCCTTTTGTACCTTGTCTCGATGGATCAAGCTGGGAAATTCCGCATAAAAAAACAAACCAGGTCTTCTTTTCCTACTATAGCGAAAATCCGTTGTTTATTTTTACAAATTCTGTTATGATTACGAAGCACAACCGCAAAAAGCTCGTGCTCGTTAAGATCTTTTACGACAACGATCTCAACATCACGGAAAAAGACACCTGGGAATTCTCGAAGCAAAAGCTGTAAATCCTTAAACAGCCTGGATGCGCACAGTTCTGAAGACAAGTATTCTGCACGAACTTTTTTCATTACTTTCGCAGCATGAAAAAATGGCTTGCTGCTGCTTACCTGTTTGCTTGTATGATCCTGCCCTGCCGCGGATTATGTTATACAACTGCCGATACGATCCAGGTCAATGCCTGGAATGACCGCGCGCTTGAGCTCGCATACTCAGATCCGCAGGAAGGGCTGGAATATGTTCAGAAATCCATCGCACTTTCCCGGAAATCCGGTTTTTCAAAAGGAGAGATCAAAGCGCTGATCCGCCGCGGAATTATTTATGACGTACTTTCCAAATCCGGTAAAGCGATTCAGGCCTACGAAGAAGCCCTCGCCCTTTCAAGGCTCAGGAAATACAAAAAAGGAGAAGGTTCTTCCCTCAATAACCTCGGACTGATCTACATGAACCGGCACGAGCTGTCCAAAGCAATGGTACTGTTTCAGCAGGCACTTGAGTTGTTTACGGAATTGAAGGATTACCAGCTGTTGGGAAATATCACCAACAACATGGGGATCATCTACCAGGAGACCAACCGCATGCCACTTGCCCTGTCCTTCTTTCGACAATCCATCGCTTATTACCTGAAGATCGGTGAAAATGCCGTCAGCAACGATGTCTACTCCAACCTTTCGCTGATCTACCAGGAGGATTTTAAAGAAAACATGGATTCAGCCGCTTATTTCCTGCAAAAAGCCATCGAAGGGCAACGCCGTGTCAACGATCTCTACGGATTGGGGATTTCCTATAACAATATGGGACTGTTGCTCACGAACCAGAAACGCTATCCGGAAGCCATTCAAAATTACAAGGAGTCCATCGCGCTGGCTGAAAAGATCGGGAACATTCCGATGCTCGTCAGTTCCGGCTACAACCTCAGTCAGACATACAAAAAGCAAAACAACTGGCAGGCGCAGTACGAGATCCTGAACAAGATTTATCCCCTGATGCAAAAGGAGAACCTGACGGAATTGGGTTTCAAGATCTGCCATGAATTATCGCGCTGGCATTACCTCCACGGCTCGCCAGAAAAAGGTACTGAATTCTCCAATGAATACATCCGCTACCACTCAATCTATTACAACCAGGAAGCTACGAAAAACCTGACGGAGATCGAGCAAAAATACGAGGTCGAAAAGAAAAAGCAGGAAAACAGGCTCCTTAAAAAAGACCTCCAGCTCACCTCCCTTAAAATCCGTGAAAGTAAGCAGCAGGCAACCATTCAGAACCTGTTCTGGGCAATTGCCGTTTTCGTGCTGATCCTCGGTGCGATCCTGACTTTTCTATGGCTGCGCAAAAAAGGGTTGCAGAAAGAGCTCGAAGGTCAAAAAGCGGTTTTCGAGGCTACCAATGCAGAAAGACGCCGCATCTCTTTCGATTTGCACGACCACGTGGGTTCACAATTGAGCTTCGTGGTCTCCAACCTCGAAATGCTGACACAGACAGGTGCCGTACAGGCTGACCAGGCATTTGCCGCCCGCATCGAACGCACTTTTAAAATGAGCCAGGAAGCCATCGATTCGTTGCGGGATACGGTATGGGCGCTGCATACAACAGACATTACTTTTGAAATGCTCGCACTGAAAATGGAACAATTCCTGCAAAAAATTGCCGGTCAGGAAGAAAAGCTCCAGCTCCTTTTTCAAAGTGTTCCTGCGGACAACCAGGTACTTGCACCGCAGGTCACGATGCACCTGTTCCGCATTTACCAGGAAGCGATCCACAATGTGCTCAAACATGCGCAATGCAGCGAACTGAAAGTCCTTTTTACAGAAAAGGCCGGCGGAGAAATGGTCTTGTCTGTCAGCGACAACGGAATCGGGATCGGTCGGCAAACCACTTCCCCGGAAGGACATTACGGCCTGCAAAACATGTATGAGCGCGCTGCGAAGATTGGCGCTGCATGCCATATCGGGAACCGCGAATCCGGTGGCACCCAGGTAGAGATCAGGCTGAGCTGAAATACCCCATCTGCGTAATTGTTTCACGCGTTTAATTTGTTGATTTTTGTAACATGGAAGCTGTTAAAATTGTATTGGTCGACGACAAAGAATTCAACCTGCAAATCCTGCAGGAGAAACTCGCCCCGAAAACGGAACTGCAAATTCTGTTCACAGCCAAGAATGGCGTCGATTTTCTCGACAGGCTTCAACGTGCAGATCAGCTTCCCGACCTCGTGTTCATGGACATTGACATGCCCGAAATGAATGGCATTGAAGCCGTATTTCGTGCCAAGAAACAATTTCCGGAAATCCATTTTGTCATGATCACCGTTTTCGAGGACGATGAAAAGGTTTTTCAGGCCATTCAGGCCGGTGCCAGCGGATATTTGCTGAAAGACGAGTCGGTGGCCAACCTGCACCGCTCGATCGATGAGTTGATGCAATACGGGGGAGCGCCGATGTCGCCGCAAATCGCCCGGAAAGCCTTCCAGTTTATCCAGCAACAAGGTTCGGCAAGCGGAACAAAGGTGGCCGAAGAAACACCCCTCAGCAGCCGGGAAATGGACATCCTGAAAGGGCTGGTGGACGGAAAGAGTTATATTATTATTGCAGATACCCTTTTTATAAGTCCGCACACCGTGCGCAAACACATGACCAATATCTACGACAAGCTCCATGTGCACTCGAAGGTCGAAGCCGTGACCATGGCCATTCACAAGGGTTGGTTCGAAGCACGGTAAATGTAAAGAGACGGAGAACAGACCTACTGATTTTTGAAAAAATTATTCGTTGCGCAACCGTTGTACAACGGCTATTCTAAAATTTCAAAACGGGGCTTTGGCCGCCTTAACGGGCTGCGGGCTTTAGTTCCCTGACAGTTCTGACACAGATGCATTCCGCATAGCGCGTGCTCCCTGGTCGCATCGCCATACGGTGCATCCGGCAGTCTGTTTCGGCAAGCTACACCCTGCGCCCTGGCGGAAGTGGATGCTATGCAACAAACGCAAATTATCTGTTGTGTAACGGTTAGGCAACGGCTATTTCGAAAACCCGACAGTTAATTCAGGGCTCCTCGTCTAATATCAAACTCAATTTCCGATCACCCATTGTTTTAAACACAAAAAAGCGGCGTATCCCTAATGAATACGCCGCTTCAGCAATTTATAATGACAACCGCAAACTACCTGTTCAACATAACAGGCATCACCAGCATCAGGATATCTTCGTGTTCATTGTCTGAATTCGCAGGAATCAATAATCCTGCGCGACTTGGCTCGCTCATCTGGATTTTTACTTCCTGTGTTTCGATGTTGTTGAGCATTTCCATCAGGAAACGGGAGTTAAAACCGATCTCCAGGTCTTCACCATCATAATGACAAGTCAATCTTTCGTTGGCTTCGTTCGAAAAATCAAGGTCTTCCGCAGAAAGCGCAAGCTCAGAACCAGCCATTTTCAGCTTGATCTGGTGTGTCGTCTTGTTGGCAAAGATCGAAACCCTTTTGATGGAACCGAGGAACTGCAGACGGTCAACTGTCAATACATTTGGATTTTCCTTCGGGATAACGGCTTCATAATTTGGATATTTTCCATCGATCAAACGGCACATCAATACGATGTCATTGAATGTGAAAATCGCATTGGAATCGTTGTATTCTATCAATACTTCTTCATCTCCCCTGAGGTTTGACTTCAACAGGTTCAATGGCTTTTTAGGCAGGATGAAAGAAGAACTTCCAGTCGCCTGTGAATCTGTACGCTTGTAACGTACGAGTTTGTGTGCATCTGTAGCGACAAAAATGATGTCGGATGGGGAAAACTGGCAGAATACGCCGCTCATTACCGGACGCAGGTCGTCATTCCCGGTAGCGAACAAAGTTTTGTTGATCGCTTTCGAAATGATGTCGCCCGAAACCTTGATGTTGTTCCCATTTTCAATCGCCGGGGATTTCGGATAATCGTCTCCGTTGTAACCCACCATTTTCGATTTTCCATTGTCATAGGAAATCTCCACGCCGTGGTTGGTTGGATCCACCAGGAAAGTACAGGGCTGATCAGGCAGGTTTTTCAGGATATCCAGCAGCAATTTAGCCGGAATAGCGATTTTACCTGCCTCATTCGCTTCAACTACCAATTTGGTCCGCATCGTTGTTTCCAGGTCGGAAGCAGAAACGGTCAATTCTCCGTCTGCGATCTCAAACAGGAAATTGTCCAGGATCGGCAGGGTATTGCTGGTACTCAACACGCCACTGATACTCTGGAGGTGTCTTAATAAAGTGGTACTCGAAACAATAAAATTCATCTTCTTATTTTCTTTTGGTAACAAATATACATTTTACTTTTCAATGCCCGCTTTTTTTATTGCACGGGCTGCTGCGGTTGCCGATCGAAGTAAATGTTTCCCATAATCAGCGGATTGAACACAAAATACTGGCACTTTACGATATCACCTTCAGGCAGTACACACCAGAAACGGTTCACATCGTAAGGAACATCATTCCCAAAATCGTCTGTCCCGCCTTCGAGGCTTTTCATACGGAACATGCGGAGCTTTTCTGTTTTTCCATCCGTTTTCGTCAATGACAGCACACAGAACGGCTGCTGACGTTTCAGGCTGTCGATCTGCTTGTCGCTCAGCTCGTAATTTACACCTTCGAAGTGGATTTTCTGATAATTGTTCAGGTAACGGATTACCATGTTTGTATCTACTTCCTTAAGTGCGTTCCCCATGTGTTTCACACCATAGGTGCTTCCGTTTTTGCTGACGGTAAAACTGCGGGTCGGATCATCGTAGAAGCGAACATCGACTTTGGATATCTCATCCCGCTCAAGCGCAAAGATGTTTGTGCATTTCCAACGGCGTGCATCTGCAAAGAAGCGTGGCTCGATAATTCCGCTCAGCCCTTTCACACGCATGATTACCGGCAAATCACTTTTTTCATCCGGCGTTTCGAGCAACATGTAGGTACCGTAGTGATCCTGGGTTCCGGATCCGACAAACCAGGTTTTGACCCATTCGCCCTGCTGGAAGATCTCCACTTTAACATTCACCGAAGACATTCTTTTCAAAACGGTTTTGCGGGAAGTTTCCGGAATGTAGCCTTTGAACTCAACATTTACAAAAGTCTCCAGCATCGTATGCACCGGCTCCTGCATGATGCAATTCCCGTTTTGATCCGTCCACTGGGAACCGTGTCGGACGAGCTCCATTTTATTGTTGTAGGAATCGGCGATCAGAATGCGGTCTACACTTGCCGTATCCTTGATAGAGAACTCGAGGAGTTCCGTATCAGACTTGCCGCTGTTGCGGACGAGGTTCGTTGCCATGAAGGCCAGGAAACCCAGCACGACCAATGCAACGGTTAATACAATTCCTTTTTTCATAATTGCTGCTTACTATTAAGTGAAATTAATGTCTTGTATATTTTCTTTTGCGCAGGTAAAGCATCCCGAAGGCGAACAACAGGATCAGCGCACCTGGCAACACCATGTTGATGAGCTTGTAAAAACCTGCATCCTGCTTTACTTTTTCTTTGTCGATCGCATGGATATCAATTTGTCTGCTGCGCAGATCGAGTACAGAATTATCGCCCATCATGTAATCGACGATGTTCTGAAAGAATTCCTGGTTTCCATAGATCAGCGGCTGCATACCGCTAATTTGTGCCATCGTTTCATCGAATTTCAGCTCGTTGAAAGCGCGGGCGCGGTACAAATAACCCGTTCCCTCCTTGTTGGGCATGGAATCGTATTTATTCGCAATGAAGGTACCGTTACCCACCACCAGCACTTTTCCTTCTTTCGAACTGTGCTCCTGGTACCTGGATTCCGGATTTTTTGCAAAGGCGTCGACAATTCGGTTCTTAAAATGCGAATCAAAAGAACCTTCGACCAGACCGGCAAGGCAAAGCTTGTTTTTCTCGTCTTCCGGATTGGGCGCTAGCTGCGGATTGTTGCCATAGTTCAAAGGCATGGCCAGACTGACAAGCGGTGCGAGACCGGTTGGTGCTGAATTCGTCGAAGAAGTGAGTATGGGCGAGATTACATTTTTGCTGTTGCCTACAAATTGCACTTCGGAAACATAGCGCAACAATACAGGATCGAGGTTGCGCGCAATCGGATGCGCGGTCTGGGTCGAGCGCACGGCGTAAAACCACGGGATCAATCCCTGTTTCGCCATCGGTACAGCCTTGGGTGCACAGCGTACGTCGATCACATAATTGTCGTTGATCTTGATGCCGTAATCGTACAGCATTTTGTCGAGCTCGAGGTTGTACCGCGTTGTGTGTGCGAGTCCACGCTTGTTCAGGGAATCTTCCGGCATTTCCAGCTTGTCGATGAAACACATCAATCTTCCGCCACGCATCACGAACTGATCGATGATGTATTTGTCGCGTTCGGAGAAAGGGCGGGTCGGCCTCGCGATCACCAAGCCGGTCACGCCATCCAGTGCCGAGAGCGAATCTTTCAACAATATATCTTCCACGACATAATAAGGCGAGATCAGCGTACGTACGCGCTGTGTCTGCGCATAGCTCAACTCTCCATGTCCCTGTAAAAATCCGATACGCGGACGCTTGTCCTGTGTGGACCTGCGGATCGCGCTGATGAGCATGTACTCGAGGTTGTTGATCGAGTTCCGGATCTGGGCCTCGAAACCTTCGTTCAATGTATAATATTTTCCTTGTGGTGTCCCGGGCAGGAACTGGATATGATTGACTGTAGACACTTGGTAATCAATCTGCGCACCTGGCCAGAGCATCATCTGGTTCTGGGAGCCATCTTTCATGAAAGTAATGTCCATCGGCATAATGCCTTTGCCTTTCGCATACAAGGTTTCAAACAAAGACTGCCTATCGGCTTCGTTGCCTTCATTCGGATCCACAAAAGTGTACTCCAGACGAGAACCTGTATATTGTTTGAATTCTTTGAGCTTATCCTCAATTGCATTGCGGAACGTCTTCAGCTCCGCAGGCAAGTTCCCGTCGAGGTAAATCTTCAGAGAGATTCTATCCTGGAAATTCCCTTTATCCGACAGGTATTCAATCGTACCATCCGACAGTGAATAGCGTTTGTCTTCCGTTACATCAAATCGTGCATACAAAAATGCACCGATGACATTCAGCAAAATCACAGCACCGATCAGTATCAGTAAAAAGCTCCAGTTGTAAACTCCTTTGAACAATCTTTTTTTCTCCATGGCTGTTATTTCTTGAGGGATTTGATAACGGTCAGCGCAGCAGTAATGAACAGGGTGATCAGGCCGATAAAGTAAATCAGATCACTCGTATCGATCACGCCCCGCTTGATGGAATCGTAATGAAAGCTGATCCCGCAATACTTGATAATGTAATCAAAATCTCCCATCAGGTTGAATGATCCGAGCAGTGTCAATCCGTCAAAAAAGATCCAGCAGAGGAACATTGACAGAATAAATGCCACGATCTGGCTGCTGGTAATGGCGGAGGAAAAAATCCCGATGGACACAAAGGTCGCCCCGAGCAGGATGAGTCCGAGGTAAGAGGTCAGCGTTGCCCCATCGTCGATCACTCCTACCGGGCTGCCGAGATAGTGCATCGAAATGTAAAAGATCACGGTTGGGATCAGCGCAATAACCAGCAATGTAACACCTGCAAAGTATTTTGCCAGCAGGATGTGCATATCTGAAATAGGCCTCGTAAACAGTAGCTCGATGGTTCCGGTACGGCGTTCTTCTGCAATCGATCTCATCGTAATGGCCGGGATCAGGATCAGGAAGATCGTGGGTGCCAGGTTGAAAAACGGAATCAGGTCAGACTCGGCACCTTCCAGCAAATTTGTATTGTAAGATATGACCCAGTGAAACAATCCAGATGTGATCAAAAAAATCAAAATGAATATGTACCCGATAACGGAACTGAGAAAACTTCGTATTTCTTTAAAATATAAGGCCTTCATTAACTTTTTTAAATAGACCCCAAAATTAGAATTAAACTTGGAAAATGTCAATATAATCCTTTGATAACTGCATTTCTTGTAGTAAAGGCCTTCATTTGAGGTTGCATACGTGTCTGCTGCGGATCAACCTGAAGGAATTCGTTTGACCTATTGCCCTGCCTGTTTGTAGATTTTTTTGACGCTAACCGTTGTGCAACGGTTAGGCAACGGCTACAGACTTTGCTGTAAACGCCCGGACGGCGGGCGTAGCTTACTGTAGTGGAAAGCCGCAGCAACCCGATTGCAACTGCTGCTGAAGCTGCTGCAACGGTTGTGGATGCGTGTTTTTCGCAAAGGAACTATAGCCCAATAGGCCGAGCAGGCGCCCAAAAAAATTTGATGTTAATTACCTCCGGCAAATGAAGATCCTGTTATGTTTATCAGGGAGTCGTTAAAGAAACGGGGACGATGCGTCCATGCATCCACCTGTGTGCATTGAGTGCAAAATCTACGATATATGTAGCCATGTTCGCTGCGGAAAGTGGCGCCTGATATCCCGGGAACGCTTCTTCAAGCATTTCTGTTTGTACCGAACCCAGGCACAGGCAATTGGTTTTGATCTTCGTATCCTTGAACTCTTCGGCAAATAACTCTGTAAAGCTCGCTACCGCAGCTTTCGATGTCGAATATGCCGACAATCCTGCGAATTTTACTGTTCCCTGAAAACCGCCCATGGAGCTGATATTGACGATATGCCCACCTTCGGACAACATTTTAGGTACTGCAGCCTGGACGGTTTGCATAACACCGAGCACGTTCACCTGGTAACAGTCCGACAAATCGCCGGCCGTCAATTCGAGAAAGGGTTTGTTGACAATCTTCCCGGCATTATTGATCAGGATATCGATGCGGTCAATCCCTTCCCAGATCTTTTCAGCCTGCTGCCGTACATCTGTCGCATGAAGATCGAAAGCATGCACTTCCACATTCGGGTATTGCAGTAATTCCTGCATGCCATCCAGGTTTCTTCCCAGTGCCAAAACCCTGTGTTCCGGATTTGCGGCCAGCTGTCGGACAACTTCGCGACCGATACCGCGACTGGTGCCCACTACGACGATTGTTTTAAGCATCGTAGGACACCGTTAACTCCTCACTCGCCGGATGTGCCTGACAGGTCAGGATGTATCCATCTGCCACCTCCTGGTCCGTCAGGGAATAATTCAGGGTCATCGTTGCTTTTCCTTTTAATACTTTGGCCTTGCAGGTACTGCAAACACCACCGCGACAGGAATAAGGCGCGTCGTATCCTTCTTTATTGACTGCATCCAGGATCGTTTTTCCATCGGAATTGAGCTTAAAAGTCATCTGTTCGTCATCGAGGATGACTGTGATCTTACTTTCTCCTGCATAATCACTTGTTGAAACTGCATATTGCTGTTCCATCAGCACAGGTGTTGTGAACAACTCGTAATGCAATTTCTCTTTCGGAACACCGAATAGCTCAAGTACTTCGATACCGGCTTTGATCATTTCCTCAGGTCCGCACAAGAAGAAAGCATCCGCTTTCAATAAATTCAGGTTGGCTTTGATCTCATTGCTGATCGCTTCTTTATCTAACCGGCCAGACTTGAATCCGTCCAGAATTTCTCCGGAAAGGTAGGGTACCAGGTTGATGTGCCCGAGTGCTTCGAGTTCGGTATGAAACATGATTGCGTCCTTTTTACGGTTGCCGTAAAATAAATACATTTTACCTGCACGCTGGTTCACGGCTTTTGCCATAGACAGAATCGGTGTGATCCCACTTCCCGCAGCAAAGGCCACAATTGTCTGATGTTTATCCTCCAGCAGGAAATTCCCAAAAGGATGCGCCACAAAAACGGGCATCCCGACTTTCAGCTGGCCAGTTGCCCAACGTGATACCTTTCCTCCTTCCACACTTTTGACAGCAATCGCCAAAGGCTCGGAAGGCGCGCTACAGATCGAATAGGAACGGCGTTCCTCCTTTCCATCTATCTCTACACATAAATTCAGGTACTGGCCCGGCGTATACCGGAAAGTCGTGCTTAAAGCGTCCGGAACAGCAAAAGTGACTTTCACACTATCCGCGGTCAAACGCGTTACTTCAGCTACTTCCAGGGTATGGAAACCCTTTGGTGCTTTATCTCCGGAGTGCTCTTTTTTAAAGATATTTTTAAATAATCCCATGTTTCTTATTCATCAAATGATACAATCAATTTTTCGCTGGTCGGGTGTGCCTGGCAAGTCAGGATGTAACCCGCTGCGACCTCATCCGGCTCCAGCGCATAATTTACATCCATCCTGGCAGTTCCTTCCAGTATTTTGGCTTTGCAGGTACAGCAAACACCCCCTTTACAGGCAAATGGCAGATCTGCCCCCGCTTTGTGTGCCGCATCGAGGATATTCTCATCGTTTGACTGCAAGGCCAGCTCAATCACGTCGCCATCCTGGATAATTGTCACTTTCGATACAATTACCGCTTCATCTGTTGCGACTACTTTGACCTTTTTAGCAGGCGGTGTTCCAAACAATTCGAAATGGATGGATTTTGCAGGCACGCCTGCTTCG
>Ga0247806_10000766_pt1 | contig 17722 bp, 10 predicted proteins | sample UWRJL059202B1_FD_179935 | JGI IMG/M metagenome (GOLD analysis project Ga0247806, IMG submission 179935) | Plant litter microbial communities from Arlington Agricultural Research Station in Wisconsin, United States - UWRJ-L059-202B-1 | ecosystem: Environmental > Terrestrial > Plant litter >... | reverse complement strand
CTATAGCTTAATTGGTAAAGCAAGCTGCTCATGACAGCTGAGATGAGTGTTCAAATCACTCTGGCCTTAGTTAATTTAAGTCCGAGTGCTGGAATTGGTAGACAGGACGAGCTTAAGTTTCGTTGATTTTTATCATAGAGGTTCAAGTCCTCTTTCGGATAATTTCTTAATTAATAAGGTTTTTCTTGGTTATATCAAGAAAAAGGGGACATAGTTTAATTGGTAAAACTGCGATTTTGCATATCGTTATTTCAGGATCGAGTCCTGATGTCTCCAAATCTTAAAAGAGCTTTGGCTCTATAAATTTTATTAAATAAAAAGTTTTAATTCTGAGCTCGGATAGCTCAATTGGTAGAGCGAAACTCTGAAGATGTTTAGGTTATAAGTTCAAATCTTATTTCGAGCAGATAATTAAGGTAGTGATGGAATTGGTAGACATGAATAGCTTAGGACTATTTGATTTTTAATTTTATCCGTTCAAGTCGGATCTACCTTATAATTTAATATTAAACTTTTATTTTAAAGTGGCAAAGCCAAAATGCTTTGACGTAGTCAATGGCACCACCTTTATTTCTTCATATTTACTTGAAAACGAAAATAAAAAGGTGGTAAATAAAAAAAGTGAAATAAATAAAAAAGATAAACATAACTTAATTATGATATGTTGTAGACTAATCGGCAAGTCATAAATTTTTGGTATTTACCATTGAGTGTTCGAATCACTCCAACATAATGTATATTTATTATGTCATCCCTCTTCTTTCTTATTTTTGAAATAAGAGCACTCCCCCACGTAGTCCTTTGCGAGAGGGAAAGAAAAATAAAAAACAGACATGTTATATTTTGTGATATTTATTTCCGGTGAATATAGTTCAATCGGTAGAACATCTGTATGTGGCACAGTCGGTTCCCTGTTCAAGTCAGGGTATTCACCCTATAATATCTTTTATAAAAGCCAGGATAGTTTAATTGGTTAGAACATTAATTTCATGCATTAAGAATGGGAATTCAATTTTCCCTCCCGGCTTATTTTATTACCTATTATCTTTACTATTTTTACGCTATGTGTTAAAAATAAAAAGGATAAATATAGTAATATAATAACACAGGTATAGTAGTCGTGTGCAACATATATATACAAGCATTGGCAGTAAATAACATTACGATAAAAAAGGAAGACTTAGCTTAAGTTAGGTAAAGCATATGATATTACCTATTTTCTCTACTCTTAATTACCCGTCTTTTTTTTTGCAAAGCATGGAAGACGGATAAGTACGTATAAACAAGGGTCTTATCACAGTTAAAAGTTCAAAACTTTTAGTCTTTAAGTGATTATTTTTTCCATAATTTTAATACTTTTTTCAAATGCTGTCACAAGTAGACGAGATAAATCTATATTATATAGCAGAGTTGCCATTATTGCTTTACTTTACAGTTCTATTTTAGTATTAGGTACATTATACCTAACAAATTTAGATACTGGAATTGGTTTATTTGGGGGTTTATTTCATGCTACAAGTACCACACATGTTTTCCATTTATTTATTTTTTTAATAAGTGCAGTTATACTACAAGTTACTGGGTTTTACCCTAGAAGAATCTGAATAGCAGAATATTCTTCTATAAGTAGTTTATTTTTATACAACTTTAAATTTAATGAAAAGCAAATTATAAATAAAATGGGAGAACAATTTAAAATAATTGAGTATCCTCTAATATTATTGTTTATAATAAGCGGTGCCATATTCTTAGTATCTACAAGTGATTTAGTTTCTATTTTTATTTCTATAGAATTGCAAAGTTACGGATTGTACTTACTTAGTACATTATATAGAAATTCAGAACAAGCTACTTCTGGTGGTTTAACTTATTTCTTATTAGGTGGATTGAGTTCTTGTTTTATTTTACTAGGTACAAGTTTACTATACGCTAATTCAGGTACAACTAATTTAGATGGAATATATGTAATAACTAGTATAAGTGATTTAGAAAACAGTGATGCTAGTGTATTATACTGATATAAATCTTACTATATAAACTTTGCTTTACTTATATTTAGTGTAGGTTTCCTGTTTAAAGTAAGTGCAGCTCCATTCCATTTCTGATCTCCGGATGTATATGACGCTATCCCAACAATAGTTACAACTTTTGTTGCTATTGTGTCTAAAATATCTATCTTTATTTTACTACTGGAATTAGTGCATTATACTAGTAATTCTTTATTTAATTTCCAGTTTAGTTGAACTACTAGTTTATTAGTAAGTTCTTTACTTTCATTGATTGTTGGTACAGTAGTAGGTTTAACTCAATTTAGAATAAAAAGACTATTTGCCTATAGTACAATTTCTCATGTAGGGTTTATTTTACTGGCTCTAAGTATTAATAGCGTAGAGTCTATACAAGCCTTTATTTTCTACTTAATCCAATATTCTGTAAGTAATTTAAATGCTTTTATTATTCTTATAACTATAGGGTTTAGCTACTACTGATACGTTAATGATAATAAAGAATTTAAAGAATTAGCCGATAAGAATAATTCTCCAGTACAATTAATTAATCAATTAAAAGGTTACTTTTATTTAAATCCCGTTTTATCTTTAAGTTTAGCTATTACAATATTCTCTTTTGTAGGTATTCCACCGTTAATGGGATTCTTCGCAAAACAGATGGTGTTAAGTGCCGCTTTAGATAGTGGTTACGTATTCTTAACTTTAATCGCAATATTAACTAGTGTAGTAAGTGCAGTTTACTACCTAAACATTATTAAACAAATTTTCTTTGAAACACCAGATTATAAACCTAATCCTGTGCTAGAAAATAAAAATTTAGAAATTATCCTTTTAAAAGGAGATACTTTTGTAAACAAAATAAAAATGACAAGAAGTAATATTATATTGTCTTCTACTTTAAGTATAACTATCTCTATAATAACTTTCATTTTAATATTATTTATACTAATACCCGAAGAGGTATTAAACGTAACGAACGTTTTATCTCTTATACTACTTAACCCTTAAATGACAACTACAACATTTTTTTTCATTTTTGTGCCTATAGTGGCAATTCTTTTATTGGTAATTAATTTACTATTTGCACCCCATAACCCTTACGAGGAAAAGGATAGTGTGTTTGAATGTGGTTTTCATTCTTTCTTAGGTCAAAACAGAACACAGTTTACTATTTCTTTCTTTATATTTGCACTTTTATTTTTATTATTTGACTTAGAAATACTTTTAGTATATCCTTACGTGGTAAGTGCATACGCAAATGGTATTTTTGGTTTAACTGTTATGTTAATATTTTTCTTAGCTTTAACATTAGGTTTTGTTTTTGAATTAGGTAAAAACGCTCTAAAAATAGATAGTAGACAAGTCTTGACTATTGTTGGTAACAATATTAATTCAGACAAATTGGTGTCTGCTCTTAACTTTTTTTATAAGATCAAATAATGATCTTAAACTGCCCAAAAGTTTATATTTCCTGAACTACCCTAAGGTCTAAAAATAGCTATGGCTTACCTTATCAAGTAACGAATATGAAAACAAATTTAATAAAAAAAAATGCTTAATTTACTTTTAAACACTTGCTTTGCAACAAATAATTGTGATACACCTAGACCTTGAGGTCTTTATTTCCAAGACAGCGCGACTCCTCAAATGGAAGGATTAGTAGAATTACATGATAATATTATGTTCTACTTAGTTATAATATTATTTGGTGTAGGTTGAATCTTAGTTTCTATAGTTAGAAATTACACTAGCGTAAATTCACCTATTTCTCATAAATATTTAAATCATGGTACATTAATTGAATTAATTTGAACTATTACTCCAGCATTAATATTAATATTAATTGCTTTCCCTTCTTTCAAATTATTATATTTAATGGATGAAGTTAGTGACCCGGCTATGTCAGTATTAGCAGAAGGACACCAGTGATATTGAAGCTACCAATACCCTGATTTCTTAAACGCAGACGAAGAATTTATTGAATTTGATTCATACTTAGTACCCGAATCAGATTTAGAAGATGGAGCATTAAGAATGTTAGAAGTTGATAACAGAGTTATACTTCCAGAGTTAACACACGTTAGATTCATTGTAACTGCTGCAGATGTAATACATTCTTTCGCTTGTCCTGCTTTAGGTATTAAATGTGATGCCTACCCTGGTAGATTAAATCAAGTTTCAGTTCTTGTTAATAGAGAAGGTACATTCTACGGACAATGTTCAGAAATATGTGGTATATTACACAGTAGTATGCCTATTGTAATAGAATCAGTAGGTATCGAGAAATTTTTATCATGACTAGAGGAACAGTAGATACATTATCTAATATATTAGATAAATTAACTTACTTATTTACAAAAAATATAGATCTACGGTTCCATATTATAACATCTTATGGCATGGAGATTTTAATTTTTTTTTTGCATGTTTAATTTGTTTTCATGTTTTATTTCTTTTTTATTTCCCTTGTTTTGCACCCATTCCCTCCCTTTCCCTCCCTTAGCTGGAGGGAAAAACAAATACATTTCTGTACGCGTGTGACAAAATAAATTGTTGTTATATTAGTACAAGATAATCTTTATTATCTTAAAAATCGAAGTAATAATATGGTATTACATTTATGGCAAATTAATTCTATAGTTAAGGTTCGAATCCTTGTCGATTTATCACTTGCTTTATCTCATGCGATTTTCCTTTTTCTATTTTTTTTCCCTTTTCCCCACGTAGTGGGGGGGGGGAATCGGAAGGAGGATAAAGATTTAAATAATTATAAAGAAAAAAAATACAATGAATTTATCCTTAATACTTTTTTTAATCGGAATTTTAGGTTTCGTTTTAAATAGAAAAAATATAATATTAATGCTTATTTCAATTGAAATAATGTTATTAGCTATTACATTCTTAATATTGATAAGTTCACTTAGCTTTGATGATATATTAGGCCAAACATTTGCTATTTACATAATAGCAATAGCTGGTGCAGAATCAGCGATTGGTTTAGGTATTCTAGTTGCATTTTATAGATTAAGAGGTAGCATTGCGATAGAATATAAATAATGTATTTAGCTATAATTACTTTACCTTTATTAGGATCAATAGTTGCCGGGTTTTTTGGTAGAAAAGTCGGAGTTAGCGGAGCACAATTAATTACATGTACAAGTGTAATCGTAACAACCCTATTAGCCATTGTGGCATTCTTTGAAGTAGGGCTAAATAACATACCAGTGTCTATAAACCTTTTTAGATGAATAGATAGTGAATCACTAAATGTTATCTGAGGTTTCCATTTTGACAGTTTAACCGTATCTATGTTAATACCGGTTTTAATTGTTAGTTCTTTGGTGCACGTATACTCTATAGGTTATATGAGCCATGATCCTCACAATCAAAGATTTTTTAGTTACCTAAGTTTATTCACCTTTATGATGATTATACTTGTTACAGCTAACAATTTCTTACTAATGTTTGTAGGATGGGAAGGTGTTGGAGTTTGTTCATATCTTCTAGTAAGTTTCTGATTTACTAGAATAGCTGCAAATCAAAGTTCTCTTTCTGCCTTTTTAACTAACAGAGTGGGTGATTGTTTTTTAACAATTGGTATGTTTGCTATATTATGATCATTCGGAAACATTGATTATAGTACAGTATTTTCATTAGCACCTTTTGTTAATGAAGATTTAGTTACAATTATAGGTATTTGTTTATTAATTGGTGCTATGGCTAAAAGTTCTCAAGTTGGATTACACGTTTGATTACCTATGGCGATGGAAGGTCCTACACCCGTTTCTGCTTTAATACACGCAGCTACTATGGTTACAGCTGGAGTATACTTATTAATGCGTACTAGTCCTTTAATAGAGTATAGTTCAACAGTGTTAATTTTATGTTTATGATTAGGTGCTATAACTACAGTGTTTAGTTCTTTAATTGGTTTATTCCAACAAGATATTAAAAAAGTTATTGCCTATTCTACTATGAGTCAATTAGGTATGATGGTAATTGCAGTAGGATTATCTTCATACAATATAGCTTTATTCCACTTAGTTAATCACGCTTTCTATAAAGCATTATTATTTTTAGGTGCAGGTGCTGTTATACACGCAGTAGGGGATAACCAAGATTTTAGAAAATTTGGGGGATTAATTTCATTTTTACCTTTAACTTATTCTGTAATGTTAATTGCAAGTCTTAGTTTAGTTGCTTTCCCTTTTATGACTGGTTTCTATAGTAAAGATCTTATATTAGAATCTGCATATGGACAATTCTATTTCAGCGGTACCGTGGTATACTTCATTGCTACAATTGGTGCAATGTTCACTACTTTATATTCAGTAAAAGTATTATACCTAACCTTCTTAACTAACCCTAATGGACCTAGAATTCATTATATACCTTTAGAATTTAGTTCTAAAGTAGCCAAAGAAGGAGATTTATTTATGAGTCTTCCTCTAGTTATATTAGCAGTTTTTGCTATATTCTTTGGGTACATAACTAAAGATATATTTATAGGCCTAGGTTCAGCCTTTTTTGCGGACAATAGTCTATTTATTCATCCTACACATGAAATATTATTAGATACTGAATTTGCAGTGCCTACTCTTTTTAAATTATTGCCTTTAATATTTACAGTTTCTCTTAGTGTTGTTGCAATAGTACTTTCAGAATTTTTACCTAAAGTATTAATTGGTTTCAAATTTAACAGGTTAGGTTATAACATATTTGGATTCTTTAACCAACGTTTCCTTATAGAATTGTTCTATAACAAGTATATAACAGGTTTAGTCTTAAAATTGGGTGGTCAAACATCTAAAGTTCTAGATAAAGGAAGCGTAGAATTATTAGGACCCTATGGATTAGAAAAAGGTTTAATTACTGTAAGTAGAAGTATAGCTAGCTTAGATACAGGGGTTATAACAAGTTATGCCTTATATATCTTAATTGGTCTAATCTTTTACATCTTAATACCTTATCTATCTCTAGCAGATAACAGTTTAATTATACTAATTTTAATCTCTTTATTTATTCTTATAAGTCGTGATAGCAATTTCAATTTTGCTAAAAAATAAGCAGAAGAATAGGGTTATTTCATAAAAAAGGGCATTGGAAAAAAAGCTTATATGTTAAAAATTTTAATGTATAAGCTTTATTGAGAGAATTTAGCTTGTATTTATTATCTATAGGAACTTACTATAATTACATGTAAATACATAAGGTGCAAATCCTTATCCCTCATTATATTGATAAGAAAAAGAATGACAATTTTTCTTAGCCTTTTATTTTTTTTTTAAGTTTATTACATTCTTTCAGTGGTCCCCAAAGAATTTCTTTGGAAAAAAAAAACAAACTTAAATTATTAGTCTATATATATATATTCTTTTTGTACCTTTAAAACTACTTTTACACTTAAAATCTAATAAGAAAGCTTATTTATTCATAAATAAGGCTTTTAAAAAGTGATCCATTATTAAAGTTGGTTAATTCATATTTAATCGATTCATCTCAACCAATTAACTTAAGTTATATGTGAAACTTTGGTTCACTGTTAGCCGTTTGTTTAATAATACAAATAGTAACAGGAGTAACTTTAGCCATGCACTATAACCCGAGTGTATTAGAAGCTTTCAATTCAGTAGAACACATAATGCGTGATGTAAATAACGGATGATTAATACGTTACTTACACAGTAATACTGCTTCAGCTTTCTTCTTTTTAGTTTATTGCCACATAGGTAGAAACCTATACTACGGGTCATACAGAGCACCTAGAACAATGGTATACACAATAGGAATAGCTATATTTTTATTAATGATTGTAACCGCTTTCTTGGGATATGTGTTACCATACGGGCAAATGTCTTTATGAGGAGCTACAGTTATTACTAACCTTATGAGTGCTATACCTTGAATAGGACAAGATGTTGTTGAATTTATTTGAGGTGGTTTCAGTGTTAATAACGCCACTTTAAACAGATTCTTTGCTTTACATTTTGTATTACCTTTTGTTTTAGCTGCCTTAGTGTTAATGCACATGATTACATTACACGATAAAGCTGGATCAGGTAACCCTTTAGGTATCGGAGCTAACTACGATAGAATTACTTTTGCCCCTTACTTCTTATTTAAAGATTTAATTACAATATTTGTATTTATAATAGTATTAAGTTTATTCGTATTCTTCATGCCTAATGCCTTAGGAGATAGTGAAAACTATGTTAAAGCTAACCCAATGCAAACACCTCCGGCTATAGTACCTGAATGATACTTATTACCTTTCTATGCTATTTTAAGATCAATACCTAACAAATTATTAGGAGTTATCGCTATGATAGCTGCCATATTAATCTTATTAGTAATGCCTTTCGCAGATGTAAGTAAATACAGAGGTATCCAATTCAGACCTTTAAGTAAAATTGCTTATTACGTATTTATAGCTAACTTCTTAGTTTTAATGCAATTAGGGGCTAAACACGTTGAATCTCCTTTCATCGAATTTGGTCAAATAAGTACTGTATTATACTTTGCTCACTTCTTAATAATAGTACCTTCTATAAGTTTATTAGAAAATAGCTTTATCGAGTACTATACAAACAGTGCAATAGCAGGTAAAGAAGGACAAACAGCATCTAAACTTTTACCCGTAAAACCTTTTGCATTTGCAAAAATTGCAAATAAAGAAAGCGTTAACGGATCTAACGTATCAGTATTAAGAAGCGACGTATCTTTATGAACAGAAAGATGATTCTGATCATCTAATGCTAAAGATATTGGTACATTATACTTGATCTTTGCTTTATTCTCTGGACTATTAGGTACAGCTTTTTCTGTATTAATAAGATTAGAATTAAGTGGACCTGGTGTTCAATATATTGCAGATAACCAATTATACAATAGTATAATAACAGCTCACGCCATACTAATGATTTTCTTCATGGTTATGCCAGCATTAATCGGAGGTTTTGGTAATTTCTTATTACCATTACTAGTGGGTGGACCAGATATGGCCTTCCCTAGACTTAATAACATTAGTTTCTGATTATTACCTCCTAGCCTATTATTATTCTTATTTGCTAGTGGTATAGAAAATGGTGCAGGTACTGGATGAACACTTTACCCTCCATTAAGTGGAGTACAAAGTCACAGTGGACCAAGTGTTGATTTAGCTATTTTTGCTTTACACTTATCGGGTATTAGTAGTTTATTAGGTGCAGTTAACTTTATAACAACTATACTTAACATGAGAAGTCCAGGTATAAGATTACACAAATTAGCTTTATTCGGATGAGCAGTTGTTGTTACAGCTGTATTATTATTACTATCATTACCGGTATTAGCTGGTGCTATTACAATGGTATTAACGGATAGAAATTTCAATACATCATTCTTCGAAGCAGCTGGAGGTGGTGATCCTATACTATACCAACACTTATTCTGATTCTTCGGACACCCCGAAGTTTATATATTAATTATCCCAGGATTCGGTATAATAAGTACTGTAGTATCTGCAAGTTCTAACAAAAGCGTGTTCGGATACTTAGGTATGGTTTATGCTATGATGTCTATTGGTGTATTAGGATTTGTTGTTTGAAGTCATCACATGTATACTGTTGGTTTAGATGTTGATACAAGAGCATATTTCACAGCCGCTACTTTAATCATTGCGGTTCCAACTGGAATTAAAATATTCTCATGATTGGCTACATGTTACGGAGGATCTATACACTTAACACCTTCAATGTTATTTGCATTAGGTTTCGTATTTATGTTCACAATTGGGGGATTATCAGGTGTTGTTTTAGCCAACGCTTCACTTGATATCGCATTCCACGATACTTACTATGTTGTTGCTCACTTCCACTATGTTTTAAGTATGGGTGCAGTATTTGCATTATATAGTGCATGATACTTCTGAATACCTAAAATACTTGGTTTAGACTACAACAGAATGTTAGGTAAAGTACATTTCTGAATCTTATTCATAGGAGTTAACGTTACATTCTTCCCACAACATTTCTTAGGATTACAAGGAATGCCTAGAAGAATTAGTGATTATCCTGATGCTTTTGCAGGATGAAATCTTATAAGTAGTTTTGGTAGTATTATAAGTGTTATCGCTACTTGATTATTCTTATATATTGTGTATGTACAATTAGTAGAAGGTAAAGCTACAAGCAGATACCCATGATTAACTCCACAATTCTATACTGATAGTTTACAAGTATTATTAAATAGAAGCTATATTTCATTAGAATGAGCTTTAACAAGCCCACCTAAACCTCACGCATTTGTAAGTTTACCTTTACAATCTTAATTGTGTGGGTGCTGTGACCATAACTTTGTTAAAGTCATTACAAATAAATATTGGCCATAATTACGTAAATTTTGCCTTTGCTTATAACATTAAGCCTGCAATCAGGTTAATCACATATTAATCTTAGTTTAGATTATAGTTAATATATCCTTATCTTAAGATAAGAGGAAAGGAGAAGATATTTTTAAATAAAGCCTTTTTTACCATTACACATAGTTAGTGAACAAGCAATTATTCAACAAAGTCACAGTAATCTAAAGTAAATTATTATGTTTACGTCTTTCTCTTGCGAAGCACCTCCATTATTTAAAATAAAGGCAAAAGCTAATAGCAAGCAAAGAAAACGTATTATTTTTATAATGTTACATAGCACTAATTTAGTGACGTATCTATGTGTTTTTCGCGTAGGTTTAGTTATATATAACTAGGCGCACACCTTCTCCCCTTCCTCTTATAAGAAGGGCAGGAAAGAAGGTATAAAGTAATAATAGATATTATATCTATGAAATTGACTTAATTTAATACAGATTAAGCTCAGGGTAAGTAATACCCTAAAAAATATCACGATTTAAATTATTAATAAACAAGAAATATTGAATAAAAATTTTGCCCAGGCTGTACACATATCGAAGCCAGAAAACGAAAACTTAAGCAATTTGCCTGTTTTATTTAGCAAAAAAGTTAAAACAATCAAGGCAGTAAGACCTTTAACTCACATAGAGAGCGATAGTGGAAAACCTAGACACTACACTCCGGCAGCACAAGAATGATACAATAGTATTTATAACTATAACCCTAGCTACATTAAAGCTTTACCTGTGGCTGATTTAGCTATGATGAAATTATTAAAAAGTTATTTTAGTTCCGAACTAAAAAAAACTTCAGCTAATAATAAACATTTACCTCTTTCACCTAGGGAAAAAAAAATTAGACGTATGACTACTAAAAAAATACTTGTGGGTAAAGGAGAAGTAAAGCACAGTAATGATAAAGCCATTGTAACTTTTTACATACATAACGCAGAAAGATTATTTTTAGATAGAGCTATCGCTTTATTGTCTAGAGCCTTATATAACCCAGCCAGACCTTTAATAAGAAACATACATAAAAACAAACATAAACAAGTAAGAGTTACCTATAATAGAATACTTAGCTTTAAAGAATTTTGACACTTAATTGGTAAAAATCACTACTATAAAAAATGATGTAGCAAACAATTCGTGCAAAACTTAGATCTTAGAAATTTAGTTTTAAAAAACATAAATAATATATATCTAATATTAAATAAAATGGTAATATTTAACTTAATTTCAGAAGAATATAAAAATAAAACTTTTATTAGCTTATGTGAGAAAATTACACCTGTTTTACCTGATCCTCAGTTTAAAGAAATAATGCCTGTATATGAAAAATATTACACAGCACATTTAAATAGCTTAAAAATAAGAAAATTACTTAACAAAAATAAATTCCGTAATGGCTTTATTAATAAACTATTAGAACTAGCAGAGGAGATTTATGGGAAAAAAGTGGAGTTTAACATAGTTAAATTAAAAAAATTACATTTAAATAGCGATCTTTATACACAAGCAGTGGCTTTAAAATTGAAAGATAGAAATAATAGACTATATAAAGTATTAAAGTCGTCTTTAAATAAAGTGCAGTTACCAGCCTTCTATAGAGCAGCTGAAATTTTCCACTACTTAAACAAAAATGATTTACTTGTAAATATTATACGTAATGACAAAATAACTTCTATGTTAAGAAATAATGTTAATGATCCTCTAAATACATTGCTTTTAGATACTTTTACGAATGCTGAAGACATAAAGGTAAAAACAATAAAAACAACGCCAGAAGCAAGCCCATTAAGCAACTCACGTGCAATTTCTTTACAAAAGTATGTTTTAAAATCTTTAAAACACTTAAGTATGAGAGGTATTCGTATCGAAGCTAAAGGAAGAGCTACTAGAAGACTTACAGCCGCAAGATCTGTATTTAAAATGAAATGAAAAGGAGGTTTAAAAAACGTAGATTCTTCATTTAAAGGTTTATCTGCAATATTACTAAGAGGTCATCTTAAATCAAATGTACAACACACATATATCAGTACAAAAAATCGTAATGGAGCTATAGGTGTAAAAGGTTGAGTAAGTAGTAGATAATAATTTTTATTGTTGTCTGGTGCTTTTGATTACGTTAAAGATAAATAATTTAACGTTATAATTATGCCCCTTATATCTTCTCATGCTTTATTTTTTCACAAAAAAGTATGCAAAACCTTTTATCCCCCTTTTTCCCTAAAGGAAAAAGGGTTATGGGAACTGAAAACATATAAAAATGCCAAATAAATAAGTATATCATACTTATCAGGATTGAGCCGTAGATGGTTCTACGTTTTGATTGCAGATCGAAAATTCGGGGTTCGATACCTCCTTAGTCCTTAGAAATCTAAAATAAACAGGCTACGTGCGCATCCTTTACCTTCTTTTAGGTATAAAGGAAAAACAAAGTAAAGAGTAGATCAATTATGATTTGCTCTTTTACTAAGTTATTATCTACTAAAGGTTTAGTCTGAGGGCTAGTAAAAGCTACCTTTAAAATTATGTGAGATTTTCTCACTAACAACTATATAAAAAAAAAAATGATACAAGCAGCAAAAATCATCGGAACAGGTTTAGCAACTACAGGATTAATCGGAGCGGGAGTAGGAATTGGTGTAGTTTTTGGTGCATTAATATTAGGTGTAGCTAGAAACCCTTCTTTAAGAGGACAATTATTCTCATACGCTATTTTAGGTTTTGCTTTTGCAGAAGCCACAGGATTATTCGCTTTAATGATGGCTTTCTTATTATTATACGTTGCTTAATAAAATACACGTGTAATAAAAGGTTAAGTAATTAAACTCATACCCCCTTGCTTCTCTTGCTTCGCATACCCACGTGGTGGGGAAAAGGAAAAGAGGGGTAAAAAGTTTTTTTACCTATCATTCTTATTAGCTCAAGGGAAGAGCATAATACTTCTAATATTATGATCTAAGTTCGAATCTTAGATAAGAGTTTTCGTATAAAAACTTAAAAATATTTAAACCCTATATACTGTAAGGCAATAACAGGGTATTTAATTATTTTACATTACCCTTGCAAAGCACTTCCTCCTCTCTTCTTAATCGAAGGAAGTACCTCCTTTTTTCTTACACAAAGAAGAAGGAAAAAAATAAAAAAAAGTCGAAGCGTAAATTTAAAAATAAAGTACAAAGATATTTCTTTTGTTTATAGTAAAAGAGCAAAAAAATTACATACTTTTTAAATTAATTTTTAATTATAAAAATATACACTAAAGTGTATAGGCTATTAATTAAAATTAACAATATTAAATTATCTAAAATGTTATATATGCCAACTTTAATATCTGTGTTGGAAAGTTTAATTGTGGCAGTTCCCGTATTATTAGCCGTTGCTTACGTAACTGTTGCAGAAAGAAAAACTATGGCAAGTATGCAAAGAAGATTAGGTCCTAACATAGTGGGATATTATGGTCTTTTACAAGCTTTTGCGGATGCTTTAAAACTTCTTTTAAAAGAATATGTTTCACCTACACAAGCTAACATGGGTCTATTCTTTCTTGGTCCCATTATAACTTTAGTTTTTGCATTATTAGGTTATCTTGTAGTGCCTTACGGTCCCGGGACTGGTTTAAGTGATTTTAATTTAGGTATATTATACATGCTAGCAGTTTCTTCTCTAGCAACATATGGTATATTATTAGCAGGATGAAGTGCGAACAGTAAATATGCTTTCTTAGGTTCATTAAGAAGTACCGCACAATTAATAAGTTATGAACTTATATTAAGTTCTGCAATATTACTTGTAGTAATGTTAACGGGTAGTTTGAATTTAACTGTTAATATAGAAGCACAAAGAGCTGTGTGATTCATACTACCTTTATTCCCAGTATTTCTAATTTTCTTTATAGGAGCTGTAGCAGAAACTAATAGAGCTCCTTTTGATTTAGCAGAAGCGGAATCGGAATTAGTTAGTGGGTTCATGACAGAACACGCGGCAGTTATATTTGTTTTCTTCTTCTTAGCCGAATACGCAAGTATTGTGTTAATCTGTATATTAACAAGTATTTTATTCTTAGGTGGTTACCTGTATGATTATGTATCTTTATTCTTTATAGTACAATATTTTGACTTCGACTATTATATAAATAACGTACACAATGATAGCTTATTCTACTCAAGTCCTTTAATTGAAGGATTACTATATGGTTTAGCCTTGGGTGTTAAATCAGGTATTATGATTTTTGTTTTCATATGAGTTAGAGCCTCATTCCCTAGAATACGTTTCGATCAATTAATGTCTTTCTGTTGAACTGTTTTATTACCTATAGTAATAGCTCTAGTAGTACTAGTTCCTTGCATATTATATAGTTTTGAAATAATACCTACAAACATACCTTTAATTTAATCGTATTCTTTTTTCTCTTCCCCCTTTTCTTAATGACCCCCTTCTCCCTTTTATTGGCTATACCATGAGGCAATAAAATAAAATTTATCAATGAAAAATTAAAAATAAACAATAATTATGTTAAATAACGTATTTACATATACTACAAGTCCTCTAGACCAGTTTGAAATAAGAAACTTAATAAGTTTAGACGCTCCATTATTAGGAAATTTACACATATCTTTAACTAACATAGGATTATACTTAGTTATAGGTACTTTCTTAATTTTATCTATGAACCTTTTAGCTACTAACTACAATAAAGTTATAAGTAACAGCTGATCAATAAGCCAAGAAACTTTATATGCTACAATACACAGTATTGTAACAAACCAAATAAATGCTAGAAAAGGTCAAATATACTTCCCTTTTATATATACCTTATTCATCTTTATTTTAGTTAATAACTTAATAGGTATGATACCATACAGTTTTGCCTCTACAAGTCACTTTATCTTTACATTTGCCTTAAGTTTCACTATAGTATTAGGTGCTACTATATTAGGTTTCCAAAAACACGGTTTAGAATTCTTCTCATTATTAGTGCCTGCAGGTTGTCCATTAGCTTTATTACCTTTATTAGTTTTAATTGAATTCATTTCATATTTATCTAGAAATGTTTCTTTAGGGCTTAGATTAGGGGCAAATATTTTAAGTGGTCACATGTTATTAAATATTTTAGCAGGTTTCACTTATAATATAATGACATCTGGAGTGATATTCTTTTTCTTAGGATTAATACCTTTAGCTTTCATTGTAGCATTCTCAGGTTTAGAATTAGGTATTGCTTTTATACAAGCTCAAGTTTTTGTTGTGTTAACAAGTAGCTATATTAAAGATGCTTTAGACTTACACTAATAAAATTCTCTTAAAATAAGCCAAAACTTCTTATGTGTTATCAATAGTTAAGTGCTAACTTAGCACAGGAAAGTCCGGAGCGTTTCAGACATATGCACATAATATATGAGTGTTTAATAAAAATTAAGGGTATTGTGCAGAAAATATTTTATAAATTACTAAAGTAATCGCTTTAGCTAGATCTATAAAGCATAGTAAAATATGCTTTACTTCTTTATGCCTTATCCTTTTCCCCACGTAGTGGGGGTGCGAAGCAAGAGGGGATAAGGGTATAGAATAGAGTAAAAAAGTAAATGAAATTTCAAGCCTTGCGTTTAGCCTTATTAAAGTTTAATAACTAAAACAGGACCCGGCTTAATGATAACCATAAAAATAAATTAAAGAAATTTCTTTAATTTATTACTAGTAAAACTGTACTAGTAAGGGAAAGATCTTTATTATATTTTGTAGTTTAATTAATAAAAAGTTAAATTGTATTAGTGATGGTATAAATATCTGAAAAATGGTATTTTACCAGATAAGTGAGAGTTTGATGATGGCTCTGAATGAACGCTATTCAAGTGCTTGACACATGCTAATCGAACGTTTAATTTAATTAAATTTATTTAATTTCATTAAAAGTGGTGTACAGGTGAGTATATAATATTTTAGCCGGCCTTAGAGAAGGGTCGATTCATAAATACCCTATAAAAGCATAATATAAGTTAAAACTTATATTTATGTGAGAAAGAAGAAGTTATTTCTTTGCTTTAAGAGGATTCTAAATATTCCGGATAGGTAATAGTTAAGGTTAAAGGCTTAACTAGCTAAAGACTTCCGTAGTCGAGGCTGAAAGGTCGATCGATCACATTGGGTATGAAAAAAGCCCAAAACGTTAAGTGCAGCAGTGGGGAATATTGGTCAATAGCCTAACGGCTGAACCAGCAACTTGGGGGAATGTATAGCTTCGGCTACTTTTAACCTCGATCTTAGCAACAATTGCTAAGAATTGTCGTTTTATATAGGAATTTTCTATATATACATGAGATATCGTGGCCTGACATCGTCAAGTCACTAAATATCTACGAACAGGTTATAAGATCGATTTAATCGAATAAAGTTCTAGGTGGATTACTGATGATGACAATTATCCACCTACATGTCTTGACCAATTTACGTGCCAGCAGTCGCGGCAATACGTATAAGACTAGTGTTATTCATCTTTAATAGGTTTAAAGGGTACCTAGACGGTATAATTAGTCTTTAATAAGATACGTTTATACTAGAGTTAAATATGAGAAGGGGAGTACTTGAGATGTAGAGTTGAAATTTGTTGATATCTTGAGGACGGGTAACGGCGAAAGCAACCTTTTATCTAATAACTGACGTTGAGGGACGAAGGCATTGAGTCACGAACAGGATTAGATACCCTAGTAGTCTTTGCAGACAATGATGAATGTCATAGGTTAGATATTTTTGACCTATAAATGAAAGTGTAAGCATTCCACCTCAAGAGTAATGTGGCAACGCAGGAACTGAAATCATTAGACCGTTTCTGAAACCAGTAGTGAAGTATGTTATTTAATTCGTAGTTACGCGAAAAACCTTACCACAATTTGAATATTATCTCGTGGCAAAGCCAGGGATATTACAAGCGTTGCACGGCTGTCTTCAGTTAATGTCGTGAGATATTGGTTAATTCCATTAAATTAACGGAAACCCTTGCTTTATTTGCCTTTCTCCTTATTTATGAAATAAGAAGTATGGGAGATTATATTGATAAAGCAGTTCACCACTTATAATGGTAATGATAACAGGGATCAAGACAAGTCATCATGGCCTTAATATTGTGGGCGATAGACGTGCCACATATGCCTATACAAAATGATGTAAAAACGTGAGTTTAAACTAATCTAATAAAATAGGATAAAATAAGGATTGTAGTCTGAAATTCGACTACATGAATAAGGAATTACTAGTAATCGTGAATCACCACGTCACGGTGGATTTAATCTCAGATAGGTACTAACTACTCGTCAGGCGCCGAAATTAGTGTG
>Ga0247806_10000765_pt1 | contig 17723 bp, 12 predicted proteins | sample UWRJL059202B1_FD_179935 | JGI IMG/M metagenome (GOLD analysis project Ga0247806, IMG submission 179935) | Plant litter microbial communities from Arlington Agricultural Research Station in Wisconsin, United States - UWRJ-L059-202B-1 | ecosystem: Environmental > Terrestrial > Plant litter >... | reverse complement strand
ATGATGGTGCATGAACGTAATCTTTTTCGATAATGAGCTTTGCTTGCTGTAGCTTGCTAAAATCGTCTTCATCTATTTGTTGTTGTACAGGCTGATCAATTATGGTTTCGAGCTGATGAATCAATAGTTCTTTTAATTTTGTTTCGATGTACATTTTTTTCAAAGCGCCCTGACGATTGCAATTTTTTATTTCATGAATTACCCATTGAATGGCCGGCGTAAAGGGAATATATTTAGAGGTTAAATAACTGGATTTTTTAAGTAAAATGTTTTTGGAGAATTTCTCATGCAATTCCCAATCTTCATTTATAATGGTATAGTAAAACTCCTTGGATAAAATAATAGACAGATAATTAACCTGTTCAAATGCCGGAATTTTAAATGTTCCTTTATAATTTGTGGTGTAAAAAATATTGTGGGTATTTTCTTTTGAATATTTTTCGGTTTCAAGCTGCTCTATCTGGCTTTCTACATTGTTACAGCAAATAAAATTTAAAATTACAGATTCTGTATCAATTTCAAAGACAGCAGTTTGGGGTTTTGTGAAATACATTTGTGTATCTATAATTACCATTCCGTCTGTAATTAAATAATTGCTTTTTATTTCTTCAGAATTTTCATTTTGTATGTAAATATTTTCTTCCGTTAAAGGACTTTTTGGGTCGTAGTTGTCGCCAATTTCAATTGTGATGAGTGGTTTTTCGTAGGCTAAAAGTGTCGATTTGATTTTCAAAATATAATCCGTTTTTACAAAATAATAATCCGTTTTTCCCTAACTTTTTAAGTGAAGTTGATGGTACTTTTGCGCCAAAGTTATTTATAATTAGTCTAATTAAACACATGACAACTCACAAATTTTTATTTTCAGGTATATTTTTTCTGTTTACCTTCTTGTGCTTTTCCCAGCAAAATCAAGGCTTTTCGGTAAGCGGACAGGTAAAAGAAAATTCAGGTCAAATAATTCCCTATGCTACAATTTTTGTAGAAAAAACTGACTTAAGTATAATTTCGGATGAAAACGGAAATTTTATTTTCAAAAATGTAAAGCCTGGAAAATACACCTTAAAAATTTCAGCAATTGGTTTTTCGAACTATAAAAATCATATTGAAGTTTTAAATAGTGACATTAATTTTCAGGTTCAATTAGAAAGTGAATTACAGGAATTAGAAAGTGTTACAGTGCTGGGACGAACAGCAACAGACAAAGTAAATAAACAAGCATATAGTGTTACGGCGATAGATGCTAAAAAACTGCATAATACTACATTGGATTTATCACACGCACTAGACCGTGTTTCAGGAGTACGCGTTCGTGAGCAGGGCGGAGTAGGTTCTCAGTCAGAGCTTTCTATTAATGGTTTTTCGGGTAATCAGATTAAAGTTTTTATTGATGGAATTCCGATGGATAATTTTGGTTCTTCTTTTCAGTTGAATAATATTCCCATCAATCTTGCCGATCGCGTTGAAGTTTATAAAGGTGTAGTACCTATTTGGCTTGGCGGAGATGCTTTGGGTGGTGCTGTAAATATTGTGACCAACTCTAAACCAAGAACTTATATAGACGCTTCGTATTCTTTTGGATCATTTAATACACATAAAAGTGCCATAAATGCAGGATATACGGCAAAAAGCGGATTCACTACTGAAATCAATGCTTTCCAGAATTATTCTGATAATAATTACTGGGTAAATGTTGAAGCAGCAGACTTAAATACCGGTAAATATTTTCCAAATGCGCGAGTAAGAAGATTTCACGATACGTACCATAACGAAACAGTGATTGTAAACATCGGTGTAACAGGAAAAAAATATGCTGATAAATTATTAATTGGTTTTACAGGCGGACAAAACAAGGCCGATATTCAGACAGGAGCAAGAATGAAAGCAGTTTTTGGAAGCCGATATTCTCAGGGTAATATTTTAATGCCAACGATAAAATATCAGGTAAAAGATCTATTTACAAAAGGTTTGAATTTGAATGTAAACGGAAATTATAATTTTGGGGAAGAACAAACGGTTGATACGACTTTCATAAAATATAACTGGTTTGGAGAATCAATAACATATCCCGGTAACGGAGGAGAGAAAAGCAGAACTTTAATGAAGCTTCGTGATAATAATGGTATTGTAACTGCAAATGCAACATACACATTAAGCGAAAGACATTCTTTTATGCTAAATAACACGTTTACAACTTTTGATCGTAAACAAGAAGACGAGTTAGTTCCTGAATCTGTGGCTTATCAGCAGCCCAGAAAAACACAAAAAAACATTTTAGGCGCGGGTTATAAATTCGATTATAATGAAAAATGGAGTACTTCTTTATTTTTAAAAGATTATAATTTATATACCAACTACTCAAGAAGTTATAATCCGAGCGGCAATGCGGGTGATATTGCTTATCAAAGATATGAAGATCATACTTCTACACTTGGTTACGGTCTTGCAAGCAGTTATTATTTAAGACAAAATTTACAGATAAAAGGCTCCTTTGAAAAAAGTTACAGACTTCCGTCTTCGCGAGAACTTTTTGGAAGTCCGAACGATAATGTTGCTTCAAATATCGATTTAAAGCCAGAAGCCAGTTACAACTATAATTTAGGTTTAAGTTATCAGGCCAGTTTTAATAAGGTAAATGCATTAACATTTGATGCGAATTTTATGTATCGTAATGCGAAGGATTTTATTCGAAATACCTTGTTTACAAATCAGGTTGACAGCTACTCTGTTAACCTTGGTAAAATGACAAACTACGGTGTTGACGGAGAGATTAGATACTCATACCGCAATAAATTTACAACTGGTGTAAATATGACTTATCAGAATTTACGAAACATGACGAAATATGAGCCGGAACAAGAGTACGTCTCCTATTTCTATAAAGACAGAATCCCTAACATTCCATATATGTTTGGTAACTACGATGCAACAGTATTTTTTAATGACTTATTTAAAAAAGGTAATAATTTATCTGTTGGATATAACTTTCTATATGTTCATACATATTATTTGTCATGGCCAAGTATGGGAACCAAAGAAGATAAGTTAGATATTCCGGCGCAATACAACCACGATTTTAATGTAGTATATACACTGGCAAACGGAAAATATAATATTGCTCTCGAATGTAAAAATGCATTTGACAATAAGCTTTATGACAATTTTTCACTGCAAAAACCAAGTCGCGCTTTTTATATAAAATTCAGATACTTCTTTAATAAATCAAATAAATAAATTTTAAAAACCATAATAACATGAAAAAAGGTAGCAAATTAGCTTTATTCTCAGCTTTAATAGCTTTTACTGCATTCTCTTGCAGCAGCGATGAAAATACAGGATCTGAAAACGGAGGTGGAGTTGACACCGGTAAAACAAAATATATCATTACTGCAACTACAGGAGCTGTAGGTATCGCTGATTATTTATTAACTACAGATGATGTATCAACAGGATCAATAAGTACGATTGGTAACGGAATCGAACAAGACGGATCTTACCGTTACTACATTACAGCTCAAAACAACTTTTTTAGTTTATTGTACGGACAAGGAAATCCTGGAGCTGTAACAACTTACAACTTGAGTGCAGAAGGAAAATTAGTTAAAAAATCTGATTTTCAGGCAGAAACTGTTCACGTTTTTGCAGCGGTAAACAAAGATATTTTAACAGTTAAGGTTCCAAGAAGCGGTGCTGCATCTATTGCAATGATGTACAAAATTGATGCTGAACAATCAATTATCACAGGTCAGGCACAACAAGATACTAAAATCCTTGCAGGAAACGGTGAAAGAGCTTTCTTTACATGGGCAACCCAAGTGGGCGATAAAGTATTTATGCCATACATGAGTATCAAAGGTGATGGAGTAGATAACTTTGGAACTGTAAATCCTGATAGTACATGGGTTGCAGTTTACAATTATCCGGAACTTAAATTAGAAAAAGTAATCAAAGATAATCGTACAAGTTATTTAGGAGCTTACTTTACAAACGGATTAATTCAGGATGAAAATGGAGATGCTTATGGTTTTTCTGGTGCAATCGCTACAAGCAATGCAGTTTTAACTTCTAAAAAACCATCTGCAGTTGTGAAAATTAAAAAAGGAACTACAGAATTTGATCAGTCTTACTTTTTTAACGTTGAAGAAAAATCAGGAGGATATAAAATTTCATCTTCAAGCTATATTTCAAAAGGAAAAGTTTTATTGCTAATGTACGGAAATGTTGGAAAAAACAATGGTGCTGTAAAATTGGCTATTGCTGATGTTTATAATCAGACTTTTACATGGGTTACAAATGCTCCTGCAACATTGACTTCTGCTACTACACGTTACAACATTACTTCAGAAGACGGAAATTCGGCTATTTTAGGTATCAATACCCCTGAAGGAAACTGGATTTACTCCATCAACGGTACAACTGCTGCAGCTACAAGAGGTATGAAAGTTGAAGGTGGTCAAATTACTGCTATTCAAAAATTAAAATATTAATTTTTTTGAAACCGTAAGTCCTTATGAAGGGCTTGCGGTTTTTTTATTTACCTTAATTATACTCACAAATATGTTTTCTTCTTCAAAACCAAATAAGAAAAAAAGTAAAAAATCACTTTTCAAGCGTGTAATGGCGTGGCTGCATTTGTGGCTCGGTTTAGCATCTGGAATTATTGTGGTAATTGTTAGCCTTACAGGTTGCATTTATGTTTTCGAAAATGAAATTAAAGATTTTATCGAAGACTGGCGTTTTGTAGAACCGCAGGAGCAGGCTTATTTGCTGCCCTCTCAATTGGTAACAATTTCAGATAAAGCAATGAAAGGCAAACATGCTACAAGTGTTACTTTTGGAGAAAAAGACGAAGCTGCTATTGTAGGTTATTTTACTGAAAAGAAAGGGGAAGGAAAAGGAAGAGAAGGAAAAGGGGAACATAAAAGAGGAGAAGGTAAAGAAAGAAAACAAAGCGAAGTTGCGAAAAGCGACAGCGAAAAAGCAAAAGGAAGCAGAAAAGAAAAAGGTAAAGAAGAAAAAGGTAAAGAAGAAAAATCTAAAAGAAGAAGAGGAGGTGTTTTTACCAGCGTTTATATGAATCCTTATACAGGAGAAATATTAAATGTTAAAACATTTTCAAGGGGTGAATCACCTGATTTCTTCAGATTTATATTAAACGGACACCGTGCCTTATGGCTTCCATATGATATTGGCCGACCAATTGTAGGCGTTGCGGTTTTGATTTTTGTCTTTTTATTGATTTCGGGTATTGTTTTGTGGTGGCCTACAAAATGGATCAAATCAATTAGGGACAAGAGTTTTAAAATCAAGTTTTCGGCTACTTTTAAACGCTTAAATTATGATTTGCATAATGTACTGGGCTTTTACAGCATGATTTTTCTATTGTTTATTTCGATGACCGGTTTAGTTTGGAGTTTTGGCTGGTGGAGTAAATCCCTATATTGGGTTACATCCGGCGGAAAGCCTTTAACAGAAAGCCGTGAATCTCCAAAATCTGATACCACAAATATCAAAACATTTAATGTTACAACGGTTGATAAGGTTTTACTGAATATCAAAAAACAAAACCCTCAGGCTGCAGGCATTATGGTAAGTATACCAAGCAAACCTGCAGATGCGATTGGCGCTTTTGTTTACAAACAAAAACATACTTTCTATAATATGGACCGTTATAGTTTTGATCAGCAAACGTTGAAAGAAATCTCTATAAAAACACCTTTTTCAGGAAAATATGTAGAAGCCAATATTCCGGATAAAATCCGCAGAATGAATTATGATATTCACGTAGGAAGCGTATTGGGACTTACAGGAAAATTTCTTGCATTTTTTGCCAGTTTAATTTCGGCCAGTTTGCCTATTACAGGGTTTATAATCTGGTGGGGAAAACAGAAATTCGGTAAAAAATCGTCCTCAAAACAAAAAGTTCCAACAAAAGGAATTCCGGTTTCTAAACTAAAAGCCATAGCAGAAAAAGAACTGACTGCTTAATAAAATAATACGATTGTTTTTTATTTCTTTTTTTTTTTGATTAAAAAAGGCAAAACTCTATAGGTTTTGCCTTTTTTTGTTTAATTAATCCTTCTTTGCATTTGCTCCTGGGTATGACAAAAAAGGGTGTGGCAAAGTTGATTGTATTATCTGCCACAGATTAAAGGATTAAAATCTGCAAAAAAAAATCGGTTTAATCTGCCAAAATCCGAGAGAGAAAACTTACATTATCTTCGTCAGACTTTTAAACCTTAGTTCTTATATCCATTACTTTTAAGCCATTCTTCACAGGCTTTTGTCCAAAATTTGCTTGTGTCATTTACACCAAGACCAAATCCGTGCCCCCCTTTTTCATACAAATGTAATTCAGCAGAAACTCCGTTTTTTTTAAGTGCCAAATAATAATTAACACTATTTTCGGCCATAACCACGCCATCATCTGTAGCATGAACTAAAAAAGCCGGTGGTGTTTGTGGTTTTACCTGTTTTTCATTGGAATAAAAATCAACGTCCTGCTGCGAAGGATTTTGTCCTAATAAACTAGTTTGAGAACCTTTGTGCGTTATATCATTTTGCATTGAAATAACAGGGTAAATTAAAAGCGAAAAATCGGGTCTTGCACTTAGTTTTGATCCGGTTTCATATACCCTTTCATCATAATGAGTGGATAAGGTCGAAGCTAAATGTCCTCCCGCTGAAAATCCCATTATACCAATTTTAGCAGGATCAATATTCCATATTGCGGCATTTAGTCTCACCATGCGAATAGCTTCCTGCGCATCCTGTAAAGGTCCAACCACCTTATTTGTCATAATTAAATCATTAGGTAATCGGTATTTTAAAACAAAAGCGGCAATGCCTAACGTATTAAGCCATTCGGCAACTTTAGTTCCTTCTTTATCAAAGGCCAAATGCGTATATCCGCCACCCGGAAGTATAATTACCGCAGTTTGATTCTGCTTAATTTCTTTAGGTAAAAATACACTTAATGTTGGTATCGAAACCTGACTTGTACTTTGCAATTTCCCGTCTTTCAAGTCTTCTTTCTCCTTATAATCCGGAGCTTTGATTTCTTGTGGAATTACTTTCCAAAGCGGGATGACCTGATTTTGAGCCTCAATTTGATTCATAATTCCGAAAAGTAAAATAAGGCTTAAAAATGTTTTTTGTATGATGTTTTTTTCTGATTTTTTCAATTTAAAAAATTTTATGGATTAGTTTTATTGACGAAATTCAAATTTATATTTTTTTATTGACTAATTGGAAATTGACTCCGATTAAAAACTGATTTTGTTTTCGATAAGAATTGTCTTTATAAATTGATTTTAGACAATCCTTTTTAGTACTATTTTGACACCTAAAACGGATAAATTTCGCATATTGGCTTTTAACAAATATATTGTTTAATACGTAATTTTGAGCTTGTTTTTTTATATGAAATGTTTATTTAAACTATCAAAATAATTTTTAATATAATTATTTGGAATATAAAGATTAAAAACTATATTTGTGCAATCGATTACATTATTTGAAGTTTTATTGCACAGTTTTTCGTTATTTAGTTAGAAATGAATGCCTGGCCTGAATAATTCTGTTACAATTACGACTTTTTAAATTATTAATATTTTACTAGCCCAACCAAAAAAAGCATTATGGATCAAATCAAAAAAAACACAGGAAAGTATCGTTGGAGTATTTGTGCATTATTATTTTTTGCAACAACAATCAATTATCTTGACAGACAAGTACTTTCATTAACATGGAGTGATTTTATTGCACCAGAATTTCACTGGACAAACAATGATTACGGAAACATTACAGCATTATTTTCTATATTCTACGCTGTATCCTTATTATTTGCCGGAAGATTTGTGGATTGGTTGGATACAAAAAAAGGATTTCTTTGGGCTATCGGAATTTGGTCAATAGGTGCGTGTCTGCATGCATTTTGCGGAATTGCAACTTCTGGAATCATTACTGGAAACTGGTTTGTAGGTTTTGAAGGTGCTAAGGAAATCATTAAAAATGTAAACGATACCGGAATGGTTATTAATGTAAGTGTAAGCTTATTCATTTTTGCCCGTTTTATTCTTGCTATTGGTGAGGCCGGAAATTTTCCTGCTGCCATTAAAACAACTGCAGAATATTTTCCTAAAAAAGACAGAGCATTTTCTACCAGTATTTTTAATGCAGGAGCAACTGTTGGTGCGCTTGCGGCTCCAATTTCGATTCCGTTTATAGCAGAATCGTTTGGTTGGGAAATGGCTTTTATCATCATCGGTGCTTTAGGATTTGTATGGATGGGTTTCTGGGTTTTTATGTATGATAAACCGGAAAGACACAAAAGAGTTACTGCTGAAGAATTAGAATACATACAGCAGGATGATATTGCAGATAGTAAATTAGTGGGTTATATTCCCGAAACTACTACGAAGGTATCCTTTGCAGATTGCTTTAAATACAAACAAACCTGGGCATTTGCTTTTGGTAAATTTATGACAGATGGTGTTTGGTGGTTCTTTCTTTTCTGGACTCCCGCCTACTTAAGTTCTGTTTACGGAATGGATTCTACACAAGCAGCTTTACCATTATTTGTACTTTATATGATTACATTACTTTCGATTATCGGAGGCTGGTTACCTACTTATTTTGTAGAGAAAAAAGGCATGAATCCGTACGAAGGAAGAATGAGAGCGATGTTGATTTTTGCATTTTTCCCTTTATTAGCCCTGATCGCGCAGCCTTTAGGATATATCAGCTACTGGATTCCTGTAATTATTATTGGTATCGCTGGTGCAGCACACCAATCGTGGTCGGCAAATATTTTTACAACAGTAGGAGATATGTTTCCTAAAAAAGCAATTGCAACCATTACCGGAATTGGAGGTTTAGCTGGAGGTTTAGGTTCTACTTTAATCAATAAAGGATCAGGACTATTATTCGATCATGCAAAAGAAACAGATATGCTTTTTATGGGTTTTAAAGGTATTGAAGCCGGATATTTTATCATTTTCTCCATTTGTGCCGTTTGTTATTTAATTGGATGGATTGTGATGAAAACATTGGTCCCTAAATACATTCCGATTACAAATCTTTAATCATTATTTAGAATACTAATTAATTATTAAAATTAGAGGAGCAAAGTCTTTTTGCTTTAACTTTAATGCTTAATTTTAGACCTAAAAAAAAACAAGTGTAAAATCAACACAAATAATTTTTGATTTGCATTATGATATTTGAAGATAAAAATATAATTTTGTGCAATCGATTACATTAAAATAATTATTATGACAAAATATAGTTCAAGATACGCGTCAAGCCCAGAAGCAGTAAAACAATATGATACACAACAGTTAAGAAACGAATTCTTAATTGATGATTTAATGCAGGACAATGAAATTGTTTTAACTTACTCTCACTATGATCGATATATAGCAGGTTCTGCAGTTCCTGTAAAAGAATTAATATTAGAAACTATCGATCCGCTAAAAGCCGGATATTTTCTGGAAAGAAGAGAGATGGGAATTATTAATGTTGGGGGAAGCGGTTCAGTTGTGGTGGAAGGAACATCTTATGAACTAGGTTTTAAAGACGCCCTATACATCGGAAGCGGAAATAAGGAAGTAATTTTTAAAAGTAATGACAGTAAAAATCCCGCTAAATTTTACATCAATTCAGCTCCCGCACACACAACTTATCCAACAGTAAAAGTAAGTTTAGAACAAGCTAATAAATTGCAGTTAGGAACTATGGAAACGGCAAATCACCGTACTGTCAACCAAATGATTATCGGAGGCATTGTTACAACGTGCCAATTGCAGATGGGAATGACGGAATTAAAACCGGGAAGTGTTTGGAATACCATGCCGGCACACGTACACGATCGCAGAATGGAAGTTTATTTCTATTTAGATATTCCGGAAAATCAGGCCGTTTGCCACTTTATGGGACAACCACAGGAAACAAGACATATCTGGATGAACAATCATCAGGCAGTAATTTCTCCGCCTTGGTCAATTCACTCTGGTTCAGGAACTTCAAATTACACTTTTATTTGGGGAATGGCTGGTGAGAATTTAGATTACGGAGATATGGATGTTTGTAAAATAACTGATTTAAGATAAAAATCATGACAGATTTATTTGATATAAAAGGAAAAGTTGCGCTTATTACAGGAAGTACACACGGACTGGGAATGGCAATGGCAAAAGGTTTAGGACAAGCCGGAGCTACAATTGTAGTAAACGGAAATTCATCACAACAAAAAATTGACGATGCTGTTGAAGAACTTAAAAGTGAGGGAATCAATGCTGTTGGTTATAGATTTAATGTAACTGTTGAGCAAGAAGTTATAGATGCAGTTGCAAAAATAAAAAGTGAAGTGGGACCAATTGATATTTTGATAAACAATGCAGGAATCATCAAAAGAATTCCGCTTATCGATATGGAAGTTGCTGATTTTAAAGAAGTAATTGATATTGATTTAGTTTCGCCTTTTATCGTTTCCAAGCATGTTGCCAAAGGAATGATTGAAAGAAGACAAGGAAAAATAATAAACATTTGTTCGATGATGAGCGAATTAGGACGTAATACGGTTGGTGCTTACGCTGCTGCAAAAGGCGGTTTAAAAATGCTGACTAAAAATATGGCTACAGAATGGGCAAAATATAATGTTCAGATCAACGGAATTGGACCTGGATATTTTGCAACTGAACAAACAGCGCCAATCAGAGTTGACGGACATCCTTTTAATGATTTTATCATTAGCAGAACTCCGGCTGCAAAATGGGGAGATCCTGGTGATTTAGCAGGAGCTGCAATATTTCTATCTTCAAAAGCAAGTGATTTTGTAAACGGTCATATTTTATTTGTTGATGGCGGAATTTTAGCCACAATTGGTAAACCGTCAAACGAAGAATAATTCTCAATTATAATTAAAAAGACATGAGTGCTAAGACTTTCATAAACGATAATTTTTTGCTTGAAAATAAATACGCTGAAGAGTTATATCACAATTACTCTAAAAATCAGCCTATTATAGATTACCATAATCACCTTAATCCGCAGTTTATTGCCGAAGACAAAATTTTTGACAACATTACGCAGGTTTGGATCAATGGAGATCATTACAAATGGCGTGCAATGCGTACTTTAGGAATCAACGAGCAGTTTGTAACCGGAAATGGCTCTGATAAAGACAAATTCCTAAACTGGGGAAAAACGGTTCCGTACACAATGCGTAATCCTTTGTACCACTGGACACATTTAGAATTAGCGCGTTATTTTGATATATATGATTTGCTGAATGAAAAATCAGCAGAGAAAATTTATATCGAAACTTCAGAAAAAATAAATTCTGCGGCATACAGCACGCAAAACCTATTGAAAAAAGTAAACGCTGAATTGGTTTGTACGACAGAAGATCCAATTGACACTTTAGAGTTTCACCAGAAACTGACTAAAAACCCGATTGGAACTAAAATGAGTACAGCTTTCAGACCCGATAAAGCTATCCTTATTTCTAATGATGGCTACAACGCATATCTGGATACGTTGGGGGACGTATCCGGAATTGCGATTGATACCTACACAGATTTATGTGCTGCATTGAGAAAAAGAATCGAATTCTTTAACCAAAATGGATGTAAATTAAGCGATCACGGTTTAGATCAGATTTATTTTGAAAACTTTACGGAAAGTGAAGTGAATTCAATTTTCAAAAAGAAAAGAGAAAATCAGGTTATAACTCCGGAAGAAGGATTGAAATTTCAAAGTGCGATTTTATTGTTTTTATCTGAAACATATCACGAATTTGGATGGGTACAGCAATTTCACTTAGGTGCATTAAGAAACAATAATGCGCGTATGCACAGAATATTAGGTCCTGATACCGGTTGGGATTCTATTGGAGATTATCCACAGGCTCAAAAACTGTCTTCGTTTTTAAATGCATTAGACAGCAAAGATAAATTGACAAAAACAATTATTTATAACCTGAATCCTGCTGATAACGAAGTTATGGCAACAATGATTGGAAATTTCAATGACGGAAGCGTTAGAGGGAAAGTTCAGTTTGGTTCAGGATGGTGGTTTTTAGATCAGAAAGACGGAATGACAAAACAATTAAACGCCCTTTCAAACATGGGATTAATTAGCTGTTTTGTGGGAATGCTGACAGATTCAAGAAGCTTTTTGTCTTTTCCAAGACACGAATATTTCAGACGTATCCTTTGTAATCTTTTAGGTGATGAAATCCAAAGAGGAGAATTGCCAGCTGATATGGAATGGATTGGAAAATTGGTTGCTGATATCTCATACAAAAACGCAAAGGAATATTTCAAGTTTTAATAAAGAGTATAGAATATAGAGCATAGAATATAGAAGAAAAAAGAAGAGTTTTACGATAGCTCAAAACTTTATTCTCTTAATTTCTAAATGGTAAAAAGAAAACCTTTTACTGGTAAAACAATAAAATAATATGAGTAGAGTAGTTGCATTTGGAGAAGTCATGCTGCGTTTATCGACAGAAAGACATTTACGTTTTTCGCAATCTACAGCATTTGGTGCTACGTATGGAGGCGGAGAATTTAACGTATGTGTTTCTTTGGCGAATTACGGTGTGAATGCTGAATTTGTTACCAGATTACCTGAAAACGAAATTGGTTTTTCTGCATTAAAAGAAATCAGAAAAATGAATGTTGAATCTAAAAACATAGTTTATGGAGGAGAACGTTTAGGAATCTATTTTCTGGAAACCGGTGCTGGAACCCGTGGCAGTAATGTCGTTTACGATCGTGCACACAGTGCTATGGCAACTATTGAAAAAGGACTTATTGACTGGGAAAAAGTTTTGGAAGGTGCAGACTGGTTTCACTGGAGTGGAATTACACCAGCCATTTCTCAAAGTGCTGCAGAAGCTTGTTTAGAGGCTATTAAGGTAGCGCACAAAATGGGAATTACGATTTCATGCGACTTAAATTACAGATCAAAATTATGGCAATATGGTAAAACACCTAGTGAAGTAATGCCAGAAATGTTACAATATAGCAATATTATTTTAGGTGATATTGATACGGCGTATTTCATGATGGGAATTCCGAAAGTAAACCCAAATTATCAGGATGAAAAATCGCTTCCGGTTCTATACACGAAGCTGTTTGATTTGATTCCGAATCTAAAAACCGTGGCGACAACATTACGTTATTCTGTAAGTGCTTCTCACCAGCGAATTGGCGGTATTTTATTTGATGGAAAAGCAATTTATCAGGCGGCTGTAAAAGAAGTGACACCTGTTGTAGACAGGGTAGGAAGTGGAGACGCTTTTATGGGCGGATTAATCTACGGATTGTTACAATATAAAAATAATAATCAAAAAGCACTGGATTTTGCAGTGGCGGCTTGTTGCCTAAAACACACAATTGCCGGCGATTATAATTTAGTAACCTTAAAAGAAGTTGAAAACATGCTTGACGGTGATTCTGCCGGATTAGTATCAAGATAAATAATTTAGAAATGGCAAAATTTTCAAGAATAGAAGTAGCACAGCAAATGAAAGATAACGGAATGGTTCCGCTATTTTTTCATTCGGATATTGAAATCAGCAAAAAAGTATTAAAAGCCTGTTATGATGGTGGTTCCCGTTTGATGGAATTTACCAGTAGAGGCGATTTTGCTCATGAAGTTTTTGGTGCTTTAAACAAATATGCTTTGGCAGAATTACCGGGAATGATCTTGGGAGTGGGTTCAATTACAGATGCAGCTTCGGCGTCATTATATATGAGTTTGGGTGCTAATTTTATTGTAACTCCGGTTTTTAGAGAAGATATAGCAATTGCCTGTAATCGTCGCAAAGTATTGTGGTCACCAGGCTGCGGAACGCTTACTGAGATTGCAAGAGCAGAAGAATTAGGCTGCGAAATTGTAAAATTATTCCCTGCTGATATTTACGGACCCGAGTTCATAAAAGCCATAAAAGGACCATGCCCTTGGACGAATATTATGCCAACGGGAGGAGTTTATCCAACGGTTGAAAGTTTGTCATCCTGGTTAAACGCTGGTGCAACTTGTGTTGGATTAGGTTCACAATTAATTTCGAAAGATATACTAGATAACAATGATTTTGAAGGCTTAAAAATAAAAGTCAGCAACGTTCTTGAGATCATCAAAAATATTAAAAATAAATAAGGAATAATCATACCGATTCCTTATTTGAAAGCAGTTTTTTTTAGTTTTTTTAACGTTTTGTAATAGAACATTACGCTTGCTAAATAAAGTTTGTCACTCCTCACAACAAGTTTTATTTTACTCTTACAAGTGTAATGTTTCTTTTACAGCGAAAAAAAATAAACGGCAATAAGGTATTTAGTGGTTATTTATAACACTTTAATGATTTAAAATGAAACAGTTAAATAGAAAAAATACAGGATTAGAAAAATTACAGCCAATTAAAGTGGTTCAATTTGGAGAAGGGAATTTTTTAAGAGCTTTTGTTGATTACGCTTTTCACAAACTAAATAAAGAAGTTGATTTCAATGCTGGTATTGCAATGGTTCAGCCTTTGAAAGACGGTATGGTGAACATGATAAATGATCAGGACGGTCTTTATACTTTGTTTATGAACGGTATTAAAAAAGGTGAAAAAATACAAGATATTGAGTTAATTACTAATATTGTAAAAGCGATAAATCCATACACTGAATTTGCAGATTATTTAGCTTTAGCCAAAGAAGAAGAACTTCAATTTATTGTTTCAAATACTACTGAAGCTGGAATTGAATTCATTGAAAGTGATACTCCTGATATGCAGCCGCCAGTTTCATTTCCTGCAAAGCTGACTGTTTTATTATATGAAAGATTCAAACATTTCAATGGAGATGCTTCTAAAGCAGTAACTATCATTCCTTGCGAATTGATTGATTATAACTCAGAAACGCTGAAAAAATATATTTTACAATATGTTGATTTATGGAAATTAGAGGATACATTTAAAACTTGGGTATCAGATGCTTGTACGTATCACAGTACTTTGGTTGACAGAATTGTTCCCGGATATCCAAGAGCTGAAATTGAAGAATACAATAACAAATTAGATTATCAGGATAATTTAATTGTTGCAGCTGAACCTTTCTTCCTTTGGGCTATTGAAGGTGGTGATGATTTAAAAGCAAAATTACCTTTTCATAAAACAGATTTGAATGTAAAAATCGTTGATGATATTCGTCCTTTTAAAATGATTAAAGTTCGTATTCTAAACGGTGCTCACACAGCAATGGTTCCTTTTTCACTTTTGTATGGGAACAAATTAGTAATGGAAACGGTTGACGGAGATTTTACCGGAAAATTTGTAAACGGTGTTATTGGTGAAATTAGCGAAACGCTTGATATGGACAAAAATGAAATTACAGCTTATTCGGAAGAGGTAATGGACCGATTTAAAAATCCATTTATCAAACATGCACTTGCTGATATCGCATTAAACTCTATCTCAAAATTCAAAGTAAGAGTTTTACCAAGTTTATTAGTGTATTATAATGCTAACAAAAAATTGCCTGTTAATTTGACTTTTTCATTGGCGAGTTTAATTCAGTTCTATAAAGGAACATGGAATAACGAAACATTGCCTGTAAAGGATTCTCCAGAGATAGTTGAAGCATTTAAAAATGCATGGCAATTAGGATCTGCAGATTTAGTTGTTGCTAAAATATTAGCTAACACAGAATTCTGGGGTGAAGATTTAACTAAAATCAATGGTTTACCTGAAGCTTTAGTATTGGCCTTAAATGAGATTGAAGAAAACGGAATAGAAAAAGGTTTTGCTAATTTTAGCAAACAATATTAATTAGATTACAAGTACTTTTAAAAAATAACAATCATGCAAAAGAAATTAATAAAAGTAAACCCTTCAGATAATGTTGCAGTAGCATTAGTAAATCTGGTTGCTGGTGAAGTAATCAACTTTGAGGGACAAGATATTACAATTGTATCTGATGTGAAAATGAAACATAAAATCGCCATGCATACTTTTGAAGTAGGTGAGCGTATTATTATGTATGGTGTTTTGGTTGGAAAAGCAAGCGCCAGAATCGAAAAAGGAGGCTTACTTTCTACAGAAAATGTAAAACATGAAAGCGATAAAGTAACGGGTAAAACCGAAACGATTGGCTGGAATTCTCCTAATATTGACAAGTGGAAAGACAGAACGTGGCAGGGCTATCACCGTGAAGACGGACAAGTAGGAACTGAAAATGTTTGGTTGTTTTTTCCATTGGTTTTTTGTGAAAACAGAAATATCGAGATCTTAAAAGATATTTTCGAGAAAGAATTGATGAAACCAAAAGAGAACGATTATCAATTGTTACTTCGTTCTTTGGTAAAAACAGAAACAGGTGGTGCAGGTAATGAAGCAGCTTCAAACGATGCTAATTTATTCAATAATATCGAAGTAAAATTCATCACGCATCAAGGTGGTTGTGGAGGAATTCGTCAGGATTCGCACAGTTTGGCTAAGTTACTGGCTGGTTATGTAAACAATCCAAACGTTGCCGGAGCTACTGTTTTGAGTTTAGGATGTCAGAATCTTCAAATTCAAATCTTTAAAGATGCTTTGGATGCTATTAATCCAAATAGCAAAAAACCTGTTTTAATCTACGATCAACAACAAATCGGAACAATTGAATCGATGTTGAGCAGTGTTGTAAAAGATACTTTTGAGGCGATTAAAAAAGCAAACGAAATAAAAAGAGAGCCGGCTCCATTATCGAAACTAAGAATTGGTTTAGAGTGCGGGGGGTCTGATGGATTCTCTGGAATTTCGGCAAACCCAACTTTAGGAGTGTTATCTGATCATTTAGTTGCTTTAGGAGGAACTACAATTCTTTCTGAATTTCCTGAATTATGTGGAGTAGAACAGGAATTGGTAAACCGTTGTATAGATGATAAGGACGGAAAACGTTTCTTAGACTTAATGCAATGGTATGAAAAAACAGTTGTAGACGCAGGTTCAGGATTTGACATGAATCCATCTCCGGGTAACATTAAAGACGGTTTGATTACAGATGCAATGAAATCTGCTGGTGCTGCTAAAAAAGGAGGAACGTCTCCAATTACAGGTGTTTACGATTATGGAGAATATATTAATGAAGCAGGCTTTACATTGTTATGTACACCAGGAAATGACGTTGAATGTACAACGGCAATGGTAGGTTCAGGAGCAAATATGGTCTTGTTTACAACAGGTTTAGGAACTCCAACAGGAAATCCAATTGCACCGGTTGTAAAAATTTCATCAAATACTGAATTGGCTAAAAAAATGTCAGACATTATCGATATTGATACTGGTGGAATTATCACCGGAGAAAAATCAATTGATGAAATGGCAGATGAAATGCTTGAGTTTATTATTGATGTTGCAAGTGGAACAATCAAAACTAAAGCTGCAATCTTAAATCAAAACGACTTTATTCCTTGGAAAAGAGGAGTTTCTTTATAGATGTTTTTTTTAGCATATAAGTGATGTAAGTTCCTATTATATAGAATACGCAATAAAAAGGCAGCTCATATAAGAGCTGCTTTTTTTTCCTTTTATGTCGTTTCGATCCCGGGCCTTCGGGAGATAGATAACTTCCTTTAAACTAAAGAAGCAGCTCTTATATGAGCTGCTTCTTTTTTATTAAACTATAGTATATATAAATAAACTTAAATTAATTATGGTAAAAAACATTAAGAGTCAGTTCTTG
>Ga0247806_10000764_pt1 | contig 17805 bp, 4 predicted proteins | sample UWRJL059202B1_FD_179935 | JGI IMG/M metagenome (GOLD analysis project Ga0247806, IMG submission 179935) | Plant litter microbial communities from Arlington Agricultural Research Station in Wisconsin, United States - UWRJ-L059-202B-1 | ecosystem: Environmental > Terrestrial > Plant litter >... | reverse complement strand
TTGTTGACTTAGTAAATAATTTGTCTAAAGTACCTTTTATACCTTTAAAAGATTCTGATATACATATAGAAGATAATAGAAGTATTAGAGCAACCTCAGGTAAACCTATTAATCCTAATAAAGATTTAAAGACAGGAAAGTATAGTAAAAACAGAACTATACAAACCATACAGGCTGCTAGGAAAGAAGGTGTTGATCCTTATACTATGTTAGCAGTTGCTCTTGCTGAAACTGGTATTGGTAAGAATGATGATAATATAGGTCATGTATTAGGTAATGAAAATTATACTGGAGATGCTTATGCAGATATGGCTAAAACCTTTAAACAAAAAACAGATAAAGCTGCTAAATTAGGTATTAAAGATGAGGCTACTGCTATACAAATATTCAATGGTTTAGGAAAACTATTCCCTAATACAGAAGCTGATTATGATGGTGGTGGAGATAGGTATGGAGTTAAAATACCTAAGTCTGGTTTAAGTATGAAGAAAAATCCTTTATATGGTAAAGAGATTATTAATCTTAGAGATTCAGTATTAAAGCAATCTCCTGTAATTCAATCTCTAGTTAATAGTTATGAACAAGGTGGTTTAGGAAATATAGGTGATGAAATAGATTTAACAGATGATGAATTATTATATTATCAATCTTTAGGTTACAAATTTGAATAATTATAACACATATAAAAATAAATAAAATGTACAAAACATATTTCCAAGCTGGTGGTCAAATGCAGCAAGAACAAGCACAAGGTGGTGGTGAAGAACAAATGATGCAAATAGTTCAACAGTTTGCTCAAATACAAGGAATAGATCCTAACCAAATTATGCAAGAGCTACAAGCTATGGAACCTGCACAACAGGAACAAGCTGTTCAACAAATGGTTCAAGTAATTCAACAAGCAGCTAGTGGACAAGAACAAGGTATGCAACAAGCTTCTCCAGAACAACAAGCTCCTATGATGCAATTTGGTGGAATGACAGCTCAGGATATTTATATAATGGGTGTTATGGACTCTATGAAAAAAGTTAAAAAGTCTACTAAGAAAAAGAAAGATGGTGGTATAGTTCATAAAGAAGAATTTACTTTCCAACAAGCTTTTGCCAGAGCTAGAAACATGGGTAAAACCAGTTTTAAATATGAAGGCAAAGAACACAGTACTAAATTTTCATTTGAAAACTAATTTATATGCCAAGAGTTAAGATTAAAGCTATACCTAAAGAATTGGCTCAAAAGGGAGGTATAACAGTAAATAATAAAAATGACCCTAGATATAAAGCTTATCAAGATAGTATGTCAGCTTATAAGTTTAGCCAGAATCAACTCCGGGACTTAAATGTAGTTCCTGGAACTTGGGATGTTAATACTGACAAGGTAAAGATTAAAAATGTAACTGGGCCATTAAATAGCTTTACAAATAAAAAAATAGCAACAGAAGAAGATTATACTTATAAAAAGTGGCCTACAGACACCTGGGCTGGTAGAGAAAGTACTGTTTATGATCCAAATACTGGGAAATTTACACCTTCAGTTAGAGATGCTTTATTACCTTTGTACCCTAAACCAAAAGAGAAAGTTAGTTTTACACCTCCTTCTGTAGATAAAATATCTTCTATGGGTGTAGGTACTAATAACACTAATATAAATATGAGGCCTTTAGTTTGGAATAATGTAACTAAATCAGGGGTCTTTCCAATGTATGGTAAAGATAATAGACTAATAGGAACTTGGGATCAAAAAGATGAAGAAACTTTCTTTTATCCCAGCATGAACTCTAAACCATATACAGAAGAAGAAATAAAAGATCTGCCTAAAAATACTAAAATATCTAAAGGTAGAGAAATAGTTAATCTTAGAAGAGCTCAAACTGGAATGTTAATAAATCCAGATTTGCATAGTTCTATGTTACCTAACATGATTTCTTTTCTTGGTGAAGGTATGCTAGAAGCTAATAGGCCCAGAGACTATGAAAATAATCCTTGGGCATTACCTGCTGCTGGACTTAATTTAGGTATGTCAGCTTTGAAAGGAGTTTCTAATACTATATTAGATTATCAAAAACAAAAAGAATCTCAGAGAGTAGCTGCTCAAAACTTGAATAATAATTATAGTAATAATGCTTATAATAATTTCTATAGTAGAGGTAACACTTATTTTCAAGATGGTGGTATTACTGAGCTTACTGTATTAGATAATCAAGGTAATGCTGTAAGGTTTGATCCATTTAAATATAGTACTATAGAAGAGGCACAAGATGCTTATGCTCTACAGCAACAAGAAGCAGATTTAAACCAGGAATCTCTAGAAGAGAAGACAGAAGATAATACTAATCAAGATCAACAAGAGTTAGAGTATAATCAAGAAGATCAACAATTCTTTAATTCTTTAAATGAAGAAGGATCTTATGAAGATACAGGTTATTCTATTGATATACCTCAAATTACTAATATGTCTAGTGATGCTAAGATTAGAGCATTTGCTAAAATAGAGAATAGTGGTAAAGAAATAGGTGATCATGGTAATGGAGCTATTGATGCATTTGGTTATAGGAAGACAGGACATTTAAGTGAAGCTTGGAAAACACCTGCCTATCAACCTATAAGAGAAAGGTTTGGTAGTTATGCTGCTTTCTATGAAGTACTTAGGTCAGGTAGAAATCCTGAGATTAATAACTTAAACAATCAGTTATATTCTAATTGGTTAGAATCTAAATATCCTGGAGATATAGCAGCTCAAGCTAAATTTAATTTAACTGGTAATGCAAACAGTCCTGATAATACAGTTATAGGTAAGAACTTATCTGCAGGAAGTTATACACAAAAAATAGTAAAAGCTTTGTATGATAATACTATAGCTAAGAAACAAAATGGAGGCTTAGTAATGAACAAATTTCAAAAAGGTGGATTAACACCTAGTGAAGGTAAAATATCTTCTATCTATACAAAGACTGATACCCCTAATATAGAATGGGAAAGAGGTGAACATATACTACTTCCTAATGGAGTTTCCTTTCATCAAGATACTGGTAATAAGCATACAAGTAATCCTGAGACTAGTGGAGTAAAGGCAGAAGCACCTGATAATACTTTTATATTTAGTGACTTTATTAAAGCTCCTAAGAATATAATAAAAGGATTTTTAGGTAAGAAAGAAGATGAAGAACTTACTAAATCTGAAAAGAAATTTTCATTTGCTGATCTGGCTAAGAAATTTGAGACTTCTAAGGATATAGAAAATCAAGCTTCTGAAGATAAGTATAAGGCTAATTCAGCTAAATTAAATCTTATTAATAAACAACCTAAACTTGAGAATTTAAAATTTGCTCAAGAAATATATAAATATGGTAAGGGTATGGATAATGATTTAGAGAAATTGGTAGAATTACAAGCTCAACCTAAACCTCAATTTGGAAGTTTAGTTTCTGATGAATTGCCTATTGCTCAATCTGGAGGTTTAAATACTTTTAGTCCACAACAAGTAAACACTTTTAAGAAAAGAAATGCTTGGGGTAATGCACAATATTGGAATAGAGGTAGACAGAATGCAGCCACTAATCTAGGTTATACTGGAGATAATAGTGCTAATCAAATGCAAAACTTTTTTATAGAGCAGTATCCTGAATTAGTTAATTATGCTTTTGATCAAGGTTACTGGCCTAATACTAATAAAGGAGTTCAACAGTTTGGTAATGTACCTGCTACAAGTTTAACTCCACAACAACAGTTACAAGCCTTTGGTGATCAGAAACAAGGTGTTAGATTCCCTATGGTAGAGAATAAAGTGTTTAATACTCAAGAAGAATTAGATCAATGGGCTGGAGGCAGAAATCAAATACAATCTAATGGCTCTACATTCTATGATACTAGACAGGGTGATTTGGTTAATTATACTCAAGCTTTTGTTAGGCCTCAAGATCAAGTGGATCCTATCCCTACTCCAGATTTTAATATGTCTCAACAACCAGTTAATCCTAATATAACAGCAAACCCTTTAAACAGATTACCTTCAGATACTATAAATAACAGTAGGACTGAACAAGTTAATCCAGATACAGGAATGCCTTATAATATGATTGATTTGAGTCAAGTTAGAATGGCTGAAGGACTTAGTTTATTAGGAGCTTTAAGACCTAGCAAAGTAAATTATCCTAGTCTTAGAGAATTACCTACACTAGAACAACCTGTTTTATTAGATCAAGTACCTATTGCTAACTCAGCTTATAATAGAGCTATAGGAAATACTTTATCTCAGTTAAGAAATTCTGGACTATCCCCTCAAGAAAAGATGGTAGCCTCTGGAAATGTAATTGCTAAATCTTTGGATCAACAGCCTAACAGTGAATTATATGTAGCTCAACAGAATCTAATTAATAATAATATTAATAGGACTAATCAGTTTAATATAAATACACTTAATACTAAGAACCAAATGTTAGATAAGTATCAAGCTCAAGTTAATTCTGTTTATGCAGGTAAGGAGAAGGATGCTAATAACAGGATGAGTGCAATTAGTAAGTATATTGGTAATGATGCTAAGAGAAACTTAGAGGTTCAACAATGGATGAGTCAAACAGGTTCAGATTATCATATTGGACAAGATGGTAATGTATATTTTAGACCAGATCCTATGAATTCATTCTTACAAGAAGCAATGATTAATCTACAGGCAATGCAGAACAATCAATTAACTCAGACACAACAACAAAGACAGAAAAAGTAAATTTATTTAAACATAGAAATTAGTTGAACCTAATAGCTAGTTCTAATATGATATAACAATTATAATTATCATACTGGAATTAGTTATTAGGTTTTAATATTAAAAATGATTATATTATTATATACAATCTAACTTGTAATTTTAAAAGTTAAAAATATGGCATTTATAAGCTATGATCAATATGTACCAAATAACAATTTTGATCCTATTGATCTGGATATCAAGGGATTAGCAGGTATAGCAGCAAAGGAACAATCTGACTATGATTCTAATTTTTTGAAACTTTCAGCATTAAAGCAAGGTTACTTAAATATTGATTTATTAAATCAAGAAGATAAGGACCAACTAAATCAATATAATGAACAGATAGGCAACTGGTTTACTAATAATAGAAATGCTAATTTTGCTGATACTAGAACTATAGAATCAGTTAGTAAATTATTTAATCCTATTAGTAAGAACCCAGACTTATTAGCTGGAGCTAGAACTACTTCATTATATAAACAGAATCAACAACTAATAGAACAATCTAAAAAAGATAAAACTTATAGTTCTACTAGTCATGCTAACTTAATGCATGATATGGAACAATATAGGAATGCAAAGGGACAGGATAAACTTAATTGGAGTCCTAGACCTTATGTACCAGATTGTGACTATGGTAAAAACTTTGCAGGAATAGCGGCTAAGATTAAACCTAGTTCAGAATTTATAGATCCTACACAAGATCCTAGTTGGACTGTAAATGGAGGTGCTATGACTGGAACTAAGAATGAAGTAAATACTCAAAGATATTTTAGTGCGTTTGCAGGTGCAGCTGATGATTGTTTCCAAAATCAAATGAGAGAAAGGAGTTATTATAATTTAAATAATAATCCAGCTTTTAAAAATGATATATATAAAGGTAAAGTAAGTCTTAATAATATTGGTATTACAGATGCTACTAATAATATAACTAGAATTAATCAACAGTTAAAAGAATTTGATACTAGAGGTATTCCTAAGACTGCTCCTGAATATCAACAATTAAGTCAAACCTTAACTTCAGAAACTGAAAGGTTAAATTTACTAAATACAGAATTAAAAGATCTGCAAACTCCAGAAGGTCTTAGTAAATTTTTAAATAGAAATCAAGCAGAATTACTTAATGATGCAACTGAAATATTAGGTTTCCAGACTTTAAATAATATGGCTCAAGGCTTTGCTTATAGTAATATTACTGGTGGCAGATTTACTAATAATAGACAGCAAGAATTGGCTATGCAAGCAAATACTGCATTACAAATTCAAGCTATGAAAGGAGCACAGGCACAAGCCAAAGCAGCTGGCTCTGGTAAAACTCAAGTAGGAACTAATGCAGATGGTACTCCTATATATGCTGATGGTATTACTGATGATAAAGGTATTAATCAAACCACCCCTGATGGATATACTGCTTATGTAGAAAATAATAAGTCTGTTAATGCCGCTTATACTGGAGCTAAAACTAACTTAGCTAATAGTATGGGTATTGGTAATTTAACTGGTCCTGACTTAGATGAGGCTATTCAAAATGAAGTAGTTAAATATAAGACAGGAGTTCCTATGGAAAAAAGTAGGAGAGATTTAGTGGAGTCTGTAATAGTTAATCAACAATTAGCTAAAGACAGTAATATTATTATGGGGCAATTAAGTGATGAGGCATTAAAAAGAGTTAATGCTAAAACTCCAACAAATAATGGTACTGGTGCATTAGATGTATTTACTAATGCTGCTTTTGGACCTAATCAACCTAAACAAGATAAATATAAGAGTGTAGCAGATTTACTTAAAGGTTCTTCTGTAGATCTAGATCTTTATACTGGAATATCTGGCACACTGCTTTCTAATAGTTTTGAAGCACCTAATAACCCTAATGGGATGTTATATTATTTACAGAAAAATGGCATTGATGTTAATAATATTCCAGTGGAGAAAAGTCAGTATGCTAAAAAATCTACTTTAGGTAGAAAACCAACTTTTGAAGATACTCACACCACTATAGGTCAAATACTCTCTAGAACTGGAGAATTGAATCTTACTGCACAACAAGCTAAGGATCTACAAGCTTATTTAAATAAAGATCAAGAAACTAGAAATAAAGCTTCTTTAGGTTTAGTAGATTATGTCAATGAAAAACATGGTGGAGATAATACTATTATGTCTAAATATATTAAAGGTTCTGGTATAGTTGATTATTATAAAGAATATAATAATTTGGCTAAATCAGTTACTTATGCTTCCAAAATATATAATACTAACTTAGGGGCTTTGAAACCAGCTGAATTAGATTTAGTAACTAGAAATGTTAGTACTTCTTTTAATAGAGCTTATGATGTATTAGATGAGGAAGGTAATAAAGTAGATATACAGGCGGAAGAAATGATTCCACAAAGTAGTACTAGAGATTATACTAATGTTAGAATGAAATTAGTAAAAACTCCTGGAGAAAATGCTAAGAGTAAAACTTATACATTAGTTCCTAAAGGTGTTACATCTAACTCTGCATTCTATCCTACCAGAACAGTTTCTACAGATGGTAATACTATACAGTTAAATATACCTAATGATAATATATTAAATCAATATGCTAATCCAGCAGTTGTAAATACTCAAGGTACTATTAGAAATAAAGCAGAAACTATTTGGTCTAATGCTTATAAATTAGATAAGGCTGATAAAATAGATCATACAGAAGTTCTAAGAACTAATAAGGGAGAAACTGTTGTAGTTACTATTGATCCTCAATATAAAATACCTAATGACAGATCTTCTGGATTTACTTATGATGCATATATAAATGGAGTTATGGCAGAGGTTTATATTCAACAAGCAGTTGCTAAAATGAAGAATCCTCCACCTAATTTAGAAAGTACTATTAGAGCTACATTAGATAATATGTCAGACACTGATCCTGATGAAATGTTAAGAGTATTAAAAGAATTTATAATAAATAAATAATGGCTTACAATCCTTACCAAATAATTGATCCTGTTGCAACCCCTGTTATAAATACTCCTGCACCTATATCTAATACTACTCCTGAACAATCTATAGATGATAAGCAATCTATGGATGCTCTTAATAAGTTTATTACTCAAGGCTCACAAGTAAAATCTACAGATACAGGAGATATATATAATACTTCAGAAAGAGCAAGGTATAATGATCCTAAGTTAGGTTTCTTATTAAGCAGAGACAATGAAAATTACTATGAGCAAAATCAAAGTAAGTGGGGGATGTTTAGCAATATGTTTAAACAAGCTCTTGCTATTAACAATGCTCAGTATATAAATACAATGGCAACTACTTTTGACTTTAATTTATCTAATGATTTAGATAAGGAAGCAGTAGCTAATATGCATAATACAATGCAACAATCCATGAATGAAAATCCTGTATATAAGTCTTCAGAAGATACTTGGACTGCAGGATTTCAAAATTTCATAGGAGAAACAATTCCACAAATAGGTTTTATGACTGGAACTGCAGGGGCTATATTAACTCAAGAACTTGCATTACAAGGGGCAGCAATGGCTTTAGATGCTACTGGAGTAGGTATACCAGCAGGTGTTTCAGCACATATAGCAGGTGTAGGTAAAGGTGTTAAAACTTTCAATGATGCTTATAAGGCATGGTCAGGTTTCAAGGCTTTAAAAACAACAGCACAATTACTTAAAGGAGCTAGAGGAGTTAAGGCAATAGAACTATTAGGTATTACTGGTAAAGTGGCTAAGGCAGCTTATATGTCTCATATTGCAGCATCTAGTGAAGCAGCAGTAGAAGGATATGATGCAAAACTTAAAGCACAAGACTATTGGTCTACAGTTGCTCAGAAAGAAATAGATAGTAAAGGTTCTACTGATCTTAGTTATGAAGAGATAGAAAGAAGAGGTAATGAAGTTGGTTACAAAGTATTATATGATAATTATAAAATGTTAATTGCTACTAATGCAGTAGCTCTTGCTCAATGGGCTCCTGGAGTTAAGGCAGCAGTTAATTCTGTACAAAGAACTTTATTTGGAACTGGTGTTAAGTTAGGTGAAAATGCTTTATTTGAATTAGGTAATAAAACCATACTAGGTAGAATAAAGAACTGGACTAATTTTGTAGCTTCTCCTTTAATAGAGGGTATGGAAGAATACAATCAAGGAGTAATACAAGAAGGTGTTTATAATTATTTTAAAGATAAATATGACCCAGATAGAGCAGGTACTTCTAGAAGTTTAGCAGACTATTATGGAGATATTTGGAAAGACAGATGGTCAGACCCAGAAGCTCTTAAAGAATTTGCTAGTGGTGCTCTAATTGGCAGTCTTGGTTCTGTAGGAGGTGCATTTAAAAATACAGTTGGTGATAGATTAGCTAAGAGATTAGATGGTACTAAGGCTGGCAGATTTATTCCTACTAGTGATAAATACAGATTAACTAAACAGTTAGAAGGTATTAATAAAGCCTATTCAGAATCTGGACTAAATCAAGAAGCTTTTCTTAACCATATGTTTACCTCTGTATTAGAGAAACAAAAAGCCATTGATAATGGAGATTTAAAAACAGCAAAGGATATTGAAGACAGTCAGAAAATAGCTTTCTCTAAATTTATTATTAAGAATGGTGCTTTTGATTTATTTACAGAATCTTTAAATAATATAGGTAATCTTACTAAAGAAGAGTTTATAAGTCAGTATGGTATAGATACTACTATAATGGATCCAGAAACTTTGAATAACTTTGATCCAAAAATATTAGTTAATCAAACTATTAAAAACTTAAGTCAGTATAAAAAGATTGTAGAGAATACAACAGCTTTTGTAAATAATAGGAATAACTTCTCTCAGTTATCAGATGTTAGTCCTCAGGATTTAGTCTCTAGAAAGAATAGAATTAACTTCTTAGGTTATACTAAATCAGAAAATCCATTCTTAGCTAAGATGGCTTCTGCTCAGGAAGATGCTATTTTTGTATTGGCTGATCTTGTAATGCAAGCTGAAAATAGTGCAAACAGATTTAAAGAATTAGAATCTAATATTAGTCAGAAAATACCTTTCTTGTCTTCAATATCTACTAATGAGTTTTTTAATGACTTGGCAAGGGAAAATGCAATTAAGTCATATACTGAAGAACTAGAAAGTTTAAAAGCTATTTCTACAGATCCTGCAGCTATGTTAACTAATGCTATTAGAATATCTGAGTTAAATTCTAAGTTAGATATTCTAAATAGATTAAAGAATTTCTCAACTAATTTTACACCAACAGCAGAAGATAATACAGCAACTGTTGGAGCACCTAGTAATTTTAATTTGTTTAGTAGGTTATCCAGTACAGGTAGAATTACCAAATCCGGTGTAAAGAGTAAAGTTCAGAATAGAAATAGGACAGATAAGAATTATGAATCTGTTAGAACCTTGTTTCAAGAGTATATGGATCTAGAAGCTAAATTAACTGAGCAAGGAAATTTATCTATAAATGATATGGAAGAAGTTTGGTTGGAAAGTTTAGATTTACTATCTTTGTATGACGAAAATCAAAACCTATTAAGGACTTATAATAAGATCTTAAATCCTTCTGCCTTCAGTGATTTTACTTCTACTATAGCTGATTTTAAAGATAAGGCTGATAGATTATTAGAAGAGGAAGCTAAGAATGAAGAATTGAAAATAGCAGTAGCTCAAAGAGAAGCTGAACTAAAAGAAGAGGAAAGATTAAGGAAAGAACAAGAAGCAATGGCTCAAACACAAAATAATAGTGCAAGTACTTCTACTCAACAACCTACTACTAATACTTCTATCAGCCCTGAACATCAAGCTGTAATAGATAAATTAGATACAATATCTAAAGACTTAATGTCTAGAGGTAGGTCAGAAGAGGATGCTGATGCAATTGCTTTACAAAGTTTAACTCCTGAAGAATTACAAATACTAAGGGATGGATATACATCCAGAAATAACCCTAGTACTACAACTGAAGAAGTTGATAATAATGAATTAGAAGAAAATTCACCAACAATAGAAACTATGGATGATAATATAGAAAGTGTAGAAGCCAGTAAATCTGTAATTACAGAAATTAGTGCAGATAGAATTAAAGAACTAGCAAGAGAGGCTGAGAATGGAAATGCTCTGGACTTTCTTCAGGAATTTAATAAGGACTTCAACGAAAATTGTAAATAATAAAAATCCAATAAAGTATGTTTTGTGCTATAAGCCAATCTCAAGCAGAATCATTATTTAAATATATAGCTAAATCTCTAGTAGATACAGTAGAAGTAGGTAAGTTTGAACTTAAACCTTTCCTTAAGAAAATCTATTCTGATATACTTGGAGGTACAAGTAACCCTGAATTAGCAGCTACAGTAGTTCTAATTTCTCCTGAAGCTATACTTAAGTATGTAGCTAATAGTAGTGTAGGATTTATAGGTTATACTCTTAATCCTAATTTTGGTTTAAGTGCTATAAATGAAGTTTCTCAAGTATTATCAGATTTTGCAGTTAATAATAATGCTGTATTAGATTATCTTGACTTACAGACAGGTAAAATAGAACTGGTAGATAATCCAGGAGACAATTCTATTAAGGTTGTAGATAAAGAGAATAAACAAAATCTTCAAGCAGTATTATCAGAAGTAACAGATGGTTCTGGACTTAAATTAACTAATGCTGCTAGTTTTGGTTTTAATTCTGTACAATATCAAGTAGATGAATCAGGAGATCCTATTGTAATTGATGGTAGGTTACAGAATCAACATGCACCTGATGGTAGATTAGTATTTAATACTGGAGAGGCTTATGATCCTAATATAGAATTTGTTAAGACAGGAGATGCAGTACAATTTAGTATTGCTGAATCTGAATTAAATAAGCCAATAGATGAGATTAAAATTAAAGCTACTATAACTACTACTATAAAAGGTAAGGAAGTTACTGTAGATACATTTGTAAATACAGCAGCCAGCTTAGATAATAGTAGATTAGCTCTTGAAAGTAATTCTGAAACAGGTTATAATAAACTTAAAGAACTTAATAAGATTAAAGACTTTAGAGCAAATCTAGTTAATACTTTAAGAAAAGATCCAAAAGCAGTTATCACAAGCACTGTTAGTGCTCCATTATATAATGAGGGTAATTTTGGGCATTTAAATATAGCTAATGAAGATAGAAGTGTTGTAGAATATATGGGTAATAATAAATGGACTGCTGCTAATCCTAATGGATATGTAGTTACATTTGTTAATGGTGAAAGTAATCCAGTAATTACTTCTGATGTTAAAATAGCTAGTAGAGATATTATTAAGACAGAGGGTGTTACTCTTAAACCAGGTAGAGCTATTGTACTTGTACCTAATACTTATGATGTAAAAAATAAAGGTACAGTAACTGAGTATTTCCCAGCTTATCTTAATGTACATAGTATAGATAAACATGGCCCATTATTAGATTTAATAACTTCTACTCTAAAAGATTTAATTGAGAATTATAATTCTAATACCAAAGCTCTACCTAAACTTAGAGGACTATTAGAATCTTATCTATTTATAAAATCTAATCTTAGTGACATAGGCTCATTTACTAAGAGTACTTTGTTTATTAATGAGGATAACTTATCTCAAAATCCTAATGCATTTGGAGTAACCTTTAATTATAATACAGATCAATACAGAACCTTTAAATTTGGAGAGACTGTAAATGAAGCTGAGTTAAGGAAATTTGTATCTAATCTTAAATTAAACTTCAGTGAAGATTTATTAAATAACTCTTATAGTGCTAACAATACTAGTTATGATTTACCTATAAGTCTAGATACTTTACTAGATACAAAAGTTATTACTACTAAAATACATACTAATCCACAAGGGCCTGCTTCTTATTTCACACAACATACTAAAGAGTTTAGTACTAATGTACAGATAGATGCAAATACTACTGAGGAAATAGTAGAACAGATAGTAGAAGAAACTAATCCTATAGTAGAACTACCTACTGTAGATCCTAATACTGCAACTAGTGTACCTAATGCAACTCAGGTAGAATTACCTAATACAGATGAGGATGAATTAGATTTTGGTGATTTTGATGATAGAAGTGGTATAGCAGATGATATATCTCTTTTACCTAATACTATAGTAGATGATATTAATATTATACCTACTGAGAGTATTGTTCTGAAAGATGCACCTGTATTTACTAATAAAAAAACTGAAGATGATTTTATCCAAGGATTAGCTATATTAGCATTTAATAAAGAAGCTTTCTACAGTACAGATATAACTAAAGAAATGATTGATATGGGATCCAATGATTCTACTCAGTCAAACAAAGATACTGTAAAGGCTATATTATCTAGAATATTAGAAGTAGAGAGAAATAATTTAACTAGGGCACAGTCTGCTTTAGGTAAGGCAAATGCTTTTCTTGCAACTAATCCTACTAACCAATCTAAAATTAATCAAGCTAATTCAGTAGTAGAACGAGCTACTAAAACAATTAATAATGAATTAGATATTATTGATTCATATGAGAAAGTATTAATACCAGCTAATTTTGATAATTATTATAAGGTAGCTCAAGATAGATTGAGTGAATTTGGTGTAGTAGCAGATGAGTCTGGAGAATATGATAATTATGTTGAAGAAGGTAATACTGAACAGTATAATGAAGCTGGTAATGAAACTACTGATTATATTGAACAAATGCCTAAAGAGGTTAAAAGATTATTAGCTTTAATACCAGATCATGAAGAAGTGATTGTAACAAACCCACTTACTCAAGAACAAGAGAAGAAAATCTTACCTAAAATATCAGGTGTTAGATTAAACAAGATGGGTGAAGTTATTAACAATTACAATAAGATATTAGCTATTACTACTGAGAATTATTATGATAATAACTTAGATGGTGAAGCTACTGTAATTAAAATGATTAGTGATATTAAGAATAGTAATGATCCAAATCTTATTATCATAGCCTCTAAATTAGAAAATCTTTGGAATAAAAAAGATAGGAGAAGAACTGTAATTCAATTTACTAATAATGTAATTAAAGCTTTTGCTCAATATAAAACTTTACTAGTAAGAGAAAATCTTACTGCCAGACTCAATATAGAAGAAAGTGCTCAATTTGGTAGAGAGACTTATGATACTTGGAGAAGAATATCTAACAGTCTTATAGACAGTAATGATACTCAGGCTAAGAATACTATCTATGAAGGACTAAAAGTAAAGTTCTTTAATAGAGGTATACAGAATGGTTTCATTAAGACAAATGCAGGTTATAGTTATATAGACTTAGCAATAATTAATCCAGTAGTAGAAGAGTTGAGATTACTAATAAGTGATGACTCTAATTACAATATTACTGAGAAAAAAAATAGAACAAGCACTAAAAAATACTTTAATATAAAAAGCCAAGGTTTAACTGATTTAGTTGAAAAACTAGATTGGTTAGGTATTGTATTGTCAGAAAATAAGAGTGAGGCTAAAGAAATATTATACACATATTTGTATGATAATAGATTTAAAGGTGACAATAGATTTAATCTAGCTATGTTGTTATTTGCTAATCCAGAAATGAATGTAGCTAGTAATACAGGACAGTTTAGTATATTAGGAACCTTAACTAAAACTCAAACAGATTTAGCTGTACAAGATTTATTTAGAAATAATGATATATTCCAGAAGAAAGAAAACTTTACAGGAGTGATCAATTCTATGTATACTAAATATAAAGATTATGTAGTTGGTGGATTTAAGAAGTTTGGTAAATCATACTATCCTATCTTAAGGCCCTCTTATATATCTAATATATTTCAGAAAGTTAAATCTTTAAAAGGAGATTATAAGTCTAGAAAATTAGATTCATTGTTTCCTAATATGGATCAAGACATACTAAGAAGACAAACAGTATTTTTTACTGACCCATCTAAAGTAGATTTATCTTGGGAGAAAGGGGCTAGATTTAATAATGGAGACCCTTTTGAAATTACTGATAATACTCCTAGAGACTTTGAAAATTATAAGTTAAGAACTTACATGTCAAGTGGTAATACTCCTTGGTTTGTAACAGATACTTATTCTGATAAAACTCCAAAACCTTTAGTTAGATTGTTTAATAGATATACTGTTCCTTATAATAAAGATACAGGATATGTACTTAAACCAGGTGATGCTGCTATATCTAAATTAGTAAATCAAGCTAGGGCAGAATTAGATAGGATTAAAAAGACATTAAAAGACAATACTGATTTTGAAAGTCAGCCGCATTTATTATTTCCTGGATATCATGACATAGGTAAGAAAGAAGGTATTGCTAAATTCTTTGTATTATTTCCCTTCTTAAATGAACAGAGAAAAGAATTATTAGATCCTGCAGCTAATGATATTAGAATAGAAAGTATTCTTTCTACAGCTATAGTAGATCATATGAATAAAGAAATAGCCAAACAGAAAACTGCTTGGTTAAAAATGAATATGCTTACTAACAGTAAGGGTAAAATAAGCCCTGCAGATTTTCTATTAGGATCTGACTTTGTACAAGCATGGGCTAGAAATACTAACATGTTTAGTACACAAGAATTAGCTCAACTTAATAATCCTTACTATAATCTCACTGAGAAGAATGAAAAATTCTATAGTGCAGTATTTGAAAATATCTTAGCTGAATATACTTTGAATAGTTTCATAGCTTCACAAGAGATGTTAATGATTACTGGGGATCCTTCCTTTGCTTCTAAAATAAGTAAGGCTACCAGAGGTAAGAGAATTACAGATGAATTTGGAGATATAATTAATATGCCTTTCCTTATGAAGGCAGTTTCTCAAACAGCTAATGAGCTTTCTAAAAGAAATGCATCTTTCATGGCAAATGGAGATGTTGGTCTTTATTATAGAAAAAATTATAACTTAGCAGTAGCTACTGGTATAGATATTAATTCAAGACAATTTGAATTATATGACCAATTACTTACAGCTGGTTCTAGAGGTAATTATCAAACTGGTGAACAAACAGATGCTCAGGAGATGATCACTGTAAAAGAAAGTTTAGAAAGACTTATTGCAGATGGTCAAATTACTCCTGAAGAATATGTTTCTTTATTATATAACTTAGCTCCTAATCATTACAAATTACTTACTACAGGTAAGTTAGGTAATACTACTATAGAAGGAACTGAGAGATTAGTTAACCATCCTATAGTAGGATATTTATTCAATGAAAAGTTTGAAGAAAGACTTAATAATGTTCTTTCTAGAAAATATCAGCCTGGAGATATTATATATGATAAAGTAGTTAATATTCAGAAACCTGTACATAGACAATATATATGGGATGAGAGTCTTAAACTTAATTATGAAATATATGTTAAATCCTCTGCTCTTCCTTTATTAGAAGGTATGGTTGCTGGTAGTCCATTGGGAACTATGTTACAGGATATGTATACTAAAGATGTACAAAGAGTAGCATTTGCCTCTGCTGTTAAACAAGGAGCTAGAAACCCTAAGAATATATTGAATGAAGATGGAAGTTATAATTCAGATTTTCTAGTTAATAACTCTCAATCTATTCCTAGTGAAGCATATAAAAAACAATTAGATACTAACTTTGATGAAGGTAAACATAAAATCACAGAGGGTTCACAAGATAGTGTATTGTTCCTAGTGGATGTATTACATAATTCATTGTTTAATCTTGATGGAACTAAATTAACTGGTCAAAATATTAAGGATAGATATATATCTGTTAAACAGAGGTTATATGAAATAAACAAAGCTAAATTATTGGCTAGGTTAGGTACAGATGATACTCTTAAGTTTAATTCTTTAAGTGACATATCTAAATGGCTTATTGATGAATATAAATCTGACAGCCCTAATATAGATCCAGATTTAGAGTGGCAGTTAAGTATTAATCCTGAGACAGGAGATTTTAATGTTCCTCTTACTTTCTTTTCTGGTAATCAGAATGTACAATCTAAGATCATGTCTTTATTTAATAAAGGTATGGTTAAGGCTAAAATGCCAGGTAGATCAGCTATTCAAAGTAGTGAGGTTGTTCTTAATTCTAACAGAAGAGAATATAGTGAAGAACAAATTAAAGAACTGTCTGATTTAAGTAAGTCACAAAGATCAAAAATCACGTTCATTTCAAATGAATACAAGACTAAGAGTAAGCTAGATTATATAAGAATTTTAGATAAAGAGGGGAATGAATTAAATGGTGAAAGCAAAGAATTTAAACATTTACTTTCCTTATTTGCTAAAATGGAATCTGGGGATACTTCAGTGAATGAAGAGTTAAGTAATTATACTTTGCTACCTGCGGAAATTGTAGTTCCTAATTTATTTGTAGATGAGAATGATAAACAAATAGATCTTACTAAAATAGTAGATGAAAATGGTAATATAGATCCTAATAAAGTTCCTAAAGAATTATTAGAATTATATGGTTTTAGGATACCTTACCAATCACCTAACTCTGGATTATGGTTTAAAATAGTTGGTTTCTTGCCTAAGGAATTAGGTGAGATGGCTATTGTACCTGGAGAAATTGCTGCTCAAATGGGTTCAGATTATGATGTGGATAAACTGTTTATGTATTTTAAACATTATAAAATAAACTCTAATGAGAATGGTAGTATAGATAGTATTACTGTAGAAACTGAAGATGAATATAAAGTATTACAGAATGAAGTAATTGATCTTCACAAGGCTATATATAATTCAGTAACTGCTCTTAAGAATATATTAAATCCTCAAGAGGTAGATTTAAACAAGAAGATTATTTCTATGTTTGAAGCTAAGAAAAATTCTTCTGAGCAAGAGGGTTGGATTGTACCAGCTAGTCCTACTTATCAGAGTAGTGTATATTTTGACAATAGAGGTGGTCAACAAATGCTGGGTATATATGTAGTACACTCTATATTACATGCTCACTTACAGAATACAAATGGTTTTATTGAGACTCCATTTAGATTAATACCATACACTCAAGATGGTAGCATAGATACTATTGCCCAAGAAAATCTAAGTAATTCAGTTAAAGAAATTAATGCTGATACTTATAATCACAGAGTTAAGGT
>Ga0247806_10000763_pt1 | contig 17848 bp, 14 predicted proteins | sample UWRJL059202B1_FD_179935 | JGI IMG/M metagenome (GOLD analysis project Ga0247806, IMG submission 179935) | Plant litter microbial communities from Arlington Agricultural Research Station in Wisconsin, United States - UWRJ-L059-202B-1 | ecosystem: Environmental > Terrestrial > Plant litter >... | reverse complement strand
AATAATACTGCAAAGTTACGGCGTTATGCACATTCCGGGTTTGTTGTAAAGTTCAATTTTTATTGCTGATATATCTGAGAAAATTCCAGAATGGGCGGTGTTTTAAATAATCAAGATTATTTTCATTGGCATAAGTCTCACGCTCGAAACTAATGTTTTTATAGGCTTGTGTTTGGTTTCGGTACATTAATAGCCTTATAATGTATTCGGTTACATACCAAATATAAAAAGGCAGGATAAGCATTTCGGCCTGTTGCCGTAAGTGTATTCGCTCGTGGTTAAGCAGTACAGTATGTTGCATTAGCCGGCGTTCCCTAACAATAATAAAAGGATAGAGGGTTATGCCTATGTAACCTTTTGGAACTAAATATTTAGAGGCAATAAGTATCATTTAATTTATATGTGCGAAAGCAGTTTTTAAAGCAACTTATACATTTTGAAATCAACGTAATCGAAAACATCAGAAATAAAGATTCCTCAATTCCGCTGCGCTTCATTCGGAATGACAGCCGCCCGGATATTGAATGTATTTATGGGCAACTACATCTATTAAATATTTAGGAGCAATACCTTACATTAAATGTAAAGTTGCTAAATTTGTACGTATGAGCGACCAAATTTCGGGAAATAAATTAATAGAAGGCGAGGATTTTTACCTCTCGCCCGAAGGCTATAAGGTATTTACCGAAAAATACCATCTAAAACGCGGATACTGCTGCAAAAACGGCTGCCGCCACTGCCCGTATGGGTATGATAAGAAATCAGGTACCCTGAAAAAGTAGGCAGTGATCAGTATTCAGTAGCTACCATCAACCATCAACTAACAACTATCAACCACAAAATGACATTTCAAGAACAAATACAACAAGGCATACCGCAACAACTACCGCAGCCCAAGGCATACGACCCCGCTGTAAACCATGCGCCTAAACGTAAGGATATATTAAGTGCCGACGAGAAAAAACTCGCGCTGCGCAATGCCCTGCGCTATTTTGAACCGCAGCACCATGAGGTTTTGGCAAAAGAATTTGCTGCCGAACTGGAAACCTACGGGCGTATTTATATGTACCGCTTTATGCCAGACTATGCCATGTATGCCCGCCCAATAAGCGAGTATCCGGGCAAGAGTGAGCAGGCAAAAGCCATTATGCTCATGATACAAAATAACCTTGACCCTGCCGTGGCGCAACACCCGCAGGAATTAATAACGTATGGTGGTAATGGAGCGGTGTTCTCTAACTGGGCGCAGTATGTTTTAACCATGCAGTACCTAAGCCAGATGACCGAGGAGCAAACGCTGGCTATGTACAGCGGCCACCCTATGGGGCTGTTCCCGTCGCATAAAGAGGCGCCAAGGGTTGTAGTTACAAACGGTATGGTAATACCCAATTATTCTAAACCCGACGATTGGGAAAAATTCAACGCGCTTGGGGTATCGCAATATGGGCAAATGACGGCAGGCAGCTACATGTACATAGGCCCACAGGGCATTGTACACGGTACTACCATTACAGTACTTAATGGTGGTCGCAAGATTGCCAAAAATGGCGAAGGGCTGGAGGGTAAACTCTTTGTAACATCGGGACTTGGAGGTATGAGTGGTGCACAGCCAAAAGCGGGTAATATTGCCGGCTGTATAACGGTTTGCGCTGAAGTTAACTCTAAAGCGGTTAACACGCGCCACAGCCAGGGATGGGTTGATGAGGTTATAACCAATGCCGATGCCCTTGTTGCAAGGGTAAGAACAGCAAAAGAAAATAAAGAAGTAGTATCTATAGCCTACCAGGGGAATATAGTTGAGGTATGGGAAAAATTTGATACAGAAGATATTTATGTAGACCTGGGCAGCGACCAGACATCACTACATAACCCGTGGGCAGGGGGGTATTATCCTGCTGGGTTAAGTTTAGAAGAATCGAACAAATTAATGGCCGAAGACCCTGCTGCGTTTAAAGATAAAGTTCAGGAATCGTTGCGCCGCCAGGCAGATGCTATTAACAAGCATACCGCAAAAGGAACGTATTTCTTTGATTATGGCAACGCATTCCTGTTAGAAGCATCGCGTGCCGGTGCCGATATTATGGCGCCAAACGGTATCGATTTTAAATATCCAAGCTACGTTCAGGATATAATGGGGCCTATGTGTTTTGATTATGGTTTTGGGCCTTTCCGTTGGGTGTGTGCTTCGGGCAAGCCGGAAGATTTGCTTAAAACCGATGCTATTGCAGCAGCAGTACTTGAGGAGATGGCAAAAACGGCTCCCATAGAGATTAAGCAGCAAATGCAGGACAATATAAAATGGATAAAAGGAGCGCAGGAAAACAAACTGGTTGTAGGCTCTCAGGCACGAATACTGTATGCCGATGCCGAAGGCCGCGTTAATATTGCACGCGCTTTTAATGAGGCTATTGCCAATGGCGAAATAGGTACTATTGTACTGGGCCGCGACCACCACGATGTGAGTGGTACCGACTCTCCCTACCGTGAAACGTCTAACATTTATGACGGGTCGCGCTACACGGCTGATATGGCAATACAAAACGTTATAGGCGACAGCTTTAGGGGTGCTACCTGGGTAAGCATCCATAATGGTGGTGGTGTAGGCTGGGGTGAAGTAATAAACGGTGGCTTTGGTATGGTTCTTGATGGTTCTACCGAGGCATCAAGGCGTTTAGAATCAATGCTTTTCTGGGATGTTAATAACGGTATTGCAAGGCGCAGCTGGGCCAGGAACGACGGGGCTATTTTTGCTATAAAAAAAGCCATGGAAACACAGCCGCTGCTTAAGGTTACCTTACCTAACCTTGTAGACGACGCATTGCTGGGATGATTAACCAAAGAGGGATAAGTTATAAATGCTGAGGGGCTATTTGCTATGAAAAGAAAATTAACTTTTTTATTACGATCATGAAAACTATAAAATTCCTCTCGGTGTTGTTTATTGCTGCAGTAGCGGCTTCGTGCTCATCAATCAGGGTAGATGCTGACTATGATGAAGCAGTTGATTTTACCCATTACAAAACATACGGCTATCTTAAAGACGGGGTAGATAAGGCAGAGATATCTGACCTTGACAAAAAACGTATACTAAAAGCTGTAGATGCAGAGCTGCAAAAGAAAGGCTTTACCAAAAGCGAAAAGCCCGATGTTTTGGTGAACATTTTTACCAAAGCTAATAAAGAGGTAAACGTTAACCAGGGCTTTGGCTATGGAGGTTATGGGTACGGCTGGGGCGGTTATGGCGGCTGGGGTCCCGGTTGGGGTTGGGGTGGCCCGTGGGGTTGGGGCGGAGGCTATAATGCCGTAAGCACCCATACCGAAGGCACCCTTTATATAGATGTTATAGATGCCTCTAAAAAAGAGCTTGTTTGGCAGGGCGTGGGCAGCGGTGTGCTAACCCAGGACCGCAATAAAAAGCAGGAGCGCATAAACGAATTTGTTGCCCAGATCATTGCAAAGTTCCCTCCGCAAAAAGATAAGAAATAATCAGGTTTATAGATATTGAAACAAAGAGTGCGCCTAAAAGTATTATTAGACGCACTCTCTTTATATGTTATAAATACTACATAGTTATAATTCCTCATAGCCAACAGCCGCAATGGTCGCTTTTTTTAAGAGAATTTTTCTTTTTTTCAGGCTGCGATTATCAATAAGATATACTGTTTTCTTTTTACTTCCCCGCAGGATATCAATAAAAACTTTCGCTACACCATGTTGTTGAATATAATCCATGGTGATAATTTTATTTTTATTTTCTTTTAAGAATTTTCTACGGTTGCATAGAAGGTTTTTTGTGTTTCTATCATGATCATATTCGTCTTCTGTTTGAATGTATATATTCCCTCTTATACTGTCAGTAATATAATATTGACTTTTATATTTAGAGATTATATATCTAATTGAAAAGCCTTTAAATTTTTCAGAAACTTCGTTTTTGGGTTTTGAGAGTAAAATATATAATGTGTCCTGAGATTTTATATAATCTATGTCCTGACTGTATAATTTAGAACAAATTAATATGGCTAAAAATAATATTCTCATATAACAGGTAAATTTATCTTATAAATTAACACTATAATTATTCTAACTGATTAATCTATTAAATTTCAGTTATTTCAACATTGATAATTTTATCCTTGGAATCAAATTGAATTATGAAACAAGCTCCTTCAATAGGATAACTTAAGTTCACAATTTTCCCTTTTTTTGTATTCTTTATCGAAGTTATTTTTAAATAGTTTTTATTTGTTAATGCAGTTTTTTCATCTACTGTAAATATTGTAAGCCGACCAATTTTTTTATTAAACTTACAGAGGTTATTATTTACTAAATACAAAGCAGACCTTTCTTTTAACTCTGGGTGTAAATAAGAAAGTATTTTTTTGCTTTTAAAAATTTCCTCAATAGCACTACAATCATTTATTGATTGTAAAAAGAAACTATTAAAAAACATCAAAAGAGAAAATAGTTTTATCATAGTCATTACATTTATTCATAGTATTTTAAAAACTAAATTTTTCATTAACAATAATTGTGTCTTTTTTAATTGAAACATCATATTTTGAACCATTAGGTATACCATTGTTGTAATAACCAAATTTTGAACGCAGGTATGTTTTTTTAATCCACACTTGAGCCTGGTAATTACCATCTCCATTTGTATCGGTAGAAAATTTTAAAATGCGTATTTGTGATTGTCCGGGTCTTATTTCTTTCAATTTTAGTAAGTCTGTCCCATTTGATATTGTAACACTATCAACACTTACATTAGATTGGTTGAAGACTTCAAATTTTGCGGAATTTGAACATGAAATACATAAAGCAGCTAATAAAAATATATGTCTTTTCATTGGTAGGTTTTTAATCATCGAAATTAAAGAGTCCACCTAAGCTAATATAGGCGGACTCTCTTTATACAATTATGAATACAAAACTCTAATCACTAATTTTTCTTATACTTTTGTACTCTTCCTGCGCTGTTGAGTCGAGCTCACGGCTAGCATAATACTTTAAGCACGTATATGAAAAGTAGTTTTTAGTTTGTAAATTTTCTTCGCCTACATCTACTTTAATAAATGGCTTTGGTAATTGTAATATACTATTTTTACCTGATTGCCGGGCCAGATCTATCGTAGAGAAGTCGAGATTAAGATTAGGATTAAATAGATCTTTCCTCTTTAAAATTATCTTTAAACTATCATTTTCTAAACCTTGGTTCATACATCCATAAAAAGCTTCATATTTATAGGAGTTAATCCACAATTGCTTTTCATTTTCATTGTAAGTAAAACTTTCTCTTTTGTAGGTATCGCAAGAGATTAATGATATAGCTATGGCAAATAATATTATTTTTTTCATTTTTCCCATTTCGCAATTTCATATGCTATGTATATTTTCTTATCATTTATTATAAATTGTTGCACTGTGAGTTTTACTTTTTTTTCATTCATATCAGCAGTGTATATATTCTTATAAAAATAGTCGTAGTTAAATACCTTATCGTTGACAGGGATAGCTACTACATTAAGTGTGTTATTTATTGTTACATAAAAAGCAGAGGTAATATCCTCTTTATTTAGTGTTGTAGTTTTATAAAACTCTTCGGGTAAAACTTTAGTTTTACCAAAGCTTTTTACAGAAACATCTAAAACAATAGTGCCAGTATTATTTTTACTTTGACTAAAACAAGAGGTAAAACTGACTAAAATTAGTATATGGCAAAATATTTTTTTGAGTTTTATGGTAATAGAAACATTAGAGTTTTCTATTAGAGCAGAATTCTCATATAGGTGCATATTTATTTTCATATATATATATTATTTATAATTGCTTGCTCTTTCTAATCATTGTTACAGTATATGTTAATCCTTGGGCATAATCGGTTTGAGAAGTTCCTGTTATTAGACCTGTTGATGAATTGTAATATAATAAATTTAAATTACTAGTGCCTTTGCTAACCTGACTATCGGCATTATCATAAAATTGAAGATAGTTTCCTAAAAAATTTGTACCCATACCAACTATTACTATAAAATGATCTGTTGTGTTGTCTGTATATATATTTGGGCTACCAGCGGCATCATCTACACCTACAATGACAGGGATGCCATTTGATAATGCATACTTTAAATAATCTAAACCATCACTAAGAGCAACGTTATTTACACCGTTTTGTAGTGTATAGATTTGGAAAGTTTGTCCTGAAGTTAGATAGCTTGATATTTGATAACCAGCTTCTGCAATTTGAGCTTTAGCATAATCCATACAATTTCTTGCGACTCCTGGTGCACCCCAACCTACAAAATTATTAGGCTGTATTACAGGTGCAACTGTAGGCCATGCTGAGTAATGAGAATATGTTGTGTTGTCATATCCCCCTGCTTGATAATTATCAACCTCTCTTTGATTCGAGTCAAAATCTGTTTTGTTATTTAGTATGTAATTTCCATTACTACCTGGATGAGTAGACAAAAAATTTAAAACGGTATTTGCAAATGTCTGGCTCGCCTCACTATTACCTTCATTGCTAAGGTAATTAATTATTTGCTGTGCACTCTCTACATCAGTTTTTGCGAGTGTTAATATTTTATTTGCCAGAGATGTATTCCCTGTCTCAATATAAAAATCGCAAACATCTTTGGCAAGTTGTTGGCTGGCCGGTGAGTAACTGTTTAGCTGCAACACCTTAAGTATACCTGTGCGCAGCACCCTTACGTTCATAACCGACTTTTGGTCCTGGCTTAGCTGGTTATAAAAAGTTTGTTCGGGTGTAGCCAAACTCAAAAATGGCCTTGTTATATGGCCTAAGGCAATAGGCACGCCATTGCCCGGGTTGTAAGGGGGCATATTAGGGTTATAATTTGGGTTTCCGCCGCCCCCGCCGCCAATTCCGGGGTTTGCAATATAAAAAACACCACCATTAACCCATGTTTCGTTACAATCGGTGCTTGATATTACAATTTGTAAAGGTTTTACATCTGCTTCACATTCAGGCCATTTCCCGAAATTATATGCTCCATGTTTGAACTGACTGCATTCCACGGTTATACTGGTGGTGGTAGTTGTGCATATAACACCTCTTGCAACGGTACCCACATCAAAATTTTCAAGCAATTTACGTTCAATCTTTTTTGTTAGTAAAAAAGGCACGTTGTTTTTTACTTTTTGTTTTTCTTCGGCAGTAAAATTATAAATGTAAAGGGCAGGATAGTATTTACCATTATACCAGCTAAGTACAAGGTTTTCTGTAAGGTCATTATCTACCAGCCTGTAAACATGAAAGGTAAGCGAATGATAATTGCCATTTGTTATCATGACGGCTTGGTCTGTGTTTACGATAAAATCATAGTTTTCATCGTATACCCTTTTATTTTTGAGATTACTTAACTTGTCGCTATTTATAGAGTCTATCATTTCTAAAGCGCCCGGTAAAAGTTCAATTTCTGCATGGTTAAGTACTTTTGAGACATAGGTTTTGCTACATGCGGCTCTGCAACAGTATCATCTTTTTCGCAACCTGTTAATGTGAACAACCCAATTAATAGGGCGATTAAAATTTTTTTCATAATAAGATGGTGGTTTAAATTGTTGATTTAAAGTGTAATGTAAAACATCTAAAACAATTAAAAATGCGGAAAGCCGTAAAAGCGAAAATTATTTGTAATTTTTTTATTCCCATTCACCTGTTAAAATAACCGCTACACCTCAATTATTAATTTCAATCAAACAGTTGATGTAAATTTGATGCAGAGTTAGTCCTCTTATTTTACACCTGTATATTTAAAATGATGCTTTGTTTTCATTTCACTATTGCTTAAAAAGCCACACCCACAAGTGTGGCTTTTTTCTTATTTTATTTTACTTGTGAGTTGATGGATAGCTTTATAAAAAGTTCAATGAACAGGGTTCGTAAAAGATCATATCAGCAGTGTTTACCCGTTAAAGATGCATTTTTTGTAGGTAAACGCCAATTAAACGCAGGTTAATAAAACAGCATTGCATTGTATCTTTACCGCTTTACCTAAACTGAATACTATAATGAAAAAACATTTCCTTTTATGCATTACCGCTGTAATTAGCCTTACAGCAGGTTATGCCCAGTCTGTAAAAAGCTGGACTCCTGTTACGGCCGATAAAGCTGCGGCCATGGGAGAGATTAAACAAACTTTTAGCATTGCAAAAAGCAACATTAGCTTTGTTACTTTCAATACTAATCAGCTAAGAACGATACTTGCCGCAGCCCCTCAAAAAAACTCGGGAGGCAAGGGTATAGTAATCACGCTGCCCAATATAAATGGCGTTGCAGAACATTTTGTTGTGCTCGAAGCCTCTAATTTTTCTCCCGCTTTACAGGCACAATTTCCTGATATCCGGTCTTATGTAGGAAATGGGTTAGAAGACCCTACTGCCCATTTAAGAATAAGCATTTCGCCTAAAGGCATTCAGACTATGGTGTTAAGGGCAGATAAACAAACAGAATTTATAGAGCCATATACTCCTAATGGCGAAGTATATGCAGTATTTAACCCGGGGGCAAAACGTATTGCCGGGCAACTGCCTTTTAACTGTACCACGGTAGACGACCGCAGTATACAAAGAGCAGCGGCACAGGCAAACAGGGCCGCACTTTCTGGGTCGCTTACTTTTAAGACGTTAAGGCTTGCACTTTCATGTACAGGAGAATACACTGCATATCATGGCCGCACCGTAGCCGGTGCCCTTGCAGCAATGAATGCAACAATGAGCCGTGTTAACGGTGTATATGAAGTAGACTTTGCTGTAAATCTTATACTTATTGATGATGAGGCAAGCCTGATTTATACAGCTGCCTCTACAGATCCTTATTCTAATGCAAGCAACATGGGGAGATGGAATGCAGAATTGCAGGCTAACCTTACTGCTACTGTAGGTGAAGACGCTTATGATATAGGCCATCTTTTTGGCGCCACAGGCGGAGGCGGTAACGCAGGCTGTGTGGGTTGTGTATGCGAAGACGGCTCTAAAGGCAGTGGCATTACATCGCCATCTAACGGTGCCCCTGAAGGAGATACGTTTGATATAGATTACGTAGCCCATGAAATGGGTCACCAGCTTGGGGCAAACCACACGTTTTCTTTTGAATATGAAGGTAGCGGTGCACAAACAGAGCCGGGTAGTGGTAGTAGTATAATGGGCTATGCCGGTATTACAGATTATGATGTGCAGGCGCACTCTGACGATTATTTTACTTACGCAAGTATAAATCAGGTACAGTCTAACCTTGCCGGTAAAAGCTGCCCTGTAGATGCGCCTCTTAATAACGCCGCTATTGTTGTAAATGCAGGTGCTAATTACAGCATCCCAAAAGGTACAGCGTTTGTGTTAAAAGCGGTGGGTGCAGAGGCAAATCCTGCCGGTGTAACCTATACATGGGAGCAACATGATAGTTCTAACAATGCTACATCTGGCGATAGCAGTTATGCATTACCCGGTAAAGCTTCGGGTGCACTATTCCGGTCGGTAGCGCCGGGTACATCTACAACAAGGTATTTTCCGGCTTTTAGCAGTGTAGTTGCAAACACTCTTACTACAACCTGGGAAACTGTTCCTAATGCTGCCAGGACGCTACACTTTACACTTACCGGCAGGGATAATCTTGCGGCTGGCGGACAAACAAAAACCGATGAGGTTAATGTAATTGTTAAAAATGCTGCAGGCCCTTTTCTTGTAACATCGCAAAATAGCGAAACAGAGTCGTGGACGGCAGGAAGCCAGCAAACTATAACATGGAATGTGGCCGGTACTACTGCAAATAATATTAATGTTGCCAATGTAAATATTTATTTATCTACAGATGGTGGCTTAACTTTCCCTTTGGTACTTGCTGCTGCAACTGCAAATGATGGTAGCGAGGTAATAAATGTTCCTGCCGGGGCAGATGGTGTTCATTGCCGGGTAATGATAGAGGCAATAGATAATATTTTTTATGCACTTAATCAAAAAGAATTTGCCATTGGATATTCTGTAATTAACGATTGTACTACTTATACTAACACTACAGGTTTAACAATACCAGATGGTACTTCATCATTTACATCACAAATATTAGCGATCTCTGCTCCGGGTGTTACGGTATCAAATGTAAAAGTACAGGTAGATGTTACACATACTTACTTAAAAGATTTAACAATAAATATTGTAAATCCTTCAGGCACTACAGTAAACCTTTGGAAACAACAATGTAGTGACAGCCAGGATTTTAATGTAACCTTTGCCGATTTTGGAGGTTCTGTAGTATGTAATAGCCCCACAGAGGGTACTTATTCGCCACAAACTGCTCTCTCTGCATTTGCAGGCACTGCTGCAAATGGTAATTGGAAGTTACGGGTAAATGATTACACCCCCCAGGATTCTGGTACTATAAATTCATAGTCGGTTACTGTATGTACACAAACTGCAACAGTATTAGGGGCAGAGAGTTTTGGACTTAAACAATTTGCAATTTTCCCTAACCCTAATACAGGTGCTTTTACTGTAGCGTTTAACTCGGAATCTCAAAACAAGATCAATATCATAGTTAATGATATGAGCGGCAGGGTTGTATATAGCAGTACTTATGCTAACGCAGGTGTATTTTCCGGTAATGTAAACCTGCAAAATGTACAGCAGGGTGTTTACCTTGTTACTGTTCAGGATGGCAATCGCAAAGAAACCCGCAAAATTGTGGTTAAATAACTAAAAGAAGGGCGAATAGATTTAAAGTAGATGTCCCGATTCTATAACTGCTCTAAATACATTTATCCTTTAAAGAGCTCCGGTTTAGGCCGGAGCTTTTTCTGTTTTTACCCTTGCTATCCATTACAGGGTCCTGTACGCCTTATTTTTAGGGTTGAATGGCAAAGTGGCATCCTGCCCTGTACCGTACGTGGTTGTAGGCAGGTCAAAATCTGTAACGGGGCCATACCTCTATATGGCAGGCTTCTCAATGATTGATGGCAACCGTGCCGATTTTGTTGTTGGCGATGGTAAAAAATGGGCCGCGTTGGGACACAACTCATTATATAATGTAGACGGGAAAGATCTCTTTGTTGCCCATGCCTATTCAATACCTGATAAAGGTGTTCCAAACTTATTGTAACCGAACTTAAATGGGATGTAAACGACTGACCCATTATAATTTGAGTAGTACGACAGGTTATTACACATAAAACCATGACTTATTTAGAATTATGGGGGTTTTGCTGTGTTAATTTTGGCGTGCCGCTCCACTGCGTTTCGCGTCGGGCTTTCGCTGCAAGTCCTCGCATTGGCTTCGTACCTCAACCGGTGCTGTGGGCTTTATCTTTATGCAGGTTTCACTGTAGAGATGCATTGAAATGGCTTACATATTTTGAGCTAAACTTGATTCTTATGGCTTATAATCAATTTCCAATTCCAATTACTTTGCAGTTGCTATACGGCAATATTTTTACAGATTATTAGCGCATGCATAAAACAAAAAGAGCTGCCCACGGGCAGCTCTTTTGCAAAAGGATATTATATTATTATTTTTTAAGGATTTTAAGTTCCTTAACAACATTGCCGGTTGTTACCCTTACGGTATAGCTTGCAGCCTGCAGTGTAGACATATTAAGCTTACCGCTTGTTTTGTTCCACTGTACATTCAATACAAGTTTACCATGAAGGTCATACACTTCAATGTTAGATATCATGTTAGACGATTCTATTGTCAGTTCTGTATCAACAGGGTTAGGGTAGTATTTAAATACATCCTTAGTAACTTGTTTCACATCAAGTACTACGTTTATAGTTACAGCAAGTGTTTCCTGGCTTGTACAGCCATTCACAGTTTGTGTAGCATAATAGGTAGTGCCATTTGTAAGTACTGTCCCTGCAGGTAGTGCAGTGCCTGCAGTTGCATCAGCCTCAGTTGCATACCATACAATGTTTTCGCCTGTTATGGTAACAATATCTTCAATTGTAGCATCTTCTGCAGTAACTACACTAACAGTTTGTAAGACATCACCTGTAGGGGCAGGGGTAGTGTTTATAGTTACACTAACTGCAACTCTTGTGCTCTCGCAACTGTTAAGCGACTGAGATACATAATATGTACCTGTTTCAAGAACTTCATTATTTGTTAAAATTGTATTACCGGTTTCATCAGCATACCATATTAACCCAGTTCCAGTCGCAATAAGGTCTGCTACAGTTGTTCCTGCGCAATGTGTTTGTGCATCAGCTACAGGAGCTGTTACTGTTGTGATAGTTACTGTTACTGCAGTCCTTACACTTTCACATGCATTGATCGTTTGCGTTACATAGTAAGTACCTGTAGATAATAAAGCTGTATCAGGCAGGGTTGTTCCGCCCGTAGCAACATCATACCATTGTACGGCAGTTCCATTAGCAATAAGTTCTGCAACAGTAGCACCGGTACAGAAGCCCTGAACATCTACTGTTAAAGCCGGCGTAGTATTTATAGTTACGCTTACCGCAGTCCTAACACTTTCGCAAGCGTTAAGGGTTTGAGATACGTAATATGTACCTGTTGCTAAAGTAGCAGTATCAGCTAATGCTGTACCACCTGTTGCAACATCATACCATATAAGGCCTGTTCCTGTTGCTTCAAGGTTTGCTGCTGTAGCGCCGCCACAATAAGTTTGTGTTTCGGCAGTCGGAGCAGGAGTAGTATTTACAGTTACACTAACCGCAACCCTTGTACTTTCACATGAATTAACTGTTTGAGATACGTAGTAAGTTCCCGATTCAAGAACTTCGGTGGCAGCTAAAGCAGTTCCTCCAGTTGCAGTTGTATACCATTGTAGCGATGTGCCACTTGCAACAAGGCTTGCTGCAGTTGCACCTGCACAGTAGGTCTGTGCAGAAGCTGTAGGTGCTGTTACGACAGTTACCGTTACTGCTACTGCCATCCTTGTACTTTCGCAGGCATTAAGTGTTTCGGTAACATAATACGTACCTGTACTTAGTGATGCTGTATCAGCTAATGCTGTCCCGCCGGTTGCGGCAGCATACCACTGAATGTTAGTGCCTGTAATTGTAAGCTCTGCTACTGTTGCACTGTTACAGAAAGCCTGGGCTACTGCAACCGGTGCCGGTGTAGTGTTTATAGTTATGCTAACCGCCGCTCTAACACTTTCGCAGGCATTAAGAGTTTGCGTTACATAATAAGTACCTGTAGCTAAAGTAGCTGTTGATGCTAAAGCTGTTCCGCCTGTAGCAGCGCTATACCATTTTACATCTGTTCCTGTAGCTGTTAAGCTTGTAACCGTTGCACCTGCACAGAAAGTTTGTGCTGAAGCAGTTGGAGCCGGAGTAGTGTTTATGGTTACAGCTACCAATGCACGTGGGCCTTCGCAGTTGTTAAGCGTTTGAGATACATAATATGTACCGGTAGCTAATGTAGTAGTAGAAGCTAAAGCAGTTCCTCCAGTTGCAGCAGCATACCATTTAAGGGCTGTACCGCTTGCAACAAGGCTTGCTGCAGTTGCACCTGCACAGTAGGTCTGTGCAGAAGCTGTAGGTGCTGTTACCACAGTTACCGTTACCGCTACTGCTGTCCTTGTGCTTTCGCAGGCATTAAGTGTTTCGGTAACATAATATGTACCTGTAGATAGGGATGATGTATCAGCAAGAGCTGTCCCGCCGGTTGCGGCAGCATACCACTGAATGTTTGTGCCTGTAATTGTAAGCTCTGCTACTGTTGCACTATTACAGAAAGCCTGTGCTACTGCAACCGGTGCCGGTGTAGTGTTTATAGTTATGCTAACCGCTGCTCTAACACTTTCGCAAGCATTAAGGGTTTGCGTTACATAATAAGTACCAGTAGCTAAAGTAGCTGTTGATGCTAAAGCTGTTCCGCCCGTAGCGGCGCTATACCATTTTACATCTGTTCCTGTAGCTGTTAAGCTTGTAACTGTTGCACCTGTGCAGAAAGTTTGTGCTAATGCAGCTGGAGCAGGAGTAGTGTTGATGGTTACAGCTACCGATGCACGTGGGCCTTCGCAGTTGTTAAGCGTTTGAGATACATAATATGTACCGGTCGCCAAGGTAGTAGTAGAAGCTAAAGCAGTACCTCCAGTGGCAACAGTATACCATTTAAGGGCTGTGCCACTCGCAACAAGGCTTGCTGCAGTTGTTCCGTTACAGAAAGTCTGGGCAGATGCCACAGGGGCAAGGGTAGTGTTTATAGTAACCACTACAGAGGCACGCGGACCTTCGCAGCTGTTAAGCGTTTGCGACACATAGTACGTTCCTGCAGACAATGAAGCTGTAGTCGCCAATGCTGTTCCGCCTGTTGCAGCGGTGTACCACTGTAAGCCTGTACCTGTAGCAGTAAGATCTGCCACGGTAGCACTGTTACAGAAAGTCTGGGCAGATGCTGTTGGGGCAACAGTAGTGTTTATTGTTACACTTACTGCAGTCCTTACACTTTCGCAAGTGTTAAGTGTTTGCGATACGTAATAAGTTCCCGTTGCTAAAGTAGCTGTTGATGCTAAAACTGTTCCGCCTGTAGTGGCAGCATACCATTTTACATCGGTTCCTGTTGCTGTTAAGCTTGTAACTGTTGCACCTGCACAGAAAGTTTGTGCTGAAGCCGTAGGAGCCGGAGTAGTGTTTATTGTTACAGCTACCGAAGCACGTGGGCCTTCACAGTTATTTAAAGTTTGCGATACATAATAGGTTCCGGTAGCTAATGTAGCTGTAGATGCTAAAGCTGTTCCACCAGTTGCGGCAGCATACCATTTAAGGGCTGTGCCACTTGCAACAAGGCTGCTTACGGTTGTTCCGTTACAGAACGTTTGTGCCGAAGCCGTAGGTGCAGCAGTAACATTAACAGTTACTGTAACCGCTGTTCTTGTGCTTTCGCAGGTATTTAATGTTTGAGATACATAATAGGTTCCTGTAGATACAGAAGCTGTAGAAGCTAAAGCTGTACCGCCTGTTGCAGCTGTGTACCACTGTAAACCTGTTCCTGTAGCAGTTAAGTTCGCCACAAGTGCGCTGTTACAAAAAGTTTGAGCTGTAGCTGTAGGAGCAGCAGTAACATTAATTGTTACACTAACCGCAGTCCTTACACCCTCGCAGCTGTTAAGCGTTTGAGATGCGTAGTAAGTTCCTGTAGAAAGCGAAGCTGTAGAAGCTAAAGCAGTACCGCCTGTTGCGGCAGTATACCACTGAACCGAAGTTCCTGTAGCAGTTAAGTTAGCCACGTTAGCGCTGTTACAGAAAGCCTGTGCAGCAGCTACAGGAGCCGGAGTAGTATTGATAATTACAGCTACTGCCGTCCTTGTGCTTTCACAAGTATTTAAAGTTTGAGATACATAATAGGTTCCTGTAGCCAATGTTGCTGCAGAAGCTAAGGCAGTTCCGCCGGTAGCATTAGCATACCACTGTAAACCTGTTCCAGTAGCAGTAAGGCTGCTAAGTGTAGCACCTGCGCAGAAAGTTTGCGCACTTGCGGTAGGAGCCGGTGTAACAGGGTTAATAGTAACCGATACTGCTGTTCTTACACTTTCGCAAGTGTTAAGTGTTTGCGATACATAATACGTTCCTGTAGCTAAAACATCTGTAGCTGTTAAAGCCGTTCCGCCTGTAGCTGTAGCATACCATTGTAATGATGTGCCACTTGCAACAAGGCTGCCCGTAGTTGTACCATTACAGAAGGTTTGTGCTGTAGCCGTAGGAGCCTGAGTAGTATTAATAGTAACCGCAACAGCTGTCCTTGTGCCTTCGCATGAGTTAAGTGTTTGCGATGCATAATACGTACCTGTAGCTAATGTAGTAGTTGATGCCAAGGCAGTTCCGCCTGTTGCAGCTGTATACCATTGTACTGCAGTTCCCGTAGCTGTTAAGCTTGCCACAGTTGTACCAACACAAAACGTTTGTGCAGTTGCTGTAGGAGCTGGAGTAGTGTTAATAGTAACAACAACACTTGTCCTTGTACTTTCGCACGAGTTAAGTGTTTGCGATACGTAATAGGTGCCCGATGATAACGTAGCCGAAGTAGCCAAAGCCGTTCCGCCGGTTGCAGCAGTATACCATTTTAAGTCGGTACCATTCGCCGTAAGGCTGCTTACGTTTACACCGTTACAAAAAATCTGTGCCGATGCTGTAGGGGCTGCAGTAGTGTTTATAGTAACCGTTACTGCTGTCCTTACGCTTTCGCAGGTATTAAGCGTTTGCGATACATAATAAGTACCTGTTGCTAATGTAGCTGTAGCGGCTAACGCCGTTCCGCCTGTAGCATTTGCATACCATTGTAGTGAAGTACCGCTTGCAACAAGGCTTGCAACTGTTGTTCCGTTACAGAACGTTTGTGCCGATGCTGTTGGAGCCGCTGTAGTGTTAATAGTAACAGCTACTGTAGCACGTGGGCCTTCGCAGGTATTTAATGTTTGAGATACGTAGTAGTTTCCGTTAGCAAGTGTAGCAGTAGCAGCCAACGCTGTTCCGCCTGTGGCAGTACTGTACCACTGTAATCCTGTTCCTGCAGCGGTTAAGCTTGCAACAGTTGTGCCAACACAAAACGTTTGTGCCGAAGCTGTTGGTGCAGGAGTTGTGTTAATAGTTACCGCAACTGCCGTTCTTGTACCCTCGCATGTATTTAATGTTTGAGATACATAGTATGTTCTTGTAGTAAGTACAGCTGTAGTAGCTATAGCCGTACCACCTGTTGCAGCAGTATACCATTGCAATCCTGTTCCTGTAGCCGTTAAGCTTGCAGCTGTGGCACCAGTACAGAAAGCCTGAGCCGAAGCTGTAGGGGCAGGGGTTGTATTAATAGTTACCGCAACAGCTACCCTTGCACTTTCGCATGAGTTAAGTGTTTGCGATACATAGTATGTTCCTGTAGCTAAAGTAGCAGTAGCTGTTAAAGCAACACCACCTGTAGCAGTTGTATACCATTTAAGGGCACTACCACTTGCAGTAAGGCTGCTAACTGTAGTACCATTACAGAAAGTCTGAGCTGATGCTGTAGGTGCAGTAGTTGTAGTATTGATAGTGATCGCAACGGCTGTCCTTGCACTTTCGCATGCATTAAGCGTTTGCGATACATAGTAGGCACCTGTAGATAGCGTAGAGTTAGCTGTTAAAGCTGTACCGCCTGTGGCTGCATCATACCATTGTATTGCTGTGCCACTGGCAACTAAGTTGCTAACAGTAGCGCCATTACAAAATGTTTGTGCAGCTGCTGTTGGCGCTATAGTAGTGTTTATAGTTACTGCAACACTTGCTCTTACACCTTCGCATGAGTTAAGCGTTTGAGAAACATAATATGTACCTGTAGCTAACGTAGCTGTAGCAGCTAACGCTGTACCGCCTGTAGCAGTAGTGTACCACTGTAAGCCTGTACCTGCAGCGGTTAAGCTTGCAACAGTTGTTCCAACACAGAAAGTCTGTGCAGATGCTGTTGGTGCAGGAGTAGTATTAATAGTTACCGCAACACTTGTCCTTGTACTTTCGCACGAGTTAAGCGTTTGAGATACATAATATGTTCTTGTTGTTAGCGTAGCTGTAGAAGCTAAGGGCGTACCACCTGTAGCAGCAGTATACCATTGCAGGCCTGCGCCTACAGCAATAAGGTTGCTTACAGTAGCTCCGGGACAAAATGTTTGTGCCAATGCTGTAGGTGCTGTTGTAGTATTTACAGTTACCGCAACGCTTGTTCTTGTGCTTTCGCAAGAATTAAGCGTTTGCGAAACATAATACGTGCCTGTAGCTAACGTAGCTGTAGTAGCTAAAGCAGTACCACCTGTAGCTGTAGTATACCATTTTAAGGCTGTACCTGTAGCGGCTAAGTTTGCAACAGTTGCACTATTACAAAATGTTTGTGCCGATGCTGTTG
>Ga0247806_10000762_pt1 | contig 17851 bp, 6 predicted proteins | sample UWRJL059202B1_FD_179935 | JGI IMG/M metagenome (GOLD analysis project Ga0247806, IMG submission 179935) | Plant litter microbial communities from Arlington Agricultural Research Station in Wisconsin, United States - UWRJ-L059-202B-1 | ecosystem: Environmental > Terrestrial > Plant litter >... | reverse complement strand
AACTTTAAAACTCGATCCCGAGACGCATTATTTTTTAGGGGCCCTCGCGGTTTGTAAGCTGCCTGCGCAGGGCACAGAACCGGAAACTACCTGGAGCGATGCTTATGAAGCCGACTGGAAAGCCTTTACCGAAGAAAAGACCGGCGGCTCCATTTCGGGCTGGACGAATACATACCTCTGTTATTAAAATATACCATGAACATACTTTTATTATGCAGCAGCCGTTTTGCGCTGTCCCCCATGCGCGACCTGGTGTATGCGAAACAACTCGCGGCGGTAGCAATACCTTCTTTCAACAAGGAACTGGTGCAAGAAGTAGGGCAGTTACTCACGCCGATGGGCATCCCTGTTATCACGACCGATAAAAAGAACAACGAGGCCGAATTGCTGAAAGCGATCAAAAAATATAAGATCGACATGGGGTTCATGATGACCTACAGCTATAAGATCCCCGCTTCCGTATTCAACCTGCCCCCGAAAGGATTTTTTAATTTTCATCCGGGGCCGTTGCCGGAGTACCGCGGCGCCGATCCTGTATTTCAACAGATAAAGAACCGCGAGAAATTAGCAGGGGTTACGGTACACAAAGTAGATAACGGGTTCGATACCGGCCCGGTAGTGATCAAAGAAATGACCAAACTGGAACCAACGGACACTTATGGAATACTGAATAATAAATTGTCGGAACTATCGGCAAAACTCTGCGGGCTGCTGGTACGCATGGCGGGTTTTGATTTTGCCATTCCCACGAAACCGCAGGACGAATCGAAGGCGCGTTTCTTCCCCAGGCAGTCGGCAAAGGAACTGTCCATCGACTGGGGCACGATGACAGGTGCCGATATCATTGCACTGATCAATGCTTCCAATCCCTGGAACAAGGGCGCGTTCACTTCTTTCAACCACCGCATCATCCGGCTGCTGGCCGCCGCACCCGAACCCGGTGATGCCGGCGATACAACACCCGGCCATATTGTATCTATGGATGAAAATGATATAACCGTTGCCGTTATCAACAAAGAACTATTGCGTATCAGCTATTTATATATCGATGAAGGTTTTCTGAAAGCGGGGATGCTTAATAATATCGGCCTGGTTGCCGGCCGCAATTTCGACCGAACCCTGACCCCGTAGAAATACCTGTTTTTCATTTTTTTTAATTTAATCACATTAAAAATTTGTATTCTAAATATAGATAACCTAGTTTTATGAACCTAATAACCTGAACGCGGTAAATTCTTTTTGATTTGCCAATACTGCTGCTATATATCCCGCCGTTTGAGGATAGATTCCCAGTTTACGTCTTCATTTTATTAGTAACAACCCAATCTTTTACCTAAAACCTAAACTAACATGGCAACACCTTACATTGGGGAAATCAGGATGTTCGGCGGCAACTTCGCAATCCAGGGATGGGCTTTCTGCGACGGCTCCTTACTTGCAATCTCGGAGTACGACACACTTTTCAACCTTATTGGCACCACTTATGGCGGCGATGGCCAGGAAACATTCGCTTTACCTGACCTGCGCGGCCGCGCACCTGTTCACATGGGCCAGTCGGCAGGAACTTCCAGTTTCGTGATCGGCCAGCAGGCCGGTACTGAATCGGTTACGCTCACCACACAACAAATACCTGTACATACACATATTCCACAAGGATCTACAAACGGTGGCAGCGACAGTCCTTCCGGCAATGTGTGGGGCAATTCAGCTACGGGCAAACCTTACGGACCGGCACCAACCAATGCACCAATGAATGGGGCGTCGATACAGTCTTCCGGCGGCAGCCAGCCACATGATAACATGCAGCCTTACCTGGTTGTTAACTATATCATTTCGCTTTTCGGAATTTACCCGAGCCAAAACTAATCCTATCAGCAAAAAATAAAAATATACTTTATGGCACTTGAACCTTATTTGTCAGAACTAAAAATATTCTCTTTTAATTTCCCGCCAAAAGGCTGGGCATTGTGCAACGGACAGTTGTTGCCGATCAACCAGAACCAGGCCCTGTTTTCCTTACTGGGTACTACTTATGGCGGCAACGGGCAAACAACTTTCGGGTTACCCAACCTGCAGGGACGTACACCGGTACATATTGGTAACGGCTTCGTACAGGGACAAACTTCGGGAGAAGAAAATCACACCATCACCATGTCGGAAATGCCACAGCATACGCATATCGCCATGGCAAGTTCACTCGCACCCAATGTAGCCACACCGGCAGGTGCTTTCTGGGCCAGCAATACGGGCTTTCAGCCTTACAGCAACACCCCCAATGAACTGATGGCGCCGGAATGTGTAAGTTCAATCGGTGGCAGCCAGGCGCACAACAACCGCCAGCCTTACCTTGCCCTTAATATTTGTATTGCATTGGTAGGTGTATTCCCATCCCGTAATTAACCCATTAAAAAGCACGCTTAAAAATATTTAATCATGGATCCATTTGTAGCAGAAATAAAAATGTTTGGTTGCAACTTCGCACCCAAAGGCTGGGCACAATGCAACGGCCAGTTGCTGCCCATCAGCCAGAACACCGCCTTGTTCTCTTTACTGGGAACACAATACGGCGGAGACGGTAAAAGTACTTTCGCACTTCCTAACCTGCAGGGCTCGATCGCGATCAGCCAGGGCCAGGGGCCGGGCTTAACCCAACGTTTTATGGGGGAAGCTTCGGGTTCGCAAAACGTAACCCTTATCAATACCGAAATGCCGATACATACGCACGCTGCCAGCGGTAAAACTGCCGGTACAGTTGCAGATCCGGGCGGCCAGGTATGGGGTAACCCGGGTACACAGCGGCCGGTACCTAACTTTTTCGCCAATGCAATTGGTACAGCCACAATGATGAGCCCGGCGGCTTTATCCATTGCCGGTGGCAGCCAGCCGCATAATAATATGATGCCTTACCAGGTTGTAAATTTTTGTATAGCCCTGCAGGGCATATTCCCTGCAAGGAACTAAACAACCTTTTAAAAACATAACCTTAAGCTACAGTTTGTTGATAAAACAGGCTGTAGCTTCTGTTACATAAAAAACCACGTTACTCGTTTAATTTGAAAACGCCACATTCATGAAACATTTACACAAGAAAGAGAATTTACTGAAGATGTTGAGCAGCAAGGTCCGAATGATCTGCCTGTTGCTTGCTGTTTTCCTGGGGCTTGCCGGAACCGTTTCGGCATTGACCTACAATGTTACCAGCACAACGGATTTTGCTTACACCACTATCAACAACAATACCGGTGTGATCACTGCCGGTGCAGGTGTAGGCCAGGTAACCCTGCGTTCGGCCATTCAAGGGGCCGATGCACTGGGCGGTACGCATACCATCAATGTACCTGCGGGCACGTATAACCTCGTGCGCGGTTCGATCATTTTCGGTAACGGCGCCCAAAACATCACCATCACAGGTGCAGGTGCGGCAACAACGGTGATCAACATGACGACCACCCTGCAGGATCGTATCTTCTTCATCAATCCTCCCGGAACTATTGCAAATGTTTCTACTACCTTACAAGGTCTCCGCTTTACCGGCGGACGGCTTACTTCAGATATTTACGGTGGCGGCGCTATCCTTGCGGGTGGTCCAACCAATGCACTGACGATCACCAACTGTACTTTCGACAACAATACCATTGCAGCGGCGGCGGGCACAACCGGCGGTGCTATTAATATGTCGGGGGGCGGTGCACTCACCATCGACCAGAGTACTTTCAGCAGCAACAGCAATCCCGTTTCCGATGGCGGCGCGGTGTATTATTTCCTGCAGAATTTTGCGAACCTCACGGGGAGCATGACCATTACCAATTCTACTTTTACCAACAACACCGTAACGGCAGCATCCAGTAACGGTGGTGCGATAGGTTTTGCGGCACAGGGTGCAGCGGCGGGACAGTCTTTTTCTGTTTCGATCCAGAGAAATACATTCACCGGTAACAGTGCCCCTTCGGGTACGGGCGGTGCAATCCATGCAAATAACTCCTTCGGCGCTGCCGGGGTAATCAATATATTATACAACCGCATTGTAGGCAATACGGCTGGCAATGTCAATACCAGCGGACTTGCGATGGCGAGTTCAGCCGGCAGTGTAACCGCTACCAACAACTGGTGGGGTTGCAACACTGGTCCAGGTACGGCAGCTTGTAACCGCGCAGCTGTTGTAGGCTCAGGCGGAGCAGGCACACTTAATGTTTCTACCTGGCTGCAACTGAGGCATACGGCATCTCCAATCTCTATTTGCCCGACCGCTTTTGGCCCGGGTAATACCAGCACGTTAACGGCCAGCTTCCTTACCAACTCGGCAGGAACTGCTGTGGCAGCATCTAACCTTACTGCACTGGTAGGTTTGCCACTTACTTTCAACGGTGCTGTACTAGGTACGATCTCCGCGGCACAAACAACGCTGCAGGCCGATGGTACCGCTACAGCCACCTTTACTTCCAACGGTACGCCGGGAACGGCTTCTGCGAACGTAGTGTTTGTTCCGCTTTTGGAAAATGTAACCGTTACTACAAGCCCAACCATCACGGTTAATGCAGCCCCTGCTGTTACCACCCATCCTGCCAACGTATCGCTTTGCGGCAGCGGCAGTGCAACCTTTAGTGTTGTGGCTACCGGGGCCGGACTTAGCTATCAATGGCAGGAAAATACAGGGTCAGGTTTTATAAACGCATCCGGTGCATCAACAGGTACCAGCTATACGGTGAATCCGGCAACAGCCGCGATGAACGGATATCAATACCGCGTAGTGATTACCGGCACCTGTGGTGTAGCCACTTCGAACAATGCTACACTTACCGTAACCAATCCGCCGGTAGTAACCGCACCAACGGTAACACAACCTACCTGTACCACGCCAACAGCTACCATCGTTGTAAATGCAACGGGCAGCGGAACGCTGGAATACAGTATTAATAATGGTACCAGCTACCAGGCTTCTGCCACCTTTACAGGTGTTGCGCCTTCGAGCAGTAATAATATAAGGGTGCGCTTGCAGGGCAACCCTACCTGCTTTACCAATTATGCCAGCAACCCGGTTGTGATCAACGCGGTGCCAACAGCGCCAACGGTTAACAACCCGGCTACCGCCACCGGTACCGTAGGCACGGCCTTCAGCCAGACCTTTACCGCTACCGGCGGACTGGCACCGATCACGTTCTCTACAACGAGCACGTTGCCAACCGGCCTCGCGCTTTCAACAGCAGGCGTACTGAGCGGTATACCAACACAATCCGGCACTTTCCCCATCGTGGTAAGGGCAACGGATGCGAATGGTTGTATCGGTACAGGCGCTACTTATAACTTAGTAATAAGCTGCCAGACCATTACGGTTACCAATCCTGCCACAACAACAGGAACGGTGGGTACGGCTTTCAGCCAGACCTTTACACAAACCGGCGGCCTCGGTGCCATTACTTTCAGCACCACCAGCACGTTGCCAACAGGTTTAACCCTGTCTGTAGCAGGTGTACTGAGCGGTACCCCAACACAATCCGGAACTTTCCCGATCGTGGTGAGAGCAACAGATGTCAATGGTTGTTTTGGAAACGGTCCTACTTATACTTTAGTGATCAGTTGCCAAACCATTACCGTTACCAACCCGGCGGTTACTACAGGGCAATTGAACATACCGTTCAGCCAAACCTTTACGCAAACCGGCGGCATCGGTACCATTACCTTCAGCACCACCAGCACGTTGCCTACAGGCTTAACCCTGTCTTCGGCAGGTGTACTGAGCGGCACGCCGACACAAACGGGTACTTTCCCGATCGTGGTGAGGGCGACAGACGCCAATGGTTGTTTTGGAAACGGCCCTACTTACACACTGGTGATTGTTGCCTGCCCGGTGGTTGATCAGACTGTTACCGCGGCGCCAACCAGCGTTTGTACCGGTACGCCTTCAACCATTACCGTAGGCGCTTCGCAGCCGGGTGTTAATTATACATTAAGAACAAGCCCAGCCAATACCGTGGTTGCAGGACCAACAGCTTCCAACGGGCCGGCCATTAATTTCAGCACCGGCAACCTTACTGCCAATACTACTTTTAATGTACTGGCAGAAACGGACAATTATTCTGTTTACCTTGATGGCAGCCAGGCAGGCTTTACCATACCGCATGCTGCTTCGATCGACCTGACCAACGACTTCACCGTGGAAGGCTGGATCAGGCCCGACGGTAATTCAGGGTTTGCACGCCTGTATAATAAAGACGGTTCTTTTGCTTTGGGCATCAGTTCCAACCAGAACCAGATCACTTTCACGCGTCACGGTATAGGCGACTATTCATCCGCCTACACTTTTGTTAGCGGTCAATGGTATCACATCGCCTGCACCTATTCATCCAGTACGGTTAACTTCTTTGTTAACGGAACGCCTGTAGGTACCACCGTTGCACCACTTGTAAATGCCAGCACACAGGCAGCGCACATCGGTTCAGACGCCGGTGGAAATTTCAACCAGTTCAAAGGCAATATCGACAATGTAAGGTTGTGGAGCAGTGTACGTACACCGGCCCAGATCGCCGCCAATCAATCTGCATTCTTAACCAGCACCGGTAACCCTACCCTTGCTGCAAGCTGGTGGATCATTGAAGGATCTGGTAATGCAAAAGATTACTCTGCCAACGGCAACAATGCAACGGCTTTTGCCGGAACCTGGCAGAATGTATCACCGGTGGCTCCGTGCAGCATCGTGCTGACCAACACGCCGACTGTTACCGTGATACAGAACAACACGATCACCCTTACTTCTGCAGCCGGTACCAACGCGCAGAATGTATGTATCAATACACCGATCACCAACATCACCTACGCTACCACCAGCGCTACGGGTGCCACTTTCAGCGGGCTTCCTGCCGGCGTGAACGGTGCCTGGGCAGCCAACGTGGTGACCATCAGCGGTACACCTACTGTTGCGGGCAACTTCAACTACACGGTTACACTTACCGGTGGTTGCGGTCCTGTAACAACAGCTACAGGCAGCATCAATGTAGCGGCCAACAACACGATCACCCTTACTTCTGCAGCCGGTACCAATGCGCAGAATGTATGTATCAACACACCGATCACCAACATTACTTACTCAACGACCGGTGCAACCGGCGCCAGCTTCAGCGGACTTCCCGCGGGTGTAACTGGTGCCTGGGCAGCCAACGTGGTGACCATCAGCGGTACACCAACAGCATCCGGCACATTTAATTATACGGTTACACTTACGGGTGGTTGCGGCACGGTTACGGCAACCGGCAGCATCAACGTGATCACCAGCAATACCATTACGCTGACCTCGGCGTTTGGAACGGACAACCAAACGGTTTGTAACAACAGCCCGATCACCAATATTACATACGCTACTACCGGTGCCACCGGTGCCAGCTTCAGCGGTTTGCCCGCGGGTGTTACTGGAGCCTGGGCGGCCAACGTGGTAACCATCAGCGGTACGCCAACGGCAGCAGGTACATTCAATTATACTGTTACATTGACGGGCGGTTGCGGCACCGTTACAGCAACCGGTTCCATCCTGGTGGGTGAGATACCAACTGTAAATACGGTTTCCAACCAAACTGTTTGTAACGGCAGCGCAACAACAGCGGTAAACTTCACCGGTACACCGGCAGGGGTTATTTTTAACTGGACGAACAGTACGCCTTCTATCGGCCTTGCGGCTTCGGGAACCGGAAATATTCCTTCCTTCACTGCAACCAATGCTACGGCTGCGCCTGTAACGGCTACTGTAACCGTTACCCCTGTAACCAGCTACCCGGGTGGAGCTGCGGCTTCCACAACCTTAAATTACAATGGCGCCATGCAAACCTTTACGGTTCCTGCCGGCGTTACATCGATAGAAATTGAAACCTGGGGCGCACAGGGCGCGAACGGCTCACAGGGCGGATCTGTTACCTGTCCCGGTGGAACCGGCGGCAGGGGCGGTTATGCCAAAGGTACCCTGGCGGTTACACCCGGCCAGGTGCTTAATATATTTGTAGGCGGCGCGGCAAGCGGCGGCAACGGTGGCTTCAACGGTGGTGGCACTACTGCTACTACGGGAGCGGCCCGTGCCGGTGGCGGTGGCGGTGCTACCGACGTTCGTGCCGGCGGAACTGCACTGGCTAACCGCGTGATCGTGGCTGCCGGCGGCGGTGGCGGCGGAAACGGCGGCACACGGGTGAGCCAAGCGATTACCAGCATCCCAGGTGGTAATGGTGGCGATGCCAATGCTGGCAACGGAACCGCAGGAACCAATTCCGGCGGCGGCAGCGGCGGCAGCGGCGGCACCGGAACTACCGGCGGTACACTCGGGGCTGGTTGTAGCGGCTTTAGCGCAACCAATGGCGGGACAGGTACTTTGGGTACCGGTGGAGCGGGTGGCAATGGTGCTAACTGCTGCAGCAGCGTATACGGTCATGGTGGTGCAGGCGGCGGCGGCTTCAATGGCGGCGGCGGCGGCGGCGGTTGTGGCGTAGGAACGCCCGGCTGTCAATTTAATGACAATGGTGCAGGCGGCGGTGGCGCAGCAGGTACCTCCTATATCGGCGGCGTAACCGCTGGTACGGTTACCAACGCTGTACAAACCGGCAACGGTATGGTGAAACTCACCTACCAGGGATCGGTTACCTGTACCGGTACCCCGATCACCTTCACTTATACTGTTAACCCAACGCCTACCGTAAATGTGGTATCCAACCAAACCGTTTGTAACGGTGCGGCCACTACAGCAGTAACTTTCACGGGTGCTACCACGGGTACAGTATACAACTGGACAAACAACACTACTTCAATAGGTCTTGCGGCTTCAGGAACGGGCAACATCGCTTCGTTTACCGCTACCAATGCTACAGCAGCAGCGGTAACGGCTACCATCACCGTAACTCCTTCTTATACCAACGGTGGTGTAACCTGTACCGGTACGCCAAGGACATTTACCATTACGGTGAATCCTACACCAACCGTGAACAACGTACCTGACCAGGTGGTTTGTAACGGTGGCGCCACTACGGCCATTACCTTCAGCGGTGCAACAGCGGGTACGGTTTACAACTGGACGAACAATACACCTTCCATTGGCCTTGCGGCTTCAGGCACGGGCAACATTGCATCGTTCACCGCAACCAATGCTACCGGCGCACCGGTTACGGGCATGGTTACTGTTACGCCTTCTTATACAAATGGAGCTGTTACCTGTACCGGAACACCAATAACTTTTGCCATCACCGTTAATCCTTCAGCCACTGTAAACACGGTTGCGAACCAAACGGTATGTAACAATACATTGACAACAGCGGTAACGTTCAGCAGTCCTACCCTGGGCGGCACGATCGTTTACAACTGGACGAATAATACACCTTCCATTGGTTTGGCAGCATCCGGCACCGGCAACATTGCCGCCTTTACGGCCACCAATGCAACAGGTGCACCGGTTACGGCCACTATTACCGTTACACCGGCTTATACCAACAGCATAACCTGCAACGGTACGCCGATGACCTTCACCATTACGGTGAACCCAACGGCTACGGTGAACCCGGTTGCCAACCAGGTAGTATGTAATACTCAATCAACAACAGCCATAACTTTCAGCAGCCCAACAACGGGTGGAACGATCGTTTACAACTGGACCAATAACACACCTTCGATCGGCCTTGCTGCTTCCGGCACTGGTAACATCGCTGCTTTCACAGCAGTGAACACCGGTACGGCAGCCGTAGTAGCTACCATTACTGTAACACCGGCCTATACCAATGGCTCGGTAACCTGTAACGGTACACCGATCACTTTCACCATCACGGTGAATCCGCCACCGGCAGTAACCTGTCCTGGCAACATTAATGTAAATGCTGCTGCGGGCTCATGCAGCGCGGTAGTAACTTATACCACCAGCAACACAGGCGGCGGCACGATCACTTATGCCTTCACGGGCGCAACGACCGCCACAGGTGCAGGCGATGGCAGCGGCTCTACTTTCAATGTAGGTGTAACCACGGTAACGGTAACAACTACCAGCAGTTGCGGATCTTCCAGCTGTACATTCACTGTTACAGTGAACGATACACAGGCGCCGGTGATTACCTGTCCTGCACAGATCGTGGTTTGCGGCAGCCAGGTAGTAAATTATCCATTGCCAACGGTAACGGATAACTGTACCGTAGCCACTTCATTGAACCTTACACAAACGGCTTCCAATACCATCACGCCAAGCAATTCAGTTTCGTGCAACAACGGCGCAGGCCATACGGCGAACAGCTACTGGCGCGTGTACGACCTTGCGGCACTCGGCTTAACAGGTCCTTACACCGTTAACAGGGTCATCTTCGGTATAGAAAGCGCGAATGCACCATCAGGATCACAACCGGCTACGATCAGGCTACACACCTTAACCGGGGCGTTCACCATCGTCAATCTTACACAGGTGGCCAGCCAGGGTATTACCATTCCTAACCAGTCGGGTACTTTGTTTACAGTGAACTTAGCCGTTCCTCCAACTGTACCTGCCAATGCAAAACTGGTAGTAGAAGTATTTACACCGGACGGCCGTCCTACAAGTACCCTTTTCTACCTGGGTAGCAATACCGGCGCTCAAACGGCTCCGAATTATATTTCAGCACCGGATTGCGGTGTAGTCAATCCTATCGATGTATCGAGCGTTGGTTACCCGAACATGCACAGTGTATTAAATGTTGAAGGAACAGTAGGCGGCGGCATCACACCTGTACAAACAGCAGGTTTGCCAAGCGGCTCTGTTTTCCCTGTGGGAACAACGGTTAACACTTATACAGCTACCGATGCTTCGGGCAATAGTTCAAGCTGTTCATTCAACGTGATCGTTAACCCGATCCCCACGGTGAATGCAGTATCGAACCAATCGGTTTGTAACGGTGACGCAACAACTGCGGTTACCTTCACCGGTGCTGTAGCAGGCACGGTGTACAACTGGACCAACAACACACCTTCCATTGGCCTTGCCGCCAGCGGAACCGGCAACATCGCTTCTTTCACAGCGGTTAACTTAACCAGTGCGGCGGTTACAGCTACTATAACTGTAACGCCTTCTTATACTGCCAACGGTACTACCTGTACCGGTACGCCGACCACGTTCACCATCACGGTGAATCCAAGACCAACGGTTGATCCTGTTGCGAACCAGGTGGTTTGTAACGGCGCTCCGACCACAGCGGTTAACTTCACCGGTGCAACTGCGGGTACGGTTTACAACTGGACAAACAATACACCATCCATTGGCCTTGCTGCCAGCGGAACGGGTAATATCGCTTCTTTCAACGCAATCAATACAGGTACTGCACCGGTAGTTGCTACGATCACGGTAACACCAACCATCACCGGCGGTGTAACCTGCCCGGGCACACCAATCACCTTCACGATCACGGTGAACCCAACGCCTGTTGTAAATACAGTTGCGAACCAGGTAGTATGTAACGGTGCTCCAACAACAGTGGTTACGTTCTCCAGCCCATCAACGGGTGGCACGATCGTGTACAACTGGACCAACAACACGCCTTCTATCGGCCTTGCTGCAAGCGGAGCCGGTAACATCGCTTCCTTCAACGCGATCAACACAGGTACTGCACCGGTAGCTGCCACGATCACGGTTACACCAAGCTATACCAATGCAGGTACCACCTGTACAGGTGCGCCGATCACGTTTACCATTACGGTGAATCCAACACCAACCGTAAATGCAGTGGCCAACCAGGTAGTTTGTAATGGTGCGCCGACAACGGCAGTAACCTTTGCAGGTACTGTACCGGGCACGGTTTACAACTGGACCAATAACACTACTTCTATCGGTCTTGCTGCCAGCGGAACGGGCAACATCGCTTCGTTCACTGCCACCAATACAACCAATGCACCGGTGGTAGCAACGATCACGGTAACACCAAGCTATACCAATGGCGGCACAACCTGTACCGGTACGCCGAGGACCTTCACCATCACGGTGAATCCAACACCAACGGTGAATGCGGTAGCCAACCAGGTTACCTGTCATGGTGCATTGACAACAGCGGTAAACTTTACCGGCTTTGTACCAGGCACTGTGTATAACTGGACGAACAACACAACATCCATCGGCCTCGCGGCCAGCGGCACGGGTAACATTCCTGCCTTCACTGCAACCAATACTACATTGGCACCTGTGGTGGCAACGATTACCGTAACGCCTTCTTATACCAACGGCGGTACTACCTGTACCGGTTCACCGATCACGTTTACGATCACGGTGAATCCAACACCAACCATCAATCCTGTTCCGAGCCAAACCGTTTGCAACGGCGCTCCAACAACACCGGTTGTATTCACGGGTAACCTCACGGGTACTTTGTGCGCAACGGCAAATGAAAACAGTAACGCTGTATTAACGGCACCTGCAGGTACGGTGATCACGGGTATTGTATTTGCGAGCTATGGTAATCCTAACGGTAGCTGCGGTGCTTATACACTTGGTAGCTGTCATGCTACGAACAGTATGTCGATCGTGAGTTCACTGGCGATCGGGCAAACAACGGTCTCTATTCCTGCAAACAACGGCCTCTTCGGAGATCCTTGCAACGGAACTGCTAAACGCCTGTACATACAATTTACCTACGGCGCACCGGGTGCATCTTATAGCTGGACGAACAACACGCCTTCCATTGGATTGGCGGCATCCGGCACCGGAAGCATCATTCCTTCTTTCAACCCGGTTAACACGGGCAACGCGCCGGTGGTTGCAACTGTAACGGTTACACCAACATTTACCAATGGTGCATCGGGTTGCAGCGGCACACCTACTACGTTTACCATCACGGTTAACCCAACGCCAATTGTAAATACAGTGGCCAACCAGGTAGTTTGTAACGGCGCTCCAACAACAGCGGTTACTTTCACCAGCCCTTCAACCGGTGGTACCATCGTTTACAACTGGACCAACAACAACAGCACGATCGGCCTTGCAGCGAGCGGCACGGGTAATATCGCATCTTTCAATGCGATCAATACAGGTGCAGTTCCGGTAACGGCTACCATCAGCGTAACGGCTTCCTATACCAACAACGGCGTTACCTGTACAGGTGCACCGGTGACCTTCACCATTACGGTGAATCCAACACCATCGGTAAATGCGGTTGCCAACCAGGTAGTATGTAACGGCGCTCCAACAACAGCAGTGAACTTTACCACACCGGTACCGGGCACTGTGTTCAACTGGACCAACAATACACCATCCATCGGCCTTGCAGCCAGTGGCACGGGTAACATCGCTTCTTTCAACGCGATCAATACAACCAATGCACCGGTAGTGGCTACCATTACGGTAACACCAACGTTTACCAATGGCGGCGTAACCTGTACGGGCACTTCAAGAACATTTACGATCACGGTTAATCCAACCCCAACTGTAAATGCAGTAACCAGCCAGGTAGTATGTAACGGCGCTCCAACAACAGCGGTAACCTTCAGCGGTTTTGTACCGGGTACGGTTTATAACTGGACCAATACAACAACTTCTATCGGCCTTGCTGCGAGCGGCACCGGTAACATCGCTTCTTTCAACGCGATCAACACGGGCACTACGCCGGTGATCGCTACCATCACGGTTACACCAACTTATACCAATGGCGGCGTAACCTGTACGGGTACACCCACCACGTTTACGATCACGGTTAATCCAACACCGGTTGTAGATCCTGTTGCGAACGAAACCGTTTGTAACAACAGTCCTACCACCACCGTTGTGTTCAGCAGTACGGCTACCGGCGGTACGATCGTTTACAACTGGACGAATAACAATACCTCTATCGGCCTTGGCGCCAGCGGCACGGGTGATATTCCTTCCTTCATCGGAACGAATGCAACCAATGCCCCGGTAACGGCTACCATTACGGTGACTGCTTCCTATACCAATGGCGGTGTAACCTGTACCGGCCCGGCCAGGACGTTTACCATCACGGTGAACCCAACGCCAACGGCTGACCCGGTTGCCAGCCAGGTAGTTTGTAACAACGCTCCAACAACAGCGATCAACTTTACCAGTCCTGTTGCCGGCACCACCTTTAACTGGGCGAACAATGTTCCGTCGATCGGGCTTGCTTCTTCAGGTACGGGCAATATCGCATCGTTCACCGCGATCAATAACGGTACGACACCGGTAGTAGCTACCATCGTGGTAACACCAATATTCACCAACAACGGTGTTAGCTGTGCAGGCCCTGATATCAGCTTTACCATCACGGTTAATCCAACACCGAATGTGGATGCGGTAAACAACCAATCGGTTTGTAACGGATCTGCAACAGCAGCCATCACGTTTACGGGTGCTGTACCGGGTACGGTTTACAACTGGACCAATAACACAACATCCATCGGCCTTGCCGCCAGTGGCACGGGCAACATCGCATCGTTCACGGCTACCAATGCCACCACGGCACCGGTAACAGCAACGATCACGGTAACGCCTTCTTATACAAATGGCGGAACAACCTGCAGCGGTACACCGATCACTTTCACCATCACGGTGAACCCGACACCAACAGTTGCAGCAGTGGCGAACCAAACGGTTTGTAACGGCGCTCCAACAGCGGCGGTGAACTTTACCGGCACGGTTCCGGGTACGGTGTTCAGCTGGACCAACAACAATACATCCATCGGCCTTGCGGCAAGCGGTACCGGCAACATTGCTTCTTTCACAGCAACGAACGCTACCAATGCAGCCATTACGGCTACCATCACGGTAACGCCAACGTTTATCAACGGCAGCACTACCTGTGCCGGTACGCCCAGGACGTTTACCATTACGGTGAACCCGATACCAACGGTGAACACAGTGGCGAACCAATCGGTTTGTAACGGATCTGCAACAGCAGCCATTACATTTACGGGAGCGGTTGCGGGTACGGTGTACAACTGGACGAACAATACTCCGTCTATCGGCCTTGCGGCCAGCGGTACGGGCAACATTGCATCGTTCACGGCAGTGAATACAACCAATGCACCGGTTACAGCTACCATCACGGTAACACCAACCTATACCAACGGCGGAACAACCTGTACAGGTTCTCCAACTACGTTCACGATCACCGTTACACCAACAACGATCATCACAACAAATCCTGTTAGCCAAACCCTTTGCGAAGGCGGACCGGTTACCTTCAGCGTAACAGCTACGGGTACTGCACTGACCTACCAATGGCAGGTGAACAACGGCAGCGGTTTTGTAAACATTGCCGGTGCAACGGCCAGCACTTATACGATCAACCCGGCAACGGGCGCCATGAACGGCAACCAGTACCGCGTGATCGTAACAGGTACTTGTGGAACGCTTACCTCTACAGCAGCGACACTTACTGTAAATACAGCGCCTGCAATTACCGGCCAACCAGCCAGTGCAGCAGCTTGTATCGGTTCCAATGCAACCTTTACCGTAACGGCTACGGGTACGGCATTGACCTATCAATGGCAGATCAGCACTACCGGCAGCGGTGGTCCATGGACGAACCTTAGCAACACGGCGCCTTACTCCGGTGTTACAACGGCTACATTAACTGTGAGCAATGTAACGGCTGCGATGGCAGGCCACCAGTTCAGGGTGATCATCAACGGAACCTGTACGCCTTCTATCACCAGCAACCCGGCTAGTTTGTCGGTAAATAACCCGGTAGTGATCACCACGCAACCGGCGAGTGTAACGATCTGTTTCGGACCGAATGCAACCTTCAGCGTGGTAGCAACCGGTACCGGTCTTACCTACCAATGGCAGGTGAACAACGGCAGCGGTTTCGTAAACATCCCGGGTGCTGTTAACTCCACATTGACGGTGAACAATCCTGGCCCGGTTAACTTCCTGCAATACCGCGTAATTGTTACCGGTGCCTGCGGATCGGTGATCTCGAATACCGCAACACTCATCGTGTTTGCATTGCCAAGCATAAGCCTCGCACAGGTGCCACCAAGGGTATGCCTCACCGATACGATCGTAACGCTGAAAGCGAATGTGGCAGGTGGTGTGTGGACAGGCCGTGGCGTTTCGGGTGATAAGTTCAACCCGGCAGTTGCAGGTTTGGGCGCTTCAACGATCACTTACACTTCTACCAATGCGAACGGTTGTATCTCTGTTCAGAGCACAACGATCGTGGTGAACGATTGTAAGGAAAGGCATAACAAATTACGTGATGCTTTGAGGATCTATCCTAACCCGAGCAACGGAAGGTTCAACATCGCGTTCCTGAGCGACCTGTATAAAGAATTCAACCTGCGCGTTATCGATGCAAGAGGCGCCGTGGTGAAAGACTTCCGCTTTACAGGCATGACTTACGGAACCGTGATACCGATGAACCTCACACAATTACCTGCAGGCATGTACATCCTGGAAGCTTACAACACACAGGAAAGGGCAGCCTTCAAAATTGTGATCACGCGTTAATATTTTCAGTAAAACAGAAATACTGTTATAATTTTAAGTCCCGGTACATAAGCCGGGACTTTTTTTATGCTTCCACTCGAACAGGTTTTAAGAAAGAACAAAGACCAGTTTTACCCCGTGGTAAAATTCAACAAGGTAACCGACCAGTTGTACCCGTTTAATTTTACGGCTTCCAATAAAGAACTGACGGATGCCGATATAGCGGATACGGTAAAATTTTCCGGTTACGTGGAAGAAACACTTTTAAAAAATAAATGTACCTACGGCATCGGCGGTTATGGTGAGGACAGGATACTGTACCGGCGCAGCGACATGTTCAATGAAATGGAACCCCGCACGATCCACCTGGGCGTTGACATCTGGGGCCCGGCAGGAACGGAGGTATTTGCGCCGCTGGGCGGCATGGTACACAGTGTTGCTTTCAATAAAGCATTCGGCGATTACGGCGCCACGATCATTCTCCTGCACCAGATCGATACGGTAAGTTTTTATACTCTTTATGGGCACATGAGCCTGGACGATATAGCCCTTTTGCAGGAAGGCAATTACATCAACCGCGGTCAACTGATCGGGCATTTCGGTCCCCCGGCAGAGAATGGCGACTGGCCACCGCACCTTCATTTCCAGGTCATACAGGACATCGACCTGAAAGTGGGCGACTACCCCGGCGTGTGCAGGGCCAGCGAAAAGGAAGCGTATTTGACCAATTGTCCTGACCCCAACCTGATACTGAACATGCTTTAAAAGTAAAAGCTCAACAGGGGGAAAGCCCCTTTCCCACAGTTAAAAATTGTGTAATATCAACCCGGAACCCTTAAAAAACGTAGATTTGCACGATTAAAGACTTCCTAAATGGACATTAAAGCCGGCGAGTTACTGGGCGGGATCAACAGCCCCGGTGACCTGAAAAAACTATCGAGCGAACAATTACACCAGGTTTGTGATGAATTGCGCCAATACATTATTGACGTGGTGAGCGTTCACGGCGGGCATTTTGGCGCCAGCCTGGGCGTGGTGGAACTGAGCGTAGCATTGCATTATGTATTCAACACCCCATACGACCAACTTGTATGGGATGTGGGCCACCAGGCATACGGCCACAAGATACTTACCGGTCGCCGCGATGTTTTCCCTAGCAACCGCAAATACCACGGTTTAAGCGGTTTTCCAAAAAGAAGCGAAAGCGAATACGATACGTTTGGCGTGGGCCATTCCTCTACTTCTATTTCTGCCGCATTGGGCATGGCGATGGCATCGCATTACAAAGGAGAAACGGACCGCCAGCACGTAGCCATCATCGGCGATGGGGCCATGACGGCCGGGCTTGCTTTTGAAGCGATGAACCATGCGGGCATCGAGAAAAGCAACGTGCTGATCATTTTGAATGACAACTGCATGAGCATCGACCCCAACGTGGGCGCGCTGAAAGAATATTTAACCGAC